>Ga0308309_10001626_pt1 | contig 13313 bp, 8 predicted proteins | sample HubBroMetageWFT5_FD_192491 | JGI IMG/M metagenome (GOLD analysis project Ga0308309, IMG submission 192491) | Warmed and freeze-thawed soil microbial communities from the Hubbard Brook experimental Forest, New Hampshire - Hubbard Brook CCASE Soil... | ecosystem: Environmental > Terrestrial > Soil...
GCGCTGAAGATCGACGCGGATTACATGCGCGCGTTCAAGGCGTAAACGGATTTGATTGGGTTTCTGTTCCTTGGTGTACCTTCGTGTCCTCTGTGGTTCAAGCCTTTTGCAAAATCAACCACGAAGTACACAAAGGATGGGCCACTCTAGCGCAGCATGCTCCGGATCGCCAAGTCCAAGCCCACCATCAACACGGCCGAGGCGGGGATCACCAGCAGCGCTTTCTTCAGCCGTAACGGGTCGCCACCAGCAATGGCGCCGATAATGCGTGAACTGACTGCGAGGCCGGTCCAACCACAAGTAATAACGAAGCCGATAGCCGTTCCGCTCATTCGCGGAAAGGCATCGCCGACGATAGCGATCGTGGTGGGGAACACCGGCGCCATCGAGAGCCCGCAGAGAAACACCAGCACCAAGGACGCTGAAGGCTTGCTGGTCCGCAGCATCAGGAACGTCGTGACGGCCATGGCGACAGATCCGATCAGCGTGACCGTGATGGCTGGTACGTGAACCAGAATCGGTAAGATGCCGGCGCGGCCGATCAGCAGGCCGAGTGCGAATCCGAGCGAAAGAATGTTGAGCGCGCGCAATTCCGGGATGCCCTGCGCGATGAGATGTCGGACCAACCAGTTCCATATCCCCACTTCGCAGCCGATGTAGAGAAAGAGGAAAAGCCCGATCAGAAAGAGCAGTGGGCGCCCGAGCACGGGAGCCGCATCCGTGAGCACGAAACCGCCAGCGCCGGTGGGAGCGGGCATTCCGGTGAACGTCTGGATGACCAGCGTGACCACAGTAAGGGATGCGACGGTGTAGCAGAGGCGGACCCAGTTCCGCCCGAACAGATTGGCGGCGATGAACGGCGTGGCGAGTCCGCCGAGGCCGAAGAAGAGGTTCACCAGGTTCAACGCGATGCCGCGATGGGCTTCGCCCACATCGCTGACCAAAGCATTCGCCGCGGTCACGAGCATGCCGCCGCCTACGCCGAGCAGGAACATCAGGAGCAGAATTCCGCGGAAACCCGGCGAGCGCGGCAGGGCAAAGAGTGCGATTGAGATGAAGGCGAGTCCGAGGATCAGGCCAAGCTTCTTGCCTTCGTTGTCAATCAGCGGGCCGGCGGCGAGCGAAGCGAGGATCAGTCCGAGCGCTTGCGCAGTGGCGATGGTGCCGTTCTGGCTGGGCGAGAGTTGGAAGCGCTCAGATAGTTCGGGCAGGATAGTGCCCAGCATCGCGGCAATCATCCCGTAGACGAAAATGGCGACAATGGCGGCGAGCATCAACACGCGGCAGAGTTCCTTTCAATTATCAGTTTGAAATCAGCGAACATCGATCCACGCTCGCGTCTGATGGCTTTGAATCACGGCATCGAGGATGGTCAGTTGCCGCAGTCCATCGACAAACTGCGGGTACTCGGGCGTAGCGTCCGGTGTAGCAATCGAAGCATAGAAGCGGCGGAAGATCTGCTTGAACGTGTCGTCGTAACCCTCGCTATGTCCGCCGGGAAGGTCAGCGTAGCTTCGCGCCCCGGGCTTGAGCAGAGACGGATCTTTAATGAAGATTTCATTGCCGGTGTCACGGTGGCCCACCCAGAGTTCATCGGGACGTTCCTGATTCCACGCGACGGAAGATCGTGTGCCGTAGATTTCAATGTTAAAACGGTTCTTGCGTCCAGCGGACACCTGGCTGGCGGTGACGATGCCGCGCGCAGGCGCGCCCATGTGAAATATGACCGCGCCGAAGTCTTCAGTCTCGACGGCGGTTTCAATGTAGTCTTCGGGTCCAAGGAGCTTATTGGCAAAGGTTTCGGCCGACTGTTTCGGCTGCTTGCGTGCCGGATGAAAGGTCTGGAGATCGGCGCACAAAGAAGTAACGCGCAACCCCGTGACGTGCTCGGCCAAATCAAACCAATGCGACCCGATGTCGGCCATGCAGCGCGAAGGGCCGCCGGCCTTTGCATCGACGCGCCAGTTCCAGTCCGTGTCGTACAGCAGCCAGTCCTGAAAGTATGTGCCATGGACGACGAGAATCTCGCCGATGTCCCCGGCTTCGCGCATGGCGCGCATCTGCTGCACCATGGGATAGAAGCGCAAATTGTGACAGACGCAGTTGCGCAGTTCCTTACGGGCGGCCAGGGCGACGAGCTGTTCGCCCTCCTCCACGCTCGTGGCCAGTGGCTTTTCACAGAGCACATGCTTGCCTGCCTGAAGCGCGTCCTTGACCATGGGGAAGTGCTGCGCGTTCGGCGTGCAGATGTGGACCGCATCGATCGCCGGATCGCGCAGGACTTCGCGATAGTCAGTCGTGATCGTGGGAATGGAAAAGCCGGCGCCCAGGCGTCGCGCAGCCTCTACGTTTCGACCTGCAATGGCAACGGCTTCGACTGACTCCAGCCGCCGCACCGCTTCAAGATGCACCCGACCCATGAAGCCGGTGCCGAAGATTGCCGTCTTGATTGGTTTCACCGTGTTTCCCATATCGTTTTCTAGACCCACCATGGAGCGGCGGGCTGCTCGCGAATCACGATGCCGTTGAGGAAGTGGGCCGCCTTGGTCAGGCCCTCTTCCGGCGAGAGCAGGCTGTCTTCATGCTCGATGGAGAGCACGGAATCGTAGCCAAACATTCGCAACGTGGAAACAAACTCGCGCCACCACTCGGCGCCATGACCGTAGCCGCAAGTGCGGAAGATCCAGCTACGCTCCCGCTCTTTGGTGTACAGCTTCGTATCAAGTACGCCAGTGCGCGGCAGATTGGCAGCATAGATCTGCGTGTCCTTGGCGTGGACGTGGAAGACAGCACCTTGGAGCACGCGAACGGCCGCGATGGGATCGATGCTCTGCCAGAAAAGATGGCTCGGATCGAAGTTGCAACCCACGCTGGTGCCCGCAATGGAGCGCAGCCTGAGCATCGTCTCGGGACTATAGACGACGAATCCCGGATGCATTTCGATGGCGATCTTCACGCCGTGGTCGGCGGCGAACTTTGCGTGCTCAATCCAGTAGGGCGCGACCACTTCGTTCCATTGCCAGTCGAGCACCTTGAGATAGTCGGGAGGCCAGGGGCACGTGACCCAGTTGGGAGCAGTGGCATGCGGAGAATCGCCGGGGCATCCTGAGAAGTCGATCACGACAGAGACGCCCAGCTTTTCAGCGAGCAGGATGGTCTTGCGACTCACCTCCCGGTCATGCTGCGCGCGAGCTTTATCCGGATGCAGCGGGTTCCCGTGAGAACTCAAAGCGCTGATGGTGGCGCCGTGATCGGCCAGAACTTTCTTGAACTCCGTCAGGGCGGAGGGATCTTCGAGCATCGAGAGTTTGCAGTGGGCGTCGCCGGGATAGTTGCCGGTGCCGAGTTCGACGGTATCGATCTGCAGCGTCTTGAGTTTCTTGAGAACCGCGGGCAAAGACAGCTGCGACAGCAGGGGAGTAAAGACTCCAACGCGCATAAGAGGTTATATCTCCTCGCGGATATATGAGGCTGCGCGAAATGAATGCGCACAGGACGGAGATTGTACCTGATCTCGGAGGGCTGATGAGAGATGGCCGTTACAACGACAATCCAGTGTGCGAGAGTCGTTGCGCCTCTTTTCGACCGTGATCCTTCGCCAGAGTTCTCAGATTATGTGGGCAAGATGCAGGGCGCCATACCACATCCAGGCGCCAACAACTGCCCAGAGAAAGGGCCAGGGATTGAGGCCAAAGCGGATCGGGAAGGCCCGGGGACGACTCTTCTCTACGCTCATCGATCTTCACTCTTGTTGTATGTATTTACTGATGGACTAAGGAGAATGCCAGACTCGAAGAGTGGAGTCGCTGCTCAAGGGCAATCTCATGCTTGCGCGAAAGCAATAAAGAAAATCTGAACGCAGCAATTTCTTTCGGCCGATCTATTTGAAAAACCAAATTGGCAACGTAGCGTAACGCCTTGTGTGTTAATAGTTTACGATAGATGTTGCAAGCGCTTGCAACTAGTTGCAAGAATTCTCAGTCTTGACAGGCTAAGCGGCGGGTATAAACTCCCAGCAAGAGTTGATTTGTAAGGCTGGAGAAGTATCATGATGCGGTCTTTGAAGTTGGCGAGCGTTAGCGTGCTGTTCCTGCTGGCAGTGTCGTTGTCTGCGTTCGCAAACTCCAACGACAGTTTTAGCAATGTAAATCTCACCGGCGTTTCTGGTACTGTTTCCGGTTCCTTCGTGTTTAACTCCGCCACCGATACCTTTTCCAACATTTCGCTCTTGTTCAACGGCGGTGTGTTTAATGGCGGTTCCGCATCCGACGGCGGAGGGAAGGCCACTTGCTTGTTTGGATTGTGCGGATTCTCCTGGCAAGCGCAAGCAACTGACGGGGCCTGGGTCACGGACTCCATCATCGTTAATCTCAAGACTGGTCAATTCCTAGACTTCGGAGGGGTTTATCAGGGAAGAAACGACGGAGACTTTAAATATCTGTCGATGCCCGAAGGTGGCACTCCGCTGCCTTACCTGATGTTGTCTGGTTTCGCTGTACTGGCTGGGATTCTGATATCCGGGAAACGCCGCCGCGCTTTTCGCACTGCCCACTCCAGCTAACCAAGCTTTGCTACTAGCAGTCCTCGTGGATCTCTGTCTCCGGTCGAAGTGTTATCGTTGCGTTCGTTCCGTGCCAACACTTGCCCGCACTCTTTCAGATCCGCGCTCTTATCACATTGCTCGCTTAAGAAGATTGTGAACGCGCATTTCGATACACAACCCTTGTCTAGGCTGGCTTTCGTTGACTTGCCTGCTTTGCAGACGTAGGATTCTTGCTTCGAATGATCGGGCGAACCATTTCGCGCTACCACATTATCGAGAAACTCGGCGGCGGCGGGATGGGCGTGGTGTACAAGGCTTCGGACACGCGGCTGCATCGCTTCGTCGCCCTCAAGTTTCTCAGTGAGCAGGTTGCAAGTAACCAGCAGGCGCTCGCCCGCTTTCAATTCGAAGCCCAAGCCGCATCCGCACTGAATCATCCCAATATTTGCACGATTCATGACATTGGCGAGCAGGACGGCGAAACCTTCATCGCAATGGAGTTTCTGGACGGGTTGCCTCTGGCACACCGGATTGCGGGGCGACCGCTGGAAATTGAAACTCTGTTGACGCTTGGAATCGAGATCGCTGATGCTCTGGATGCCGCCCATACGCATGGGATCATCCACCGCGATATTAACCCGGCCAACATTTTTGTCACCAAGCGCGGCCACGCCAAGATTCTGGATTTCGGCTTGGCGAAGCTGACCGTAGGGCACGAAGCCAGCATCAGTGGCAACACGTTCGGGGGCGTCACACAGTCGCCGGAAGAGGTCGCTCGGACCGGCTCCGCTCTGGGAACCATCCACTACATGTCGCCGGAGCAGGCGTTGGGGCGGCCGCTGGACGCACGCACCGACCTGTTTTCTTTTGGGGTCGTGCTCTATGAAATGGCGACGGGAGTCCTGCCTTTTCAGGGACAGACTACGGCCGCGTTTTTCGAGTCGCTCATTCACAGCGAGCCGGACGGGCCTTTGCAATTCAACCCTTCGACCCCTCCCGAGCTTGAGCGCATCGTTAAGAAGGCCCTCGAGAAAGACGCGGGGCTGCGCTATCAAACAGCCGCCGAGATGCGCGGTGATTTACAGCGCCTGCGCCGGGAAATATGGGCAGGACAAGCCCAGCTTGCCGGGTCGACCCCCAAGGCTCTACCGGATTCGAAGGAGAGAATCCGCGCCATGTTCGCTGCGGCCGAGGCGACCGTTCAACCTAAGGTAAGCGTCGCTACGTGGGTAACATTGGGTCTGGTTGCAGCCGCGGTATTGATTGCGCTCACTGTCTACGTGCGATCGCCAGAGCCGCCGCCGGCTGTGGTTTCGTCAACGCAGATTACAAACGACGGCACGTCCAAGCGCTCGCTGGTTACGGACGGTGCCCGGCTGTACTTTTCCGAATATGTGAGCGGCCACTCGGTTCTGAGGCAGGTTTCGACCTCAGGCGGCGAGACGGCGCCCGTACCTATCTCACTTCCGAGCGCCGACATCTACGATTTTTATCCGCGACGAACTGAATTGCTGGTGAAAGGCGTGGCGGAGGGTTCGGAGACAGAGTCGCCAGTTTGGGTATTGCCGTTGCCGGCGGGGACGGTGCGGTCTGTTGGAAGCATCCTTGCGCATGCAGCCGCGTGGGCGCCCGATGGCGAACACATCGTTTATGCCCGGAACTCAAGTTTGTACGCGTGCAATACGGACGGAACCGATTCGCGGGAGCTCATCACCGTACACGGAGTTCCTTTTGCGCCTCGATTTTCTCCCGATGGCCAGCGCTTGCGTTTCACCATAAGGGATACCAATCAGCGCACGTCTTCATTGTGGGAGGTTTCGGCCAGCGGCAAGGATTTGCACCCGGTGTTGCCGGAGTGGAACAAGCTCGCGCAAGAGTTCGGCGGAACCTGGACGCCCAACGGCGACTACTTCCTGTTTGAATCGACTCGCGACCACACCCAGAACATCTGGGCCTTACGCGAGCGTGCCTCCCTGATTCGCAAGGCAAGTACTGAGCCGACGCAGCTGACGGTGGGACCGCTCATGTTCAGCAGTCCGACATCGAGCCCGGATGGAAAAAAGGTGTTCGTGATCGGCCAGCAGCGGCGTTTCGATTTGATCCGCTTGGATACTAAGTCTCCACAGTTCTCCATTTATCTTTCGGGGGTATCGGCGGGCGAGGCCGATATCACCCGTAACGGCGAATGGATCACGTATGTGGCGCATCCGGAACTCACCCTGTGGCGAAGCAAACCGGACGGAAGTGCCCGGACCCAACTCACGTATTCGCCCATGCAGACGCATATGCCGCGCTGGTCGCCGGATGGAACCCAGATCGCATTTATGGCATCACGTCCGGGGAAACCCTGGAAGATCTTCGTGATGCCTGCCGAGGGCGGAACGCCGCGTGAAGTGACTGCGGGCGACCACAACCAGGGCGATCCCACCTGGACGCCCAATGGCGATTCGATCGTGTTTGCGGGAATGCCCTGGTTAGAATTCGGGGCCGCAGCCGGGCCCAACATCCACATCGCCGACTTGAAGACCTCGCAGATCTCGGATGTGCCGGACTCTGAAGATCTATTTAGTCCCCGTACTTCGACCGATGGACGATATTTGGCGGCGCTCTCCACGGACTCAACCAAGCTGATGCTCTACGACATAGGAAAAAAGAGTTGGACGCAACTCGGAGTGTCGCGGTTCGGTTTCGAGAACTGGTCACACGATGGCAAGTATTTGTATGCGGAAGATTATTCCGACAAAACCGATGACCTGGTGCGGGTGAGCGTTCCCAATGGAAAAGTGGAACGTCTCCTCAGTATCAAAGAAGTGCCGCGCGGATTCGATCCCTGGGAGTTCTGGATCGGGCTGACGCCTGATGACTCACTTCTCATGATGCGGGATAGGAGTACGCAGGAGATTTACAGTTTGGATGTACGGTTTCCGTAGTGCTTGGGAAGCATCCCGCAAATCGCGCACGTAGCGAGGCTTCTTCATTGATTGACCAAACCATTTCGCACTACCGCATCATCGAGAAGCTTGGCGGTGGCGGCATGGGCGTGGTCTATAAGGCTGAGGACACCGAGCTTGGCCGCTTCGTCGCTCTCAAGTTTCTGCCCGATGAACTGTCGCGAGACCCGCAGGCGCTGGAACGCTTCCGCCGGGAGGCGCGAGCGGCGTCGGCTCTCAATCATCCCAATATTTGTACCATCTACGAAATTGGGAAACACGGCGACCAAACTTTCATTGCCATGGAGTTTCTGGACGGCACGACGCTGAAACATCTCATAGCAGGGAAGCCGTTAGAGAACGAAAGCGTGCTCTCCCTTGCGATTGAGATTGCCGACGGGTTGGATGCCGCGCATTCGCAGGGAATCGTTCACCGCGATATCAAGCCGGCAAATATCTTTGTTACCAAACGCGGGCACGCCAAGATTCTGGATTTCGGGCTGGCCAAGGTCGCAGCGAAAGCCGGCTCTTCAGGCCAGGTTGCGTCGGCGAACACGATGACAGCCGCAATCGAGGAACAGCATTTGACCAGTCCTGGCTCTACGCTCGGCACGATCGCTTACATGTCGCCGGAGCAGGCTCGAGCCAAAGAGCTGGACACGCGCAGCGACTTGTTCTCTTTCGGTGCGGTGCTTTATGAGATGACGACCGGCACACTTCCGTTTCGCGGAGGCAGTTCCGCCGAGATCTTCAAATCCATTCTGGATGCGGCACCGGCTCCGGCCTTGCGGCTCAATCCGGACATTCCCGCGGAATTGGACCGCATCATCACCAAGGCGCTGGAGAAGGATCGCAACCTGCGCTACCAAAGTGCGGCCGATCTGCGAACCGATCTTGCGCGCCTAAAGCGTGACTTCGACTTCGGGCATTCGTCAAGCGCTTCTTCGGTGAGCAGTGTTACTTCGAGCTCGGCGGCTGCCGCTTCGGCTTCACCGGTTGTAGCAGCGGGTTTTTCCCGCAAGAAGGTAGCCTTGGGTGCGGGCGTCGTGTTGCTCGCCGTTGCAGCGGCGGTCAGCGTGTACTTTGTGCGCCAAGCATCCGAAAAACGTACGGTCAATTCCATCGCCGTTCTGCCTTTTGTCAATGCGACCGGTGATCCGAACAACGAGTACCTTAGCGATGGCTTGACCGAAAGCCTGATCGGCACGCTGTCGCAACTGCCCAACTTTAAAGTGATGGCGCGTAGCACGGTCTTCCGTTTTAAGGGAAATCAAGAAGATCCGCGGCAGATTGGCCGGGATCTGCAGGTTGGCGCGGTTCTTATGGGACGCGTCACGCAGCATGGCGACGAACTGGGCGTCCAAGCTGATTTGGTCAATACCGCCGACGGTACGGAGCTGTGGGGTTCGCACTATGCACGCAAGCAGGCGGACATCACGCAGGTGCAGAGCGATATCACCCGCGACATTTCGAGCAGCCTTCGAGTCCATTTGAGCGGCGACCAACAGCAGCGGCTGGGACGTGCCGGCACCACCAACCCGGAAGCCTATCGCCTGTACCTGGAAGGCCGCCAGCTCTGGTATGGGCGCACGCCGCAAGGTCTCAAGAAGAGTATCGATTTGTTCCAACAAGCGATCGCCGCTGATCCCTCCTATGCGCTCGCCTACACCGGACTCGCGGATACTTACAACGTTGCGTCCAGCTACGGCATCGGCATTACCCCACGGCAGGCACGTCTGCTGGCGGACGAAGCGAGCCGCAAGGCGCTCGAACTGGATGACTCCCTGCCGGAGGCCCACACTGCTCGTGCTGGCGCGCTTTCCATGGCGTGGCGGTGGAGCGAAGCTCAGCAGGAGTACATGCGGGCCATCGAATTAAACCCCAATAGCGCCGGCGCTCACTACTTTTATGCCTTTAGCTACCTGGTTCCGGAAAAACGGATCGATCAGGCGCTGGAGGAATTTCGCATTGCCTTGTCGCTCGACCCGCTGTCTTCCATCGTCAACACGAATTACGCCACCGTGCTCATGGTAGCGCACCGCTATCCCGAGTCGCTTGCCCAATTCCGCAAGACTCTGGATCGTGATCCGGGATTCGGTCCAGCCCACTACAAACTGTCCCAGCTCCTGGCAACCACCGGTCAGTTCGCCGAAGCGAACAGTGAATTCCTGAAATTCAAAGATATTCCTGGGTCGTGGAGCCCGGACGCGCAGGGCTACAACAAACTAACACTCGCTGTGCCCGCCGAGGATGATGATGTGTCAGCCATCGCTGTAAGTTTCGCGGTCTTGGGAAATCGTGATAAGACATTCGAATACTTGGAGAAGGCTTTCTCCAATGAAGACGATGAAATCCTCTTCTGCATCCGTTATCCGGCGCTCGATTCCATACGCCCGGACCCCCGTTATGCGGATTTGATGCGCCGGCTCGGATTGCCGCAATAGATCTCTCGGCCTTGTGGCTTCGTGTTCACCCAAAACGTGGGGTGGTTTAAAATAAAACGGGCTGGGAAACGCTGGAGCCTTTCACGGCGCGTGGAGATTCCGAGATTTTGAGGTCATACTGAATGTGCAGGAATATAAAAACTCTTTTCAACTTCGATCCGCCGGTCACGGACGATGAAATTCGAGCCGCCTCGCTCCAGTTCGTGAGAAAAATCAGCGGTTTTAACAAACCGTCGAAAGCAAACGAAGCTTCGTTCCTGGCTGCAGTCGATCGAGTAGCCGATGTCTCGACTCGCTTTCTGCATTCGCTCGAGACCAACGCGCCGCCAAAGAATCGAGAAGAAGAGGCCGCAAGAGCGAAAGCTCGCGCAGCAGAGAGATTCGGCGCTTGAGTCTATCGAGCATGTCCTCAGTCCACGATTTGTGGCTGGCCAAAGGCAGTCAAGTCAAAGAGAATGTCTTGACTTGTCTGTTACGTTCGTTTGTTGCCTATGTTGGCGAGTACACCGGTTCTTGAATCCCTCCTTCTATACTCGTTTATGTCCACCATCGATAATTTCGATTGGACTCGGTGTGAGTGCGCACGTAAAGTTAGCTCGGGATGGTGGCACGCGCAATTGTCGTGTAATTCGATCGCGGAAGTGTGTTTTGGAGGCTGGTCGTTTCAGCTTGCCTGATGATGATGAGGTAGGTGCTCCTACGGGATTTAGCGGATAGAATATGGAACCAGAGAGCCTGGGATTGGAAGAGAATCAAAACGAAGTTCAAGAATTGGATCTGACTGGCCACGCACGCGAAGTGATCCACGTCCTCCCTCTGGAGGAAATCGCGAACCTTGCAGCGGCCGAGGGCCAACCTGCCGAGACCCTGATGAACGTGGTTGCTTTGATTGCCAAGCGATTTGGGACCGACGTTTGTTCGGCGTATCTGCTCGAGCCGGACCGGGCCAATTTGGTGTTGGCCGCGACGGTTGGCCTGCGGCGGGAGTGTATTGGCAATCTGCGAATGGCGATCCACGAAGGGCTAGCTGGCCTGGTGGCGGAACAGGTGAGGCCTGTCGCTGTGGAGCAGGCGAAAAGTCATCCGCGGTTCAAGTACTTTCGGGAAGCCGGCGAAGACGCGTATCAATCGTTTCTCGGAGTGCCGCTGATCGATCGAGGAGTTCTGCAGGGCGTTCTGATAGTGCAAACTATCGAGCCTCGAATTTTTCGTGAAGATGAGGTTCGCATGTTGGCTGAGGCCGCGGCCCAAGTGGCTCCAGTCGTGAGCGAGGCGCGCACGCTGGATCGCTTCATCGCCCCTGCCCAGGAACGCCTGTGGGCACTGGCTCGCAACCTATGGTGGAGTTGGGACCATGATGCCGCAAGTTTGTTCCGCGATCTCGATCCGGTGCGCTGGAGGCAGCTGAACCAGAATCCGGTTTCGCTGCTGGCGGAGTTTCCTCTGGCGAAACTGGAAAGTCGCGCCGCGGAACTCGTGCTGCACAGCCGCATCAACTACGCCTGTCGCCGGTTGCAGGAATATTTGCAGGCAGACCGCACTTGGGGAACAAGACACGCCGGGGTCTTGCGGCCTTGTCCGGTAGCTTACTTTTCCGCGGAGTTCGGGTTGCACGAGTCGCTTCCGGTTTATTCCGGCGGACTCGGCGTGCTGGCCGGAGACCATATCAAGAGCGCATCCGATCTCGCCATTCCGCTGGTTGGTATCGGCTTGTTTTACGGACAAGGATATTTTCGCCAGCGCCTGGATCGCGAAGGTTGGCAGCAGGAAGAATATCTTGAGACGGACGTCATCCAACTTCCTTTGGAAGCCGCCATCGGCAAGAACGGCCGGCCGGTCGTCGTCCAGATCGAAACTCGCGGCGGTTCGATTCACGCAAAGGTCTGGCGGGTGAAAGTTGGACGCTGCGACCTTTTCCTCCTCGATTCGGATGTAGACGGCAACGCTCCCGACGATCGCGAGCTGACTTCCCGCCTCTATGGCGGAGACGCGCGCACTCGAATCCGGCAGGAGTTGGTGCTTGGCGTCGGAGGCTTCCGCGCCCTTAAAGCCATGGGCATCGTGCCGGGCGTTCTTCACCTGAACGAAGGGCACAGCGGATTTGCGGTGCTGGAAGCGATCCGGATGCGCATGGAAGAAGAGGGCATCGGATTCGACGCCGCAGCACCACGCGTCTCGCGGGAAGTGGTTTTCACTACTCATACTCCCGTCCCTGCCGGCCATGATCGCTTTGATGTGGATCTCATCGAAGAGCATCTTGGACCGATGCGCGAATCGCTGGGGCTTTCCCAGGAAAGCCTGATGGGACTGGGACGTGAGGATCCCAACAGCCAGCACGAGACATTTTGCATGACTGTGCTTGGCCTACGGCTCTCGCGCCGTGCCAACGCGGTTTCCGCCCTACACGGCGAAGTGTCCAGAGCGATGTGGACGGGGCTCTGTCCGGGCAAGCCGGAAGACGAAGTTCCGATCGGCCACATCACCAACGGAGTTCATGTTCCCTCATGGCTCGCGCCCCAAATGTTTCGGCTCTATGACCGCCATCTCGGTACGAACTGGCACCAGCAAAGCAGCGAAGCCCGCATCTGGGAAGGCATCGAGAGCGTGGATGACGGCGAGCTCTGGGAGACGCATCTCAGCCTGAAATCGCAGCTTCTAGAGTTCGTACGCCGCCGTGCGGTGGAGCAAGCCGAGCGCCGGGGCGAATCACGAGAGGTTTTGCAGAGGCTCGGCAGGGTGCTCAGTCCGGACGCACTGACCATCGGATTTGCCCGCCGCTTCGCGACTTACAAGAGAGCCAACCTGATTCTGAGCGACATTGAGAGCCTCGCGTCCATGGTGAACGATCCCAAACGCCCAGTGCAGTTCGTGTTTGCCGGCAAAGCGCATCCTAACGATGAGCCCGGGAAGCGGGTTCTGCAGCAGATTGCTGAATTGATGCGCAACTCGCGGTTCGCAGATAAGTTCGTTTTTGTCGAAGACTACGACATTAACGTCGGGCGTCATTTCGTGCAGGGGGTTGATGTCTGGCTGAACAATCCGCGCCGTCCGCTCGAAGCATCGGGTACGAGTGGTCAAAAGGTGGTCTTGAACGGCGGACTGAATCTTTCCGTGCTCGATGGCTGGTGGGCCGAGGCCTACGACGGCATGAATGGATTCGCCATCGGGACAGGCAGAACGCACTCTAATATGAGCGTGCACGACACCCGCGACGGGGAGGATTTGCACCGTGCGCTTCGGGACGAAGTGATTCCGTTGTACTACCAGCGTGATCGTGACGGTCTTCCGCGCGGCTGGATCAAGCGCATGAAGCGAACCATCCGCACTCTCGGCTGGCGCTTCAATGCCGATCGTATGGTGATGGATTACACCCTGAAGTGTTACGTGCCCGCGGCC
>Ga0308309_10001627_pt1 | contig 13310 bp, 8 predicted proteins | sample HubBroMetageWFT5_FD_192491 | JGI IMG/M metagenome (GOLD analysis project Ga0308309, IMG submission 192491) | Warmed and freeze-thawed soil microbial communities from the Hubbard Brook experimental Forest, New Hampshire - Hubbard Brook CCASE Soil... | ecosystem: Environmental > Terrestrial > Soil...
TGAACTTACCCTGCTCGGCGACCGCAGCGGCGGATGGCGATGCTTGCGCTTGGGACGGCTGGTTCTGGGCTGGTTGCGACGGCGCTTGTGCAAGCAATGGCAGCGCCAAAATCAACGCGAAAATAAACGCAGTAAAACCCCGCAGTACCAGTTTCGTCTTCAACAATTTCATAGGGTTGTCTCCGATGCGCAAGCGAGAATATCCGCACCGTGGGCCGGCTGCAAGGCAAGAAACAGAGGAAAGCTTCGGTGGTGGCTTGATTTTGCCGCAACGACCGCGCAACATGGCGGCGACCAAAAATGAGCCGCGAGGAAATACCGATCGGCCTATAAGGCAATCCAGTTGGGGGAAAAATGGGAAGAGCTATTTTATTTTTGGGCTTGCTGTTGGCGTGGATTGCGATGGCGGCACCTATTGAATCGGCGCAGAGCGCAACGGATGCGGCAAGTTCGCCGAACGCAAAATCGCTTGAGGACGCGATGAACGCGATGTTTGGCGTACGAATCTTTCAGCAAGCGGAGATCTCGGCAGACGGGAAATTGGTGGCGTGGGTCGAGTCACTTCCCGGCCCTGGCGGAATGCCCTCGTCCGATTCCGCGATTTACGTTGTAGATTTGAATTCGCCTGACGCGGCCAAGCGAATTACCGCAGGCGACGGCAAAGTGGCCCATGAAGAACACGATATTGCGTGGTCGCCCGACGGCAAGAGAATGGCGTTTTTGTCTGACGCCGCAACGAACGGGCAGCTTCAGCTCTTTGTGACGAATATTGAGGACGGCAACGCGAAACAATTAACGCATCTGAAAGGCTTTCTCGCGAGCCCGGCCTGGTCGCCCAATGGTAAGACCATTGCACTGCTTCTTACCGAGAACGCCACGCGAGCGGCCGGGCCTTTGGTTGCTGAAACTCCCGATGAGGGCGTGGTATCCGAGGAATTCCTCGAACAGCGATTGACGACGGTGGATCCAGCTACGGCGAGCGTGCGGCAAATCTCGCCGGCAGATATGTACGTGTACGAATTCGATTGGGCTCCGGACAGCAAGCGGCTGGTGGTTACCGCAGCGCATGGCAACGGCGACGATAACTGGTACATCGCCGGATTGTTCACGATTGATGCGAAATCAGGCGCGATGGCCGACATCATCGCAAAACCTGGAATGCAGATCGGCGTTCCGAAGTGGTCGCCTGACGGAAAAACAATTGCGTTCATCGGCGGATTGATGAGCGATGAGCCGATCGTCGGAGGCGATGTTTACCTTGTGCCCGAAGCCGGCGGTAAAACGCAAAATCTGACTCCCCACATGGCGGCGACGGCGAGCTGGCTTACCTGGGCTCGAGACTCCAAAAAAATTCTGAGCGCTGAATATGTTGACGGCACGACCGCCATCCATGAAATAAACACGGATGGAGCTATTGGAAATACACACGACATATTTTTGAAAGGCTCAATTCTGTCAGGTGATTTCGGGATGCAGTTCTCAATTTCAGGTGATGGCAATACGCTAGCTTTTATTCAACAGTCGTTCGACAAGCCGCCAGAGGTTTGGGCCGGAAAATCCGGCGAGTGGAAACCGATCACGCATCGAAATGCCGGGTTGCGACCGGCCTGGGGCAAGTCGGTGAGCCTGCATTGGAACACGGACGTCGGAAAAGTGCAGGGTTGGCTGACCTATCCGATCGATTTTGATCCGGGCAAAAAATATCCAATGGTAGTGCGGGTGCACGGCGGGCCGTCATGGGCAGTTAGTCCAGCGTGGCCTACGCGGTGGGATTATGCGCTCGCACTGCCTTCACAGGGTTACTTCGTGTTGCAACCAAATCCGCGAGGGAGTTATGGGCAAGGCGAAAAGTTTACCGCAGCGAATGTGCAGGATTTTGGGTACGGTGATTTCCGGGACATCCTGGCGGGGGTGGATGAAGCCATAAAATCCGCGCCCATTGATCCAGACCGCATTGGGCTCACAGGATGGAGTTACGGCGGATATATGACTATGTGGGGAGTGACCCAGACGAACCGGTTCCGGTCTGCGGTGGCCGGCGCGGGGCTTTCAGACTGGTTGAGTTACTACGGCGAAAACAAAATCGACCAGTGGATGACGCCTTTTTTTGGCGCCACTGTTTATGACGACCCTGCGGTATATGCGAAAAGCGCACCCATTACATTTATCAAGAATGTGAAGACGCCTACGCTGGTAGTGGTGGGTGATAGTGATGGAGAGTGCCCCCCTCCGCAGTCGTACGAATTCTGGCATGCGCTGAAAACGCTTGGCGTGCCGACACAACTCGTGATTTATCCACACGAAGGTCACGAGTTTGCGGACCCGGCGCACAGCCGAGATGTGATTGAGCGGGCGGTGAATTGGTTCAATCAGTACCTACAAACCAGCCACTAAAATCCCTGAAATCTGGTGGGTGCCGGACAACCGAAGAAGAAATTCATAGCCCGGCACGTTGCCTTTTTTTTGCCTGTCTGTGCGGACAGTATGGGTTCTAGCCCTAAAACTGTTCGGGCGTTCTATTTCCATCGATCGCTGTGGAATGTAGTCTCCAACCATTGCCTCGCGAGTGTCCAAGGAGGCGAAGAAGGAGCCTATGTCCCACTGGATCGGAACAACCTCCCCCGCAGACGCTGGAATGAATGACTTTAAAGAATGCTTGAAAAACCTTCGCGACGGCCATGCTGACGAAGCGCTTCAGCACGCGCGGCGCGCCCTGGGCATAGCTCCCAAGAACCCGTTCTACCTTTCCTACACAGGCTTGCTGGCCGCGCTCTCCGAGAAACGGTTCGGAGACGGGGAAAGCCTATGCCGGGAGGCCTTGGGAATGAAGCACAACCACGCGCAGTTGTATTTGAACCTGGCGGAGGTTTATTACCAGGCTGGAAGAACTCCGGAAGCGATTCAAACGCTGGAAAAAGGGCTGGTATCGGCAGGACGCGATTTTCGAATTCGCAGAGCGCTGGAAAAAATTGGTATGCGCCGTCCGCCTGTGCTGACGTTCCTGCACCGCAGCCATCCGATCAACGCGCGGCTGGGAAAATTACGCCATCGCCTGACTGGACCACATAAAGCCGCCTAGCGCGAAGAACTGATTCCATGCGCGAAAGCTCTCCTCCTTGCCGTACCCGGGATGAGGTCACTGGCGGGTGATCTTGTCCCGGCCCCCTTTTCTTCACCGAAATTTTCGAAAACCAAGAAACCTAATTACCCTAACTTTGGCCCAGTGGCAGGAAATATTGCGTGCCTTTTACGGGCTGGCGGAGGCGCCGGAGAAGTTCCTGCAAATCCTGATTCCGCTCCACGAAATCAATTTCCGAAGTGTCCACGACGAGCAGGTTCGAAGCTGAGTAGCGAAAAAAGAAATGCTCGTAGGCGTTGGCTACGGCTTCCAAGTATTCGGAGGAAATTTGCGTCTCAGCAGGATCTCCTTTCTTCGAAACTCGCTTGCCCAGAACGTCCGGCTTGGCTTGCAGATAAATCACGAGGTCGGGCGGCGGAATTGACGACGCAAGCATGTCGAAATAACGCTCGTAAAGCTTGAGCTCTTCGTTGTCGAGGTTGAGGTAGGCGAAAATTTTGTCTCGTTCGAAGAGAAAATCGCTGACGACGGGTCCGGCGGCATCCTGGGACTGAATTTGAGAAAGGCGGCGATAGCGCTCGTGGAGAAAGTACATCTGAGCGCGGAAGGCTGCGCCGCTTTTCTCGTTGTAAAAATCAGCGAGGAACGGATTGTCCTCACAATCCAAGATTCGGCGGGCGTGAAGCTGTTCGGTCAGGGCTTTCGCGAGGGTCGATTTGCCGACGCGTATAGGTCCTTCGACAACTATGTTGCGCGGCGATTTGAAGTTCGGGCTAGGCACGCTCACGCGCGAAATTATAGCAGAGGGCACAAATTGCCCCGCGTTTGGGACATCGAGCAGCACTGGGAGGCTTTGTTGCTACCAGGATTTTGCGATTACCGTGATGATGCGAGCGAGGGAATCGACATCGCGAGTGTCGATCACTTCTGCAGGCGAATGTGAGTAGCGCAAGGGCCAGCCGAGCGGAATGTCCAGCGAGCCGTAGCGCACGAAGGCCGAGCCATCATTGCCGCCGCCGGTTACGCCATACTGCACTGGAATTTGATTCGCGCGTGCAAGCTTGATGACTTTCTCTACTAAGTCGGACGGGGCAATGTTGGAATTATCCAAGGCACGTATGACAAATCCTTTCCCAATTTCGGCATCGGCAAAACGCTTCGATTCGATCGGCGAGTCGGAGCTTACAAAAGTATCGACGGCAAAAACATAATCCGGCACGTGGCCTTCAGCCGCCAGGCGCTTTGCGAGCGCGGCTGCGCCGACAAGGCCCTCTTCTTCACCGGTGGACCAAACAAATGTTACATCGCGGTCTTTCAGCGGGCCGCCCAAAGCCCATACGGCAGAGATCAGCGCCGTGTCGCCGACACGGTCATCAAAACTTCGGCCATTTGCGCGTGTGCCGAGAAGTTTTCGATATGTTTTTGGAATGGTGACTGAGTCACCGACCTGGATGCCCAGTTTTTGCACTTCGTCGATGGTGCGCGCGCCAACATCCACACGGATAGCTTTCTCGGGTTCGCGCGGCCACTCAAACTTTGGCTCATCCCAACCATTCGGCAGTTCAACGATGGCGCCATAGTCACCGTTTGCGTTGTGCACGAGCGCCGGATGCCCGGCAAAAAAGCTTAATTCCCCGCTCCCGCGCCACTCGACTTCCAGGCGACCATCTTTCGAAATGGATTTAACTTCAAATCCAATTTCGTCCATATGCGCAACAACTAGAACACTCGGTGTTTTGGTTCCAGCGGCGGCCGTGCCAATTTGCAAGATCAAGTTTCCCGCCTCGCCGGTTTGAGGTTGAGCCCATTTCGGAAGAAGTTGTTTCACTAGCTCTCGGACGGGTCCTTCGTGGTAGCTCACACCGTAGCTCTCTGTCAGGCGACGCAAAATCTCTTCTGTTGATGGCGGATTGGAAGCAAGTTCCCCATCGGGCTGTGACGAGCCATGCCCGCTGTCCAAAAATGGGCGCGACGCGCTACTTGCTTGCACGTAGAGCTGTAACAGATTTTCCAAACTCGCAAGATCCGAAGTGTCGATCAACTCGGATGGCGTATTCGACCAGTCCGTGGCAATTCCCAGATGCGCCGATTTCGTGGGCATTGGCGGTAGAGCAAGATAACTTCGGGGAAGCGGAGACGAGGAGAAATCAGTATTAATCGATAACTTGTTGGTATCGGCGAGCTGCTTCAGCTCGGCGGCGAGACCCGCCGGCGTACCGTTGGTTTCCTCAAGGCCGATAAGAATTCCGCTGCCAGGTTCTCGTCGCGGGGCTCTATGCATACTCTCCGATCCCGCCACAGCGCCACCGGGAGTGAGCCGACCAACATAAATCATTTCATCCGGCTTCATCGTGCTCAAAATGCGTTGCAGCCCGCGAGCGCCAGTCCATTGCTGGACCACGAAAGCAATCGTCAGGGTTCCCTTCACCTTCGACGGATCGATCTGCCGAAGTAAATCAACAAGCGCAGCAGCACCAAAGCGATCGCCGATGGATGCAGCGGCCATCTTGTTGTAGCCGAGTTGAACTGGCTGGCGGTTTATCGCAATGGGATTGAGAACGGCAACACCCGCCTTGCGAACTTCAGCGCTCGAGGTAACGCCGATGTCTACATATATGTTTTCTAGCTCGGAGGATTTCGGAGCGTCGGTGTGGGCGCCTTGGAGATGCACGGAAAGACCCGCAATGACGCCATCTAGCCATTTTCCGCTCGCGTTTCTGATCCGGATCGGTTGGGCAGAAAATAGTTCGTTGAAGATGGGAGGCAGGCCGGATTGAGGAAGGCGCTGTACACGCAGGTAACCGTCATCGGCGATCCCGCTGACAACAAACCCGGGCTCGTCGATGGGCGTAATTAGCAGACGATTCGGCGCGCCGGAGCCGATGGTGACGATCAGGTCGCCAAGATTGTCCGTCTTCGGATGGAACGGCACAATTTCCGCCCGAATTTTTTCAGCGAGCTCGTTTTCGTAGCCGGAAATCGCAGGTGTAGCAACGAAGCTTTTCAAGGATTGCTCCGCTTCGTTTGGGAGGGTCGCGAGATTCGGAGACCGGCTCACTTGCGCCAAGGCGAACTCAGAATTTGTGAGAATTAAGACCAATGGAAATAGAAGCAATGCTGTAAAACGTCGGTGTCTCATACGGTTCCTTTAACTCTTCTATGAACCATCATGCGCGGCAAAGCTCGGCGAGTATTGCGTCACGACGATCGAGAGCAATCTGGTCAACGCGTTTCAGCACCACGGAGTAAGCGATTGCGACAGACCAGCGAGAACCAGGAAAATAACGGCGGCCAGCCAAATTCTTCCGAATGCTCTCGCGATTAGGAGTGTTACGGCAGCCAAACCGAATACCGCGAATTGAATTCCCAGGCTGGCGAATACGGTTGTAGTTGATGCACGCTGTTTGCCGAAGGCTCCGTAGTCAATTTTCTTCGGCGTATAAATTGAAAGCAGGTTTCCGGCTGTTAAATTCAGAAGAAGCGCGAAGGCGACGCCCGTGACGGTCGCAACGGTTACATCCACGGACGGCGGATGAAACATGAAACATACTGCAACCCAGACCATGACCACTTCACAGGCAAGCAAAAGAGCGTGGGTGAGATTTTTGCCCAGCAATATTCCGCGGAACCTTACCGGGCATACATAGTAGAACTGCATGCCGACGGCATCCGCTCCGAAGCAATTGTAAACCAGGTTCGTCAGGATAAGTAAGGCATATGCCGCGCCGACGGGAAAAGCCAAATCTGGCGTGTGCGATAGAAAATTGCTCTGCCTCCCGGGCGTCCCCGCTGGTCCCAAACGAAAAATCAAAAGAATAACCACCGGCATCACGAAGGTGAACAACATTGGTCCGCTACGGGAAAGGTAATGAACTTCCTTTTCGAGCATCGCCGCAACCGGAGCAGAAACACCGGATATGTTCCAGCTGAGACGGCGGGCGCTTTCTTCTTTGACTGAAATTTTGCGCGCTGCCGCTTCGCTAAGATTCTCTCCGGTATATTGCGCTCGAAGACGAACGTTCAGGAGCCAGAGAATCGCTAGCGCATAAACGGATTCGAGAGCGAATGCGCCAAGCGCCGGCGCAAATGCGCCTTTCACCGCTCTGGCGATCGCTGCGGCGGCCAGCCCTGGCGGCAGCGCACGCTCGTAAGGTAAAGCCTGCGCGGTAACTCTGGAAGCGTCGGGATGCCGGCGTTCGCCATACCGGGACATCAGCGGGCCGGTGAACTGGAAGCAGATAATGAAAATGAAAAAAACCGCGCCCAGAATTTCGCGTGTGCGGCGTTGAGCCAGCCACCGTTCGATCCAGGCGAAAATCATGCGGGCTAGCAGAACGTTGAATACCGCGAATACAAGAACAACGAGAGCAGCCCACAGAAAAAGACCGGGCTGAGCAATGCCAATTCCAATGGTCAGACCTGCCAGCCACAGACAACCTATGATGGTGGACGGGTCCAAGGATCCGTACACCAAACGGATTATGAAGTAGGATGGAAACGAAAGAGGAAACCGCAGCAAATTCGACGAATCCACATTCTCGCTAAATGCGGAAGCCATCACCGGGAAAAGCTGCCAGAACAAGAATACCGGCCAGAGAAGGACCGCGATCCATTCCACATTTCCATGCGAGACAAAGTACCAGGCGGCCGCGCCCAGACCGAATGAGCCTCCGAGACCGGCCACGCCAAACATTAAAAACATCATTCCGCGGGCTACGACTTCGAGCCGGCCGCGAATAGTGCGCAAACCATTGACGAAAAGTTGAAAGCGCACGCGGGCGATGGCGGCGAGCTGTCCACGCATGAGGGGAGGAGAGCTCAGCCCAGCCATGACAATTCCTGCTCGGTATGACGCGTGCCACCTACGATACGCAGGAAAATTTCCTCGAGCGTAAGCTTTTCTCCCGGCGCGGACACGGCGGATTCGCCGGGCGATGTACTAGCCAAGGCCGCAGCAGCTTGCGCCTCCACACCGGCGCGCAACTCTTCAAGCGAGCCTTGAGCCACCAATCGGCCGCGATGGATGATGGCGAGGTGACTGCAAAGACGCTCGACAATTTCTAGCACGTGGGAAGTGAGAAAAATCGTGGCGCCACGAGCGATCATGCGTTGAAGCATGGCTTTGAGTGTGCCGGATGCTATAGCGTCCACACCTTCGAAGGGCTCATCGAGAAAAAGAACCCTCGGCCCATGAATAACAGCGCCAGCCATTGCTAGTTTCTTCTGCATACCGTGAGAGTAGTCGGTAACCAGCGTCTTCGGCTGATCGGCGAGCTGCATGAAATCGAGCAATTCGGCCGTGCGCTTGCCGGCGGTTTCGCGGTCGAGGCCGTACATGCGGCCAACGAAATTCAGATATTCAGCGCCGGTTAGACGGCCGAATAAAGCCATGCCTTCGGGCACCACGCCGATCTGGCGTTTAACATCCACTGGATTTTGCGCGAGATCCAGGCCAAGTATTTGAATTCTGCCGGAACTTGCCGAGAGCAAACCGGTAAGCATTTTGATGGTGGTGGATTTCCCAGCGCCATTGGGGCCGAGAAAACCGAAGAATTGGCCGGAAGCAACGGACAGGTTCACATCTTGCACTGCAACTAGCTCACCAAAACGGCGCGTCAAGTCTCGCGTTTCAATGGCGGGAGCGTCCATAGATTTCCGACTCTAACATATTCGCGGAAATACGCATCGAGTGTACGGCCGCAGAATCATGCGGACATTTGAACTCTTAAACTGAGGTCTTAGCGAGTGTTGATGGGCGCAACAGGCAGTGCGGACGCTTGCGGAAACACTGCCAGGACAGCGGGCAACTCCAAGCGAAAGGTGCAGCCGCCTTCAGGACGATTAAATCCCAGGATTGTTCCGCCATGCTCCTGCATGACTCCATAACAGATACTGAGGCCGAGACCAGTGCCCTTGCCCACTGGTTTCGTGGTGTAGAACGGATCGAACACCTTTTCGGGATCCTGCATTCCCGGGCCAGTGTCAGAAAATTCTACGATTACGTTGCTTCGCTCGCGCAACGTGCGAATCATAAGAATGCCACCGCCGCCTGTCTGCATAGCGTCTACGGCATTACTTATCAAATGATAGAAAACCTGAAGCAACTGGTTCGGGTCGCCACGAACGGCGGGGAGCACGCTGCGGCTCTCGAGTTCAATGCGTATGTTTTTCTCCCGAAGATCCAGATTGCGGAGCTGTACCGCGCCAGTGAGAACGGTATTTAGATCAAGTAACTGTTTTTCTGCGGGGACTTGGCGCGCGAAGCTCAGAAGATTGTTAACAAGATCTTTTGTGCGCCGGGCTTGGTCGCGGATTTTTTCTCCCAAGGAATGCGCGCGTGTGTTTTGGGGATTTTCGACTGTCAGCACGTCCGCATAACCCAAAATGGCAGTGAGCGGATTGTTTATTTCATGCGCGGCACCGGCGGCGAGCTGTCCGAGTGAGGCCAGTTTTTCGGACTGCACAAAGTGAGTTTGCAGACGTTTGACATTTTCGAGCGATTCCCACAGTTCGTGCACCAGGCCGGTGCGCTCCTGATAAACCAAATGCTGCCTGTAGAAAACCAAGGACGTTCCAACGAAGAGAGTGACCAAAGTTACGATCAGCCGAAAACGCTGAACGGGCAAAGGAGCATCGCTGATGAAAACATCCCATGCTGCCAGGCCCAAGGCCGCGAGCACGCCCAGCATAGCCAAACGGACCGGCCATTGAGTGTTCCTGCGATTGGGTGCAGGCGGACCTTCGGGTTCGAAAGCCAAATCATGGGCGACAATTCCGGTGGTTCCAAGCCATACAAATGCAGCAAGCGCGGGCAACCTAACCAGCGGGCTACTGTAAATCGTCTGGTTAAACACGGCAACGGCAGTCAGAATAAAACCGACAATGTACAGAGAGGTCGCGCCAAAAAGGTGGCCGTAAATCTTTCGCCAAGTGCCAGCGGAACGGAAGAACAAGAAGCCAAACCCGATCACAACGACCAAATTTTCAATCATGTAACTGCCAATATCGTGCGATCTGAACAAGGCGATATTGGGGGAGATTGTCTTCCATGGCATGGCGGCAAAGATATAAACGTAAAGCCAAAGAATGGAGAGAAGTATCAGATCGAGCAAACCGAAACGAAGCGTCTCACGCATTTTTCTGGCATGAGGTGCCAAAGCCAGGGCCGCCATGAACGGCACGGTATGCAGGAAAAAAAGAAGATCGATATAAAACGGAATATATCCGGTCAGGCCGACTACCAGCTGGCCGTAAGTGAGTACCAGGATGCCCGCGAGCCATAAAGTACAGCCGAGGGCTAGAAGCATCCAAAAGGCATTACGACGCCGGTAAGGGGTGGCCGCGTTCCAGAGCAATGTCGTATTGGCAAAAAGCGGGGTCAAACAGGCGAGGAGATAGCTCAGAGCCGTTTGCGTCGAACCGCGCGGCACGAAAAGACTGACGACCGCGTAGCCACCAACAAAAAATAACCAGGCTCCCCAGATAAGGACGGATAACCGAGAGGATTTCACTTAGATAATGCCCGGATTCAATTCTACCGTACGGTTACAGACACTCGGCGGCGAAGTTGAGGAAAACATTCTAATAAATAACTGGGCGGCGCGTTCTCCGCCTGGAAAGCTCCGCGCGATGGATTTTGGCTTTCTGCTGATGGTATGCTTCAACCTTTCTAAAATTCTCTGGGTGAGGTTCACTGGATAGCGGAATTCCTAACGGGCGTATCGTGGAGCGAACTCCAGTGTAGTGCAGAAAATTCTTCCGGGTGCCGCAAGTAAACCTCATCTCTAAATGAGCCGAAATCCTAAGAGACGAATCAAATGGGAAGCCGGAGGGCAGTTGCTAACGCTGTCTTCATTTCTGATTGGAACGCAGGAATCCATACCGTGATTCGATAAAACAAGCAATTCGGTAAACGCCCAGCGATGGGAGACAAACATGAGTAGGGGACGCAAAATCACAATTGGAGTGGTAGTGCTGGTAGTCGCCATTGCTGTGACAGTCGTGGTGATTCGCTTGCAGCATCGGCCGGCGACGCCCGGAGGGACCCCTGCGGTTGAAGTGGCGCAAGTGGAGCAGAAGGATGTCCCGATTTATGGCGAGTGGATCGGCACGCTCGACGGATTCGTAAATGCCGACGTCAGGGCGCAGGTTACGGGCTACTTACTGCGGCAGGGATATCAGGAAGGCTCATTCGTCAAGCAGGGCCAATTACTTTTCCAGATTGACCCGCGACCCTTTCAGGCGGCGCTTGACCAGGCCGAAGGGCAGTTGGCGCAGGCCAAAGCAAATCTGGCCAATGCCAAAGCACAGCAAGGCAGAACGCAGCTGGATGTAGACCGTTACACTCCCTTGGCTAAAGAGCAGGCGGCAAGCCAGCAAGATCTCGACAACTCCGTTCAAAATAACTTGGCTGCCAAGGCTACCGTGGAGACATCGGAAGCAGCGATCAAGACCGACGAGGCGGCCGTAGAAACAGCCAGGATCAATCTCGATTTCACTCGCCTTATTGCACCGATCGACGGCATCGCCGGGCAGGCCCAGCTTCAGGTGGGTGCTTTGGTAAGCCCAAGCAGTGGAGTTGTGACTTCGGTTTCCACCGTGGACCCTATCAAGGTTTTTTTCACCGTCAGTGAGAGCGAATATCTCGATTGGAATAAACGGTTCCCGACGGAGACTAGTCGACAAGCAGCGGACAAAAGTCTGCGGCTCCAACTGATTCTTGCCGACGGCTCAACCTATCCGCGCGACGGTACTTTCTACTTCGCGGACCGCCAAGTAAACGTAGGCACCGGGACAATTCGGATCGCCGGACTTTTTCCGAATCCAGGGAATATTCTGCGTCCCGGGGGCTACGGCAGAGTTCGGACCGCGGTTCGAGTACAGAAAGATGCGTTGCTGGTGCCGCAGCGTGCGGTGTCGGAGCTGCAAGGGGCTTATCAAGTGGCCGTGGTGGATGGGGAGAACAAAGTCAGCATACGAACAGTCAAAGTCGGCGACCGCGTCGGCTCCCTATGGATTATCGTTGACGGACTGAAGCCGGGAGAACGCGTGGTGGCCGAGGGAGTGCAGAAAGTGCGTCCCGGTGCGCAGGTAAACCCGAAGCCGTACGTGCCGGATAGCGCGACGGCGCAAGCAAGGTAAAGGCCATGTCTAAATTCTTCATCAACCGCCCAATCGTCGCAATCGTGATTTCAATTGTTACGGTGATACTCGGCACCATCACTATTGTCAGCTTGCCTGTCGCTCAATTTCCGAACATTGCCCCGCCAGAGGTTCAAATTCAAGCAACCTACGTCGGAGCCGATGCGCTGACGCTGGAGCAATCGGTAGCCACTCCAATCGAACAGCAAATGAGCGGCGTGGACAACATGAACTACATGTATTCGCTGAACGCCACCGCCAATGGCGGCATGACCATGATCGTGGATTTCGACGTGAAGACAGATCCAAACACGGATCAAATTCTGGCACAGGCGAGAGAGACACAGGCGGCATCGCAACTTCCGGCCGATGTCACCAATTACGGAATCACGGTTCAGAAATCGGTGACGTCACCCCTGATGCTGATCACGCTGTACTCGCCTAACGGAACATACAACGCGGACTTCCTCGCCAACTATGCATACATCAATATCCACGATCCGTTGACGCGCTCCACTGGTATCGGGAACGTGCAGATCTTCGGCGCTGGGCAATATGCGATGAGATTGTGGGTCAAGCCGGACCAATTGGGTAAGCTGGGCATCACCGTAACCGACATCATCAATGCCATCCAATCGCAGAACACGGTGAACCCCGCGGGTCAGGTGGGTGGCGAGCCGGTGCCCAAAGGGCAGGAGTACACCTACGCGGTTCGCGCGCAAGGACGACTGATTTCCCCCGATGAATTTGGACGGATCGTGGTTCGGGAGACGCCGGATGGCGCAGTAGTCCGTGTTAAGGATGTGGCGCGGATCGAACTCGGGTCGAACGACTACACCGTGGTGGGCCGACTGAACGGCAAGCCAGGAGCGATTATCGCGGTTTACCAATTGCCGGGCTCGAACGCCGTGGACGCCGCTAACGGAGTAAAGAAATTGATTGCCGGAATGAAGCAGACGTTCCCGCAGGACATGGATTATGTGATTTCTCTGGATACCACGAAGTCAGTGACGTCCGGCATCAAGGAGATCGTCGAAACGCTGCTGATTGCGATCGTATTGGTGATCCTGGTGGTGTACATCTTCCTGCA
>Ga0308309_10001629_pt1 | contig 13298 bp, 8 predicted proteins | sample HubBroMetageWFT5_FD_192491 | JGI IMG/M metagenome (GOLD analysis project Ga0308309, IMG submission 192491) | Warmed and freeze-thawed soil microbial communities from the Hubbard Brook experimental Forest, New Hampshire - Hubbard Brook CCASE Soil... | ecosystem: Environmental > Terrestrial > Soil...
GTTAAACGGATTCCCGCCGACACTGCCGTCCGCATTGACAGAACTCGCGCCGAAAATGTATTTCGTGGGATCGAAGTTATCGGCCTGCAATTTGGCGTCGCGCGATGTGCCAAACATGCTTATCCGCAAGCCGAGGTTGAGCGTCAGCCTAGGCGTGGCATGCCAGTCGTCCTGGAAATAAGGCTCGAAGATTTTGTGCCGCAGGTAGTACTTTGGTTGTCCGCTCGCTTGCGAGAAACTTGCAATTCGGCCGGTAAGAAGGTCGGCAAAGCTATTGCCAGTTGTAACCGCAGAAGCGGTGTCAAAAATAAGAAAACCACCGACGGAGGGTTCGGCCTGCGGTAATTCGTTTTTCTCCGAAGCCAGGAAGTAGGCTCCGAACTGAAGATTGTGCGTTCCGATTAACTTCGAAACGTTGTCTCGATAAGTGTAAATCGGGTTGGAGTTGACTGGACCGTTGGGAACCCATCCCGCGTCCTGCGCGATCCCGCCTAAAACGCCTCCATTGAGTTGAATGCCTGGCAACTTGCCGCCCCCGAAACCGTTCTGGAAGAGTCCGATGTCATAGCCCGCAGGGCGCTGCCAGGCACCGAGGTTCTTGAATATGAGATGGTTTAGGGAAAAGGCAAAGACAAACTCGTTAAGAAGAGTTGGGGACGCGGTGGCCGTGAGTCGGGCAACCATGCTGGTCGAGGGCTGATTAAAATTGTTCTGAATAGTGGGGAAGCTCGCGCCGTTCGTCCACGTGGGAGTAGCCGTGACCTGGTTCCAGGAATCGTGTATGTAGCGTAGAGCCAGGTGTAGCCTGGAACCGAAATTCTGATCTGCTCGTATGAGATCTTCGTGCCAGTTCGTAGCCTGTGCGGGAGAAGAGACAAAACGGCTAAGACCCGCTCCATCCAGTGCGCTAGGCGCGTCGATCTCGTTGGGCATGGAAATCATAGCCAAGAGAGGCACGGCGAGGGGACTGATAGGCACTTGGCTGTCGTTGCCCGGATACATTTTTCCCGTAGCCGGGTCTATTGGACAGTCCGGAGAGGATTGGGCGGGGGCGATCGGGGGAGTGATCGGAGGGCAAAGCTCGCTGAAATCCCCGAAAGCGCCGGGTGTGCAATTGCCGGTCGCCCCCGGACAGCCTCGTTCGGCAAGGGAGGGCACCACCGTGTTGAACTGAGTTCCCGGAACGACGTCTTTCCGCCATTCTTCTGACCAGAAGAAAAAGGTCTTCGTTTTGTTCTGGTTGTAGAGCCCTGGAATAAAAACGGGCCCACCTACCGTGAAACCGTAATCGTTCTTTTTATACTCCGGAACACTGTTCTGGAACTCTCCTTTGGCGTTATATGCGTCGTTGCGGTTAAACTCGTAAACATCGCCATGAAACTGGTTTGTGCCGGCCTTGGTCTCGACTTCTACTGTGCCGGAGCCATCCTTGCCATACTGCGCCCCGTAATTCGATGTCAGAACGCGGAACTCGGCAATCGCATCCAGACTCGGGTAGGTGATCATCGTTGTGTTACTGCCGTCGTCCAGATTGTTGGCGCCGTCTACCTCCCAGTTGTTGTATTCGGTGCGGCCGCCGTTCACGCTGTAGGCAACCGTTGCAGCGCCAGTGCCAGGCTCATCCGTGCCGGATTGGTTTGTAGCTCCGGGCGTCAGCGACACGAGTTGGGTAAAGTTACGGCCATTCAGCTCAAGCTGGGTCATTTGCTTGCCGGTAACCGTACCGGCAAGCTCCGATGATTGGGTCTCGACCTGGTTTACTTGTTCGCCCTGAACCACGACTTCGGTCGCAACCTGTCCCACGGTCATCGCGACATCGATTCGGGCTTTCTGCGCGACACGCAGGACAACGCCTTTGGCCTTGAACGTTTTAAAACCAGTGGCGGTGACCGTGATGTCGTAAGAGTCGCCCGGAAGACCGGCTGCGAGGTAGTCCCCGTCAGAGTTGGTGGTCAGCGTTCGATCATTTCCTCCGGCTTTGCTCGTGATCTGAACCTTGGCTCCGGGAACGACAGCGCCACTGCTATCCCGAACCGTGCCGGTAATGCCTCCGGTGTCTTGCGCAGAGACCATGTTGGGGAAAACCACAGCGACAAGGAATAGCCCCACCCAGAGACCATTTTTCATAATGCTGCATTCCCCTCGCCTCGTCTCGAGGCGTCTAGATTTTTGTGTTTTACCCAAATCGCCAGCAGCAAATCTGCGGCGTTCTCCGACGCTGCCGCTTTGCTTATTAAAACGTATGAATAGTGCTTTTATTGGGCATCTTCTGTCAAGAAAAAAACGCGGGAGTCGCGATGGAACGAATGTTTTTTCGTCATAATTGTTTTTGCCGTCCCTTCATGGGAGGCCGCGCGTCGACTCCCGCACAATTAATTCCGGGGCCATCTTGCGATGTTGAGCAGCCACCGGGCGTTTTTCCAGGACCGACTTGATGCCTTCGAGAACGATGCCGACCGCATCCGCACCCATGGCCGCCATGGGCTGACGCACAGTGGTCAGCGGAGGCGTGTAGAGCGCCGATGCAGCAACATCGTCGAAACCCATTACCGAGCAGTGCTCGGGCACGCGCTGGCCTGTCTTAGCCAGGGCGCGGATAGCCCCAAAGGCGGTCATATCGTCGAAGGCGAGCAGCGCGGTGAAGGGGCGCTTCTGTTTGATCAGATTCTCCGTAAGGGCTTGTCCTGCTTCGAAGCTGGACAGAGGATCGCGCGATTCGGGAAGATCGACGATCAGGCGGGTATCGAGTTCAAGGTCGCAGGCTTTTGCGCACTTGCGAATACCGCTCCAGCGCGGAGAACTGTCGGCCAACGTCTTTGGACCGCGAATAAAAGCAATCTTGCGATGACCAAGAGAGTGCAGATGCTCGAGTGCAATGTAGCCGCCGATTTCATTGTCGACGACAACCGAGCTCATCGAATCGCCTTTCAATTCGCAGGCAATGAGCGCGGTGGGAATGCTGCTCTTCTCGAGATCGGCGAGCACGTTGATATCGAGAAACAGCCAGTTGGCGAGGACAACCAGGCCTTCGATTCGGCGATCAAGCAGCATCTCAAGATAACGCTCGAAGCGGCTGCGTTCGTTGTGAACATCGGTAAGGATGGGCAGATACGAAGCCTGGTAGAGCGTATTCTCGATGCCGCGCAACACCAGCGTGCAATAAGGATCGGTCATGTCGAAAACCATGACGCCGACGGTGTGACTGCGCTTACTCCGCAGGGAGCGGGCGAACTGATTCGGACGGTACCCTAGTTTTTCGGCGGCGCGTTCGATTTTTTTCTTGGTGACGGGAGGGATGTAGCGCGCCAGCGGAGCGTCGTTCAACACGATCGAAACCGTGGTGGAAGAAAACCCGCTCTGTTTCGCCACATCGCGAATGGTGACCATCGAAGCATCGCCTTTGGCTTGCCGCACCGCAAAAACCCTAGCTGCATTTCCCCGGCTTGAATTCGAGCAGAGGTTGGCGGACACTACAGCAGAGAGTGAGACGAGTGTCAAGCGCGCATATTCGAAGTAGGTTTCTTAGCTGGCTGCTTTTGGCTGCGGCAACAGTGCTGCTGCCAGCGCAGGTTGCATCGCCCGTGAGCACGGCAAAGCCAGGAAATGGCGCGCCAGTCGCGCCGTCTGTATCAACTTCGGATCTTGCCAGGATTTTTCAAGCAGGGCAGGACGCCTTGAATCAGGGACATTTGGACGAAGCGGAACGTGACTTCCGGCAAGTTCTCGCAGTTGATCCACAGCTGGGGGGAGCGTACGCGAATCTCGGCGTGGTCTACATGCGACGAAAACAATGGGGAAAAGCTCTGTCCGAACTCCGCCGGGCGGAGCAAATCATGCCTCAGGTGGCGGGAATCCGGCTTAATATCGGCCTTGCCTACTATCGGCAAAATGATTTCCTTAAAGCTATTCCGGAGTTCGAATCAGTGGTTCGCGATGAGCCAAGCGCGGCGCAACCACGGCATTTGCTCGGGCTGTGCTACTTCTTCGTGGAGCGGTGGGCAGACGCAACGACAACACTGGAGCCGCTATGGGCGCAGGAATCCGGCCACCTCAGTTATCTTTACGTCCTGTCCATTGCCGCTCATCGCGCCGGACGAAAAGATCTCGATGAGAAAGCGACCTTGCAACTGGTTAAGATTGGTGATGGCTCGCCGGAATTCCACCTCTTTATGGGCAAGGCTCACCTGAACCTCGAGCAATACGACATGGCCCTCGCCGATTTTCAAGCGGCCGCGGAAGCGAATCCGAAACTCACCTTCGTCCATTTCAATCTCGGACTTGCCTACCTGAAGAAACAGGACTACGAACACGCTCGTGATGAGTTTTTGAAAGATGCTGCCGTCGAGCCTGACCTGGCGTTCAATTACGAGGAATTGGGCGACGTCTATTCGCTGATGCAACAAGACAACAACGCCGAAAAGAGTTATCGTGATGCACTACGGCGTGATCCGCGTTCGGCGAATTCCTACGTCGGGCTGGCCAAGACGTATCAGCGAGAGGCGAGGTTTTCGCAGGCTCTGACGGCGATTGATTCGGCAAACAAACTGGACCCTCGCCGCACTGATATTCACTATGTACGTGGACAGGTGCTGATTCACTTAGGGCGAAAGACCGAGGGAAAGCAGGAATTGGAAACATCAGTCCGTATCGACAACGAGCGCCGCGCAGAACGCGAGAAGCAGGTGGAGACAGGCATGGTTCCATCCCCTGAACTTTTGCAGGATGAACCATAAACTCTTTGGCAGACTTTCGAAACCAATTCGCAGGCAATAAAGTCCGCAAGTCTTTGGTGAAAGGAAGAGCTCATGAAACGCATTCTGAAGATCGTAGGGATCGTCCTTGTGGTCTTGATTCTCATCGTGATCGCGATTCCATTTTTTATCGATGCCAACTCTTTCCGTCCGAGGCTGGAGTCGCAGTTGACGGAATCGCTGGGCCGTCAAGTCAAGGTCGGCAATCTTTCTCTATCGCTGTTTTCGGGCAGCGTTTCAGCCGACAATATCTCGATCGCCGATGATCCCGCTTTCAGCAAGACGGCCTTCGTCGAGGCGAAATCGCTGGCGGTGGGAGTGGAACTGATGCCGCTAATTTTTTCGAAGACGCTCAACGTGACTGAGTTGACCCTGACGCAGCCTGAGATCAATCTGGTGCACTCAAAGGACGGAGATAAGTGGAATTTCTCCAGTGTTGGCAATACCGGTACGCAGACTGCAACGACCACGCCTGCCGGGAGTCCAAGCGCCAATCCAAATCTTTCGGTTGACAAAATGAGCGTGAGCGGCGGGCGCTTGACCGTCAGCCGCGAGGGATCAACACAGAAGCCGCGCGTCTACGACAAAGTCGATATCGAGGTGACGAAATTTTCCTTCACCAATTCTTTTCCGTTCAAGATGAGCGCCAGCCTGCCAGCAGGAGGAAGCCTGAAACTCGACGGAACTGCCGGCCCGATCGACTCCAGCAATGCGGCGCGCACTCCGCTGCAGGCTAAGGTGGCGGTAACGCAAATGAATTTGGCAGCGTCGGGCTTCATCGATCCTGCCGCGGGAATCTCCGGCATCGCGAACTTCGACGGAACCGTTTCCTCCGACGGCCACGAGGCAAAGACCAGCGGAACGCTCAAGGCGGACAAACTGCAGGTCGTGCAAAAAGGAGCGCCCGCGGGAAAGGAAGTGGAGCTGAAGTATTCCGTGGCGCACGACCTGGTGAAGGAGACGGGCCGGTTGACGGAGGGCGAAGTGGCCATGGGAAAGGCCGTGGCGAATCTTTCCGGAACGTACGACGCGCACGGAGCTACCACATCCATCAATATGAAGCTCAACGGCCAAGGCATGCCGGTGGACGACCTGGAAGCAGTACTGCCTGCGGTGGGTGTAATTCTGCCTCCCGGTTCGCAATTGAAGGGCGGCACACTCGCCCTTAGCTTTGAGATAACCGGCCCCGTGGACAAGCTCGTGACCACCGGGACAGTCAAACTCGAGAACTCCGCGCTGGCGAATTTTAATCTGGGGTCGAAACTTTCGGCGATCTCTGCGCTTTCCGGCAAGGCGGGAGCCGCACAGCAGAAGGATACGACCATTCAAAACTTTAGCGCAGACGTCCATGTCGCTCCGGAGGGCACGCGCGCCGACAACATTAGCCTGATCGTGCCTGCACTTGGCAATGCCAGCGGAGCGGGAACGGTAAGTCCAACCAACGCGCTCGATTTCAAAATGAAAGCAGACAACATCCCATTCTTTATCCAGGGCACTACCTCCGACCCCAAATTCCTGCCGGACGTAAAAGGAATGGCGGGGAGCCTGTTGAATGGAGCTATAGGAGGAAAACCTGGGCAGGAGAATCCGCTTAGCGGAATCTCCGGGATGTTCAAGAAGAAACCAAAATAATCGACGCTCTAAAGCCTCCAGGAACTTTAGTGACTTGCGGCGGGTGGTATCCGAATTGCTATCCTCGCTGCGTTGACAACTCCACGCTTCCAGACGATACTCGCGCATAAGCCGCAGAGAATTGCAAACAAAGGCTCTTGCTCGGGAGCGCGCAGGATTTTTCTGTAAATTGTGCGAGTGTTTTCTCCGCGAGCAGGGTTCACCGTAGCACCACAGGGAGGATACCTTGTCAAAACCAGCTGCCTCGAACGGGTGGATATGTGTGTTCTTGATCGCCCCAGTCATCCTAATCGCTTTGACATTATTCGCCGTTCATCCGGCTGGGCAGCGCCCAAGTGACGGCGGGCCGAACGCTTCCATCGGATCGCCCTTGTCAGTCGGCGCTTCGGCGCAGGCAAACATTCGCGCCGGTTTTGCCGCGCTACCTCTGGCGTTTGAGCAGAATCAGGGACAAACCGACTCCCAAGTGAAATACCTGGCGCGCGGTAGCGGATACACTGTCTTCCTGACGGCAACCGATACCGTGTTCGCGTTTCATCCTCGCACGGCCTCAAGCAAATCCCCCTCGTCTCGTCGCGATGCGCAAGCGGAAAAATCGGCCGTCGTGCGCATGCAATTGGTCGGAGGCAATTCGGTTGCGAAAGTTTCGGCCAGCGATCCAGTGGCTGGAAAGAGCAACTATTTTATCGGCAACGATCCCAGCAAGTGGCACACGGATGTGCCGCGATATGGGCGAGTCTCTTATCAGGACGTTTATCCTGGCGTGAACCTGGCTTTCCACGGCGCGCAGCGCCAACTGGAGTTCGACTTCGTAGTAGCGCCGGGAGCGAATCCCGCGCCAATCGGTTTTCATTTCGCCGGCAATCAGGGTATGGCGACTGATCGTGACGGCAATTTGTTGATCTCCTCCGCTACCGGCGATGTTTTACTGCACAAGCCGGTCGCCTATCAGAAGGTCAACGGCGCACGGCAGGCTGTGGATGCCCGGTTTTCCCTGAATGCTAAGAACGAGGTCGGCTTCGAACTCGGCAAATATGATCACGGCCGCGAGTTGGTGATCGATCCGGCGGTCAGCTACGGATATTCAACGTATCTGGGCGGCTCGCTTGAAGACGATGGCTTTGGCATCGCTTTCGACAGCAGTGGCAATGCATATGTGACGGGACAAACACAGTCTACCGATTTTCCCGCGACCGCCGGGACCCACGTTGGCGGCTTTGATGTTTTCGTTACCAAGATCGCTGCCAGCGGAGCAAGTCTGCTCTACTCCACTTACATTGGAGGTACGCTCGACGACAGCGGCAACGGAATCGCCGTCGATTCTTCGGGCAATGCGTATGTTGTCGGCGGCACGAGTTCGACCGATTTTCCCTTGGGACCCGGTCCGTTTCAGACCGCGTTAGCGGGAAGTAGCAATGCCTTTATACTGAAGCTCAATTCAACCGGGACCGCCCTCACGTATAGCACTTATCTTGGAGGCACTGGTCTTGACACGGCACTCGGTATGGCGCTGGATGGATCGGGAAACGTGTTTGCAGTAGGAAAAACATCGTCTGCGGATTTCCCAATTTTCCCAAATCCGAATCCGCTTCAGATAGCTCCAGCCGGTGGTTTTCTAGCCAAGCTCACGCCAGCCGGCGGCGGCACTAGCGACCTCGTATTTTCCACATATCTTGGCGGCGGGGCCTCGACCACAGACTTCGCTACACAGGTCGCTTTGGATTCTCACGGGAATGCATACGTAACTGGTCAGACCGCTGGCTCTTTAACCGTTACAACCGGTGCGTTCCAGTCTACGTTCGGGGGTGGGCTCTCCGACGCGTTCGTGACAGCCATCAAATCAGATGGAAGTGGGTATATTTATTCGACATATTTGGGCGGCGCGGGCGATGATGCGGGCGACGGCATAGCTGTGGATTCCGCGGGCGACGCCTACGTTACTGGCGAGACTGACGGCAGTTTTCCGTTGAACGCGGCTGAGCAATCAACCTTCGGCGGCGCTTCTGGCACTTTCGACGCGTTCGTTACCAAATTGAACCCTTCCGGGAGTGCCCCCCTAGTCTACTCGACCTATCTGGGCGGTAGCGGGAGCGATGTGGGCGCGGCAATCGCGGTCGATGGAACCGGCAACGCCTATGTCACAGGCGCGACCAGTTCATCCGACTTTCCGACGACGAAGAATGCTACCCAAACCAGCTTGGCGGGAAGCTCGGATGCTTTCATGACTGAGTTCAACGCAACGGGTGGACTTGCATTCTCAACTTACGTCGGCGGCAGCGGACAAGAGGATACCACCGGCAAGTTTGGCAGCATCGCGGTGGATGATCTCGGCGCCAACATCTACGTCACTGGAAATTCCACAGGTGCTGGATTCCCTACCACTGCGGGGGCCTTCCAACCCGCATTTAACAGCGCAGCCGGTAACCCGGCTGATGCGTTTGTAGTGAGATTTGCGCAGCAAACCTTCACACTTTCGGCAACACCACCGGCGGCAGTGTCTGCCGGAACTTCGGCAACCTCCACTGTCACCCTGACCGCCGTCAACGGGTATAACTCGCCTGTCAACCTTAGCTGCGCGGTCAGCGGTACTGGATCTCCGCTACCGGCCTGTAGCGCTTCCAGCTTCTCCCCGGGAAACCCGATCACGCCAACCGCCAGTGGCGCTCCAACCACGCTCACTGTCACTACCACGGCAGCGACAGCCGAAAACTTCTTCTCAAGGAAGATCTTTTACGCGATGTGGCTTCCGGTGCTGGGCATTTCTTTTGTGGGGATGAGCTTCAACTCCAGTCGCTCACTGCGCAAGAAGCTGATGGGCCTCCTGATGATTGGCATAGCGACAGCCGGCTTGTTGCTGATGCCAGCTTGTGGCGGCGGCAGCAGCGGCGGTGGTGGAGGAGGTGGCGGGGGTGGTGGTGGCGGCACGGGTGGCACTCCTTCGGGCTCCTACACCGTCACGATCACCGCGACCGGAACCGACGCAGCTACTACAACACAGGCAACTCAGGTAACCGTCACCGTCAACTGATCTATTTGACGCGCGATGGAAAGGCTGCTTCTCACCGGAGGCAGCCTTTATTTTTCCATCAACCCAACGCGCATTGGCGTGAGGCGCGACTCTAGTCTAAGATTCTGTCTGGCGCATTGTGCCTACGAACCGTCCCACAACTTTAATTAGGATGATTGCGAAGAGTACTCGTAACCGGCACAGGCAGCTTTTGCACCATTGGAGGAATCGAAGGTATTGAGTTCCCAACCTCTCATGTTCAAAGTCAGCAGGCTTAAAGTCAGCGTGTTTCGATTCGGTAGCCTCGATTCCGTGCGGGTGGCTCGAGCGCTCGTCTTTGCATTACTGATCACTATTTTTTTCACGGCGTGGGGATCGCTAGCGCAGGCGCAGGACTTTAAGCTCGAAGCGCTGGAGCAGTTGCATCCGGTAAATTTCGGCGGCTCTTCTACGGCCGTCCTCGAGCTAACGGCCCTCGACACTAACGGTCAAAGCGAAACGGTTACATTTACATGCGCGGTCACGCCAGTACAGACGACTGGCACCCCAGCGTGCCTGGTCAGCCCCAGTTCCCAGATTCCTGGAACGCAAGGCGCGCAGATTTCAGTGACAGTCACGACATCGGAGACTACTCCTCCGGGCACGTATCAGATTGTGGTGACAGGCACGAGCGTATCGACAACCGTGCCCGTTTCCCTGACCCTGGGCGTAACTCCTTTATCGGAAGACTACACTTTGTCGGTATTGCCAACGACCGCGACTCCGAACCCGGTGAAAGCGGGCAGCGTGGCCACAACGACCGTCACGGTCACCCCGATTGGCAGCTACTCTGGTCATACGGTCACGCTCTCGTGTTTGACGGTTTCGCCGACGGTGCTGCAGGCGCCGGTATGTTCGTTCAGTCCGGCAGCAGTGAACGTGACCGGGGGCACTCCGCCGACATCCATCCTATCGATTACCTCGATTGGGCCGCCACCCTCTTCTCGGCTGAACGGCCCTCGAATTTTCTATGCGCTGTGGCTGGTGATCCCCGGAATAGGACTGGTTGGATTGGCATCGTCGGGCGGGTCGCGCAGGAAGAAAGGCTCAGCGTTCTTATTGCTGATAGTTGCCGGCAGTTTGCTTTTTCTCCCAGCCTGCGGCTCCTCCAGCAGTAACAGCAGCGGCAGTACTCAGACTCCGCAAAATAGTTATACTTTCACGCTCAGCGGCGCGGACGAAAACGGAGCCGCGCCCAGCAACACAACGACGAACGCCGCGACTGTGACAGTAACGGTGAACTGAGACGCGGTGTCAATTCATGCGGCGTTTCCGGATTTTCGCCACGGCGATGAGCATCGGATGCGTCATCTGTTGCGCGGTTCTCTTCTCGACTGCGCTGTTCGGCTCCCTTCCAGGCAAGCAGGAGAAAACTAAAGCGCCCATCTTGCGGTGGAGTGAACAGCAGCCGGGCTGCACTTTTTCTCGCGGGGACGACGGCAAGTATCGGTACGGCCTATGGTCGGGAGATGCCGGAGTCATCCTGGCGGTGGACGCCCGCGAAGTGCAGATCATCCGGCATCGCATCGAGCCCATCTTCGGAGTCTGGTTGACCATTCGCTACCGCGGTGCGGCCAGCCTGGACGAAACCCCCGAAGGAATTACATTGCAGTTCATGAAGCACTTCAAAGTCGAACAACCGGCGCTCGATCCCGACGATTATTCGCAAAAGATCCAGACCGATGCCGACGCTATGGACGATGAAACCCGGCGCGTTTTGGCGAAGCATCCCGAACAGAAAGAACGACGCGAAGCGAGCCTGCAGCAATATCAGAAGTCGGTCAACGAACTGATTGAATTTCTCAGCCGGAACAGGCTACGGTCGGCACACCTGGACCGCGCCACGCCCGAAGTCACTGGCTGGGTATTCTTCGACACTAAAAGCAAGTGGCTGGGCGGATGGAAGCCTCAGGAGGAGTTCGTGCTGCGGTTACCCCTGGACGGAAAAATATTCGAGTTCCCCTTCAAGCTGCCGCCCGAACCCGGCGAACTGTTGCTCCAGAAACGGGAGTGAGTGGCGGACTTCAGACGTCAGTCTTCAGATCTCGGACTTCAGACTTTGGACCTATGCTCCTCGATCGATTTCTTCTTGAAAAAGAAATTACCGAGGTCCGCTTCAAGATGCGTTGCGGCGGGTTCGGCGCTCGAGTTCGGCGGCCTGGTTCATGACCACGTCGCGCAGCGATATGAGTCCCTTCAATTCTTTGCCATCCACGATCGGCAAGTGACGGAAGCCGAACTCGTGCATGATGAAAAGACACTCCTCGATGCTCTCGTCTGAATTCACAGCGCGGGGGTTCGGCGTCATCACTTCCGACACCGCGGTATATGCGGGGTTGCGGCCCACAGCGACTACACGATTCATGATGTCGCGCTCGGAAAAGATGCCGGCAAGCTCTCCGTTGCGCAATACGGACACTGCTCCGATATTGTTTTCCATCATAAAGCGCGCCGCCTCGAGCACGGTGCGGCCTGCATCGATGGAGAATACTCTACGGTCCTTCACAAGCTCACGGAGGGTAGACATGGGGGAAAACTCCTTTGAGAGCGCAGCAGGGCGCTCGAATCGCGGCGTCCCAACTCATTGGTTGGCGGCCCTACTTTACCATAAGACGGGGGTGGAGGCCTAAGCCGCCAGAGATTGGTGGGCACCTAAGAGGTTTACTGCAGGTGATTGAGCCGGACCGGCGCCGCGTCTGCGGTGCTATTGCTGCGCGGCGTAATCGATACGATGACGTATTCGCGCTCTCGGCTGTCGAGTTGATCCACGCGCACTAACATTTTGTTTTTGTCGAAGCGAAAATGAGCTTGCTCACCCACAGGTAAGAGCACGGAATGTTTTCCACGCTTAGGGCGAATCCGGTAGACCGTTTTATCGCTCTGTAGCACGTACTCCTGACAGGAAAGCTGATGAGATTGGTTGCCGGCCGAGTCGGATTCCTCTCCTTCCGGTAAGCTGCCAGACTTCCCGTGGGCTTGGCAGCTTACTGAATCCATCTGCAGCAAGTCTCCAATCTGATAGGCCCTTGGTTCCGCCGCATAAGCGGTTGCCGCCAACAGCAGTGAAGCCAATACGAGAGCTGTGTAACGCATGTAGTCCTCGCCGGTGATGGAATATTAGATCGAGGGTGAATGACGTGACGGACTCGCCCTCTAGATGAATTGTTTCTCATCTTGTGGCTGGTGGTTAGGTAACATCGGTCATCGAACGGAAGTAATGTGAGGGCGGGTCGGAGCGAAAAAGAAAGGTGGCCAGGCGGGTCAGCGTTCGACCAGTTCATCCAGCTTCGAGTAGAAAGCTGGATAAGAGATCGCGGCGCATTCGCTGCCGCGAATCAAGGTTTCTCCCTGAGCCCGCAGGGCGGCGATGCTAAAGGCCATGGCGATACGATGGTCGCCGAATGACTCGAGGTCGGCGCCGTGGAGCGACTGTCCGCCGGGAATGCTGAGGCCGTCTTCGCGTTCTTCCACTCGCGCGCCCATCGCGCGGAGATTGGACGCAATGGCGGCGATGCGATCGGACTCCTTTACGCGCAGTTCCCGTGCATCGTGGATTTCAAGTCCTTGTTCCGTATACGGGGCAACCGCGGCCAGCACAGGAATTTCGTCGATCAACGCCGCTGTGTCTGAGCCGGCGATGGTTGTGCCTTGCAGCCGGCCTCCTTGCACCTGCAAGGTGCCCACAAGTTCGCCATGATGCTCTTCAAGTTGAGTCACAGAAATATGCAGGCCCATCTGCATGAGGATGTCGAGCAAGCGCGCTCGCGTCGGATTCATCAGCAAGTTCGTGATGGTCAATTGTGAATCTGGAAAAAGAGCGGCCGCACAGAGGAAGAAAGCGGCACTGGACAGATCTCCAGGAACTCGGG
>Ga0308309_10001630_pt1 | contig 13296 bp, 20 predicted proteins | sample HubBroMetageWFT5_FD_192491 | JGI IMG/M metagenome (GOLD analysis project Ga0308309, IMG submission 192491) | Warmed and freeze-thawed soil microbial communities from the Hubbard Brook experimental Forest, New Hampshire - Hubbard Brook CCASE Soil... | ecosystem: Environmental > Terrestrial >...
CAGCGTCTGGCCATCAGGTGAGAAGGTCGGCTTCCCGTCATTACCGGGACCGGAGATTACACCGGGAGCAAAGATCGCTGGCGCAGGCAGGGTGAGTTTCTCAATCGCCATTGTCGCAACATCGTTGTCCCGGGTTGACACTATGGATTGGGCGAACATTGATGCAGGCATAAAGGAAATAGCCGCCAGACAGAGAGGTTTGTAGAACATGAATTCCCCGGCACGGACTAGAACTCTGGCATTGAGATACTAAACTGATGTGTGGCCGCATTTATTCTACCGCTGATTCAATTTCTACGTTCGTTCGCTTCACTCAGCGCGTCGGCTAACCAAAAGTGCCGAGCAAAAACACGTATCACCGGCTACTCGGAACTTGAAGTTAACCGGTGTTAGATGCCGGCAAACGCTAGTGTTGAGTGGCTGCCCACCTTCCGGGTGGTCGGCAAATCGGAAACTATCCAGAAACGGGGTTCGCGGAGATGAGAACACAAGCGACCTCCCATGCCAGGCGTTGGTCGCTAACTTGACAGTTACACTGATAAGCTATACTGTTTAATCATGATCGCTCAGAAAAGCAGCGAAGTCGCGGTTGAAGATTTTGCCATGGCACTGGCTGATTATGCCGGGATGAACGAGGATGTGCGGCGAAGCGAGGCGTAAGGACTTAGTATGGAAATGCGAGAATTTGGGGGCACCGGAATACGGGCGTCGGTCGTCGGGTCGGACTGCAACAACTTTGGTATTTATCAGAATGCTGCGCAGGCTGTGGCCGTCCTTCGCAAGGCGCTCGATGTCGGAATCAATTTTCTCGACACGGTGGCGGACTGGAGGAAAGCCTGACGCGTCTGAAGACCGACTATATCGATCTGTATCAGGTGCATGTCACCGATCCCGAAACGCCGCGCGAAGAAACCTTGCGTGCGCTCGGCGAGGCAGCGACCTTCGCCACCGCAGACGACCTGAACACCTCTCAAGCCATTGCCGCCGCTAATGGCCTTACGCCCTTTGTCACCATGGAGGCCAATTGCAGCATCCTGCTGCGCGACGCTGAGAAGGCGATCATACAATGAACATTGCTCTGTGGGTCTTGCAAATTTTGTTCGCCGCGCTCTTCATGCTGCATGCGGTGCTGCATCTGTTCCCGTCTCCCCGATTGAAGGGGATACTCGCCGAGCAGAACATTCCGGTTAAGCGGACGATCGCCACGTCGGCGGAGGTCGTGGCATCGCTCGGACTGATCCTTCCGGGCGCGGTCAGCATCGCCACATGGCTCACGCCGCTGGCTGCGCTCGGTCTCGCTGTGTTGATGGTCGGGGCGGCAGCGTTCCATGTGTCCCGGAAAGAGACTCTCGCCACGGTCGCCACCGCGTCCATCGCGTTGATCATGATCTTCCTCGCCTACGGCCGCACCTTCGTGGTCCCGCTCCACTAGATGACCAATCCCAAGGGTCACCCGTGGTCGTAGGCGGCGCGGTAGGACGCGCAACTGGCCCCCGCTTCAGCTTCGATAAATCTCACGACGAGCAAAACCGCAAATTTAATTCAGGACTTGATCCCGCCCCGTTTGGTCGCCACCTTACCAGTTAAACTGATAAGTGGTACTGTTAAATCATGATCGCTCAGAAAAACAGTGAAGTCGCGGTTGAAGATTTTGCCATGGCGTTGGGTTTGCTCGTGCGCCGCCTTCTCGCCGACGCGCCGCCGGAATTGCAGGAATTCTCCTGGACACAAAAGGCGGTCCTACGCCGCCTGGAAAAACACGGACCGGCGACCGCCGCGGACCTCGCCCGCGCCGAAGGCGTCAAACCGCAATCCATGGGCACGGCCCTGGGGCTGCTCGAGAAAATGGGGTTGGTCGAGCGCAAGGCCCACCCCACGGACGGCCGCCAGATCAATATCAAACTGACGGCCCGGGGAATCACCCTGCGCAGGAACACCAAGGAGGCGACGCTCGCCTGGCTCTCGCGGGCCATCGCGGGACTCAACAGGCAGGAACAGACAACACTCTTCAAGGCCGGTGAACTCATCAAGCGCATAGCGGAGACGTCATGACAGCTTGCCAACCAAATACAGAAAGGAATAATGCATGAAACTCGATCCCCAAAAAACGGCGTTTCTGACGCTGGATCTTCAAAAAGGAGTCTTCGGTCTCCTGCCAGGTTCCGAACGCGTGATGCCCGTGGCCGCGAAAGCCGTCGCGTTTGCGAGGCAGAATCAGTTCCGCATCATACATGTGGGGGTTGGATTTTCCGAGGGCCACCCGGAGATTCCGGATGTTGAATCCCTGTGGTTGCGGCTCAAACAAAACAATCTTTTCGTCAAGGGCACTCCCTCCGTGGAATTTCACGGCGATATTTTTCATGCGGACGACCTGGTGATCTACAAGCAGAGAGTGGGGGCGTTTTCGGACAACCATCTTGCGCTGGTCCTTCGGTCCCGCGGCATCGAGCACCTCGTCTTTTTCGGTATCGCGACGAGCGGGATTGTTCTCTCCACGCTGAGACGCGCCTTTGATCTGGACTTCCGCAGTGTCGTTCTCAAGGACGCCTGCTTCGATGCCGATCAGGAGGTTCACCGCGTTTTGACCGAGAAGGTTTTTCCCCCGCAGGCCTGGGTCGCCGCGACGGACGAATTCATCGCCACGCAAAAGGGCTAATTCAGAAGGACAGGCATCGCATCATGACCCGTACCCATTCCGAAAGGCTGGCATCTCAGCGGAAACGGACAGGAGATTTGTCATCATCTTGCAAACAGTATCCGACCACCCTTGACGCGAAAACAAGTGGAGGAGGTTTTCGACCAGGCCGATTTCTAATTGGAGCAATCGCGCATTCGAGTGAGCTCATAGGTTCCGCTGGCCGAACGAAGTCACTTTCCCGCCGGCAACAACGGCAATGAATCGACCATCCTGAATAAACTGCATCACCTTCTTGCCCGAGCGAGCCATCTGAGCCCATCGCGACTTGGTTTTGGGATTCTGCTCGATGCCGATAATCGAATTCCCTGCAACGCCGAAAATGACTTGCCGAAGCATCTTGGCCTTGCTTCGGGTGACGAGATGACGCTCTGAACCCAGCTTTACCACGTCAGACTCATCCACGAGTGCTTGGCGCCACACGGCAATCAGCGTTTCCTCGAAGGATGGTTTCATCCGCGAATTGTACCGCTGATTCTGGCACTGATGTAAAATCCAGCCCTATGCCAACGCAAACGAGAACGAAAACAAAAGCGACTCCGCAGGAACTAGTTGAGCTTAAAAATCTGTTGCCCCTGCTTACCCGCTTAATCGGGAACGGGAAAATCTCAGTCCGTCTAGGGCCGGTCGCTGATGTCAAAGACTGGCTCAACAATCATCAAGCGTTCGAGAAAACCCCGATTGTCACGATTGATGCGAACAGCGTTCGGCTGGTGGGGACTGAATTGCAGTTCGACTGTGGGCTCGACGATTAGGCGGCTTGAGCGAGAGAATGCCAGAATCGACAAGCGAGATGCCGGGGTTCCTGCCCACGAGTCCCATGAGCCTGTTGTGCCCGACTTGTATGTCGAAGCCAGGGCGCGACTGCATCACAACTTCGGGCCGATTCGCGGCTATCCACGTCGCGAGGATTAAGGCAGCCGCGTTGGCTGTCAAGGAGAAGAAAAACAACGGAGGGCGCGAGTAGAGCCGTCAACTCGCTGAGTATGATTTCGTCAGGGTATGCGGTCAATACGAATAGACGCGCCTCCAACAGTCAGCTACAACTCCCAGCGTTAGTTCGCTTTCACACAGGCCCTAACAACGTCCATCCGCGAGAGGTGCCCTGTTAAGAGAGCGTCATTCCGAGAGGAGCCAGGAGCTAATCGCGAAATCCCAACCACGAATGTTCCCGGTTCGCTTCTAGTTTGAAACCCCCTGGTATCCGTCGTTTGCAGTCGGCGTGGAATGTAGGCGCCGCTATTCAGCGCGTGCTGCTTGTAACCGCTCAACAAAGACTCGCCGCCGCGTTACGCGGTCCCGGAACGTCGTACAAAGTTCGCAGATCGCGCGCCACCGCCTGCTGACGATGCAAGAACTACGGGTGTTGTGATTCTACGCTTAACGACTCGCAAGGCTTCGGACGCTACAGACATCGTGCTCAGTTCTTCGTTATGCTGAAGACAATTGTATAGCTCTTTTCCCCGCTTAAACATGGCTAACTCGGCTTCCGGCACAAGCTGGGCCAACTTCTCCAGGTCTGTTTCATCCAGAGTCTTCAGGACTATTTCTTCCCAGGATACGAATTTGATGTCGCTCATAGGCTATGAGCATAAATGGGAGGTCATTTTCGAACTGTACGCTTTTAGACGGTCGTGATACGCGGATGCTCAGCACAAACATGCGACCTGAACTCCTTGTCGCGTTGCGCCCGGTAGCTCCGCTTCATTTCTTCGATTGACTTGCCTACAGTCGGTCCCAGACCCCTTGAAGACCCATGCACAAACGGAACAAGCCCAACCGTGAAATTGCTCCCGCTCGATCCACACCATTTCGCGTGCCAAGGGACACCTCCGCCAGGAGAGGTTATGCGGGGGTCGGCATCACAACGCGAGACGGACGCTGAGTCAAGCCACGTGCGCCCTTCATCTTGAAGCACTTCCGTCCCGCATGATAATGTCGCGCGGCGATCCCGGCGGGAGGACTGATGGTCATTGGTGAGCGATTGAAGGCTCTGCGCGAACACAAAAAGATGTCCCAAGGCGACATCGAGAAGCGCACTGGCCTCCTGCGTGTCTACATTTCGAGAGTCGAGAACGGCCACAGCATTCCGTCCATCGAAACGCTCGAAAAAATGGCTCGGGCACTGGAAGTTCCGATGTACCAACTCTTCTACGACGGAGAAAATCCTCCGGCCCCAAAACTTCCGAAGCTTGGTCACGGCGGTTGGGGCAGCTCTGCCCGTGACGCTCGAACATTCGACAAATTCCGCCGCCTGTTTAGTCGAGCCAATGAATCCGACCGCAAGCTGTTACTTGTGATGGCCCATACGATGGCGGCGAATCGCGTACGCACTCGGAGACGGAAATCGTAAGATTAAGTTTCCGGTGTAACCTAATCTCCTCGGTGAGCGTCTTTCGACAGTGGTTCTGCTGCAACGCCAAATCTTGCGTTCAAGCCCACGTTCCTTGGAGGTGCCTATGCATAGCGGTAGCTCCCTTCACTGGAAGGACGTCTTGCTGCAAGCCTTGGATGAATCGGACCGAGAGAGACTGCATAGGCTTGTCCGTGAGGCCGAGGTGGCGATATTCCTTCGTCGGGAGGATCTCGGAGATTCCGTCGAGGCCCGCGAAGAGTTGAGTACGATGGCCGTTGCGACTGAGGCTCTGCGTTCGATCAGGGTCCACCAACTTGGCGGAGTCAAGTCCAGAGCGTCATAGCGTAATAATTGCTGATTTCTGGTGGGGCGGCTACTTGCCGGAAGCCGGAAATCGCGCATCCAGACGCCGCATCAATTCGACGGCATTATCAATCGCATCGCGAAATGCGTTTTCCCGTGCGGGCGATGGCCGGCGATCCAACCCCGCCAATCGCCGAACCAAAAACATTCCAGCTACGAGATAGATCAATTTCTTTCGGCCTTCGTCCATCACGGAGACAAGATATCATCTTCGCTTTATCTTCGCCTATAAAATTTTTGCCTTCGGCCAGCGGCTTTCCACAATTTCTGAAACTGTTCAACCGTCGCCGGAGCAAATCCCGCGTAATGGTTGTTTATGTAGACGTACGTCGAGATTCCACGTCGGACCGTCCGCTGACATACATTCACCCAACTCATTAATTCCTTTGAGCGATCCACGATCACTTTGTCCCAGATCTTCGTCTTCTGCTCGATTCCCTTCCGATCGCCTAACAGCCGGATATACGCAAAGTCGGCCGTGATCGGATCAAGCTTCTCGAAGATCTCGTTTACGCGCGGCATCCAAGCTTGGTCTATGAGCGCGTATGCGACTTTGTGCTCGCGCAATAGATCAAAGAATTCAGCCGTCAGCCATTGCTTGTTGCGGATCTCCACCGCGAAGCGATAACCCTTGGGGAGTTTTTTCAGGAATGGTTCAAGTCGTGCCAGAAATTCCTTCCCGGACTTGAAGGCCGATTTGTTGAAATAGCCGAACTGGAAAAGCAGCGGGCCCAGCTTGTCGCCCATTAAATCCATTGTCTCAAGAAAATGTTTTAGATCGTCGTCACACTCCTGCAAGATCTTCTCGTGAGTGATGATCTGCGGAACCTTGGCGGCGAGAATAAACCCCGCGGGGGTCTTGCGCTCCCACCCGTTCACTGTTGCCGCGGAGGGGGTTCGGTAGAATGTCGAATCCACTTCAACGGTGTCGAATTTCGTGGCGTAGTACGTTAAGTAGTCCGCGGGCTTCATGCCTTCGGGATAGAACGCATTGTCCCAGCCCGCCGCCGTAAATGCCGACGTTCCGATATGAAGATTAGTCATGTCCGCAAATTTTACACCGAGAGTGGTAGTGATACACTTCCCGTCATGCATACCCTGAAAAAGTTGCCCGTCATTGCAAAGGTACAACGCGCGCTGTCTGTGATCGTTCACGGAAAACATTTGTTCCTGAAAGAGTGCAACAAATGCGGCGGTGATTTCTACGGCGTTGAAAAGCAAACACGCTGTGACGAGTGCTTGGGAAAGAGGAAAAAACGTGCATCTTGAACTTAAGCACCTTGGAAGCGGCTACAGGTCGCGTCCTAGTTAGTTCGTTCTCGACTTTCCGTATAGAGTTACTTTTCCATCGGCGACATCCGCGACGTAGGCGCCATCCTGAATAAACTGCATCACCTTCTTTCCTGCTCGCGCCGTGGCCGCCCAGCGTGATTTGGTCTTGGGGTTTCGCTCGATCCCCACAATCGCGTTTCCAGCAAAGACGAACGCAACTTGTCGAAGGCGTTTTGCTTTGCTTCTGGCGACGGGCTATCTACGAGTGTCGAAACTACCATCAATCCGTGCGAGTATTCGTCATCACCTGCAGAGATATTCGTTCCTATTGTTACGCGATACAAAATTACCCGCCGGGAGCTAACGCCGAATTTCGTCCTTGATAGGAATACTTCCCGACGACAACGTTTCGCCAGCAGGTCGGATCACCCTTTGGGTATCTTCCGTCAATCGAAACCCTCCTCGGCCCAATCTTGTCCGAGATTGCGATTAACCTGTGGAGACGGGATGCGCAATTCCACACAAACACAATCCGGTTAGCAGGTTCGCAACGGAACTGACGTTTCCGCTCTCTGCACTTCCTGGCCAAATTCTGCGCCTGATCCGTCGGCTTCTTCTGTCAAGGCTCTCCGCTGCGCTGCGATGAACGCAAACCCCGCGGCCTTGACAGCGCCGACGGACAGGCGCCTTCCCCGGCCATGAAGGCATTTGCTTTCGGCTGCGCGGCCTTCCGCCGCGCCTCCGAAGAGCAAAGGCAAAATCCGGAAAAGGAGAAATCAACTCATGCAAAGAATTACCAATAAACCCCTGTTCGACCTCGGGCGCCTCGTCGCTACGGCGGGCGCTCTGGCCGCTCTCGAAAAAACGGGGCAGAACGCGGTGGAATTCCTCGCGCGTCACGTCACTGGCGATTGGGGCGAACTCCCCGTAGAAGACAAGGCCGAAAATCATCTCAGCTTGCAGCAGGGCTTCCGTCTTCTCAGCACTTACCGCACCTCGGCGGGCGAGACGACATTATTAACGGCGCTAGGAAAGTTCATTCCCCCGGATGAACGCATTCTGCTCATCGAGGACACCGCGGAGATCCAACTGCACCATGAAAATCTCGTCCGTTTCGAGGCACGCCGGGAGCAGAACGGCACCCCCGCCGTCTCGATTCGCGACCTTCTCAAGGCCGCTCTCCGCCATCGCCCAGACAGGATTCTGTTAGGAGAAATCCGATCCGGCGAAGCATTCGATCTTTTGCAACTCCTGAACACCGGACACTCGGGAACTCTCTCCACGATCCACGCGAGTTCCGCGAAACAGGGACTCGCGCGCTTCACAAACTGCGTCTTGCAGAGCGGTGTTGAATTGCCCTACCGCGCCGTGAAAGCGAATATCGGAGATTCCTTGAACGTGGTTGTACAAATCGAGCGGCGCCCGGGACGCCGTTTCATATCCGAAGTGCTTGAGATTATCAGCTACGACCCCGACGCCGACCTGTTCGACTTCGCCGCAATCTACGTAGCGCCGCGAGACAACCCATGACCAATCCGGGACCGTTCTCCCCACGGACGCTCTCCGCTTCGGAGTACGTCCTGGCGCTCCACTCACCCGAAGATCGCGTCGCGGTTCTCGTACGGAACCGTGTGCGTGGGCACACCATGCAACGCATTCTTGCCGCGGAGGCAATCGCAAGCCCGCCGTTCCTGTACTGGCTCGTCGAGCAGAACGCGGCCGGCGCCGACGTGTTCATGAGCATGAATCCAATTAGGGACGGCGCCTACAGCCGGACGAAGGGAGATATAAAGGATATCCGCCACGTCTATCTTGACCTTGATAGCAAGGGTGACCGAGCCCTCGAAGCGATTCGAAATTCAAGCGAAGTTCCCGCACCGAACTTTGTCCTCGATACCTCTCCCGGCAAGCATCAGGTTGTCTGGAAAGTAAGCGGATTCAATCAGGATGAAGCTGAGTCTCTCCTCCATAATCTCGCAAATAGGTTCGGAGGCGACCTGGCAGCAACCGACTCGACGCGCGTGTTGCGCTTGCCTGGATTCGCCAACCGCAAACTTCCCGAGGAGTTCATTGTTCAAGCGCGTCAGGAAAGCAACGCGGTCTACACGGTCCGCGACTTCACGATTGGCGAAGACTCCCCCGAAGCCCCTCGCCACTTTCGCGAGTACCAACAACGCGAGCGGAGGATGCCCAGTGATCACAAGAGTCAATCCGAACACGATTGGGCTTACGCGAAGCGCGCCCTCGCCCGCGGCGACGATCCCGAAGTCGTGATTCAGCGTATCGCCGACTACCGGGCGGACGCAAAAGACGATCCGAAGTATTACGCTCGGCACACCGTCATGAAGGCTCAAGCTGCACTTGATTCGGCGGCGAAGAAGGCGCCGGACGAGCTGAAATCGAAGAGCGAAGACATTCGAGTCGCGCACGAGCACTGAGACATTAGCCAACGGTCCACGCAAACTGGGACGACTATCGCGCATGGTGTGGAAGGAAAAGACGGCAATGACGCCCTCTTCGGCGTTTCAATTAGACGCTCAATCTGGCATCATCGCCGAAGCGCAACCGAAGCGACGACGGAAAGGACGCAAGTCCATGAGTCGTCGAAGCGGTCAGAACGGAACTGTCGTCATTCAAGCAGGGTGGTATCGAGTGAGATGGCGACAGGATATGGAAGGTCAGGAACAACGTCAGCAAATGAACGAGAAAATCAAGCCGGTCGTGCTCGACAAGGAAGGTAATCCCAAACCACCGTCGCCTGAAGTCCGACGAATGGCTCGGGAAATTGTCGAACGCTCTGGTGCGAATAGTAAAGAGCACTTCGACCACGTCGTACTCGGTGCGGAAACCTTCAAGGAACGTGCGGAAGCATGGCTTCGTGAAGTTCAGCGCCGCCGTTACGACAAGTACAAAACTTCAACGATCCCAACGATCGAGGGTGCTCTTCGCAAGCATGTCTATCCTGTCATCGGCGACTTGCCTTTGGCACAAGTGAACAACAAGAGTTGCAAACCGTTGGTCGAGGCAATGTTCAACGCAGAGTTGAGCATTTGCTCAGTAAACAACTATATGCGGCTCGTCCTGCAACTCGTTCGTTCCGCTAAAGACCCGGAAACGGGCGAGCCAGTCCACCGTCTGAAATGGAATCGCGAATACCTCGGACTTCCCAAGATAGTCAAGGACGAGCAACACGTTCCAGCTGTGACGGTGGGGCAAGTTGAAAAACTCGTGTCGGAAAGCAAGGGCTATGAACAGGCGTTGTATGTGATCGCCGCTGCAACCGGAATGCGGATTGCCGAAATCCTCGGTCTCGAAGCACGGCACATTGTCAACAATGGCCGCACTCTCGCGGTCGAGCAATCGGTTAATCGTTTCGGTCGTCTTTCAGGTCTCAAGACACGGGCAGCAAAGCGCAACGTCGATGTGAGTAAAGCAGTCGGAAATTACTTACTTTCCTTCATCGAGGGCAAAAGCGGTTTGCTGTTCAAGACGAAGAAAGGAGGTCCGCTGCGTGCCGGTAATCTACGCCGTCGGTGGCTGGATAAGCGGCTCGATGATTACGGCTTTCACAGCTTTCGCCGATTCCGTATCACGCATCTGGAGGCAGTGCGAGCGCACGGACATCTGACCAAAATATGGGCAGGGCATTCTCTTGGGAACGACATTACGTCGGAATATGCCAAGTCGCTCAAAGAGAATTTGTCCTTGCGACTCGAAGAAGCGGAGAAGGTTGGCATTGGATTTGCTATACCTGCTCCAAGTTGCTCCAAGATTTCTGGGGCACAAGCGGTTGCGGAGGCGGCGTAAGTGATGGAAAATGATTGGAGTAGCCAACGATGGGCGTGTAGCTCAGCTGGGAGAGCACCTGCTTTGCAAGCAGGGGGTCGCAGGTTCGAACCCTGTCACGTCCACCAACATCTTCCTGCCTTTCAAGCACTTGCTAGTTGGGCCTTTGTCCGACTTCCGAAACTTGGGTCCATTTGGGTCCAATAAGAAGCTTCTCTACTTTTTCGACCGCTCTGCGCTGGTCTTCCGGAATCGCGTGCAAATAAATCTGCCGTGTGACTTCCGGCGACGCGTGGCCTAGAAGAGCCTGCACTGTGCCCAGCGGTGCTCCTACAGCGTCCAGCAACGTCGCGTGGCAATGACGCAAGGCGTGCCACGTTATCGTTGGCAGGCCGAGTTCCTTGCACGTAGGTCGCAGTTGGCGTTGCAGAAGATTTCGTCGGCAGAGTGGACGGCCCGCGTGAGTTGCAAAGACTAAGTGCTCGGGGTCGCTTACGTCTCGGCGCAAAGCGAAAAGTGTTGAAACTGCCTCCTGACCCAATGGAATTGCACGGACACTCCGCTTGGTTTTGGGCCTGTCGAAGTGCCCTTCGTAAACAGTCTCCGTTACGCGAAGCAATCGGTCGTTTAGGTTGACGTTCTTCCATCGAAGCGCGAGAAGCTCGCCGATTCGCAATCCTGTCATCGCTAGAAGCAATGCGATGGATTTGGCGGGCTCTGGCCTATTGGGACGTCACCCAGGAAGGCGGCCACGGAGACTTGCGCCCGTACGTGCTCGTCCAGTTCGGCTCCGTGCTTGTCATACTTTTGCTCGTTGGCCTATTCCCATCGCGCTACACCCGTGGAGTTGACCTGGTCGCCGCGCTAGCAATTTATGTCTTCGCTAAAATCTTCGAAGCCGCTGACGGCTCGATCTTCGCGCTTGGTAACATTGTGAGCGGCCACACTCTCAAGCACATCGCCGCTGCGGTTTCTGTCTACTGGATTCTTCGAATGCTCCGGCACCGGGACGTGCTTTCCGCGCAACAGCGGATAAGGTCAACGAACGAATAAACGCCGTTAAGGTCCCCCAAAGATTCGCCGCAAGCGTTTCGAAACTGTTTCCTTTCGAGCAGCTGGAACAAGATGAACTGGACCCTTGAAATGAGACAGCCAGGATGGGCACGCATGCAGGGAAAGGGGCCGAAAAGTGAAGCGAAAGCGATAGTCCGGAAGTTTCAGCAGATGGCGTTAGAGCGGATGGTGAATTGCGACGGCTGGCCCAGCTTATCCATCGGCTCGCGCCAACGCTGTTAGTGCGTTGTATTTGGCAGTTCGGTGCCACGGTTGAGAATTTCCAGGTAGCGGTGATACGTGAAGAGGCGATGACGCTGCTTGCCAGTGGTTTCGCGAACCATGCCGAGTTTCACCATGTGCTGCAAAGCCTTCGCCACAGTGGGCGCAGAGAGGGAGAGTTGCTCGGCTGTCGCCGGAATCGTGATGATCGGCTTGCGTTGAAGGTGCTGGTGAACGCGGAGAACCGACGCAGCGGGGCGTCCGAGTTCCTCGATCTTCCGGCGGTCTTTTTCGATGAGCGTAAGTATCTCCCTAGATGTATCAGCTGCCTGTTGAGCGGTCTCCTTCACCCCTGTTAGAAAGAATTCTAGCCAGATCTCCCAATCTCCATGGGTGCGAACGCGGTCAAGCAATTCATAGTATTTCTGCCGGTTCGTCTTGAAATAAAGACTGAGGTACAGAATGGGCTCATGTATAGAGCCAGCTACGCACAGCAAGAACGTAATCAGTAATCGGCCCAGTCGTCCATTCCCGTCCAAGAAGGGGTGAATGGTTTCGAACTGCACGTGCACAAGGGCCGTCTTCACCAGAATCGGCAGATCTTCGTGGTCGCGATGAAGGAACTTTTCGAGCGCGGCCATGCATTCCATCAGTTTCTCGGGTGGCGGTGGAACAAACGCTGCGTTTCCGGGCCGCGTGCCCCCAATCCAGTTTTGGGTCTCGCGGAATTCGCCGGGACGTTTCTGGCTGCCGCGCGCTTTGGACAAGAGAATCTTGTGAATCTCGCGAATCAGACGAAGAGACAACGGAAAATCTTCGCGGAGCCTCCGCAGCCCGTGATTCATCGCTGCCACATAATTTGAAACGTCCTGAACATCTTCCAGCGGTACGCTGGGGGCTTCTGCGCTTTCAAACAACATCAGGTCAGAAAACGACGACTGGGTTCCCTCGATCTGCGAAGAAAGCACCGCTTCCTTACGAACGTATAGGTAAATGAAGAGCGAGGGGTCGGGCAGAATGGACGCGAGTCCGTCGAGGCGTCCGAGCGCCTGATTTGCCTGCTCAAGCAGAGGTAAGAGCCGCTGGAGGGTCAGCGGCGGGTCAGGCGGCAACGGCGTCGGCACATACGCCTGGAAAGACTCGTCCTTGAAGGTCTTAAGGACGTAAGTCCCTAGGCGGCTATTGGGTTTGGTTGGTGTCGCCATCACAAAACCATCATTTCGTTAGAAATTTACTAACGAAACTATATGCCATTTTAGTTTCGTTATCCAGAGGAAGGTACTTATCCGCTCGAAGAGGTCACGCCGGATCTCGAATTCCCGCTTCCTAAGAGGTTCTCGGGCCCTCGGCGACGAGGTAGCCAAGCGCTGAGTAACCAGCTAACCGCTTCTTGTACATCCGAGCGAGCATGGGCACCAGCAAATCAGAGTAGTCGTATACGAGCACTTCTTTCTTATTCTCGTGAAGACGATGCAGTCGGCCTACGTACTGCTGGAGTGTTCCTTTCCATGAGATCGGCATCGCAAGAAACAACGTGTCAAGACGGGCA
>Ga0308309_10001636_pt1 | contig 13283 bp, 8 predicted proteins | sample HubBroMetageWFT5_FD_192491 | JGI IMG/M metagenome (GOLD analysis project Ga0308309, IMG submission 192491) | Warmed and freeze-thawed soil microbial communities from the Hubbard Brook experimental Forest, New Hampshire - Hubbard Brook CCASE Soil... | ecosystem: Environmental > Terrestrial > Soil...
TGAAGGGCATGCTGATTTCCCCGCAAGTTGTTCTGGAGTCCGGCTGGAGGGAAACGCTTCGCACCTACATGCAAGGCGACGAAATCGTCGTGCCGCCGGGAAAGTTATTTGCCATGGGCGACAACCGCGACCGCAGCTCGGACAGCCGCTACTGGGGCTTCGTGGATCGCAGCGCGATCATGGGCCGGCCCTTCCTGATTTATTGGTCGGTGGACGCGACAAGCAACGACTACACGCAAACCACCTTTCTCCAGCGGCTGATCGGCGTTTTTGACACCCTTGCCCATCTCCCGGCGCGCACACGCTGGAGCCGGATGTTGCACACGGTGCACTGAAATCTCCAGGTTTTCTCTGGCAGGTTTCTTGGAAGGGATCTCAAGAATGCGGGCCCCAAGAATAAAACAAGAGCCGAGCTAAATCGGTCTTGCAGTAGCTTTCCATTTACAAGGCAGTCTGCGAAACTTCCGGACAACATGAAGATCTTGCGCAAGTGGTGGAAGCTGGCGCTCACGATTGTGGCGCTGCTCGTGGCCGTGCAGATTGGCGTGTCGCTGCTCGTCCGCACGCGCGGCATGCACGCGTACCTGGCCGCTCAACTGGAAAGGGCATTCGGGAGGCCGGTCGAGGTGGCGCATTTTGCCGTGCAGCTTCTGCCCGCTCCCCGGCTTTATGCCGAGCGAGTGACGGTTGGCGAAGACCCTGCCTTCGGCAATGAATATTTTTTGCGCGCTGACAATTTATCCGCAGGCCTGCGTTGGACCGGCCTTTTGCGTGGCCATTTCGAATTCGGCACACTTTCACTGAGCCGGCCAAGCTTGATCCTCGTGCGGAACAACCAGGGCAGATGGAACCTCGAGCGCTGGCTGCCTCCCGCGAAAGCCTCTGCGGAATCTGCCGCGCGCGTCTACGGACCGCCATCCGCGATCGCTCCGGTCAATCGGCTGCTGAAAATCGATTTTGATGACGGCCGCGTCAATTTCAAGAATACGGACAATAAACTTGCGTTTGCGCTGATAGGTGTCTCGGGAAGTGTGGACCAAGTTGCCCCAGGTCGCTGGCAACTCCGTCTTGAAGCACAACCCTGGCGGAGCGGCGTGGTGTTGCAATCCGCCGGAACGGTGAGGGTGCAAGGCGACGTGGCGGGTACCTCGGCGCGGCTGCAGCCTGCGCAGATTACGGTGCACTGGGAAGAAGTATCTCTCGCGGATCTTTTCCGGCTGCTCCGCGGGCGTGATTACGGCATGCGCGGCGTGTTCACTCTGGACGGTTCGCTGAAGAGTGGCGCATCAGAGGCCGGCTCTGCCTCAAGCGCTGAAACTGAGCCCGGTCAATGGACTTTTTCCGTGGCAGCCCGCGCCGCGCAAATCCATCGATGGGATTTGATCGAGCGAACCGACAATCCTCGGCTCAGACTCGGCGTCAAAGGCCACTGGAACGTGGCTGCAGGAAACGTGCGCGCGGAAGAAGTGACCATCGAAGGCCCGCGTTCGAATCTGCGAGGCGCGGCAAGTTACGTCACAGGGCCGGCGCCCAGCTTCGAGTTGCAGCTGGATTCCTCGGGAATTCAAGCCACGGACTTGCTCGCATGGTATAGAGCGTTTCATCCCGGTGTCGACGATGGAATCTCCGCGGAGCAATTTTTCACCGGTGCGATGACCTTGAACGGATGCCCGCTGGAGATCGAAACGGCCGCATTCTCCAGCAATGGCGGCGTCGTGAGAGTGCCGAGTTTAAAGGTTCCAGTGCGCATTGGTCCCGTGCGCCTGGGACGCGAGCGAAACATGCTTGTTTCCGAGCCGGTGCGCATTGCTCTGGGCGGCGCGGCCCGTGACGTCATCTCGCCCAAGAAGCGCCGCATCGCAACGCTGATGGACAACGCTGCGGACATCACCTTCAATCAGGATCTGAGCACGCAGACAGGCAGCATCAGCATTGAAGGCCACGTGCAAAAAGTCGAAGAGCTGTTGAAAGCCGCTGCGGCCTTCGGGCGCCCCATAAACCACGGGTGGGAACTCACGGGCGACACGATCGCCGTAACGCGGTGGGAATGGCAAAATTCTTTTAACGGCCGTTGGAACGGCAGGGTTCTTTTCAACAAGGCCAAACTCGCGGTTGCGGGGCTGAACCAGCCCCTTGCCGTGCAAGAAAGCACCTTGAATTGGAAAGATGGACAGCGGTCCGTGGATGTCACCAAGGTGGAGGGATTTGGCGGAACGTGGTCCGGCTCCATCACGGAAAATAACTTCGTTGACACGCAAGACGGCCCGAGATGGAATTTTAGTTTAGCGACGGATCGCATGAACGCCGCCGAACTCGACCGCTGGGTTGGGCCCCGCGCTCGCCCAAACTGGCTGCAGAGACTCCTGCCGTCGCTCCTGGGTGGATCGTCGCCGAGCCCCCCCGCAAGCGAGTTGGTTCGCCAGATGAATGCCGACGGCGAATTGAACATCGGGGAATTGACGGTTGAAAAATTAAGACTCGCTAACGTCCACGCGGCAGGCTCTCTGCACGACCTGCAGCTCGAGGTGCGCGAAGCTGATGCGCAGTGGGCCGGTGGCGCGGTGCACGCGCAGGTGAAAGCGAAGTTTGCGCCGCTACCGAAATACGATGTGACGGCAAAGCTTGACCGCATAAATCTTGCGGAAATTCCTGCGCCAGGGCGATTCACCGAACGGTTGGCTGGCTTGGCTTCCGGCACGGTGCACGTCGAGACGGATGGCGTCGGCCGCGACGAGCTTCTGCAGAAGCTGGCTGGCGGCGGCGAGGTTCACCTCAAGAACCTGGAATTTCGAGGCTGGGACGTGAGCGCCAGCGTGGCCGACGGCGCGCCTCGCACCGGCACATCGCGGTGGACAACTGGCGAAGGGACGTTTACGATGCGCAACCGCAGTGTCACCGTTGAGGATCTAACCCTGGATTCCGGCGCGGAGAAAACTTCGTTGCAGGGTACAGTGAGTTTCACGCGTAATGCCGATCTTACGATCGAGACGTTGAGCGCGGGAAAACGCCGCGGCCGCACCATCGGCGTCAACGAAGCCGGGCACGTACTGAAGATTTCCGGACCGTTGGACGGGCCGCGTGTTTCGGTTGAAAAAGCGGTCGCGCATCAGCCCGCGGATTGAGACTTAAGAGCGACATGGAAAGCGAATTTGACGGCTAAATTCTACGACCCGTGGAGGCTGTTGATGAAACGCATTGTTCCGCTCGTAATCCTTGCAGCGTTAATGATTTGTCCCGTGGCGAACGCGCAAAAATCACCCACGCTCGAACAATTTCTGAGCGCGCCGTTTCCCACCGAGCTGACGGCCGCGCCCGCCAAGGGCCGCGTCGCTTGGGTCTTCAATGCACAGGGCGCGCGCAATCTGTGGATCGCGGATCCCGGCCCGGACGGAAGCTACAAAGCTCGCCAAATCACTTCCTATAAGGACGACGACGGCCAGGACCTCGGCCAAATCAGTTGGGCCCCAGATGCCGAGACGATTGTCTACACGCGCGGCGGCGATCTCGAATTCGTCAACGGCACGTATCCTAATCCACAGAATTCGCCGCAAGGTGTCGAACAGGATATCTGGGCAGTCTCCTCGAACGGCGGCGCCCCAAAAAAACTCGCCGAAGGCCATTCTCCTGTCGTTTCACCCAAAGGAGGCAGCGTTGCGTTCATCTTCAAGACGCAAGTGTGGATCGCGAAGCTGGACGGCAGCGAGAAAGCCGAGCAACTGATCCATTCGAATGGCGGAGCAAGCGCGCTGCGCTGGTCTCCCGACGGTTCGAAGCTGGCTTTTGCGAGCCGTCGCGGAGACCACGGTTTCATCGGCGTCTACGACCTCGCGGCGAAGTCGCTTGTCTATCTCGAGCCTAGCGTGGACACGGACAGTGAAGCCGCATGGTCGCCGGACAGCCGCAGAATTGCCTTTCTTCGCATCGCCGTGGCGAAGGGTAGGCTTCCATTTAGCCCAGACCGCGAGGGCCAGCCGTGGTCCATTCGCATCGCCGACGCCACAACGGGCAAAGGGCAGGAAATTTGGCATGCCGATACCGGCAGCGGCAGTGTCTTCCACGCAGTTGTTGCAGGGAATCAATTGATTTGGGCGGCCGGCGACCGCATCGTATTTCCGTGGGAACGCGGCGGATGGATTCACCTTTGGTCCGCACCTGCAAACGGCGGAGCCGCAAAGCTGCTCACCCCGGGAAATTTCGAAGTCGAGTATGTCTCCGCCAGCGCGAACGGCCAAGCAATTGTTTATTCTTCGAATCAGGATGACATCGACCGGCGCCACATCTGGAAAGTTTCGCCCGCCGGCGACCATCCGGAATCCGTGACGTCTGGCACAGGAATCGAGACCGCGCCCGTGCTTGCAAGCGACAATAAAACGGTTTTGGTCCTGCGTTCCGATGCTCACACGACAATGCGCCCAGCCATCGTCGCCGGCAAAGGCGAACTCCGCGACCTCGCTCCCGAATCACTCCCCGCTGATTTCCCCGCGAATGCTCTGGTTAGGCCCGAGCAGGTGGTTCTCTCTTCCGTCGACGGAATGCAAATTCATGCCCAGCTCTTTCTTCCGCGCAATGCCGGCGACGGCGCACGTCATCCCGCGCTCTGCTTTTTCCACGGCGGTTCGCGACGCCAGATGCTTCTCGGCTGGCACTACATGTTTTACTACAGCAATGCCTACGCGATGAATCAGTACCTCGCGAGCCGCGGCTACATCGTCCTCGCCGTGAATTATCGCAGCGGCATCGGCTATGGCCTCAATTTTCGCGAAGCTCTCAACTACGGCGCAGCCGGCGCCAGTGAGTTCCACGATGTCGAGGGGGCGCGCCTCTATTTACGTTTTCGCCCGGACGTGGATCCCGGCCGCATCGGGCTATGGGGCGGCAGCTATGGCGGTTATTTGACGGCTCTCGGCCTCGCTCGCGCCTCCGATCTCTTTGCAGCCGGCGTCGATATGCATGGCGTCCACGATTGGAATACGGAAATCCCCACGTTCGCCTCCTCTTACAAAGCCGCGGACCGGCCCGACGCCGCCAGGCTCGCGTGGGAATCCTCTCCGCTTTCTTCCGTCAGCACTTGGCGTTCTCCCGTTCTCTTGATCCAGGGCGACGACGACCGCAACGTTCCTTTCGCCGAAACCGTCGATCTTGCCGAAGCGCTGCGGAAGCAAGGCGTGGATTTCGAGCAATTAGTTTTTCCCGACGAAATTCATGACTTCCTCTTGCATCGGACATGGCTGGCCGCGTATCACGCAACCATCGAGTTCTTCGACAAACATTTCAAAACGGCGGAGAAGTGATGGCCGGCAGCGCCGTCTGCCATGAATAAACTTGTACGATTCCTCGGCTGCTGCCTGCTCTTCATGGCGGTTCCGTGCGCGGCTCGCTATAGTGTGGACCGCGTCGTACTCTTTCCCAAACTCGCCGTCGGCCAGATTATCCGATATCAAATTGGTTATAGCGCGAAGACAAACACGAATACAGAAAGCACGGTCGCCGCTCCCATGGCCCCAACTGGCGGCCAAACCAATGAGAATCTTCTTCTGCTTGTCGAGGTCGAAGACTTGCGTGCCGATGCTGGCAGGACAGTGGCGCGTCTCCGCACGCGAATCGTCGAGCCGGATGCCTCCGCCCCCAACGCCACAGCTTCGGACGCTAAGGCGCCGCCGAATAGCACCCAAAACCCAACTGACACAGGAAAATCCGCCAAGCGCGAAAAGACCGTCGAATTCACGCTTCATGCGGACGGCCAGGTCACCGACCTCGAGGGCCTTGATAGGCTCTCCGCCGAGGAGCAAGCCGCCTGGCAGGAATGGGTGGCGCGATTTGGAGGCGGCGCCTCATTCCCGGAGAAAGGCATAAAACCAGGGGAGAAGTGGAAAACGGAAGAGCCGGTTCCTAACGCGTTGCTGACCGGCCTCTCCTGGGAAAAAGAATCGGAATACGTCAACGACGTGCCTTGTGGCGCAATGAAACTGACGTCCCAAGGTGACCTCATTGCTGGTGACCAAGCCCAGGAAATATGCGCGGTAATCCTGACAACCGCGATTCTGAAACAGAAATCGTCGCAAAAAGACGCCACTCCCGAGGATTACAAGCTGCACGATCTTCGCACCATGGGGAACGCCAAAGGCAAAAACGAGACCATCACCTACATCTCGCTAAAATCAGGACTGGCCGTCCGCGCAACGGAAGACGCGAACCAATCGATGAATGTCATCGTCGCGAAAACGGACGGTTCAAACCGCGTTCATTACACGATTGACGCGGAGAACCACGCGCAAGTGATGCTGCTTGCGGAAACTCCCGCCAACCATCCTTAACCGCACCTGGATTGAGTTGCTCCTTGGAGAACGCGCGCCAGCTAACCCCGCCGGTTCGCCTTCACCGGCCGAAGCTACGCCGACTTGCATCGAGGAGTATAATAGAGGTTTCGGCGGTGCCCGAAATTCGTGCCGGGAGACCCCTTCCATGAACTTCAAGTTGCGCAGCAACTATCAGCCTCGAGGTGACCAGCCGGCGGCCATCGAACAGCTTACTCGCGGCGTCGATGGTGGCGAGAAGCACCAGGTGCTCCTCGGCGTCACCGGTTCCGGAAAAACATTCACGGTCGCCAAGATGATCGAAGCCTGCAACCGGCCCGCTCTCGTCCTTGCGCACAATAAAACCCTTGCTGCGCAGCTCTATCACGAGTTCAAGTCCTTTTTCCCGGAAAACGCCGTCGAATATTTCGTCAGCTACTACGACTTCTATCAGCCCGAAGCGTACGTTCCCTCGGCCGATATCTACATCGACAAAGAAGCGACTATCAACGATGAGCTGGACAAGCTCCGCATGAGCGCCACTCGCTCTCTCTTCGAACGTCGCGACGTCATCATCGTCGCCTCTGTCTCTTGCATCTATGGCATCGGTTCGCCCGAAGCATATTACGGCATGCTTATCACACTCGAGAAAGGCCAGCATACTTCGCGCGAAGCCCTTCTCCGCAGGCTCGTCGATGTTCAGTATGAACGCTCCGAGGATTTGCGCCGCGGCACCTTCCGCGTTCGCGGAGACATGATCGAGATTTATCCGCCGTATCAGGACGACGGATTCCGGTTCGAAATGTGGGGCGAAGAAATCGATAAGATTCGTCAGATTGATCCCCTTACCGGAGAAGTCAAGAGCGGCCATGAAGATCTGCCGCGCGTGACGATTTTTCCAAAAACCCACTACGTGATGCCCCAGCAACAAAGAGACCGCGCGATCGTCACGATTCAAGAAGAGCTCTGGTGGTGGAAAAAAGAACTCGAGAAGCAGGGAAAGTTTGTCGAGGCGCAGCGCGTCGTGCAACGCACCATGTTCGACATCGAGATGATGCGCACCATCGGCTACTGCCACGGCGTCGAAAATTATTCTCGCCACCTCAGCGGGCGTTTGCCCGGCGAAGCTCCGCCCACCCTGCTCGATTACGTACCTCAGGATTTCCTGATGTTCATTGATGAATCGCACCAGACCGTTGGCCAGGTGCGCGGCATGTTCAACGGAGACCGCGCCCGCAAACAGACGCTCGTCGATTACGGTTTCCGCATGCCTTCCGCACTAGATAACCGGCCGCTTACGTTTGAAGAGTTCGAACACCGCATGAATCAAGTCATTTACGTCTCCGCGACGCCGGGACCGTACGAACTTACGAAGTCGGGGGGAGTCGTGGTCGAACAGGTCATTCGCCCTACAGGGCTTGTCGATCCTCAAGTCGAGATTCGTCCTGTGAAAGGTCAAGTGGATGATCTGCTCGAAGAAATTCGCATGCGCGCGGAGAAAAACGAGCGCGTCCTGGTAACCACGTTAACGAAAAGAATGGCGGAAGACTTGTCCGAGTATTTCACCGAAGTTGGCGTGCGCTGCCGCTATCTCCATTCCGAAATCGAGACGCTCGACCGCATCAAAATCCTGCGCGATCTGCGCCGCGGCGAGTTCGACGTCCTGATTGGCATCAACTTGTTGCGCGAAGGCCTGGACTTGCCGGAAGTCTCGATGGTTGCAATCCTCGACGCCGACAAAGAAGGTTATTTGCGAAGTGCGACCTCTCTGATTCAAACCATGGGCCGCTGTGCCCGCCACGTAGAAGGCCGCGCTATCTTGTATGCCGACCGCCGCACCGGCTCGATGAATCAGGCCATCGACGAAACGAACCGGCGACGTACAAAGCAACTCGAGTACAACAAGGAAAACAACATCACGCCCATGTCCATCATCAAGTCGGTCGACATGGATCTAGCGCGCATAGTCGAAGCCGACTATGTAACCGTCCCGACCGACGACACTGAGCTCGACGCCGCCACATCCAAAATCAAGAACGAGCAGCAACTCGCCGAGATGCTGCAACAGCTCGAAACTCAAATGCGCGAAGCCGCCAAAAAGTTCGAATTCGAGCGCGCCGCGCAACTACGCGACCGCATCCGCTCCCTGAAACAAAGAGACGTGTCCGGCCTATTTGCAATGGAGCCTGCCCCCACCGCCGAACCAGCCAACTGAATTCCCCACGATCCTGTAGGGGCGGGGCTTGCCCCGCCCGTCTTATAATGATATCTATAGCTAACGATGCAGATAACATCTGATCATCCCACGCGGAAGCTCCTTCGCCTTCCCAATCATGATTATTCCCACGCAGGCCCGTACTTTGTAACAATCTGCACCCAAAACAAAACGTGCATGCTCAGCACTGTTCGCGGCGAGCAAGTCGACTTGAGCCCGGCCGGCGAAGTCGCCCGCGGGGTGTGGTACGCCTTACCCGATCGCTTCCCCCAATTAGTCCTGGACGAATTTATAATCATGCCCAACCACCTACACGCCATCCTGGCGTTTGTAGGGGCGGGGCTTGCCCCGCCTGACGCCGCCACCATGAAAAGCGGTCACCTCAACCTCTACTCGTTGCCGGCCGTAATCGGCGCATTCAAGTCGATATCGACAATCAAGATCAATCGCCTTCTGAGCAGAAGTGGCCTGCCTTTTTGGCAGCGAAGCTACTACGAGCACATCATCCGCAATAGCGGTGACATGAAAAATGCCCAGCGATACATCCTGGAGAATCCGTTGAAGTGGTCCTTAGACCCTGAGCATCCACAATCACGAAGGCGTTGACCCTACCGTGGCATATCTCGGTTCGAAGTAAAAACGGCGGGGCAAGCCCCGCCCCTACAGCCCACCTAAGAATTGTTTATCCTTAAGAGTGCAGCTAACACCATCATTCTCCGCCGGGGTCAATTCCTCATCTCTTGGCGAGCCCCTGCTCTGTAGGGGCGGGGCTTGCCCCGCCCTCTCCCCCGGGCCTAGCCCGCCAGTTCCGGGGATGCCCGCCGCACCGCGCAACCGCGTCAAACCACCCCACGCTTCAATTCCTTTAATGGATAAAACGTGCCGCGCCACGTCACGCCGCCTTGCCATAGCGTGACTGTTACCGAGCGCAAGATCATGTAGCAAAACAGAACAGCGCCAATCGGATGCGTCAGTGCATACAGCGGCGAAACCCTGTTCACCACGTCCACGCTGCCATGCATGCAAAGGGCTGCAACCACTGCGATCGCCGAAAAAAGCCGAATCCATCCGTGCCCCGCGAAAACCGCGTAGAAGGGAACCACGTTGAGTAACAACATTCCCGCAAGGGCAACCGCTGCGAACGCAAGGTTGTAACCGAATGCCGCGAAGAAATTCTTCGTTACGCCGCGGATTACATTCCTCGCTCCCGCATGCCAGCGCACCGTCACAAATTCCTGCGCGATCCCGACGCAAGAGCGGAAACCAGACTGCTTCACAAGTTTTCCCAGCTTCATGTCGTCCACCACTTCCATCGCCAAACGCCGGTGCGTGCCGAGCGCTTCGTAAGCGCTCCGCCGCAGCAATTGGAATGCACCCACACCCACGTACGCGCGCGAATTCGGATTGCTCACGCGATACGCGTCGGTCGAGAGATGAAAGGCGAGGCCAAAAAAAGTAATAAGCGTTTTTTCCCAGAATCCATGCATCTCGACGTCGCCAATCAGCGTGAGGTGATCGAGGTTGTATTGTTTCACAAGATTGACCGCCCGCCGCAGGGCATCGGGTTTAAACCGCACGTCGGCGTCTGTAAAGAGCAGCCATTCGCCAGTGGAGGCTTCGTATGCTTTTTGTAGTGCGTGCGGCTTGCCGAGCCAGCCGCTTGGAAGTTCCGAAATGTGTACAGCGCGGAAACGAGGATGCCCCGAGGCAAATTCGTCGACAATTTGCCCGGTGCCGTCTAGTGAACGGTCGTCGACCGCAATAATTTCTAACTGTGGATAGTCGAGAGCAGCGAGAGTCGCAAGCGCCGCGGGTAGCTTTTCTTCTTCATCTCGCGCGGCGAAAATCAATGAAATATTCGGGCACGCTGAATCTTCGGCCGGCGCGAAATCCTTGATCCAGGGCAGTTTCGTCGCACCATACGCGGTTCGGAGCCCGTACAACACCCAGAAGGCAGCAATCAGAAAGAAAACAACAAGTCCAAAAGTGTGCATCAAAATTGGTATCGAGTGACGCGCTCAGGTTATCCTAACATGTAATGCCGGGTAGCCTTTCGATCATCGGGGCAGGGCGCGTGGGCCGCGCACTGGGACGGCGCTTGCGGGAGTTGGGATGGACGATCGGCGCGGTAGTGACGCGCAGTGAGACCAGCGCACGTAAAGCCGTTCGCTCCATCGGCGCCGGCCACGCGCGTGCTTTCTTGACGCGGCAAGTGCTCGCGGCGCAGGTCATTCTGATCACCACTCCGGACCATAGCGTCGCGGAAGTGGCCGAGGAGTTGGCGCGCATTGGGGCGGAAGAACTGCGCGGTAAAATTATTCTGCACACGAGCGGCGCGCTGAGCTCGAGCGTTCTCGATCCGGTGAAAAAGTGCGGTGCGGCCGTTGGGTCGATGCATCCACTGCAGACATTCAGCGGAGTGGAAGTTCCGCCGCTTGAAGGAAGAGCCATCGCGATCGAAGGTGATTCTCACGCGGTGCGCATGGCCCGGCAAATCGCACGCGCTCTCGGCGCCGTTCCCGTGCGCATCGAGAGGTCCAAGAAGCCGCTTTATCACGCGGCGGGTGCTCTCGCCGCGGGAAATGTACTGGTCTTGATGGAAGCGGCTACGCGGCTGATGACGGCGGCGGGCATGAAGCGGCGCGAGGCAGTGCGCGCCCTTCTGCCGCTGACGCGGCAGGTGCTTGAAAACTTTGAACGCCTCGGGCCGCGCGCCGCATGGACCGGACCGCTATCGCGGGGTGATTATGGAGTTGTGGCGGCGCATATGGAGTCGATGAAGGATTTGCCGGCGGAATTCGCGGAGACGTACGAGGCGGTAAATCGCCTCGCCGCCATGGTTTTGGCGCAAGATTCCGCCGCCATGTTGGCGGAGCTGGAGAAAGTTGTAGTGAATAAGAAAACAAAGGTGAAAGCGACAGGGGGATAAGCGTGAAGCGACTGCAGATTGCGATTGAGAGTACGACGCTGGCCAACGGATTGAAAGTGGTCATCGCGCCGGACACGACCGCGCCGGTGGTGACGGTGGGCGTGTATTACAAGATTGGATTTCGCCTCGAGCCGCGCGGGCGCAGCGGCTTCGCGCATCTTTTCGAGCACATGATGTTTCAAGGATCGGCGAACGCTCCGAAAATGCAGCACATCAAGCTCATCAATTCGAGTGGCGGCGTGCTCAATGGCTCGACGCATTACGACGTGACGAATTATTATGAGGCCGTGCCGTCGAATGCGCTCGAAAGAGTGCTTTGGCTCGAGGCGGATCGCATGCGTGCGCTGAAAGTCGACGACGAAAATTTGCGGAACCAGCGCGACGTGGTGAAGGAAGAAGTGCGCGTGAATGTTTTGAACCAGCCATACGGGGGATTTCCCTGGCTGGACTTGCCGCCGGTGGCGTTTCGCAACTGGGCGAACTCGCATAATTTCTACGGGGACTTTAACGATCTTGACGCCGCGGGCCTTGCCGACGTCCAAGCCTTTTTCAAGACGTACTACGTGCCGAACAACGCGGTGCTGTTGATGCTGGGTGACGTGAAGCCGGAAGAAGGATTTGCCCTGGCGAAAAAACTGTTTGCCGATATACCTGCTGGAGCAACCCCGCCTTTTGCCGATCCGACGGAACCAGAGCAGGCCGAAGAGCGGCGCGGTCACGTCGAAGAAAAGTTCGGAACGCTACCGGCGATGGCCGTCGGATACGTTGTCCCCAAGCGCCGAACCACCGATTGGTGCGCGATGGCGCTGCTCGATCAGGCGCTGCATGGCGGCCGCGCAGGCAAACTCTATCGCGAGCTCGTCCTCGAAAAACAAGTGGCCGTGGAACTCGATGGAGGGATCGACGATATTTTCGGCTACAACGGCCCTACCCAAATGGTGACGCGAATTTTGCACAAGCCCGAATATTCGAGCGAGCAGGCGCTGGCCGCGTTCGATGAAGTGATCCGCGAAATCCAAGAAAAGGGCATCAGCGAAGACGAACTCGCTCAGTTAAAAGTGAAATGGCAGTCGGATTATTTCTCGCTTCTCGAAGGCGGGCACGGCGGCATGCCGCGTTACGGCTTGATGCATTTGCTGGCGTGCTTCACGCTGTTTGATGGCGAGCCGCAATTGGTGAATACCGTGCTCGATGGTTTTCTCTCCGTGAAGCGAGAGGACATTCATGCGGCGGCGAAGAAATACTTGCGTAAGGGAAAGCGCGCGATCGTCTTCCGGCTTCCGGCGGCAGCTGGCGCGCCCGCTACCGCGGACAAAAAGGAGGCTGCGTGACGGCAACCCGGACAGTAGAGGTGAACGACGCGGTTCCGGCGCTGTCTCCGGAGCGGCAAGTGACATGGCCGAACCGGGAACGGACGCGGCTCTCGAATGGGCTGGAAGTCATTCTCGTGGAATCGCACACGATTCCGAAATTTCATGGCGATCTCTACTTTCGTTCCGGCAACGTCGCGGCCATCGATCGCGGCCCAGGGCTCGCAGAAATGACGGCAACCGTGCTGCGAACCGGCACTGCGAAGCGCGCAAGCAGACAGATCGAAGAAGATTTGCGGCGCATTGGCGCGGATCTCGCAACGAGCGCAGGCTCGGACACGAGCTCGATTTCGTTTGCCGGGCTTTCCGAGTTTGCCGAACCGCTTCTCGGCATGGTCGATGAGCTGGCGCGTGATGCGGCGTTTCCCGAAGCCGAGTTCGAGCGCGAACGCCGGCAAAAACTCGAGGAAGTGAAGCTGGAGCGCACACAGCCGGGATTCCTGGCGGGTGAGCGGCTGCGGAAAGTTCTGTTCGGG
>Ga0308309_10001637_pt1 | contig 13277 bp, 11 predicted proteins | sample HubBroMetageWFT5_FD_192491 | JGI IMG/M metagenome (GOLD analysis project Ga0308309, IMG submission 192491) | Warmed and freeze-thawed soil microbial communities from the Hubbard Brook experimental Forest, New Hampshire - Hubbard Brook CCASE Soil... | ecosystem: Environmental > Terrestrial >...
GTATTACCTCCAGCGTTACTTTATATTTTCGGCGCAGGCCATGTGTCCGTTAACCTTTATAAGGTTGCGAGGGGTGCAGGGTTTGAGGTCACGATCATCGACGACCGGGACGCCTATGCCAGCCGGGAACGCTTCCCCGACGCGAAAGAAGTCATTGCGGAAGACTTCGGGCAGGCCATGTCCCGCCTCTCACCAAACGAGTCGTCGTATATCGTGATCGTCACCCGCGGGCACCGCGACGATATGCGGGTCCTTCGTTGGGCGGTGCAAAGCCAGGCGCGTTACATTGGCATGATCGGTTCCAAGCGCAAGACCATTACGATCTTCCGCGAGCTGACGAAGGAAGGCGTTTCCGCGGAATTATTCGAGCGTGTCCACGCGCCCGTTGGCTTGGATATCGGCGCCATTACCCCAGAAGAAATTGCGGTGGCCATCACAGCGGAACTGATTGCCGTCCGCCGCCGTGCCGAGCGAGCCTTGCCGCATATGAGCTGGTTCAAAGGCCGTACAAGTGAGCCGGACACAGACCATGTTGTACCTGGGACTGAGGAAGAAAACGAGCGCCATCGCTGATTTCTTGATTCTGATTTGACCTGCGTTCCAATTGCCAATCGAAATTGACAATCGAAATCCCTCTCTTTCTGCTATCTTCGCCTCATGCCTCGCGCGCCTGACCTCTACGCTGTGATCCTTGCCGCTGGCGAGTCCACGCGCATGGGGACGGACAAAGCTTTGCTGCCTTGGCCGCCGGCTACGCCCGGCCTTCCGCCTGTCGGTCAGACTTTTCTTTCCGCCGCCATCCAGGCGCTCTATCCTTTTAGCGAGAAGGTAATTGTGGTGGTTGGCAAGAACGAGAACAATCTGGCCCCAGTGGTATACGCGAACGGGGCATCGCTGGTGCGGAATCCCGACCCTGACCGGGGGCAGTTTAGTTCGCTTCAAGTCGGCTTGCAGGAAGTTCTGAATGAAGGCCGCGACGCCGCCATGGTCACCTTGGTAGATCGGCCGCCAGCAAGAGTCGCAACATTGCAGACTCTGTGCTCAACCTTCGCCGATGCGGGGAACGATGTGTGGGCGGTTGTCCCGGAATACAACGGAAAACATGGACACCCTTTTCTGCTGGCGAGAGAGATGATCGGAGCTTTTTTGAATGCTCCGCCGAGTGCAAACGCTCGGGATATCGAACACCAGAACCTGCGGCACATTTCTTATGTTGTCGTGGATGATTCGCTGGTCACGTTGAATGTCGACACACCGCAGGAGTATGCGGCATTATCTCAGTAGCCTCCACGCATTCGTTCGGCATGGACAAAACAAACGTGACCCCAACGACAACGCTGAAGTCTGCTGATTTTTTTGATTCGGTTCTGCGTCTTCAACCTCAACTGGCCGTCTTTGAGTGCGATGGCACGCTGTGGGCAGGCGATGCGGGTGAGCGCTTCTTCGATTGGGAGCTCAGGCGAGGTCTGCTCTCCGATGACGTCGCTCGCTGGGCGCGGGCGCGCTATGCCGACTACAAAGCTGGGGAGGTCAGCGAAGACCAGATGTGCGGCGAAATGGTTACGATTCACAGTGGGCTCGCCGAATCCGACGTGCTACGGGCTGCGAAGCAATTCTTTGATGAGAACTTCGTCAGCCAGATCTTTCCCGAGATGCGAGAACTGATTCGCCGTCTGGAGAGCTCAGGTAGCGATGTGTGGGCCGTCTCGTCCACCAACGAATGGGTGATTCGAGCGGCCATGAAGCATTTTGGGATCGATGAAAAAAAGATTCTGGCCGCTGCGGTTGAGATCGACGCTGGACTCGTCACTGACAAGCTGATTCGTGTACCGTCCGGCGAAGGCAAGCCGCGAGCGATACGCGATGTGATCGGAAAACATCCCGACGCGGCCTTCGGCAACTCCCGCTGGGATGCCGACATGCTTGCGATCGCCCGCCACGGGTTCGCCGTGAATCCGAACCCCGATCTGGAAAGGATGGCGCAGCAGCAGGGCTGGACGATCTACTGGCCTGTTTCAGAGAACCAGGCGGACCAGAAAAAAGACGACCACAAAGGACACTAAGTAACACGAAGGAACGCGACATCCGTCCTTATCCGTGAAATGTGTGGCTAGGTTTTAAGTTGATCGAGCACCGCCGCAAGCGCATCCATGGCCAGATGGCTGGCGTGCGCAGAGGCTTCCGGCAGACCCCCGACGGCCTGCACAATTTCTTCGCGTCTCAGACCGCGGGCCGCCTCAAGCGTTATTCCGGAAACTAACTCCGTAAGCGCGGACCCGCAAGCCATGGCGGGAACGCATCCTTTCGCGAGAAAGCGGATTTCCGCGATGTGACCTTGAGCAACCTTCACGCTCAATTGCAAAATGTCGCCGCAAGCGGGATTCTCGACTTGCGCGGTTGCGTCGGCGTCGGCTACTTCGCCGGGGTTCCGGGGATGCTCGAAGTGATCGAGAAGCTGGGGAGAATACATCTAAAGAATTGTAGCGTGCTGCGCGGGAAATGAACGATCGGCTGTCGGCCATTCATCTCCATGATTTTCCACAACCTCCCGGTCTAAGATGCATTAGCAAGTCGGCTCTCTTGGAAACTCATATCGCAGTGAACATTTCGAGTGGTCGCGCCTTCGTCACTCCTCTCAGATCGTTGGCCCGCCCATGAAGCGTGTGGTCGCGGCCTTGATCCTCAAGGACGGAAAGGTATTGGTGTGCCAGCGCACGCGTCATCAGACCATGCCTTTGAAATGGGAGTTCCCTGGCGGCAAGATTGAAGAAGGCGAACAGCCGCGGGCCGCGCTTCATCGCGAATTGGATGAGGAACTTGGAATCGACGCCAAGGTAGGCGAAGAGGTGTCGCGCATCGTACACGAGTATCCCGGCGGAGGTTCGGTCGAGCTGCGCTTCTTCGTCGTGCGCGAGTACGACGGGAAAATTGAGAACAAGATCTTTCGGGATGTTCGGTGGTCCCCCCGGTCGGAATTGCCGTCATACGATTTCCTCGAAGCAGATCTTAAGTTAGTCCGGGATCTGGCCGACGGGAAGATCGTCTAGCGCAGTCACTTTGCCAGCCCTGACTCTGCGCGGCAGAATCAGGGCTGGTTGGTTTCCGATTTCGTCTAGTAGCAGCCGGTGTGCGGTGTGAAGCTTTGCCGGTAGCTCAAGTTGTCGATGTCGCGGAACAACGGCGTTCCTGGCGGCAGGTTCTGCGGCTGGGTGAAGAGATGATCAAAGATGTAGTTTCGAGCCGGTGGATCGTAAGTGGTGTTACCGCCGTTTTTGTCGGCTCCGGTAGATTATGTGGAGTAGTAGAGGCTGGCCATTGATCCCTTGTAATTGAGGGTCTGACCGCCCCAGTTCTCCAGCTGGCGCAGGAAGTTGTGCAATCCGCCATCGGTGCCCCAGTCGCCCACCGCCCATCCTGCGCAACATACGTTGACCAGGAAGTTAATGTTCTTTCCGCCGGAGACAGCCGTTCGATAATAGGTCGTCGAAGCAGGCCGTCCTGCGTCGCTGCTGGGAGACTTCAGGCTGCCGAGGTCTGACCAGCTGTTGGACAACATCGTAACCGCATCGGCAATTACGGCGGCCGCCGCATGCGGAGGATCGGCCGCATTTGGATTCGCCCAAGTGGGATCCGCGACGCTGCTGTTGTAGTCTCCCAGGATGTAAACGGGATTCTCCGAGGCGACAGTGAACCCGCCTTGGCCGTTGTCTGACCTCACGGGCAGGTTGCCTAGCGAACCATCCACCAGTTTGAGAACGTGGCGGGCGCCGCTGACCCAGTTCTTCTGGCCTACGATGCAACTCGGAATGCGCCCGGCGACTAAGTACGGGTCGGGGCTGCCCGCAGCCGCGTTCCGGATCAGGCTGTTCACGCTGGTGCCCGCGGTATATGGAGCCCCAACGTAGCCCAGCCCCAGACCGAGGTTTCCGGCTCCCCAATTGTCCAGCACGCCGTTGTTGTTCACGTCTTCCGGAGACTGGAGCTTGCCCGGTGGGGTTGGCTCCAGCAGGCCATCGGGGTTACCGACCTGGGCGCCAGAGTTGACGGAATCTTCCAAACCGGAGTCTCCCGTTTTCGTGCCCGCCGCGTCCACCTGTGTGCCATTGGGATTGGGCAGCATGCCTCTGCGGTCAGAGAAGTACAATACGTATCCGTTTTGAAAGACAGGGTCGACAAGGCCGCCGCTGCCGGGAATCGTCCCGTTGATCCATTTTGCCAGGTTGCCCACGTCTATTTCGACTGCGTTCATCACGCCGGCGGGCGCGCAACTGGCATTTCCCTGGTTCACATCGCGGACTTCGCCTTCGCGGGCATCGTACAAGTTGATGGGATACCAGTTGTTCATGCTGACGCTTTGGACTGCAGCTTTGCTGTCGCCATACCAAGGATAGAGCGTTTTTAAGTCGACCGTAACCTCGGGTGGCTTGGCCTTGACACAGGTCCACACTCCAGCCGACTTGCTGCAGCTTGGTCCCGCTCCCGTTTGATCGATCACGCCGTTCCCATTGCGATCCGCAGGTTCCTGGAGAATCAGGATTGCATTCGGATTGACAGAGTTCGGGATTGCAGGAACGGCGGCGGAGTTGGGAGGAAGCGTGCCCCGCGCGAATCCCAGTTGCAACCACTCTGCCGTGATCGGATGGTACACGCCTGCGGCGTCACGATACTCCACGCGCAAGTAGCCGTCGATCAGATTCCAGGTGTTGGTGGCGGCGACGGCGGTTGCAGTGTAATAAGGGTAAGGGGCGTTGTAATAAGGAATCGGTGCTCCCGGACACACAGGGGGATTGCCGGGGCAAGAGGTCAGGTTAAGGACTGCCGGCGCGCTGGTCATGCCGAAGACGTTGGTGTCCGCAGTCGGCGTGGTCAGGGGTGCCGCGGGTGGGCCTTGGTCATTGGTGAATGTGATGTCGGCCGCGATTGGCTGCAGCGGCGCGTATGGCCAATCTGGAGCTAGGGTCCACGAGCTGCCAAGCGGGAGAAATGCGTTGGTCCACGTGCTGGTGTCTGGGTAGGAGGTTGTCCCTGCGGCGAAATAGGTGTTATAGGTGCCGCCGCTGGCCAAGGCCGGTAGTCCGGCAGGGACCGAAGCTGGTACGCCGAACTGATACGTCGCGCCCGCGACGTTCGGATTGGCCAGGCGAATGTTGTTGGGATCGGCAACTCCACCCGGAAGATCTGCCGGGGTATCGGATAGCAGAACTCGAATTTCTGCTTCGTTATAAAGTCGCGAAGCGCCAAGAGCGCTGGTGGGTGATTCTCCAGCAGGAGGTCGCCGGATGATTTCAAAGGGTTGTGGTTGTCCTGCCAAGCCGAGTGCGTTGTTCACAAAGGGCAGCGACAGTTGAGAGGCTCCGGTGCCGCCCGGCTTCCCATAATTTCCATCAATAATCCAACTGTTGTAGAGTCCGATTGAAATGTTGGTAAGCCAGTTTGGGTTCTGCGGAGAGGTTGGTCCTGCCACAACGCTGCCCTCGGCTTGGGCCATCGCCCGGCAGGCCGGCTGCGGAGGATTGCAGCCCAGAGCCGCAGTCAGGATGTCGACCGTGCCGAGGTGAGCAGTAGCGGCGGAAGTGTTTCCGTTGGCCAGCACAGTACGGATGACGTTTCCCCAGGCAGTGACCTTATCCTGAAATGTAGTCGTAGCTCCGGTACCAGCGTCCAGATACAGATCCCCGTTGGTGTGAGTACGGCCAGCGAAAGTCAGGTTAACGCCAGCGAAGAAGCTAAGGTCGCTCTCGGAGAACACACCGAACTGGAAAACCGGAATCAATGCGACTTCAACGGTCCGTGACATGTTCACTTCGTCACCGACTGTTCCTGCCCCAAACAGCGATGTGGTCGCAGTTACCTGCAGGTTAACTGGAAGCAGCTGCGCGTACAGGCCCTGGTAGGTGCCGCTGGCAATTTGTCCCCAGTTTGTGGCCAGACTTCCATTCGGATTTGTGGCCGGCGTCAGACTGTAGACGGGATAGCTCATAATGGCGGTGCTGGGGGGCGCATCCGCACTCAAACCCGTGATCTCCGCTGCGGTGGGCGACTGGATGTTCTGAAACATGTTGGCAAGGTCTGACGTCATGTGTTCGATGCCACCTTCGGCGGCGTGGAACGCCAGGTTATTTTGCACATCCTGGCCACCCACTTTGCCTTCAGTGTTCACGATCATGAGGAGACCAATGGCGATGCCTGACATAATCAGCAACAGCATCAGCGTGGCGATCAGAGTGAATCCTCGAGTTTTGCGCGACGGAAGCATAAGTTCTTTTCCTCCTTCTTCGGGGAGTCGACCCCTGCCAGGACCTTTTTGACCTTCTGGTCAAGTGCCATTTCGGGATTGAGCCGGCAAGCAGCGCCGCATGTTACTCAGAAGAAAGGGAGTTTCTTCGTCAGCAGCGCACCAGACCTAACCCGCATACAAACTCAGGGTATGGAGCGGGGGAAGGAGCGTCAAAGCACCAAAGCTGGTGGGGACTCGTTGGACTTGCGTAACGTAACTTGTCAAGGTAACTCTGGTCATTTTGGCACTCCACCAGCTGGGATCGCGTCTGAAGTTGCATTGACAGATACTGTTGACCGATAGTTCTAAGGGATCCATGCCAGAATTCTTTTAGAAGCTCCGCAAAAAGTGGCGGTTATCATCTAAGCTACAACTCGGCTGAGGAAGCGCCGCATCTTAGAACCTAATTTGATATTTCTACATCTTTATACCTAGCAGTTCAGAACTCCTCATACCCAAGTGGTGTTCAGAACAGGCCGCGATCGAGCGTTCGCCGTCGTGGCAGGAGAGTTCATGTTGAAAAATGCAGCCGCCACGTCTGTCGCCAAAGCCCCTCCCAGTCTTATTGCTCGCGATTTAGTCCGAGCCGGGTGGCGAGTGCTCAATGGTTACACTCCAATGCTTTCCATTGAGATCACTCGTGAGTGTCCTCTGAGCTGCCCCGGTTGCTACGCCTATGGCGAAAGCCACCTGGGAGGAGAAACCACGCTGCGCGACCTTAGCGACTTTCGGGGTGACGATCTGGTCGAGAATGTCATCAGCTTAGTCCGCCGGCACCGGCCGATGCATGTTTCTCTAGTCGGAGGCGAGCCGATGATTCGTCATCGGGAGCTCGATCGCATTCTTCCAGCCCTCAGCGACATGGGTGTCTTTACCATGGTCGTGACGAGCGCAGTTATTGCCATTCCGGCGCAGTGGATGAAAATCCCTCGCTTGCGCGTCGCGGTTTCCGTTGATGGTCTTCCCGAGCATCACGATCCGCGCCGCACGCCCGCAACCTACGAACGCATCCTCAAGAACATCGCCGGACGATCGATCAACGTGCACTGGGTGATCACGCGACCAATGCTGGAGAGGGCTTCCTATCTTGAAGAGTATGTCGCTTTCTGGAATTCGCGGCCCGAGGTCGATCACATTTGGGTGAGCCTGTATAGTCCGCAAATGAATGAGGAAAGCCCGGAGCGGTTAAGCGGGGAAGACCGCGAGTTCGTGGCGCGGACGCTACCGCCGTTGCGGCATCGCTATGCGAAGCTGCAGATGCCCGAGGGAATGGCGCAGGCATTCGTGAAACCGCCCACATCTCCGAAGGATTGCCTGTTCTCGAAGATGTCGGTGAACTATTCCGCGGACCTGCGGACTCGCGTCGAGCCCTGTGTCTTTGGTGGAAATCCGGATTGCAGCCAGTGCGGGTGCAGCATCAGCAGCGCGCTGCACTGGGTTCGCGAGGTGAAACTGGCAGGCCCGTTGAAGGTTGGACATCTGGTGCAATCCGCATTGAGCGTCGGATCCACCATGAGCAAATTACGCACCGAACTCCGGCCTCCGAACCGCTGGCAAGCGGGAGCGCACTTCTCTGATGAGACCAGTCCACTGGTTCAGATTCAAGCTCAGGTGCCCAAGGAGATTTAGGGCATTCCTTGGCACTCGGCGCTCTAAACCACCGCTCATCTTCGATCCTCCGACAATCGGCCACAGAACGCTTGCCGATTCTGCTCTCACCCCGTGATAGGTTGAGCAAAACGACCACTCTGATGAAGAATGGAGACTGTCCTCCGTCAGTACGATGGGTAGCATGTCTAGCGTGAGGGAGACTTTATGCAAATTCGAAAGGGATCGCGTACTCCGCCACTGAGCGGCCGGATCGTTAATCTTATGCCGCCGACATCTGGTCGAGTAGTTGTCCCACAGCCCGTTGCGCTTCCGGGATCGAATAGCGATGGTCCATCGCGCCCGCCAGATCGGTGTTGGCAAACGCAATCCGGCCAAACGGCGCATTCCGCAGAATTTCTTGAGGGGTTGACCACCTCGGCCAAAGAAGAATCCGGGGTGCGGTCGAGGGGGCGAAGAAAAAGGCTGCGAAACCACTGGTCATTCCCTTGGTGTTAGAATTCTCGCCGTGATCACAAGATTTCTCCAAATTGCCGTTTTGACCGGAGTCGTTACACTCGCAAATGGACAAGCGATTCCTCGACCCGATGTACCCGACAAGATTAAAGCGCCCGCCGGCGAGGAAGTTGTCTTGCAGGTTCACGCGTCGGGATCGCAGATCTACACGTGTCAGCCGGGAGCGGACGGCAAGTACGGCTGGACCTTGAAGGCTCCGGATGCAGAGCTTCACGATCAGCAAGGAGCGGTCGTCGGCCGACACTATGCCGGCCCTACCTGGAAGGACAACGATGGGAGTGAAGTCACAGGCAAAGCGGTGGCTCGGATCGATTCGCCAGATTCGGATTCGATTCCTTGGCTGCTTGTGACCGCCACTGGTCATTCCGGAGAAGGCGTCTTCAGCCGTGTCACCAGCATCCAGCGGCTTCACACCCACGGCGGTCAGCCGCCGGGAGCCGCCACCTGCGATGCCCCAAAACAAAACGCTGAAGTGAAGAGCAGCTACACGGCTGACTACTACTTCTACGCACTTCCAAAATGACGTTCGTCAAGGGCCTTCGCCGCATCGCCGCAGTTTGCGAAAACCAGCCCAGCTTACGTAAGGACGTCCTGAGTCTTGCTGGATTGAAGCGTTGCCGCAGTTTGGCGGGCTTGCCCAGGGTCACCGAAGTCAGCCTGCACCATGGCAAGTTGGTCCAGATCCCTAAACTCGATCTCCTGCAGGTTCTGGCCCCTTTGCATTTCCACGATCTGTTTTGGCGGTCGCTTGGACCATCGGATCGGTGTATTGTTGTCTAAGTTTCGATGGAGCACTGGCGTCTCCGCCCGTGTTTTCGGCAAGGCTGGATGGGCGAGACGTCCGTCGGTCCATCGAAGATCGTGCCAGTGGGCCGTGCAAAAAATGTGCATGCGTAGATTCTTGATCGGGTGGGCTTGTGCTCTGGTAGTGGTCGCTCTCAGCCTGGCGGAAACCGGCACTAAATCGCAAAAGGAAACCCTGACCTTCGGTCCAGAGAGTCGTACTTATTACGCGTTCACTCCAAGCAGACCATCGGCGCCCGCGCCGCTGCTCTTGTTGCTTCATGGTTCAGGGCAAGACGGCAAGTCTCTCATCGATGTGTGGCAGGAGCTCGCCCAGAGGGAAGGAATCATTCTGGTGGCGCCGGATTCGAGCGATCCCGCCGAGTGGGATTATCGCAAGGACAGCCCTGACTTTTTGCATGCGGTGATTACAGAGGTCGAATCCAAACACACCGTCGACCCTCGGCGCGTATACCTGTGTGGCGACTCGGCAGGTGCTGCGTACGCGCTTTATCTCTCGATTGTGGAATCGGAATATTTCGCAGCGACCGCGGCTCGTAACGGGTTCTTGCCGGAGAGCAATTTCAAACTCATCGACTCCTCGGAGCGCAAAGTTCCGATTTCCATTTGGGCGGGCACAGACGATAAAGCGTTTCCTCTTCCGCAAGTGAAAGCGACGCGGGATGCTTTCAACGCGCGTGGTTTCCCCGTAGAACTTCATGAAATCCCCGGCCACGATCAAAACTACGATGCTATACAACTAAATGAAGCGGCGTGGCAATTCCTGGCGACCAATAAATTGGGAAAAGATCCCGACTTCCAGGCGTTGGCCCAATTATTACGTCCCTTCTCAAAGGTCGACTCTGGGAGTAAGGTCCCTTCCGACGCGGAGCTGACACCTCAGTCTTTCGACCGCTCAGTGTGGGCGAGCGCGAAGCCGTATCTGGATGATCCCTTTCCGCAATTGACTGCTCAGATTCCCCAGTTGCACGGATTGGATTCGGCGCCAGACCAGCAGCTGTTGGCGGAAATCCTCAAGAAGACTGGTGATAAGAGTTTGGACCTGCTGAGAAGAATGCCGAACGTAATTTCTCACGAGACCGTGGTCACTAAGATCGAGCCGCGAGGTCAGACCTGGCATCAGCAGTTCGAGTATCTGGTCTTGCGCCATGAAGGAACTGGCGAAGTCATGCTCGACGAGTATCGAACCGACAAGGCGAACACCGGGAACGCGCCACTTTCGCAGGGCACCGCTAACGCCTGGGTGCTGTTCTATCCGGGTAACCTCGTCGAATCGCGGTTTCGTTATTTGGGACGCCAGCGCATGGATGGACATGCGACGATCGTTCTGGCCTTCGCGCAAATCCCCGACAAAGTGAAATTCCCTGGGGAAGTGGCCCTCCAGGGAACATCTGTTCCCGTTCTCTTCCAGGGAATCGCCTGGATCGATGAAGCCGACTTCCGCATCGTTCGCCTGCGAAAAGACCTGCTGGCGCCTCGCCCGGATATTTATCTGCGAACGCTCACATCGGAGATTCGCTTCTCTCAGGTTCGCGTACCAGAAGTGACGGACCCGCTCTGGCTTCCGCAGGAAGCAACGAATACTTGGGATTTCAAGGGGCAAGTGGTGCAACAACTCCACCGGTACTCGGGCTTCCATCTCTACCGAAGCAAGACCAAGATCGTAATGTGAACAGCATTGCGGTGCAAAGATAGGCAAAGCGGTCCGTCACTATAACGTTCCGTAGACTTGATTTGAGCGCCGTAGCGCGAGGCGACTGGCACTTCTCTCATTCTGATCGCAGTTGATCGAGACGACAGCAGTCCTATAGGTTTGTGTTGGAGCTGCACCCTGGAAATCTATCTGGTCGACGGCACTTACGAGTTGTTCCGGCACTATTACGCCCTGCCATCCGCAAAGGACTCGGACGGACGGGAGGTGGCGGCGGTCCGGGGTGTCCTCGCTTCGATTCTGGGAATGATCAAAGGCGGGGCCACACATATCGCAGTTGCAACCGATCACGTTATCGAATCCTTTCGTAACGAACTGTGGCAAGGGTACAAGACAGGTGAAGGAATCGAACCCGACCTGTTGGCACAATTCCCATTACTCGAAGACGTGCTGTCGGCAGCGGGCGTTGTCGTCTGGCCGATGGTTGAGTTTGAAGCGGACGACGCGCTGGCTGCGGCAGCCGTCGCGGCTGCTGGAGACGCGCGTGTCGAACGCGTAATTATCTGCACGCCGGACAAGGACCTTGCCCAATGTGTGCGCGGCACGCGCATTGTCCAACTGAATCGCCGGACGCGCGTCACCTTAGACGAGCCCGGTGTGATCAAGAAGTTTGGGGTCTTGCCAGTATCAATTCCTGACTATTTGGCACTGGTGGGCGATGCGGCAGACGGTTATCCGGGACTGCAAGGCTGGGGCGCGAAGTCATCGGCTGCGGTCCTGGCCAAGTTTGTCCATCTCGAATCCATCCCTTCGGACCCTCGCGAGTGGCGAGTGAACGCCGCCAACGCGAGTGCCCTCGCAGATACTCTCTCCCGTGAGCGGGAGCGCGCACTGCTCTTTCGGACGCTCGCCACCCTCCGAACCGACATCGTCCTATTCAACGACGTGGACCAGTTGCGCTGGAACGGCGCAACACCCGCTTTCGCCGAACTCGGGGCCCGATTGGACGCAGCGCGTACCGAAACCCGGCGGTCAGTGGCAGGTCATTCCCGGAGCTCGCCGATCGACCAGGTTTAGACAGGCATCCATCGAGGCTTGAGCCGGGCGACTTATTGGCTGCCGCAGTCACTGCTAAGAGCTGTCGCGCAGAAAATCGGCCCTCGACAGCATGTCTTCTGGCCGTAAGTATCCGAAGAGCTGAATGAGCTTGGCCACCGTGCCTGTCCACCCTGTCTGGTGACTTGCGCCAATGCCGGCCCCATTGTCCCCGTGGAAGTATTCGTAGAACAAAAGGCAGTCGCGCCAGTGCGGATCGTTCTGAAACTTGCTGCATCCCCCGAAGACCGGGCGGTGTCCGTCGGCATCCTTCAAGAAAGTAGCAACTAAACGATCGGAAAGGGCGTGCGCTACCTGAAACAGAGTCATTTGTACTCCAGAGCCTGTGGGGAATTCTATCAAGAAAGAATCTCCATAATATTGATACAACACCATCAGCGCACGCGCGATCAGCACGTTAACTGGCATCCAAACCGGCCCCCTCCAGTTTGAATTTCCTCCGAACATACCACTGTTAGACTCCGCAGGCATGTACTCGACCCGAAACTCTTGTCCGTTTACGGCGAGAACGTAAGGATGATCCTTATGCCAACGAGAGAGGGCGCGGATGCCATGCGGGCCAAGGAACCTTTCCTCATCGAGCATCCGTCTGAGCACACGGCGCAGCTTGTCCTCGTTCAAGATCGATAGCAGGAACCGGCCGCCCTGGCCGGGCTTTCTGGGGGGAGCGATGTTGGCGATGAGGTCGGAGTGACGTTCGCAGAACCGGTCAACCTTGTCCATGAGGTTGGGGAAGCGGAACAGGAGTTCGGGTGAAATGACAGTTGTAGCGCAAAGCGGGAGCAGACCGACGACCGAACGCACCCTGATTCTCTCAGCCCTGCCATCCGGCAGTCGAAGCAAATCGTAGAAGAACCCATCTTCTTCGTCCCACAGATCGTCCATATTGATACCCACGCGATCCATGGCGCCCGCGATGCGCAAGAAGTGTTCGATAAACTTTTGCGCCATGTCCTCGTACGTCGAGTCCTCGGGAGCCAACTCAAGAGCAATCTGCAACATCGACTGACAGAAGAACGCCATCCATGCGGTTCCGTCAGCTTGTTCCAGAAATCCGCCGGTGGGCAAGGGTGCGCTCCTATCAAAAACTCCGATGTTGTCGAGCCCCAAAAATCCACCCTCGAAAACGTTCCGGCCGTCGCGGTCTTTCCGGTTTACCCACCACGTGAAATTCATCAGAAGTTTCTGAAACGCCAACTTAAGAAATCTGGTATCGCCTTTCCCGGTTTGCTGTTTCTCGGTCAGGTAGATAAAAATCGCAGCCCATGCGTGCACTGGGGGATTCACGTCACCGAAGTTCCACTC
>Ga0308309_10001640_pt1 | contig 13262 bp, 13 predicted proteins | sample HubBroMetageWFT5_FD_192491 | JGI IMG/M metagenome (GOLD analysis project Ga0308309, IMG submission 192491) | Warmed and freeze-thawed soil microbial communities from the Hubbard Brook experimental Forest, New Hampshire - Hubbard Brook CCASE Soil... | ecosystem: Environmental > Terrestrial >...
AGTCATCACCGGGAGTCGGCCGGTTGGCGATGTCGATCTCGCATCGGCGGCCGTGAGCCGCGGCAACGTGTCGGACACATTCGCCGTCGCCGCTCGTTAGCGTGCTGAATAACCCTCGTCCCGGAGATTGCGATGACGAACGGGTCTGCACGCATTCCGGCGAGTCACGGCGACCGGCCGCGTGTCGTGATCGTCGGCGCTGGCTTTGGCGGGCTTGAAGCGGCCCGCAAGTTGGCGCGGTCTCCGGTCGATGTGACGGTGATTGACCGCCGCAATTACCATCTATTCCAGCCACTGCTTTACCAGGTAGCGACAGCGGCGCTGTCCCCGGCCGATATTGCGCAGCCGATCCGGGCGGTTCTGCGCGATCAGCAGAACGCTACGGTGTTGCTCGACGAGGTGATCGGCGTAGATGTGGCAGCGCGGCGGGTCGAGACACGCTTTGGGGCGGACCAGAGTTACGATTATCTGATCCTGGCGACCGGGTCGCAATACACCTATTTCGGCCATGATGACTGGCCGCGGCTGGCTCCGGGCCTCAAATCGATCGACGACGCCACATTGATCCGCCGCCGCGTGCTGTTCGCCTTTGAAGAGGCGGAAAATGTGACGGACCCCGAGATCCGCCAGCGCTTGTTGACCTTTGTCCTGGTCGGCGCCGGCCCGACCGGCGTCGAGATGGCCGGAGCGCTCGTCGAACTCGCCCACGCGTCATTATCCCGCGACTTTCGCCACATCAATCCCCACACCGCGCACATTCTGCTGGTAGAGGCTGGTCCGCGGGTGCTGTCGGGCTTCCCCGAGAGGCTCGCATCTTTCGCCGAGCACTCGCTCGAGCGGATGGGGGTCGAAGTGCTGCTCGACACGCCGATCGAAGCGATCGACAAGGCTGGCGTCGTAGCAAGAGGCAAGCGCATCGAAGCGGCAAACGTCATTTGGTGTGCCGGTGTCGAGGCCTCGCCGATGGCGCGATGGCTTGGCGTACCCGCTGGCAAAAACCGCCGGGTCAGGGTCGCTGCCGACCTGTCAGTGCCGGGTCACCCGGAGATCTTCGTCGTCGGCGATGCCGCCTTCGTCACCGGGCCAACGGGCGAGCCGCTGCCGGGCCTCGCGCCGGTCGCCAAACAGCAGGGTCAGTATGTCGGAGAGGTGGTCGCCCGTCTCGTGCGCCAGGAGTCGGCGCCCCCACCCTTCCACTATCGCGACCAGGGCGCGCTCGCCACGATCGGCCGCCATTCGGCGATCGCCGATCTCGGCTGGATCAGGCTGACCGGCCCGGTCGCCTGGATCCTCTGGGGCGTCGTCCACATCTTTTTCCTGATCGGCTTTCGCAGCCGGATGGCAGTTTTCCTCAATTGGATATGGGCCTGGCTAACCTACGGCCGCGGTGCGCGGCTGATCACCGGCGACACGACCTCGCTCGCTGCGGCAGCAGAACCCGCCCGACGCGCAATGTCTGACAAGTCAGATCCGAACGTGCGTCCACACCCGGCCCGGATTGCCGCTCAAACCATGGCGGTGCCAGACCGGGAGGCATGATCGCTCCCGCCTCAGCTGATTCGGCGCGTCGAACTGCCGCACTGTCTGCGCTGCGGCTCAATATCTTGAATATGTCCAAATCCAGTTTTAGACGAAGGTCCCAGGAAAAAACCCTGGTTCCACCACAGTGTGCCCTACGAAGATCTTTATTTTCGGCCCCGACCGCCCGGCCAGCGACCCTCGAAGACGGCAGCGAGGTTTTACGCTGCTCGAGCTCTTGGTCGTGCTCGCCATCTTGGGGCTGCTGATCGGCCTCGTCGCGCCCGCCGCGCTGCGACAGCTCGGCTCCGCCAAAGAAAAGATCGCGCACCAATCGATCGAGCGCCTCGCCGGTGTGCTCGACATCTACAAGCTGGATGTCGGCGCCTATCCTTCGACCGACCAAGGTCTGCAGGCGCTGATCACTCGCCCGTCGGGGATCACCCGCTGGAACGGGCCTTACCTGAAGGGCGAGAAGCTCCCCGAGGACCCGTGGGGCCGGCCATTCGTTTACCGCAGCCCGAGCCAGCGGCCCGGGCACGAATACGACCTGCTGTCGCTCGGCCCGACAGGCCAGCCCGGCGGCTCGGGCGAGGCCGCGACCATCTTCAACGAGTGAACGACGGCTGAGGCGAACCGAGAGGCGCGTCCGAATTGAGGCTGCCGGCCCAGGCGAGCACAGAGTAGCCCTGCGGCACAGTCGCCGCGGTGCGGACCACCGCAGTCCGGGTTACACGAGCGTTGCCCGGTCCGGCTGCAAGCGCGGTGATCCGCACCGTCAACGCATCCGGTGGCGGCTGGTTCGGTTGAACCGCTTGCTGGCCAGTCGGTGACGACAAGGCGAGCGCGGCCGCCACGACCGGATCTGTAGTCGCCGGGTTCGGCTCGGGCGGTCCGAACAATGTCAAATGCGGACGGATTGCCATCATCACGGCAGGGGTCATGCCGAGGACCCGGCCGAGTTCGCCAAGCGTCTCGAACGGTGCGCTCGGCGGACTATAATCGAGCCCGGCTGCGCGATAGTCCGCGACGAGCGCCTCTTGCGGCCGCGGGACTGTTGCGGAACCCACCCATTCGCTTATCGCGGTCGCGATACGACGGGCGTTGTCGGGGTCGCTGCCGATCACCCGTAACAAGGCTTCGAGGAGGACGGGTGAAGCCGTGCTCGGGTTGATCCAAGATGCCTCGTCCTCGACCCGCAAGATGACCCGGCTACTGCCGACTACGACTTGACGTGGCGTGCCGTCGGCCGGCCAGCGCCGTTCCGGCTGCGGATCCGAAAGGTTGAAGATGGCCTCGAAGACAGCGCCGTCGGCGGCGGCTTGCGACGCCGAGTTGGCCACCAGATTGCCGGCGATGCGGATCTCGGTCCGCCCGCTCGCCGTCAAATGAGCGACGATGAAGCCGATCAGCACCAACGTCCACAGCACGATGATCAGCGCAAACCCGCCGTTCCGACGGCATTCCGCCGATCCTGGCGGAAACCGGCGCGGCACCGCCTACAGCCCGTTGGGGTTCGGCAGCCCGGCCGGGCTTTTGCGCTGCAGTTGCTGCGGGACCAACCCGGCATTGATCAGCTGATTGCGCAAATCCTCGGTCAGCGCGCGGGCATCGCGCTGATCGTGCACAACGTGCGGGGTGATCAGCACCAACAGTTCCGTGCGCATGCGCGTGTTGCTTTGGGTCGAAACCAGCGTGCCGAGGATCGGGATGTCCTTGAGGAAGGGGATGCCGCCGTTGTCATTCGAGGCATTGTCACGGATCAGGCCGGCCATCCCGACCGTCTGGCCATCCTGCACAGCGACCCGCGTGCGGAATATCTGATCGTTGAAGGTCGGCGAGCCTTGGACCGTGTTCGCCGCTGGGCCCGCGACATCGCTGACTTCCTGGGCGATATCGAGAGAAACGAGCCCGCCGGAGTTGACGCGCGGCGTCACCTGCATGATGACGCCCGTCGAATGATAGTCGACGCTGTTCACGACCGGCGCCCCGGCCGCAAGCGTACTCGTCGCGGTTCCGGTCAGCACCGGCACTTGCTGGCCGACCTGCAGACGCGCCGGCTCGTTGTCGAGGACCATGACCTGCGGCGCCGAGAGCACCTTGACCTTGGTCACCGAGGCGAGCGCTGAGAGCGCGAAGTTCGGAGATTTGCTCAGTGTGAAAAAGGGGGCAGTCGAGGGAAAGGTCAGGGCGCCGAGCTGGGGAAGGCCCGAGAGCGGGCCCAGGGTGTTGGCGATATGGTCGGCCTTGAAGTAGAATTGGGTGCCGTATTGCAGCGTATCATTGAGGTCGACCTCGGCGATCGTCGCCTCGATCAGCACCTGGAGCGGGATGATGTCGATCTTGCGCAGCATCCCCTCGACCACCGCGAATTCGCTCGGCGTCGCGTAGACCAACAGTGCGTTGTTGCGCCGGTTGGCGATAATGCGCATGCGGTTCTCGGGCGCCGCACCGCCGGGCCCGGTTTCGGCCGACAGCGGTTCGGTGGCGGGAGGCGCAGCCTCGGCCGCCCCCAGCTGGGGAATCCCGGCGCCTAGGCCACCCCCGGCCCCGGCACCTCCGGCCCCGCCCGGCAGGCCCGTAGTGACGCCGGCCCCACCACCGGCCCCCCCGAGACCTGCGGTGGAACCTTGGCCACCGAAACCCGTCGTGCCGCCTCCTGGCCCGCGCCCACCACCGATCGTCAGCTGGTCGGCGCCGGGCGCAGTGCTCCCCGGCGGGCCGGGCGTCGGGGCGACATTGCGCGGCGTGAACGCTCGCTGGAGGAGGTTCTCGAGATCGGCGCTCTGACCGTTCTGCACGTAATAGACATGCCAGGCCCGCGCGGTCGCGTCCTCGAGCTGGTTTGTGAGCCTGAAAAATCGTCTTGCCGCATCGATGTAGCGGGGCTGCGACGACACGACGAGAACGGCATTGACCCGATCCATCGGAACGACGCGCACGATGCCGCCGAGAGCGCCTTCGGCCTGAGCCTGCAACACCCGCTCGAACTCGCTGGCACGCTTTGCCGGGTCGCCATCGCCCACGGGAAATAGGGCATAGGACTGACCGGCCAGGATGTCGATGTCGAAAGCCCGGATGAGACCGACCAAGGTCTGGCGGACCGCAGCGTCCCCGGAGACGATTATTGCGTTGGGCGCCGGGTCGGCGGCAATTTTCCCGCCTTCTGCAACATAGGGTTCGAGCACCTTGGCAAGATCCTTGGCCGAGGCGTAGCGCAATGGCACGACCTGGGTGCCGGCGCCTATTGCGTTCGTGCCGGAGACAAGGTTGCGGGTCGCACCCGCGGGCATCGGGACGACGGCGTAGACCCCATTCCGTTCGATCAACGTCGCACCGTTCGCGTTGAGCAAAGTTTCGAGCGTCGGTATCAACGCCGAACGCTGCATCGGGGTACCGGTCTCGATCGACCCGGTGCCATGCACGTTAGGGTCGATCGTGTAGTTCAGATTGAGGGTGGTCCCGAGAATGGTGCGTACGATCTCCCGGATGTCGGTATCGACAAAATTCAAGGTCACATCGCCGGTCTGAGTGGCGCTCACGCCAGGACCCGGCGGTGGAGCCGCGGGCGCCGCTGGGGCGCCGGACGCGACAAAGGGACGTTGCCGACTCCGGTCGGTGGGGATCGTGCTGTTTATTCGAGGCTCGGCCGCCTGAAAGCTGCTCGGCTGTTCCAACGGCTCCAAACCCGGCTGCGCGGGAAGCTGACAGTCGGCAAGTATGACGCCCGCGACGGCGAGGGCGAGCGGTCGAAGGGAACGTCCAGGGGTCGACATTACCGCTGCTGGCGTAGCCGCGCTGGCCGCGGTAGCGCGCCGGGATTATTGACAGGGAGACCTTGAGACGGCGGCGCGACCGCTGGGGCCGCACCCGGCACAGGAACGCGCGGCCTGCCGGCCGCCGGCGGGGTTGGCACTCGCCCGCCGGGTTGACCGATCGGCGGTTGCCCAGGCGGCGGAGCTAAACTTGGATCGAGCTTTGGCTGCAAGTTCTTGGTTCCGCTCGGGCCGCTCAACGAGACTTCGCGGGGCGTGATGCTCTCGATTCGCCAGCCGCTTACGGCGTCGCCTTCGGCGACCTTCAGCGGCTTGTCGCCGCTGACCGCAAAGATTGCGATGCGGCGGCCGGGCGTCGTAACGATCCCGGTCAGCCTCGCATCGGAGAGATCGGAGTCGGCGGCAGCTCCGCTGGGAGCGTCTTGAGGAGGCCGCCGCGTGCTGCTGAAGAGCGGTCGAGCGAGTGCGGTGGCAACCAGCTCCTCGGGTCTCGGGTTCTGCCGCCGAGTTGTTGGGCGCGCCGTGTCGGACCGCCCCGCCTGGGCGACCACCTCATCTTCCGCCCCAGCGGGCACAAGCTCCACGATTAGGATCGCGCCGAACAGCAGGCATCCCCCAAGCAGCAGCAATAGCACCAGGCGATCCATCATTGCCTGACGGTCACCGATTTTTCGCCATCACGATAAGCGTAAACATCCAGACCAGCATCGAGCCCCGCAGCCGCCGGTGTGCCGGGCCGCCTCAGCACTCCGTGGATGTGCAGATTGTCGATCACTAGAGGCGGTGTGGCAGACTCGAGTTTGGCGAGGAATTTGACCAGCGTCTCGTAGGACCCGCTGAGGACGTAGCGCAGTCCGATGCGGCGATAGCCCGAGCGCGCTTCGGCCGGAAGGCTTTCGGTGCTGCCGATCGTCGCGCCAGCTGAGTTCGCGAGTTCCTCTATGCGGCTTTGCAGAGTGGCCGCAGCTATCGCATCGCTGGCCCCCTCCAAAGTGATCTTGCGTGTACCGGCAGCCGCACGTAGCTGCTCTGCTCGGGCGCGTAGAGTCGGCAGCTCGTCCGCAGCGGCGCGCAGCCGCGGCACCAGCATGCGCCGATTCTCCAGCACGGCAGCCCGCTCCGCGTAGAGTCCAAGCAACGGCGAGACGACCACGAGATACACGCCTCCCAGCGCGACGAACAGCAAGCTCAGCGCCAAAAGCTGGCCGCGCCGGCCAGTCGGCATAGTGGTAAACGAGGCTACGGCGTGACCTCCGCGTTGATCGTGAAAAGCTCGGCCCGGAGGGCCTCGAGCCGGGTGACGGGTGCCGAAAAGCCGGGATTTCGGAACTCGGCATCGCCGGCAAGCGCTCCGATCAACCGGGCGGCCCCGGCAGAGCGGCCGCTAAGTGTCAGTTTGCGTTGCCGCAGCTCCATCTCGGTCAGGTAGGTATCGTCTGGCATAATCCGGGTGGTGGCCGCCAATACGACAAGCGGCCACCCGGCCTTGTCGCGCTCGCTTTCGATAAAGCCGGCATTGCCCGACAGCCGATCGATATCCTGGCGCAGTTTGTCGGCCTCTGCGGCGGCGTCTCGGGCGGTCGCGATTTGAGCGTTGAGAGACGCCAAGGTCAGCTCCTGGCGTGCGAAGGGCGTTACAACGGCGGCCATTGCGAGAGCCGCGCAGCACGCGGCGGCCGGCCAGAGCAGGCGATGCGAGGTGTGATGCTTACGAGTTCCGTCCCCGTTGAGCGGCAGGTAAGTCCCCTTGTCCGGACCGTCGGCAATCTCCGCCCGGCTCGGCCGGATGCCGACTGCAGCGAGATCGGTGAGTAGCGGGTCGAGGCTCGCTTTCTGGATCAGCCAGAGGCGCACCGATAACCGCCCGTTTTGTCGGTCGGCCTCGATGACTCGATGGGTCCAGTAGAGTTCCTCCGCCGTGAACGGGGTCTCGCGGTCCATCTCGAAAGCGAGCGCTTGGTCGAGCTCTCGTTCGGCAGCAAGTGGCAGGCTGACGGTCTTGCCCAGCACGTCGGCCTCGCCCAGGCGAAGCAACGTGGTCCTGCCCGTCATGCGGGGCAGGTCGGCCATACCGATCGCTCCGAGAGCAAAATGGCCGAGCGGGCTCTCGTTGCCGCTATGCCGCTGATAGACGGCAACAGCTTCGGCCCCCTGCCTCAAGGGACCGATCGGAGTGATCACCAGCGCATCGCCGGTACCGAGCGCAGATCGGCGCAATTCCTGCGGCAGCAAGTCCGCAAGCTGTGCGCACCACCAGTCAAAGAACTCGCGAAACAAAGCCGATCTAACTCCAGCCTGCACCGCCGCCGCCGTCGCCCCTGTACGCGAGAGCAGTACAGAAAGGTTCTCCACCCCTCAGCATGCTGCCCCACAGAAGATTCGCCGAATATGGCTCGATGAAGGCAAGTTCGCCGGGGAATGCTGGATGCGCCGCAGCAAATAAGGGGCCAGGCGCGGCAACGACGGCGCGCGCCGAGTGGTACAAAGCGAATCGCTCGCAGATCTCACGACTGAGGAGCGGCTATCAAATCCGGAAAGCGGCGTCGGTCCTTCTCGCCGAAGACGAGCCGGATTCGGATGAGTTCTGGAATCGCCGGGCCGTCCCACTGTGCTTGCCACCCCGTTTCCTGCCCGGAAGGAGACGTACCCCAATAAGCGAGATCGAGCCGCTCGACATTGCTCACTAATTCGGTTTCGGTGGGCGGGGGCGCGGGAGCGGTGGACAGCTCGTGGCGATGCGGGGTCCAACGCAAGACGAGCCGACCGCGGTTCAGCTCGAGCGTGATGTCGGCGCGCTGGGTGGTTCCGAGCCCGGTGGGCAGATCGCCGACGAAGGCCAGGCTGGCGGTGGAGCCCTTGAGCTCCTCGCCACCCGCGGCGCCTGCGGCGGGACCGAAAGACGGTGGCGGCGCGATCCCGCTCAGCAGGGCTCGCAGAATGCGCGCGGCCGCATCGAGCTCGGCGGTTTCGCCCACCCGCCGAGATTGCGCCTCCCAGAGGGTGAGCCCGGTGCGCACGCCTTGGGTCAGGCCGATTATCAGGAAGCCGAGCACCGTCACGACGACGACCATTTCGAGCAGCGTGAACCCACCCTGCCGGGCGAAGGCGCGGCCGTTCGCCGGCGGGCTCACCGGCCCGTCCCCGCCGTGCCGAGACGCAATGTTCTCAGCACCACCGATCGATCACCCTCGTGGCCGGGCCACGAGATTGCGACCTCGACATTGAACAAGGTGGTGGTCGCCGGTGATACACCGTCTTGCGCCAGGGACTGCCGCGAGGTCAGCGGCGAGACGCGAAGCGCCCAGCGGTAGCCGCCGCCGTCATCCCCGGTCAATTCGCCCTCGACCAACGCGGCGTCGCGCCCGACCGCCGCGAGATGCGACTGGGCGCGCTGAACGGCTTCCTCGGCCCGCGCCGCGGTGTCCACAGCGAAGAGTCCGCCGCTTCCCGCGCGGAACAGGCCCACCAAGGCCAGCCCGGCAATTGCTAACGCGACGACGACCTCGAGCAGGGTAAAGCCGTTGTCCGGCGTCGTGCGCTCAATGCAGATCGGCGACACTCACCCTCCCGGTCAGCCAGTCGACGCCAACGGCCACGCGCTGCTTGCCGTCGGCAAGCGCAATCCTGCCCCCGGTGGAACTGCCGTCGGGATTGAAGCGGATGTCGCCGAAACTGGCTCCACGGTTTTCGCCGAGGATGGTCAGAAGCTCGATCGAGAGATTAGCCGGCAAGCGGCGCTCCGCCCCCCCGCCGACACGATAAACGTGGCTGGTCACATCGAGATCGAACGGCACTGGCCTATTGCTCGCTATCGCCTCCGACCGCGCGAGGCGTAGTCCCGACGCGAGCTCGGAGGCCGCCCCCCTGAGCCCGAGCCCGCTGCTCCACGGGGGTTTGTAGCCCGCAACGAGAACCAGCACGAAACCGAGAATGGCCAGGGTGACGATGACCTCGATCAGAGTAAAGCCGCTAAAGCGATTCAGATCGGGCCGGGAGGCTCTACACCGCCAAATCATTGAGGCTCAGCATTGCCGTCAGCAGGGCGCTGACAATTCCGGCGACGGCGAGACCCATCGCAATCGTGATCATCGGGACCGCGAGCGCGACGAGCCGCTGCATCATCAAGCGCGCTTGCTCGTCGTGGATATCGGCGGCCTTGAGCGCCATCGACGATAGCTGCGCGGCCTCTTCACCGAGCTGCAGCAGATGGATGGTCCGCGCCGGGAACACGCCGGCGGCGGCGAGCGGCCGGGCGAGCCCGCCGCCGCCCTTTGCGCCAAGCGCGGCCGCTTCGACCGCGGCGGCGGCAGCGAGATTGCCAAGCGCATCCTTGGCGATGCCGAGGGCTGGAATCAACGGAACGCCGTTCTGCAACAGGCTGCCGAGCGTGCGGGTGAGCCGGGCCGCGAGGGTCTCGCGCAACAACCCGCCGGCCACCGGCAGACGCAGCAGCACGCGATCGAACTTCAGGCGGTAGGCGGGCCGCGCCAACAGCTGCCGGGCGATCAGCGCACCGGCCAAAAGCGCCACGAACAGCCAGGGCGCCAAGGCACCAACGACCATTCCGACGGTCATCAGCGCGCGGGTCGCAGCGGGCAGTTCGGCACCGGCCTGCTCGAAAATCGGCGTGAATTGCGGCAGCACGTAATCGAGCAGCAGTACGATCGAGCCGATCGCTGCAACGATCAGCAGCGCCGGGTAGATCAGCGCCGAACGCAGATTGGCGCTGAGGCTGCGCTCGCGCTCGAGGAGCGTCGCCAGGCGGTCGAGTGTCGCCGCCAGGGTGCCGCCTGCCTCTCCGGCCCGCACCAGCCCCACATAGAGCTTGGAGAAGCTTCGCGGCTCGGCGGCGAGGGCGGCAGCGAGCGAGCTGCCGGAACGCACCTTGTCGCGCACATTGCCGAGAATTCCCCGGGCCCGGGCATTGCGGGTATTTTCCACGACGAAACGCAGCGCGCGATCGAGATCCTGTCCCGCCGCCAGCATGATCGCCAGCTCGCGGGTGACCTCGCCGAGTGAGGCCTTGTCGAGACCCCGGCTGCGGCCGAGCTCGATCTGCAAGAGGTCGGCCCAGCCGCCGCGCCCCGCGGCCAAATCGGCACGCAGTACGATCTGCCCTTGACGCTGCAGCCGCTCGACGACTGCCGCTCGATCCGGCGCCTCCATCACGCCGCGGGCGACATCGCCGCCGGGATTTACCGCCGACCAGCGAAAGGACGGCATCCTAGGCCTCACTCCTGATGCAGCGCACGACCTCCTCGATCGTGGTATCGCCTTCGATCACCGCGAACAGGCCGTTGTCGAAGATCGGGCGCATGCCGTGTTCGACCGCCGTGCGCTCGATCGCCGAGTCGTCGGCTCCCTCGAAGATCAGACGGTCGATCGCCCTGTTCGGCACCAGGAGCTCGGCGATGGCCCGCCGGCCGCGATACCCGGTGCCGCGGCAGGCGGGGCAGCCTTTTGGATGGAAAAGGGTGATCGCCTCGGCCGGCGCGAGGCGTTCGAGGCCGAGCCGTTCGATCAGAGCCGACGGCGCCGGATCGGGAGTCTTGCACACCGGACACAGCCGGCGGACGAGCCGCTGCGCCAGCACCGCCTTCAGCGTCGCCGTCATCAGGTAATCTTCGAGCCCCATGTCGCGCAGACGCGTCATCGTCGCGGCCGCCGAATTCGTATGGATGGTCGACAGCACGAGGTGGCCGGTCAGCGCCGCCTGCACCGCGATCTGCACGGTTTCGAGATCGCGGATCTCGCCGATCATGATGACGTCGGGATCCTGCCGCAGGATCGAGCGCAACAGGTTGGCGAAATTGAGCCCGATCTGCGGCTTTACTTGGATCTGATTGATGCCGGTCAGCTGATATTCGATCGGGTCTTCGACAGTTACGACATTGCGCGCCACGGTGTTCAGCTTCAGGAGGCCCGTATAAAGCGTCGTCGTCTTGCCGCTGCCGGTAGGCCCGGTCACCAGAACCATGCCGTTTGGCAGATCGAGGGCGCGTTCGATCCCTTCTCGGATATCGGAAGGCAGACCGAGCTTTGCGTAGTCGAACTCGACAGCGGTCCGGTCGAGAATGCGCAAGACAACCTTTTCGCCGTGCAGCGAGGGGATCGACGACACCCGGAAATCGATCTCGTGGCCGCGTACTGTCAGCTTGATTCGGCCGTCCTGCGGCAGCCGGCGCTCGGCAATGTCGAGCCGCGCCATGATCTTGATGCGTGAAATCACGGCGGCTTGCAGCCGGGCCGGCGGCGGGTCGACCTCGTGCAGCACGCCGTCATAGCGATAGCGTATCCGGAGCCGGTCCGGAAACGGCTCGAGATGGACGTCCGAGGCGTGCGTTTCGACCGCCCGCGCGATCAGCTGATTGACGAGCCGGATGACCGGCGCCTCGCTGGCGAGGTCCTTGAGCCGCTCCGCGTCCTCTTCCGCCGGCTCGGCGTCGGCGACCAGGTCATTGAGCACCTCGTCGGCTTCGCTGCCCTCGCCGAGTTCGGCATAGAGCCGCTCGAGCGCGGCTTCGAGCTCGATCGGCACGGCGACCGCGACCGTGACCGATCGGCCGAGCGCCGCCCCGATGGCGTTGCGGGTAAAGACGTCGAGCGGATCGGCCATAGCAAGGGTCGCCCGACCATCCCCCGCGGCGATCGGCAATGCGCGAACCCGGCGCAGAAATTTCGGCTTTAGCCGATCGTGAAACAGCGGCGCGTCGGGATAGTCTGCGGTCCCGACCAGCGGCGCCGCAATCAGCTGCGCCAAGGCTTCGGCGAGCCCGCGGTCGCTGACCAGGCCGAGTTGGGTCAGGACCTGGTCGAGGCGGGCCCCCGTCTCGGCTGCGACGCGGCGCGCGCGGTCCAGGGTGCGCCGGTCGATGGCCCCGCTATCGACAAGGCTCGCGCCGAGCTTGGCGACCAGGTCGCCGGGATCCTGAGTGCTTGGAGATACGATGGGCTCGAAGGTCATGACCGCGCTATATCACCAGCGGGCGCCACTGCGCGCGAGACAGAATAACCCAAAGAAGGGTGGCGGGGCGAGTGGAAGGGTATGGGACGGAATTGCTCGCCCGGATGGCCGAGGCCGGCGCGGCGGAATGGAGCCTGGTGCTGGCTTCGCCCTTCATCGGCAGCTTTCTCGGTCTCCTGATCCAACGTCTGCCGGATGCCGCGCCGATCGCTAGGGGCCGGTCACGTTGCGACGCTTGCGGCACTCCGCTGCGCGCGCGCGACCTCGTGCCGCTCTTCAGCTGGCTCGTCGCGGACGGACGATGCCGCTACTGCCGTCAACCTCTCGGCTGGTTCTACCCGGGGGTCGAATTGGCCGCCATGGCCATCGCGCTTGCCTCCGTGCTGATCGAGGGCGGGCAGCGCGCCTGGCTCGATTGTCTTCTAGGCTGGTGGCTGCTCGCTCTCGGCTGGATCGACCTGCGCTGCTGGCTGTTGCCCGACGGTCTGACCTTGCCGTTGATCATCGCCGGCCTTGCTGCCGCCTTCCTGTTCAATCCCGATCAGCTGACGGAACGCGCTTTGGGTGCGGCGCTCGGTTATGCGAGCCTGATGACGATCGCCGCCCTATACCGGGCATTGCGCGGCCGCGAGGGGCTGGGCGGGGGCGACGCCAAGCTGCTGGCCGCCTCCGGCGCTTGGCTCGGCGCCGCCGCCCTGCCGCAGGTGATCCTTCTCGCGGCGCTGTCGGCGCTCGCCGCCGCCGGCTCCCTGCGGCTCGCCGGCATTCGGCTCGGCATCCACTCGGCGTTGCCCTTCGGCCCCTTCCTCGCCCTCGCTACGTGGGTCTTGTGGCTGCTCAGCCCCATCGGCTGAGTTCAACGCGCACCCGTTGCCCTCCACAGGCCTGCAGTGAATATAGAAGAAAAGACTCGATAAAGATCGAACGCTCGGTGACAAGCTGCGCATGGAAACCTGCTTTCGTAATAAAGGCGCTGAAAAGTTCGAGGTCGGAATCCGACGACA
>Ga0308309_10001641_pt1 | contig 13260 bp, 15 predicted proteins | sample HubBroMetageWFT5_FD_192491 | JGI IMG/M metagenome (GOLD analysis project Ga0308309, IMG submission 192491) | Warmed and freeze-thawed soil microbial communities from the Hubbard Brook experimental Forest, New Hampshire - Hubbard Brook CCASE Soil... | ecosystem: Environmental > Terrestrial >...
ACCAATTCGACCCCACCGAGCTGCGCGCGATCCTCGACACCGGCTTTGCCTATAAGAACGGCCGTCGCGACCGGCCGCTCGCCGGCAAGATCTTGGCGATGGTCTTCGAGAAACCGTCGACGCGGACCCGCGTATCGTTCGAGGTCGCGATGCGGCAGCTCGGCGGCGAGACGATCTATCTCAGCAGCACCGACAGCCAGCTGGGGCGCGGCGAAAGCGTGGCCGATACCGCGCGCGTCCTGTCGCGCTATGTTGACGCGATCATGATCCGCACCAACCAGCCGCGCAAACTCGACGATCTCGCCCGGCACGCCACCGTTCCGGTGATCAATGGGCTGACCGACACCTCGCACCCCTGCCAGATCATGGCCGATGTGATGACATTGCAGGAAAAGAAGGGCCCGGTCGCCGGCAAGGTGGTGGCCTGGAGCGGCGACGGCAACAATGTCGCCGCCAGCTGGGTTCACGCCGCGGTTCGCTTCGGCTTCACATTGCGGCTCGCCTGCCCGCAGGAGCTCAGCCCGCCGCAGCGGCTGTTCGACTGGGCGCGCCGCGAAGGAGGCCGGGTCGAATTGACGGTCGACCCGATCCAGGCGGTTTCCGGGGCGGATTGCGTCGTCACTGACACCTGGATATCGATGGGCGTTGAAGCGAGCGTCAACCGCCACAACATGCTGGCGCCGTACCGCGTAGACGAACACCTGATGGCGCACGCCAAACCCAACGCGATCTTCATGCACTGCCTGCCGGCAAAACGCGGGGAAGAGGTGACCGCCGGGGTCATCGACGGTCCGCAATCGGTCGTCTGGGACGAGGCGGAGAACCGGCTGCACGCCCAAAAGGGTATTCTCGCCTGGTGTCTCCGCTAGTCGTTCCGGGGCGGGGCGAGGCCGCCAAGCCGGAATCCAAGGACACGGAGCTGGGGAATTTAGGAAAGACTGGTGTTCGTGGTTTCCGGCTCTGCCCTTTGAGCATCCCGGAATGACAATCGGACTGCTATTCTTTTCCCAGCATTGACGCCGGAGCGCCCGACTTTGAATTCGCCCAGCCAGACCGCACCCGACGATCTGATCCAACCCTTCCGCATCGATCCGTTTGCGCTGCGCGGCCGGCTTGTCCGGCTGGGTCCGGCGATCGACCGCATCCTCTCGCAGCATGACTATCCGGAACCGGTCGCCGCGATGCTCGGCGAAGCCATCACCTTGGCCGTGGTGCTCGCCGGTGCGCTCAAATATGAGGGGATCTTCACGCTCCAGACTAAGGGCGACGGACCGATCCGGATGATGGTCGCGGACGTCTCGACCGAGGGCGCCTTGCGTGGTTATGCGCAATACGACGAGGCAAAGCTCGAGGCAGCACTGGCCCGTGCCCGGGCGTCCTCGCCATCGGTGCCGCTGCTCGTCGGTTCCGGCTACATCGCCTTCACCGTCGATCAAGGCGAGGACACCGATCGCTACCAAGGGATCGTCGAGCTCGCCGGATCGACCTTAACCGAATGCGCGCACCATTATTTCCGGCAATCCGAACAGGTTCAGGCGGGGATCAAGCTGTCCGTCGGCCGCTCCGGACCCGGCGGCTCTTGGCGGGCCGGCGGCTTGATGCTGCAGCGCGTGCCGCCTGAGGGCGGCTATGCGGTCATCGCCGATGATGTGGAGGACGGCTGGCGGCGGGCGATGGTCCTGATGAGCTCGGCGACCCCTGAAGAGCTGGTCGACCCCGATTTGCCGCCCCATGGCCTCCTCTACCGGCTGTTCCACGAGGAGGGGGTGCGGGTCTATGATACGCATTCGCTCGAAGCGCGCTGCCGCTGCTCGCGCGAGCGCATCGAGGGGATCCTGCGCGCGTTCCCGCCGGATGAACTCGACGATATGCGAAAAGATGGGGCCACCACCGTGACCTGCGAGTTCTGCAATACGCGCTACGTTTTCGACCAAGCCGATCTCGACCGGCTTATGCCGGGCTGATCAGCCCAAGTCGAATCGCGTACCGCTAGACCTGGCGTCTTGACCGCGCCGCGCCGCCGAAACACCCCAAGCACAGGACGGCAATTACCGTCGTCTTGACCCCGGGGCCCGGGCTCAGGAAAATCCGCGCGCCGCTTCCGACGCGGAACACCGAACATAAGATGTGCGGAGAAATCCAGGTGCGCGAAAACCGTCCCCTTGCTCGGATCGCCGGCCGCGGAGGCAAGTCACGGGTGCTTTCGGTGGTCGTCCTCGGCTTGGCGTTATGCTGCGGCGGATGCGCCTCTGCACCGGCGACTGTCACAGATGACGCCGATGCCGAGCATGATCCGGCGGAGCCCGTCAACAGGGCCATCTTCAAGGTTAATGTTGCAGCCGATCACGCGGTCATGAAACCGGTTGCCCAGGCGTACTCCGACCATGTGCCGGAAGGCGTGCAAAAGGGTATTCATAACGTCGTGCAAAACCTCAAAGAACCCGCCGTCGCCGTGAACGACGCATTGCAGGGGAATGTCAAGCAGGCTTGGCAATCGGTTCAGCGGCTCGCCGTCAATTCGACGGCCGGTGTAGCCGGCATCTTCGATGTGGCCGACAAATTGGGGTTGCCCCCCCACAAGGCGGATTTTGGCCAGACCTTGGCGGTTTGGGGCGTCGAAGAAGGCCCGTTTGTCGAGCTGCCGCTGCTCGGCCCCTCGAATGCGCGCGATGCGGTCGGCACGGTCGTCGACATGGCGATGAACCCGCTGACCTTTGTCGGCGGCGCACCGGCGACCTATGCGGGCGTCGCTACCGGGAGCGCGAATGTGGTGGACACACGTGCTCAACATCTTCACGATCTCGACGAGTTGGAGCGCAACTCGCTCGATTATTATGCGACTCTGCGCAGCGTTTATCGGCAACACCGCGATGCCGAGATTAGCGCCGCTAAAGAGCGGCAACCGCCTGAAGGACAGGTCGACATTTCGGTTCCGTCTACCCGCCCTTGAGGCTGGCGACGATCCCATATAGCGGGCGATGGGCGTAGCCGCAAAGATTTGTGGTCTGTCGACCGAGGAGGCGGTGATGGCGGCGAGCGCCGGCGGCGCCGCCTACCTCGGCTTTGTGTTCTATCCCCCGAGCCCGCGCGCCGTGACGCCGCAATGTGCCGCACATCTGGGCGCCAATGTTCCCGCCGGGATCGCGCGCGTCGGCCTCTTTGTCGATGCCGACGATCGGGCGATCGAGGCCGCCCTGACGACGGCGCCAATCGATATCCTCCAATTCCATGGCAGCGAGAGCCCGGAACGCGTTGCCGCTGCCAAGCGGCGCTTCGGCCGCCCGGTCATGAAGGCGGTGGCGGTCGCCGGGATCGAAGACGTGATCGGCGCCGCGCATTACGAGGATATCGCCGATCTCTTGCTGTTTGACGCCAAGCCGCCGCGCCGGCCAGATGCTCTTCCCGGCGGCAATGGGCTGGCTTTCGACTGGGCGCTGATCGCCGGCCGCTCATGGCGCGTTCCGTGGATGTTGTCGGGCGGTCTCACCGCCGAGTTGCTGCCCGAAGCGGTGCGGATTTCCGGCGCCGCGGCAGTCGCTGTCTCCTCCGGTGTCGAGAGCCGCCCCGGGGTCAAAGACCCCGACAAGATCCGCGTCTTTCTCGCCGCCGCCTCCGCACTTCAGTCACCTGAAAGCCGCGGCAGCCGGCGTCATACGCCACCGCCGATAGCACGATAACGGAGCAGGTGATCGGCGAGGACGCAGGCCACCATCGCCTCGCCGACCGGAACGGCGCGGATGCCGACACAGGGGTCGTGCCGGCCGTGGGTTTCGATCTCGACTTCGTTGCCGTCGACGTCGACGGTGCGCATCGACTGCAGGATCGAGCTGGTCGGCTTGACTGCAAAGCGCGCGACGATGTCCTGGCCGGTCGAGATCCCGCCGAGGATGCCGCCGGCGTTGTTCGACAGAAAGACGACCCGGCCATCCTCGCTCCGCATCTCGTCGGCATTGTCCTCCCCCCGCAGCGCCGCCGCGGCGAAGCCGGCGCCGATCTCGACCCCCTTGACGGCGTTGATTGTCATCAAGGCGCGGGCGAGATCGCCGTCGAGCTTGTCGTAGACCGGCTCGCCGAGCCCGGCCGGGACGCCGCTCGCGACCACCTCGATGACCGCGCCGGCAGATGAGCCGGCCTTGCGCACAGCATCGACATAATCGGCCCACCGCAGCGCCGCGGCGGCATCCGGGCACCAGAACGGGTTCTCCTCGGTGGCGCGCCAATCCCAGGCGCTGCGGTCGATCGCATGCGGCCCGATCTGCACGAGCGCTCCGCGGATTGTCATGCCGGGGCCGAGGATCTTACGCGCGACGGCTCCGGCGGCGACCCGCGAGGCGGTCTCGCGCGCCGAGGCGCGCCCGCCGCCCCGGTAGTCGCGGACTCCGAATTTTTTCCAGTAGGTGTAATCGGCGTGACCCGGGCGGAAACGGTCGGCGATGTTGCGGTAGTCCTTCGAGCGCTGGTCGGTATTTTCGATCAACAGCTGGATCGGAGTGCCGGTTGTCACGCCGTCGAAGGTGCCGCTCATGATGCGCACCAGATCGGCTTCCCGGCGCTGCGTCGTATAGCGCGACTGGCCGGGCTTGCGCTTGTCGAGCCAGTGCTGAATATCGGTCTCGGTGAGCGGCAGCCGCGGCGGGACGCCGTCGACGACGACACCGATCGCCGGCCCGTGGCTTTCGCCCCAGGTGGTGAAACGGAACAGTGCGCCGAACGAATTGCCCGCCATCGTCTTCAGCCCAGCGGCCGCATCAGCTGGACGAGCTGCTGCTTCAACTGGTCGAAGTCCACCGGCTTGGTCAGGAAGGCTGCGGCGCCCAGTTCGTCGGCGCGACGCCTGCGCTCGTCGTCGCCATAAGCGGTCACCATCAAGACCGGCAGCTCCGGCCGCAGCCCCCGCACTTCCCTCAGCAGCTCCAAGCCATCCATCCCCGGCATATTGATGTCGGATAATATCACGATCAGCTCGGGACGAATCTCGGCGAGCCGGCGCAAGGCTTCTTCGCCGGAATCGGCGAAATGGAGCACATACTGCCCTTGCCGCACCTCTCGCCGAAAACGTTGGCGAAACAGATCGGCGATGTCGGGCTCGTCGTCGACGATCAGAATGCTGAAGCTCATGCGCCCCCGTCGGCTGCTGGGCCGTTCCTCAAACAACCCTCTCGTCTAACACGTTTCCTGCCTCCCTATGTTCGATCTCGACGACCCAAATGTCCGGATCTCGCTGTCTTTGGCGAGTTATGTAAGCGTCCGCATCGGCCTCGGCGACCGGAACCGGACCACTTGCCCGCATCCACAGCAGCTCGCCATCCTGTCCACGCGCCTGCGTCAGTACCGAACAGCCCTCGGCGGCGCCGCCGTTGAATTTGAGCAATATAGCGCCGGCATCGCCGTCGCCGCGGGCCACCACGGCGACGGGGATCGTGGCAAGGTCGCACCGCCGGATGAGTGCCTTGATCCATATTCCGCTCTTCAACCTCGCTTCCAACGCGGTGGACCCGCTTCAGCCGCGCTCGGGCGCTAGGGGCAGGCGAACGTGGATTGCCAATCCTTGCGGCTCCAGATTTTCCGCTTCGATCGTCCCGCCCATCGCCTCGACATTGCGGCGAGCAATCCACAATCCAATCCCGAAATAGCTAGATGTCGCGTCGCTGGCCGCCTCGGCGCGACGCTCCGAGTAGTAGCGGTCGAAAATGCGCTCGAGCTGCTGTGCGGGAACTCCCGTGCCCCCATCGGACACCGTCAGGTGAGCAAAACGGCCATCGCGGGCCAAATGAACCAGGATTTCGCTTCCCGCCGGAGAGAACGAAACGGCGTTCTCGATCAGGTTTTCGACGACCGTCTCAATCATCTCTTCAGTGCCGAGCACGTACAGACCGGGCAAAAGGTCGGCCGAGATCGTCAGGTCATGACTGGCGAGAATGATCGAGACATCGTGGTTGGCGAGGATGCCGGACCGGATCTGGATCACGCCGCCGATCACGTGGCCGAGATCGACCGGCGCATGCGGCTTGGCGATCAGATCGGCGGTCGCTTCATCGAGACTGCGCGCCGAGGCGACAAGCCCGTCGAGCCGGTCAAGCGAATGTTCGACAACGCCGATCGCCCGCTGCGCGCGCTGATTGTCTTGCGGCAAGGCGCGACGCAACGGCTCGATCGACTGACGAATGACCGCGATTGGCGTCTTGAAGGCATGGGCATTGTCTTCCGCCGTTTGCCGGATATCCGCGGCGGAGCGATACAGAGCCTCGACCATCCGGTCGAACTCGGCCGCGACGTCGGCCAATTCGGGGAGTTTGGAGCGCTCGGCGAACGATCCTGCGTCCGGCCCCCGCTCGCGAATTCGGCGGGCGCGCAGCGTAAAGTGTCGCAATCCGCCGCGCACGCTCAGTAACGTTGCAAAGGTAATAGCGGCCATCGTCACGTAGATCACCGCCGCGATGATGACCGGCGGTGTCGCCCAATAGGGCTGGCCGAGATGAGCACCCGGGAAAGCATCCTCGGAAAACGAGGCCACGACCGCCCAGCAGCCTGCCGCCGTCGACACGGGCGTCACCGCCGTGACTATCTCGGCGCCGCCCGTCGGCCGCTGGTAGATAAGCGAGAACGGCATTTCGTCTCTGCAGTTCTCGGAGAGCCGTTCGAGCACGCCCTGCCTCGCCAGTGTATCACGCTCCGCCTCCAGATTGCTCGGCGCTACAGGAGGCCAGGAGGCTACATAATAAAAACCTTCCGTCGCGTTTTGAGTGCCGGCCGGCTGCAGCAGCAACTTTATGGTCGTTACCTCGCCGGCGTACCGAGCGAGATCGCGGCCGATCTCCGGCAATGCGGAAGGATCGGCGTTCGCCAGCAATGGCAGCAAGGACTGGCTGATCGTGCGTCCCTCGGCGCGCACACTGCGCAGCAGCAGCTCTTGGCTAGTCTCGTGAGCTGAGCGGAACTCGATATAGAGGAACACCGGAACCAGTACGAAGACGACCCCGAGAAACGCGGTCTTTGCCGAAATCGACCATGCCCAATGGATACCGCGGCGCTCACCCTTCTGCGGTCCAACGGTATCCAAAACCAGCGTAGTTTTCGATGTGGTCGAAACCTGGGTCGACATCGCGGAATTTCTTGCGGATACGTTTGATGAAGGTGCGTACATTGGCACGATACCCCTCGGAGCCGTGTCCGGCGATGAAGTCTTTGCCGTGGACCAGATCGTAAATCTCGCGGTAGCCGACATCCTGCCCTGCCTTTTCGGCCAGCAGGGTGAGGATGTTGAATTCTGTCAGGGTGAGGTCGACGCTGCGTCCGGCCCAGACCGCCCGGCTGATATCGAAGCGCAGGGTCAGCGGGCCTAGCTGTAGCGTCGAAGCCCGCGCCGGTTCCGGCTCGCCGGACGGCCGGCCGCCCTCGGCGATCAACTGCAGACGCTTGAGCAGAATTGGCAGTCGGCGGGACTTGTCGATGAAATCAACCGCGCCGCTCTCGAGCGCCGCCTCCTCGTAGATATCGTCGGACAGTACCGTCAGGAAGATGACCGGGATCGACGTCCCGGCGGCCCGGATCTGACGCAGCACGTCTAGGCCTGTCAGGTTGGGCATGCGCCAATCCAGCAGCATCACGTCGGCGCTGCCGCCCTGATCGAGATAGGCGAGCACATCGCGCCCATTGGCAAAACTGGTGACCTCGTAACCTTCGTCGATCAGATTGAGACCGAGCGACTCGCGAAAGAGATCGTCATCATCGACGAGAAGAAGATGCGGCATCGGCGAACCGGTCTAGCCACCTCGAGCGGCGACCAAGGAACGCCAGCATTCCTGCCGTCTCGCCACGTCCGTGCCCTCGCCCTTGAAAGAGAAGTGCAACGTTCGCATGCGGCCGCTCCGCAGGTCGAGATAAAAGAACAGGTCGAGCTCGCAGCTTGCGGTCTTGTAGCGCCAGACTGTCGCCGGCGGTTCGTCCGATTTCTCCGTCGGCGGCCCCAAGAGGCGCATCGCCCCGGATTGATCGAGCCCGATCAGTTCGGGTTGCGAAGGGATCTCGCCCTGCCGGCCCGGTGAGGTCGACAGCGCCGCCATATCGGAGGATGGGGAGGAGCTCTCGGGGCCGGCCGCACCCTCCTTCGATTTCGGCCCGGTCATCGCGAAATCTTCCCCATCCGGTCCGGGAGCCGGAATGCCAGCGGGTGGCGGCGGGTTCGGCTTGCGGGCCGGCCGCGGAGCGTCGTGAACGGCTGGCGTCTCCGGGTGCGGCGGCAGCGGGCGAACTGCCGAAGTCTGAGGCGCCGGCTGCGGTTTGTCTGCGGCGCATGACGCGAGAATACCCGCTCCCAAGCTCAGCAGAGCGGGGTAGACGAGAGACCATCGCCGCTCTCCAATGATCAATCGCACCGCTAGGCGCCTCGCAATGGGAACATCCCCCAATCAGCGGCGTGCCAAGCGTTCTATTGCGCCGACGTCGCCGTCGCGGTAGATCGCCAACAATTGACGATCATTCAGCAGGACATAAGTCTGATCGCCTCGGTCGCAATTGATTTCAGCGACCGGGTAGCTCTGCTCGACCAGGATGTCGGAAATTTTCTGGCGCAGGTCGGGCTGGCGCGGCACCAGGCCGGTTAGGTCTTGGCGGCTTTTCGTACCGTGGGCGAAGCGGAACATGCCGTGGCATGCAGTCTCGTTGAGTGTGGTGCTCTCGCCGTCCGATTGATGCTGAACAATCGTATCCGGACGGATCGTGATGCTGGCGTTCTCCGCCGTGACCCAGTTTCCGACAAAGGGGTCTTCGACGCGCGGGGCTGGCGAGACGGTGCAGGTGAGTACCAGCGCGGAGCATGTTATGATTGGGGAAAAGCGCAAGATGCGCATCGCATCGCCGGAGCTGGGCACCACTCACACCTTCCTCGTCAAACTCGCGCCACCCCCCTTTGCGGCCGCACTTCCGCAGAGCCTGGGTACCCCCAAGGTTTCGCCGACGCGCGAATCCGCTGATATGGTAAAGGCGGTTTGCCATGGAGTCGAGAATTACACGTGAAAGGGCCAATCTATGCGGGCGCTGATCGGGCTTTGGTCCGCCTCGCTTCCGGCGAGCTCATCTGCGTCGACACCAATTCGCTCGATGCTATCGACTACCTCCTCGGCTGGGATATGGAGGCAGATGTTCTCCCATTATTCCGAAGGTTTTTGAAACCCAACTCTGTGGTTCTAGACATCGGCGCAAATTTCGGACTCTACACCGCAACTTCGGCCTCTCGGATGAGGGATCACGGCCTCCTCTATTCTTTCGAGGCGAACCCGCACACTTTCGACCTGCTGAACCGCACTCTGTACGCGAACAGGCTGTCGCATCGCCCGAACATCACCGCAGTCAACGCGCTGGTCGGCGAAAACGCCGGGCGTGGAACCCTTCACTACCTGCCGAAATTCCTTGGCGGCGCGACGATGACCGATATCGGGCAGTGGGGTGAGGCAAAGCGCTCGATCGAGCTCGATATGATCTCGATCGACGAATTCCTGCCGCCTGGGTTGGCAGTCGATCTCGTCAAAATCGATGTCGAGGGTCACGAGCCCTTTGTCATCAGGGGCATGCAAAAAACTATACGCCGATCGCCGAATATTCGGATCTTTATCGAATTCGTCGAAGCCTTTTTGTCGCATACGGTCAGTGCGCACCAGTTTGCCGCGGAAATCGAGGGATTGGGTCTACGAATCTGCCGCGTATTGCCGCGCTCGGGGTTGGAGTTGATCGAACGCGGGCAGACGCCGCGAGGCGCTAACTTCTGCTTGCTAACCAGGACGCCAGCAGAGGATATCGCGCATGCTCAGCGTGCCGCGAAGCATCTGCCGGCTCGTGCGGCAAGGTACATCAGGCGGCTGGAAACGCGATGGGACAGATACCGCCGCGCGCTCTACCGCAGTTAGACGACGTCCGTTGCGCTTTATACGACTGAGAGCGTGCCGGCCAGAAACATTTGCCGCGTGAGGCGGCGCTGGATTTTGCCGCTGGTCGTTTTGGGCAGGCTGCCGGTCCGGATCAGGACGATCTCACGGGCGGCAATTTGATGTTGCCTGGTGATTGCTTCGCGGATCGAGGCGACGATCTCTTCGATGGCGATCTGCGTTCGGAACGTACGCTCGACTTCCTGGACCAGGACCAGTTGCTCCTCGTTGTTGTGATCGGGCACGCTGAAGGCGGCGCCGCAATTGCGGCGCAGCGCCGCATGACAGTCCTGTACCGTCTGTTCGATATCCTGCGGGTAATGATTGATGCCGCGAATGATGATCAGGTCCTTGATCCGGCCGGTGATGTAAAGTTCGCCATCCTCGTCGAGAAAGCCGAGATCGCCGGTGCGCAGCCAGTATTGGGCGCCGCCGGACGCCATCCGCGCCCTGAACACGGAAGCAGTCGCCTCGGGGTTACGCCAATAGCCCTGCGCGACATGGGGCCCGGCAACCCAAACCTCCCCGACCAGCCCCGGCCCCAGCGGCATCCGCGTTTCCGGATCGACGATCGCGAGGCGCTCGCCGGCGAGTTGCCGGCCACACCCGACCAGTATCTGAGCATCGCGCTCTTGCACCGGGGCAACAATCGTGTTGCGCTGCAGGGCGTCCCGATCGATCCCGCGGGTGACTGGGCCAGTTCCACACCGGCCTGCCGAAATCAGCAATGTCGCCTCCGCCATGCCGTAGGCGGGGTGAATGCTTTTGGCGTCGAACCCATAGGGCGCGAAGGTGGAGGCGAACCGATTTATCGTACTCGCCCGGACGGGCTCGGCACCATTCAAGGCGACCTTCCAGCAAGAGAGATCGATGCCGCGGATCTCTTCGGGGCGGTGGCGTCTGACGCAGAGATCGAATGCGAAGTTGGGGCCGCCCGCGACCTCCGCCCGATAATCGTGGATCGCCCGCAACCAGCTGAGCGGGCGCTGCATGAAGCTGACCGGCGCCATAAGGACACACAGCGCTCCGATATAGAGCGACTGCAGCGCATTCAGAATGAGCCCCATGTCGTGATAGAGCGGGACCCAGCTGACGTGCGTCGAGTTTCGCGTATTGCCGAGGGCAATACGGATCATCTCTGAATTTTCGATTAGGTTGGCATGGCTGACGATGACCCCTTTGGGTGACGATGTCGACCCGGAGGTGTACTGCAGGAGCGCGATGTCGTCCCGCATGGGAAGGGGAAGCTGGGATTGCAGTTCTCCGGAACCCGCACCGCAGGAATCGACAAAGACCCAATCGAGCTGCCCAGTGCCGAAACGATCCATCAGCTCCGGCCGAGCGTCGGTGAGCAAATCGCGGCGGGTCATCGCAAAGCGCGGCGAGCAGTCCGCCAGAATGGCCGCGCTGGCATCTCTCGAGCTGGCGCGCCGCGGCACCATCAAGGGCACCGCGATCACACCGGCCAGGAGGCAAGCGAAGAACGCGACGATGAAATCCAAGCCCGGCGAAAACAGCAGGATTGCTCTGTCGCCTTTTTGGCCGCGCTCGGCCAGGCTCGCAGCCACCAAGCGGGCCTCCGCATAGAGCTCGGCAAAAGACAAGGAAAGCCGCTCGGCGCCGCGGTCTGGCAAAAAAATGTAGGCCGGGTCATTCGGCTGCTCCGCCGCCCGATGTCGGAGCACCTTAACCAAGGACGAAAACTCGGTTCGCGCCTTCGTTTCGTTCATCGACCGGCGCGCGTTGCCAAGTGCCGGGCGAGCTCGCCGATCGTCGGATGTTCGGACAGCAGGTCGGGCGTGAGCTCCAAGCCGAGCCAATCTTCCAGCTCGACGATCAAGAACACCGAGTTTGCGGAATCGAGCCCCAACCGGGCGAACGTCATCTCCGGGTCGACGCTGTGGTCCGGCAAGTCGAGCGTGCGGGCCAGGTATTCCACACACCAGTCTCGGATCGCAGCTTCGCTCGTATTTTCCGCCCGCAAAACCAGCTCCTTTGATGACCCCGTGTGGACGCCGGGTTCCCTAACAGCGCTGCCTTCCGCCGACAAGGGGCGGGTTGCCTCGGCCAGGCGAAGGGAGGTTGACGAAAATGAAGGTGCCTGCGGAGCTGATTTCGAGAAAACTGGTTCGCATCAGAGCCACTGGGGAGCGGTGACATGAAGCTGCGGGACAGAATCGGGATCGATGTCGGGCGCCGCCTCCGGCTCGAAGAGGCCATCGCATGGGCGGCAGTTCACAATGTTCGATACATCGATATCCAGCTCGACACGGCAGACAACGTTTTCACCAGCTTCGACGACGCACGTGCCGCGGGTATCCGCCAAGCATGCCAAAATCACGGCATCCATCTCGGCCTGCATACTCTTTCGGCGGTCAACGTCGCGGAATATTCGCCCTTTGTGGCCGAAGCCGTCGACCGGTATCTGAAAGGCTACGTCGATGTTTACGGCAGGCTCGGCGCACAGTGGATTGTCGTGCACGCCGGCTATCATTTCACCTCGGACAAGAATTTGCGGATGGAGGCCGGGCTGGAGCGCCTGAAGCGCCTCGTCGACTACGCCGAGCAGAAGAATTCGCTGATTTTGCTGGAAAACCTCAACAAGGAACCGGCCGATGCGGAGGTGCATTATCTCGCGCATACGATCGAGGAATGGCGGTTCTACTTCGAGCGCATCCGGTCCCCGGCATTCAAGCTCTCGTTCACGGTCAACCATGCGCACCTCGTTCCGGAAGGGGTGGCCGGGTTTGTCGATGCGATCGATATGAGCCGGGTCGAGGAGGTGCGGCTGGCAGACTGCTTCCGAAATGGCCACGAAATTCATTTGAAGCCCGGCGCCGGCGATCTCGATTTTGCCGATATGTTCAGGCGGATCGAGGGCAAAGGGTTCACCGGCCATTACATGAACGCATTCGGATCGCTGGACGATATGCTCGCGGCGCGCGACGATCTGGCGCGGCAGGCCGAAGCGGCGGGCTAGTGGACAGGCCCTGGCGGTGTTCGCTGTTTCTGCAGTCAATTTACAGCCAGAAGCGCCCCTCTCGGGCACCGCGACGGGTCGCAATTATATAACAGGTAAATCCACAGAGCAAGCAATAAATGTTAAAATCGCAACGAAATCTCAGCCCGCGGCGGCAGGCAGCTGACGCAGCTGGGCCTTCAGCCGGTCAAAGTCGACCGGCTTGGTGAGGAACTCGAAGGCGCCGAGCTCGCTGGCGCGACGGCGGCGCTCGTCATCGACAACAATGATACTGGCGCTCATGCCGCCCTCTCCGCCGCGAGGCTGTGAAAGAATTGGGCGCACGCCCAGCTGCCTCGCCCCGCTTGCGGGGAGAGGCCG
>Ga0308309_10001642_pt1 | contig 13260 bp, 11 predicted proteins | sample HubBroMetageWFT5_FD_192491 | JGI IMG/M metagenome (GOLD analysis project Ga0308309, IMG submission 192491) | Warmed and freeze-thawed soil microbial communities from the Hubbard Brook experimental Forest, New Hampshire - Hubbard Brook CCASE Soil... | ecosystem: Environmental > Terrestrial >...
CGCGCGAGTGGCTCTGCACACTGGCGCGGCCGTTGTGCCGGGATACGCCTATTGGGATGAGACCATAAAAAAATATCGTCTCCGCTTCGAGCCTCCCGTGGAATTGATCCAAACTGGCGACACCGAGCGCGACGTCTTTGAAAATACCCAGCGGTTTGCCAAAGTAATTGAAGAGATCATACGCAAACATCCGGACCAATGGGTTTGGGTTCACAAGCGGTGGACGACCAGGCCCAAAGGCGAGCCCGCGCTTTATGATTTTTGAGAGAGGTCTTCGATGATGCAAACGGCGAAGTCGTTGGCGGAAGCGGTTGGCGCAAATCTGGAGGGTGACGGCGCAATCGAGTTGCGCGGCGTAGCGGCGCCCGAGCGTGCTGGCCCGCACGATCTCATCTATGTGGAGAAGGCCAAGCATGCGGGTCGCGCCACCGCGTCAGCCGCGCTCTGCGTGATTGCAGCGGAAAATATCGCGCTGCCCGGGAAGACGGTTCTGCGAAGCCCACAGCCGAAAGTGGCATTTGCAAAAGCGGCCGCCCTTATCCTTGGCAAGAGCCCCATCGCCATCGGCATCCATCCGACAGCAATTGTGGCTCCGCTGGCGAGGGTCGGCGCAAGTGTGGGCATCGGCCCGTTTACTGTGATCGGCGAAGACGCTCACATCGGCGAAGGCACACAAATCGGCGCGCACAGCGTAATCGGCGCAGGCTCCTGGATCGGGAATGACTGCCGCATTCACCCGCGTGTAACCCTCTACGCGGGCGTTCGCATCGGGCATCGAGTGGAAATTCATTCTGGCGCGGTCATCGGCGCGGACGGCTTCGGCTACGCGCAAGGCGAAGGCCGTTATTGGAAGTTTCCGCAAGCAGGCATCGTGGAAATCTCCGACGACGTCGAGATCGGCGCGAACACGACGATCGATCGCGGCTCGCTCGACGACACGCGGATCGCTGAAGGCGTTAAACTGGATAATCTCGTGCACATCGGCCACAACTGCCAGATCGGCGCACACACTGTGATGGCCGCGCAGGCTGGCCTCTCCGGCTCGTGCGATTTCGGCAAGCACGTGGTGGTCGGCGGACAAGCTGGCTTTGGGGAGCAATGTTATTTGGAAGATGGCGCGATCATTGGCGGCCAATCTGGCGTTCTCGGAGGCAAAACAATTCGCAGCGGACAAACCGTTTGGGGAACTCCGGCGCGCCCGCTGGAGAAATTTAAAGAACAGTTTGCCTGGCAAGCGCGACTACCGGAACTGGCCTCGCGCATCCAAGAATTAGAAGCCAAACTGGAAGCCCAGACAAAAAGCCCAGACTAGAAGGGAAGACGTGAGCACAGCTCCGCGTTGGCGCGTAATCGTGGTTGGCGGCCACACCCGCAGCATCGGCAAAACGCAACTCGTGTGCGACATCATCAGCACCTATCCGCAGGCAAACTGGATCGCAGGAAAAATCACGCAGTACGGTCACGGCGTCTGCGCACAGAACGGAAACAACTGCGACTGTGCTCCTGACGAGCACATCTGCGCTATCGAATGGGAAGCCCACCCGCAATCAGGCACGGACAGCGCCAGATTTTTGACGGCAGGCGCGAAGCGTTCGTTTTGGCTAAGAACGAAACAGGGATTTCTGGCCGAAGGCCTGCCACTGATGCGAGATGTTCTCAAACAAACTTTCTCGGGAACGGAAGAGGATTCGCCGCCGCTGATTCTTGAAAGCAATTCGCTTTTGCAATTTCTGAAGCCGAGTCTCTATTTTGCCGTCATCGATCCAGCACACGAAGACTTCAAAGACTCTGCGCGCATTGCGCTAGACCGCGCCGATGCGTTGGTGCTTCGCGGCTCGATGGACAACCCCGCCGCCGCGCCACCCTGGATCAAACTCCCTGCCAATTTGCTACGGACCAAACCGTCTGTCTCTCAGCGCGAGGGTGAACCCTTGCCCGAGCCCCTGCATGTGCTCATTGAACGGGTGTTGCAATCACCGCCAACTATCGCCCTTTGAGAAAAATTGACAACGATTAGGTAACTCTCCCGCATCTTAGAAGTTGACCCATTGCCATAAGACGGCGATAATTTAGTGGTACTCGTGTTACTCGGTACCCGCGGACCCGGGCGCTCGTGCCCGACCCGGCGGGAAGTAGCTAGGAACAAAGCAGTTAGGCCAGATTGGGCGAGTTTAATTTGCCCGCATTTCCGCGCAGATTGCTTCGGGGGACTTGATTTGGCGACTGGTACTCGGATCGGATTAGACAAGCCCGCGCCCGCCATGCCGCCTCTTTGGCATGAGGAAGACCTGTCTGGCTCGCTCGAACAAGCCATCGAAAACGGCGCAAATCATCTGCTTTCCCTGCAAGCCGAAGAGGGCTATTGGCTCGGCGAACTCGAAGCCGATACCACCCTCGAATCCGATTACATTTATTATTTGTATGTCCTCGGTAAAGCCGATCCTGTCCGCATCGCCAAGCTCGCTAATTATGTTCGTCGCCGCCAATTGCCCGATGGCGGCTGGAATATTTTCCCGGGCGGTCCTTCCGATCTCAATGCAACCTGTAAGGCGTATTTCGCGCTGAAACTTGCCGGCGATGACATTAGTGCGCCGCACATGACGCAAGCGCGTGCAGCGGTGCACGGACTTGGCGGCCTTGAACTCACAAATTCCTATGTTCGTTTTTATCTGGCGCTGATCGGCGCTGTTGGCTGGGAGCTTGTTCCCTCGATACCTCCGGAACTGTTGCTTCTGCCGACCTGGTTTTATCTGAACATTTACGAAATGTCTTCGTGGACACGCGGCATTGTCATTCCCATGGCGATACTGTCCGCGCTGCGGCCGGATTGGCATTTACCGGAGCGCGCTCGCGTCGACGAACTTTTCAAGGATATCTCGCACAAAGCCGCTGCGTTCGATTGGAGCAAGCAGCTCATCTCCTGGCGCAACGTTTTCCTGGCGATCGATCGTGGCTTGAAACTTTACGAAAAGCTTCCCTGGAAGCCGCTTCGCAACCGCGCGCTTCGCGAAGCAAAAGCCTGGATGCTCGCGCACATCGAGCGCAGCGAAGGTCTTGCGGCGATTTACCCGGCGATGATGAATTCGATTTTCGCGCTGATGGCGTTGGGCCACGGTCCCGACGATCCGATCACTTCTCGCGAGATTCGCGAATTTTCCCGATTCGAGATCGAAGAGGGCGACACGATTCGCATGCAGCCTTGTGTTTCCCCGGTTTGGGACACCTGCATCGCCATGGTCTCTCTGGAAGAGGCTGGTCTGCCCGCCGATCATCCCGCGCTTGTGAAAGCCGCGGACTGGATGCTCTCCAAGCAGGTGCTCGGCCCCGGCGATTGGCAATTCAAGAACAGAGACGCCGAACCCGGCGGCTGGGCGTTCGAGTTTCGCAACGATTTTTTTCCGGATGTGGACGATACGGCGTTTGTTTTGATGGCGCTGCAGCGCGTAAAACATCCAGATCCCGAGCGCATGGAAACAGCGATTCGGCTGGGCCTTCAGTGGCTGCTCAGCATGCAGAATAAAGATGGCGGCTGGGGCGCTTTCGACCGCGACAACGACCGAAAACTCTTGTGCAACATTCCATTCGCCGATCACAACGCAATGATCGATCCGTCAACTGCGGACGTGACCGCGCGCGTCGTTGAATGCCTTGGCCGATTTGGCTGGCCTGCGGAACATCCCGCCATTCAGCGCGGCGTAAAGTTTCTGCTAAAGGATCAATGCGAAGATGGCTCCTGGTTCGGACGCTGGGGCGTGAATTACGTGTACGGCACCAGCGGCGCGCTACGCGCTCTCGAAACGGTTTCGCTCACAACGAAAGAATTTTGCCAACGGGCTGTTACCTGGCTGCGTGATGTTCAGAAAGCGGATGGTAGTTTCGGCGAATCCTTGTGGAGCTATACCGATTCAGCCACCAAGGGACAGGGCAACAGTACCGCGTCGCAAACAGCCTGGGGTCTGATTGGATTGCTCGCCGGCACGCAGGCGAATGATTCTGCTGTTCAAAAGGCTGTCTCGTATCTGGTCCACCAGCAAAATACGGATGGCTCGTGGAGCGAAGCCGAGTTTACCGGCACCGGATTTCCCGGCGTGTTCTATTTGAAGTACCACCTCTACCGCAACTCATTCCCGCTGTATGCACTCGCACGCTTTCGCAATCAGTTGCAAGGACCGCACGAATATTGCGCCATGAAATTCCAGCCAGCGGAATTTCGGCTGCGGAGCGGGTTCTAGAGCCCCCGATGACGTTTTCTCTGCGGCTCACCGCGGATCTCACCCTTGCCCTTGCTGCCCGCGCTTTTGGCAATAAACAAGGCTACCCTCCAATCTTGCAGCTTTCCCCAGACACCAATTTCCATACTGCTTCCGCTTCGTTTTCCACGAGCACTCACCAAGCAGATAACGATTCTCGTCAACCTGGCGTGCTCGTTTCGCGATACCGGTCGCCCATCGTTTGGATTTCCGGTTCCGAGCCCTTGGATTGCGTCGAAGTTCCGCGCTTCACCAACGCGCTGGCGGCATCCGGGCGCAGCGTCTTCCTGGAGACTTCCGGCGCTTTGTTGAAGCGGCGCCTCCATGAATTTCAGCCGTCTGACCGTTTTTACTTCACAGTTCGTTTCGATGGCCTTGCGCTGGCGCACGATCACCGCAACGCTCGGGAAGGTGCATTCGCAGTGGCAATGGAAGCCGTTCGTATGGCCAGATTGGCAGGCTTTCTCACTTGCGCGCTTCTGGTATTGCACTCGCAGACTGCGCCTGGTGAACTTGAACAACTTCACGCGGAAATCCGCACGCTCGACATCGACGGTTGTTTGATAATTCGCGCTGCGCGCGCGCCCGCGCCCGAGCTTGAGCAGACCGTCAAGCAGCTCCGCAGTCGTTTGCTGAGCTGGCGCTGGGCGATGCTCTCGGGTTTGGTGGAATCTGTGGCACTGCCGGCGGACTCGCGAAGTTCTTGCGAGATCGATAGCCGGCCCCTTCTGGAGGCGCAACCAGGCGATTTTGAGGAAGGTGCCGAAGCCGGATGACGACTCTGGTCACAGGAGCATCGGGCTTTCTCGGCAGCCATGTTGCGCGGCAACTGGTCGCTCGCGGCGACACGGTGCGCGTCTTGCTGCGCGCCTCCAGCACCAATCGCGCCGTGGGAGATCTTTCCCTGGAATACGCGACCGGCGATTTGCGCGACGCCGCTTCTCTTGATCGTGCCCTGGCCGGTGTAAAGACCGTTTTTCACGTGGCGGCCGACTACCGTCTTTGGGCTAAAAAATCGCGCGACATTTACGATTCCAACGTCGGCGGCACGAAGAATCTGCTCGAAGCTGCGAAGCGCGCAGGCGTGGAGAAATTCGTTTACACAAGTACGGTGGCGACGATTGCCGTCGACCGGCCCGAATTGCCCACCGAAGCAACCGACGCCAAGCTCGAAGAAATGGTCGGCCACTATAAACGCTCGAAATGGATGGCCGAACGCGAAGCGCTCGAGGCAGCAAAACAAGGGCTGCCGCTCGTTGTAGCCATGCCCACCACTCCTGTTGGCCCCGGAGACTGGAAACCCACCCCTACGGGTAAAATTGTCCTCGATTTTCTAAATGGAAAAATGCCGGGATACGTCGAGACCGGCTTGAATTTTGTCGGCGCGGAAGAGTGTGCCGCGGGACACTTGCTCGTCGCGGAAAAAGGCAAAGTGGGCGAGCGCTACCTTCTCGGCGCCGAAAACTTAACACTCAAAACAATGTTGGACACGCTCGCCAAAATAACGGGTTTGCCGGCTCCATCGCTGAAAATTCCTCACGGCTTGGCTTTGGGTGTAGCCTACATGAACACGGCGTTCTCCCGACTCATCGGAAGAGAGCCGCAAATTCCTGTCGAAGGCGTAAAAATCGCCCGGCACATGATGTTCGTGGATTGCACGCGGGCGCAGCGCGAACTTGGTTTTAAGCCTGGATCGGTAGCCGCAGCCTTGGAACGTGCGGTTCGCTGGTACGAAGCAAACGGCTACGTGAAGCCTAGCCGCGCCAAAAAGATGCTGCGGGCCGCCGCGTAGAACGCGGCTAGTCGGGATCGTGGTTATGCGTGCTTGCGAAGAGAAGCAGTTGTAGGGGAGGGGCAAGCCCCTCCCGCCATGCGAGACAACAAAGTTGTAGCTATTAGCTTCCGTTGGGCATCATAAGATTTACACAAGTTCTACAGAATCATGCACATCCTAATCACCTTCGCCATCAAAGCTGAGTTCTCGCAATGGTCCTCTCGTCATCCCTGCGTCCCCTATGAATTTGAAAATTGGGAACGCCGCCGCGAATTCGACCTTTTCAAAGCTAACATCGGTCCGAGCGAAGTGACAGTCCTTCTAACCGGCATAGGCGGAGAGAATGCCGCGAAAGCAATGTTGTCCATCCCAGTAGAAGTTCACGATATCTGCATTTCCTCCGGACTCGCCGGATCGCTCGACACCGCACTGAGCCCAGGGGACGTGGTTGCGGCGCACACCGTAGAAACTCTGGATCGTAGTTGCCAGGCCACGAGTGACGCAGCCCTTTTCGATCTTGCTGTTACCTACGGCGCAAAGCCCGTGAATGTCTCCCTAACTTCTGAGAAAATCGTGGGGACAGCCGAAGCGAAGGAAGAGCTGAGCCAAAGGGGAAGTGTCGTGGAGATGGAGTCAACTTACGTTCTAGCTGCGGCGGCGCAACGTGGGGTGTCAGGCGTGGCCGTTCGCGCCATAAGCGACGCCGCGGATGAAGATTTGCCGGTTGATTTTGGCCGTATTCTCGATTCCCATGGCCATCTGAAAATGGGCGGCCTGCTCAAAGAAGTCGGCCTCAGTCCTTACCGTATTCCTTTGCTGATTCAATTTGGCCGACAAAGCCGCGCCGCCGGAAAGTCTTTGGCAGACTTTTTGGATCGCTACATTTATGCAATATCGCAAAACCGGACGCGCCTCGCTCCTCCGAAAATAGAAGAGGTCTCGGCGACATGAGCAGCATCGGAACGGCATCGGAGACTTTGAGCTCGGTCGGCCCCATCCCGAAGACCATGCGCGCGGGCGTTTTTCGCGATAAGGGTATTGTCCGAGTTGAAGAAGTCCCCGTACCAGAAGTCGGCGAAGGCGAAGTTCTCATCAGAGTTGCCGCCTGCGGCATTTGCGGCACGGACATCAAGAAGATTTTCCAGCGCTACGTAGAACCCCCACAGATTCTTGGCCATGAGCTCGCCGGCACAGTCGTAGCGGTCGGTCGCGGCGTGGAGAAATGGACGCCCGGCGATCGTGTGATGAGCTTTCACCACACCCCCTGCGCCCGTTGCTTTTACTGCGAAAAGCGCCTCTTTTCCCAATGCAAGCAATACAAAACGACCGGTTTGACCGCCGGATTCACGCCAAACGGCGGCGGCTTCGCCCAGTACGTGAAAGCCATGCCATGGGTCGCCGAGCGGGGCATTGTCGCGTTACCCGACAACGTCAGCTTCGAAGAAGCCACCTTTATTGAGCCCATCAACACCATCGTGAAGGCCGTCCAAAAAGCCCGCATCGTCGCAGATGAGACGGTTCTTATCCTGGGTTGTGGCCCCATTGGCCTGCAATTGCTCATGGTCAGCAAGCTCGAAGGCGCCAAGCTATATACCAGTGATCCAATTCCACAGCGGCGTCAAAAAAGCCTCTCTCTTGGTGCCATCGAGTCGTTTGACCCAACCAGTGGTAAGCTAATAGAAGAAGTGCGGGCCCGAACGGACGGTCGTGGGGCGGACGCCGTGCTGGTTGCCGTAGCGCATCCTTCGGTGGTAACGGATGCCTTGGCGACGGCGCGACCCGGCGGGCGCGTTCTTCTCTTCGCGGCAAACGATCCGGTCACAAAGATCGAGTTTCCCGCCGCGGCTGTGGGCATCGACGAAAAGGAAATACTAGGCAGCTATAGCGCGGCGGTAGACATCCAAGAATCAGCCGCGGATCTGGTGCTGGGAAAGAAACTACCAGTGATGGAAATCGTCACGCACCGCTTCTCACTGGATAGAATCCAGGAAGCCCTGGAGCTGGCGGCCAGGCCCACGGCCGAATCTCTGAAGATTCTGATCACGCACGCATGAAAACGACCACGACAAAGAAAACGGAAGTCGGAGATGAAGTGAAATTTGCCGTCGCGCGAGTCGCCGTACCCTCAAGGATGACCGCAGCCGTGTTGTATGGCAGCGAAGATTTGCGCATTGAGATGATCGACGTGCCGCACCTCGCTGCCGACGAGGTGCTCCTCCGAGTTCGCCTCGCGCTTACCGATGGCACCGACCTGAAAGTCTGGAAGCGCGGCTACCACGCAAAAATGATTCAGCCGCCCGCCGTTTTTGGTCACGAAGTCGTCGGAGATATCGCGGCCGTTGGCAAGCGCGTCGACGCGCGCTGGCGCATAGGCATGCGCGTCGTCGCAGCAAACTCTGCGCCGTGCCTTCGCTGCTATCATTGCCGCCGCGGCCAGGAAAATCTTTGTGAAGACTTGCTCTTCAATAACGGTGCCTACGCCGAATACATGCGCATTCCCGGCCGTATCGTCATGGAAAACATGCTCGAAGTGCCGCACTCCGTCGATGATGGCAGCGCCGCGCTTGTTGAGCCGCTGGCCTGCGTGCTGCGTGGCATTCATGAAATGGAAGTGCGCGCCGGCGATACCGCCGCCGTAATTGGATGCGGGCCCATTGGATTGACGTACGTGCGTATGCTTTCGCGCCGCGGCGTTCGCGTGATCGCACTGGCCCGCCGTTCCGCTCCTCTCGATGTTGCCCGCAGGCTGGGCGCGATTGCCACCATCAACGTCACGGAAAAAACAGAAGTTGTCGCAGCCGTGAAGTCTTTGACAGAAGACAACCGTGGGCCAGATTCCGTTGTCGAAGCAGCCGGGAATCCCGCGACTTGGCAACAAGCGCTGGCTATGGTTCGCCGCGGCGGCGTCGTAAACTTTTTCAGCGGCCTGCCTTCGGGAACGAACGTGTCGATCGATCCCGCGGCTATCCATTATTCTGAGATTAAGCTGATCTCGCCCTTTCATCACACGCCGCGTTTCATCCGCGAAGCCCTCGAAGCCATTCGCCGTGGCGATATCGTCGGGCAGGATTTCGTGACGGAAGAAATCCGTTTGACCGAACTGCCGCAAGCCTTCGAGCGCATGAAGATCCGCAGCGGCGAAATCAAGCTTGCCGTCCGGCCTTGATTGTTTTGAACTTAGCAGCACTCCAGATTGTCATTCCGAGCAAAGCGAGGAATTTGCTTTTCCATGTTGCGTCCAGGTGAACTCGAAATTGCCGAACGTGCCCCAGCGAACAACTGCTCTCCAGCAGTCGCGCAGGAATATACGCACTGGCTCGCCACGCATCACTACGAGAATTTCAATGTTGCTTCCTGGCTGCTCCCCAAAGATCTTCATCAACATTTCTACAATCTCTATGCCTACTGCCGCTGGGCCGACGATCTCGGCGATGAAGTCCCGCAAAAAGAGCGCGCCCTGGAACTGCTCGATTGGTGGGAGCGCGAGCTCGGCACTTGTTACGAAGGCCGCCCATCTCATCCCGTCTTTGTCGCGCTGCGCGAAACCATAACCGCCAAAAATATTCCCAAACAGCCCTTCGCTGATTTGCTGCGAGCCTTCCGCCAAGACCAAAACGTAAAGCGCTATCCCACCTGGGATTCCATGATCGATTACTGCGTCTATTCCGCGAACCCCGTGGGACGCCTTGTTCTTTATCTCTGCGGCTATCGCGACGAAGAGCGCCAAGCGATGTCCGACGCCACCTGCACTGCGCTCCAATTGGCAAATTTCTGGCAAGATGTTGAGCGCGACCTCGAGAAGGGCCGGATCTACATTCCGCTTGATATTGCCGCGGCTCACGGCCTGACCGAAAACGATATCGTCGAGCGGCGCTTCGACGTACGATACGTCAATCTGATGAAAGATCTCATCACTCGCACCCGCATCCTCTTCGCGCAGGGCGCCCCGCTAGCAAAAACGGTCAACGGCCGTCTAAGCGTCGACCTCGAAATGTTCAGCCGCGGCGGCGTAGCCGTCCTCGACGCCATCGAAGCCATGGGTTACGACACGCTCCACCAGCGTCCGGCCATCAGAAAAGTCAAGCAAGCTAGCCTCCTAGGCCGCTCCCTCTTAACTCATCTCGTAGCCAAGCCCATACGCCCCGAATCAGAGAACGGAGGCTTCACCAATATATGGGCACGGCAAGCTGTGCCCGTCTTGGGATTGTCGACCTCAAGCTCCTACGCCGAATGCCATCGCATTGCCCGCGCCGCTCACAGCAATTTTTATTACGCGTTCTATCTTTTGCCAAAGCCAAAGCGCGATGCTTTAGCCGCTCTCTATGCTTTCATGCGCCTAGTCGATGATGTCGCCGATGAAGGCAACGATCTTGCCGCGAAGCAACGCGGCCTCGCGGACTGGCGCGCCGCCCTGGACAATGCCGTAATTGGCGAAGAGCGGCTGGTTGACGGCTCAACCGCGCTCAACTCCGCCACTCCGAGCGGTGCGACCGAGGTCCTTCCCGCGCTCGTCGACACCATGGAGAGTTACAAAATGCCCGCACGTTATCTCCACGATTTAATTAGCGGCGCAGAAATGGATCTCACCCTCCGCACCTATCCGACTTTCGATCGCCTCCGCGAATACTGCTATCGCGTCGCCGGCACTGTGGGCCTGACCTGCACGCACGTTTTCGGTTTTCAAGATCCTCGCGCCCTCGATCTAGCCGAAAAACTCGGCCTAGCGTTTCAGCTCACCAACATCATTCGCGACGTCCACGAAGACTACGCCGTAGGCCGCGTCTATCTTCCCGAAGAAGATCTCGCGCGTTACGCAGTATCCTCCAGCGATTTCGGCAAAAGCGAAGCCACTCTCGGCGTCCGCGAACTCCTCCGTTTTGAAGCGGACCGCGCCTGGCAATGCTACGAAGAAGGCTCCGCACTTTTCGGCTTAATCGACGCGGAAAGCCGCGGCGCACTCTGGCTTTTGGTCCACACGTACAGCGCCTTGTTGGCCCGCATCGAGTCCCTCGATTTCGCCGTTTTCGGCGAACGCGTGCGGCTCTCGAAAGCGGAAAAAATGTTGTTCATCGCAAAGGCGCGCTTCGGCCGCCTCTCGGAAGAGAATATTCTTGAAAAGCGTAATCGTGATCGGCGGCGGGCTAGCGGGACTGGCAGCCAGCGTCGCGCTGGCTGAAGCAGGCTGGCGAGTTCGGCTCTTTGAACAGCGCCCGTTTCTTGGCGGACGCGCGGCTTCGTACGTCTTGCCCAACGGCGAACACGTCGACAATTGCCAGCACGTCACCTTCGGCTGTTGCACCAACCTCGAAGATTTCTATCGCCGCGTAGGCTCCGCCGGCAAAATAAATTTTTTTGACCGCCTTATCCTTCTCGATCCTCAGGGGCGCCGCGGCGAAATGCACGCCGGCATTCTCCCCGCGCCGTTTCATATGACTGGCTCGTTCCTCACTTTTTCTCCGCTCGCTCTGAAGGACAAACTCTGCATCGCCCGCGCCTTCTATTCCATCCTGCAAAGCGGCGGCCATCCGCCTGACGTTGACGAACCCGGCGGCATCTCCATGCTCGAATGGCTCCGCCGCCGCAAGCAAACCCCCGCAGCCATCAGCCGCTTCTGGCGAGTAGTCCTCGTCAGCGCACTTTCCGAAGAACTCGACCGCATCGATGCTCGCTACGGCATCGACGTTTTCTGGAAAGCCGTTCTCTCCAACAAGACGGGCTATCGCATGGGCGTCCCCACCGTCGCTCTCGGCGATCTCTACGAAGGCTGCCGCGCTGCCATCGAAAAGAAGGGCGGGGAAGTAATTTTTCGCTCGCCGCTCCGTGGCCTTCGTATCGAAAACGGAAGACTTGTCGCAGCACTCTTCGACGGAGACCGCGAAGAATCCGCCGACGCGTACGTCCTGGCCCTTCCCCACACTGCTCTCTCTGAACTTCTTCCCGAAAGCGTTAAGCGCACCGACACCTCACTCGGCAATCTCGATAAAATCATCGACGCATCCATCACCGGCGTCCATCTCTGGTTCGATCGCCGTGTGATGACCGAGCCCTTCCTCTCTTTGCTAGACACCACCACGCAATGGATCTTCAACAAATCGGCCCTCTACGCCGGCACAAATGGCGCCACCCCCGCGACTGACAAAGGTCAATATCTGCAACTGGTCATCAGCGCCTCGCACGATCTCCTCCAAATGCCGCGCCAGGAAATCATCGAACTTTGTTTAAAAGAGGTCCGCCACGCGCTCCCCGCGGCCCGCGAAGCCAACCTCTTTAAAGCCACCGTTATCAAAGAAGCTGCCGCCACATTTTCCCCGCAACCTGGCGTCGACCGCTGGCGTCCTATCCAGCAGACAAGTATCGGGGGTCTGTTCCTAGCAGGCGATTGGACCGCCACGGGCTGGCCCGCCACCATGGAAGGCGCGGTTCGCAGCGGCTATCTGGCGGCAGAAGCTGTATTGCGCAGCGAGGGAACGCCGCAACAGTTTATTCAGCCCGATCTGAAGCCTGACGGTCTAGCGTCCCTGTGGGCAAAGAATTAATTTGGCGAGCACTTGTAGGGGCGGGGTTCCCGCCGCCTGGTCAGCGCCAGGGACACATGGAATGTCTTGAGAGGGAAGCAACGCGAATCCGCTTCAAACTTCAGGCGGAATCGCCAAGTTTCTCGAACGCACCAATCTTGCGTTCCGCGAGGGTAAGCTCCTCAGACTTTTTATCGAGCGCCAGATAGGCATCGGAATTCGTTTGCTGGAATGCTTCGTAAGCTTTCTCGGTTTCCCAGAAGTCGCAAGTTACGTAAGTGCGTTCACGAAAGGGATCGCACAGCAGGAGAGTCCGCTGGTAAGCAGGATCGCGCCGGAAGAGTTGGGCCCAGTCGCCGTCAGGCCCATATACGCTTTCAAACCGTTCGTCACATCCTGGCTTGACATCGAACTCCCATAGGACTAAAAACATAGATGTCCCATCTCCTGCTTGGACGTAGCCAATCCTGTTCTGATCCTCTGGGTAACGATTGCGCTGTGGGCCGAGTGTAACAATCCGGTCAGATATATCACAAGGTTAGCGCGCGCATCGGCGCGGAAGCTTAGGCGGTCATAGTCACAGTCCGGCATTGCGTCCGGACGGAGGCGTTTGTGGATCGAAAGTACGGTCATCGCGGCTACCGCGACACGGAAAAAGGCGATAAGAAAGAAAAGCACGAACGCAAGCCGCCGCAAGGTGGTCCGCGCGCCGATCAATTCG
>Ga0308309_10001643_pt1 | contig 13250 bp, 11 predicted proteins | sample HubBroMetageWFT5_FD_192491 | JGI IMG/M metagenome (GOLD analysis project Ga0308309, IMG submission 192491) | Warmed and freeze-thawed soil microbial communities from the Hubbard Brook experimental Forest, New Hampshire - Hubbard Brook CCASE Soil... | ecosystem: Environmental > Terrestrial >...
CTTTGAGTACAACGATCATCTGCGCGCCAACGGACATCTTGTCGCCGAAGTACCTCTTCAGCCGCCGGAGACCGCCTTGACCCTGTACTGGAAAAACGGCAAAATCGCGACCACTGATGGCCCCTACGCGGAAACCAAGGAACAGCTTGGCGGCATTCAGATCCTTGAGGCGCGAGACCTCAACCATGCCGTTCAGCTTGTCTCCCAGCAACCAGGCTTTAAGTTTGGACTTGGACCGATTGAGATACGGCCGGTTGCGGATATTAGCGAAATCGTGAGGGAGAGCGAGCGGCGACGGCGAAAAGAAACCTCGCGATGAGGGCGGCCACGAGGGAAAGAATGATCAGTAGCATGGCTTGGGAGACTGATTTCCGGAAAGGAAGAGCAAAATTATGTCATTCGTGAACGATCTGAAAGTTGCATTCCGCTCGCTGGCTCGAACCAAGGGGCTTGCGCTCACGGTGGTGCTGACGCTGGCGCTTGGCATCGGCGCCAACTCCGCCATCTTCACGTTGGTGCGCGGCGTGCTCCTCAAACCTCTCGTTAATCGCGACGAAGACCGGCTGATCTATATCCGTCAGAGCGCCCCCGGAGTCGGCGACGACGACACAACTTTCTCCGTGCCCGAAATCCAGGATTTGCGCGCCGGAGTTAAGACCCTAAGCGCGTTCGGCGATTTCTCGACCGTCGGTTTCACCGTGATCGGCCTGGGTCAGCCTCGCGAAGTTCAAGCTGGCGTCGTTGGCGGCAACTACTTCGATGTTATGGGCCTTCACCCAGTCCTCGGTCGTCTCATTGGACCTCAAGACGACGGCTCCAGCGCTGCCGGCGTCGTCGTTCTCACCTATCGTTTCTGGACCACCACTTTTAAAAAGGATCCTTCGGTCATCGGCAAAGCCGTTCGCCTTGATAGCGGCGTCCTTGGCAATCGGTCTGCCACCGTCATCGGCGTCCTCGAACCCTGCGTCCCATATCCCCAAGACACCGAAATCATTGCTAATGTCGTCACCAGCCCGCACCACCTCTCCGCCACCATGGTCACCGGTCGTATCCATCGCATGACTGAGCTCTTTGGCCGTCTCGCTCCCGGTGCCACCCTCGATCAAGCCCGCGCCGAGCTGAGCTCCGTCTACGGGGCCATGGTTAAGGAGCATCCCGAAGCATATTCGTCCAAAGCGAACTTCCAGATCGGAGCAAAGCTGTTTCACGAGGAGATCACCTCGGGCGCCCGGACCGTGCTGCTGGTGCTGCTCGCAGCCTCAGTACTGGTCTTTGTCATCGCATGTTCCAACGTCGCCAACCTGATTCTCACGCGGACGGTTCGCCGCGAAGGCGAGCTGACCATCCGTGCGGCACTCGGCGCCAGCACCGGCGCGCTACGTCGCATGCTGCTGGCCGAAAGCCTTCTGCTTTGCAGCGCCGGCGCTGCTCTCGGTGTAATCAGCGCGTATCCGATGGTGGCTATCCTGGCCCGCTACGCCTCGCGCTTTTCGGTCCGCGCACTCGACTTGACCGTCGATTCCAGCCTGCTCTGGATGGGAGCTGCGCTGGCCGTCGTGGCGGCGGTGATTCTGGCGTTCGTCCCGCGCCTGCCGTCGGCCGATACATCCAGCGGCCTTAGCCTGGCGAGCGGCAGCGTACGGATTACCGGGAGCACGAGCCGCCGTCAACGGATCTTCGCGGTGACACAAATCGCGGCATCCTTCGTGCTGCTGGCCGGTGCCAGTATGTTGATCACCACCCTGATCGCACTGCAAACGGCGCAGACAGGTTTCGACACCCGCCACGTCCTTGCCATCAACGTCCCCGCTATGTCCTACGGAAAAACACCTCAGCAAGTGGTCGATTTCTACAAGGAATCGATTCGCCGAGTGGATGCGCTACCCGGCGTGCAAAGAACCGCTTTCGGACTGATGGTTCCCTGGCGTGATGCCGCCGCCGGTATCGGCCTGCAATTCTCCGCCGACGGTCATGTTCATGCCGCGGGCGAAGAGGATCCTCGCGCGCAGTGGCGTGTCATCTCTCCCGGATTCTTTGCCGCGCTCGGCGTTCCCATTCTCACCGGTCGCGATTTCAACGACCTCGACGGCCAAAATAAAGATAAAGATCCCGTCGTCATCATCAGTGAGACGCTCGCACAGCGCATGTTCCCCAATCAGGATGCGATTAATCGGCATGTCTATTGGACTGACCCCGTGCTGAAATTCGCCTCGGGGATTAGCGCCGCACCGCACCGCATCATCGGTGTCACCCGCGATATTGACGATGAACACGTTGTTCCCGAGCCCATGGTCACCATTTATAGCTCCTTTGAAGAAGGGCCCATGTTTGGCGGTCGCCTTTTCATCCATACCGATGCCGATCCTTATTCGCTGGTCACGCCGGTCACGCGGATTATTCGCGACATGTCTGTCGACCAGCCCATTGAGCATGCTGCCACTCTCGAAGACGTCCGCGCAGAAGTGCTTACGCCGGACCGTTTGAATTCACTGGTGTTTGGCGTGTTCGCGGCCGTCGCGTTATCGATTGCCTTGATTGGCGTCGCAGGCGTGCTCGCGTTTTCGGTCAGCTCGCGGACGCGCGAATTCGGTATCCGGCTGGCGCTGGGATCGCAACCGCGGGATCTCCTTCGCGGGGTCATCGCAGAAGGCGTTGTGATGGCTGCGGCCGGCGTCATCGCAGGCGCGGCGTTCGGGTTCGTGATGGCGCGTTTGGCGCGCAGCTATTTCCTCGACGTGAAGATGCCTGGGGCCTTGCCCGTGGTCCTTTCTGCGTTCGTGCTGCTGACGGCCGCGGTAGTCGCGTCCTCGGTGCCAGCCGTGCGCGCTGCGCGCATCGACGTCATGAAGGCTCTTCGCGCCGAATGAAATGCACAGGTGGCCACGCACCCGAAATTTCCGAGGGGCGCCCAGGGCATTCCACGGCTACGGGACCGTAGCTACTGAAAACCGGTTGAGTAAGCGCGGTGGAAGGCCCTTAGGGCTTTGCGGGCAGCGGCTGCCAGAGCTCAATCTTATTCCCATCCAGGTCATAGATCCAGGCAAAGCGACCGTAGGATTCATCCATTCGTTTGGCGTCAATCTTTACTCCCTCTTGTTTTAAGCGGTCGAGCAAAGCATCCATATCGTCCACGATGTAGTTGAGCATGAACGGTTGGTTGGGAGGAAAATAGTTCGAGGAGGCGGGAAAAACAGTCCAAACGGTAACGTGTTCCTTTTGCGGGTCGTCGTGTTCGCGCCACGGAAGCATCGCGCCTTGGCCGCTGTCAGCGAGTCCAAGATGCTTCGAATACCATTCGCGCATCTGATCACGATTAGCGGATTTGAAGAAGACGCCGCCGATTCCAACGATGCGCCCGCGTTGCTCCATTTTGACAGGCGGCTTCGACTTTTCAGGTTGCGGAGATTTCACTTCCTGTCCTCCTGTTGAGCGGGCCGAGATGAGCAACAGCGACCCGAGCGCAATTGTGCTCCAGGGTATCCCTTGCATGTGTGGATTATACAAGTTTCGATTCGAATGGAGAAAACGGTTCGCTCAAGGTTCGCCGCGATTCACCCTTGCTAGATCGCGCATGAGGTCCCGAACTGGCTTGGCATCGGCCGTAAAGAACCAAGCTTGCGATTTCTGTGTGGACTGGCAGTTTTGCCAGTTGCTGGAGCGCCATGGTGCTCGTAGATTCGTGTCTTCGCACGAATGCATCTGCTTGCCTTTGAGTCATTTGCCAAGAACCTTGAAGATGGAACTGACTAACGGACTCGGTCAGGACGAGAGTGGGAATCGAATAGCGCGGCCCGTTGTCATTGAGCTGAAAAGGATAAAGTGGCAATCCGTAATCGGGATGATGGTGCCTCATTAAATCAGGGAAAGGGCACTTGTCAATGGGGCACGCGATGTGGCCGCCCCCAAAGCCTTCCCAATGAGTGATGAGCCGCAGTTAACCGGTATTTTTCATGGAGGATAAGAGATGAAGAAACAGACAGCAGCTTGGATCCTGGCTCTGGCGTTACTGGTGTTTATCCCAGGTGCATCAGCCCAAGATAAGACGCAACCAGCGAAAACCGGGGCGCCGGCAAGCGCTAATGCTCAGAAGAAGAATATCCAGGAATACATCGAACTCCTGCGTTCCGACGTACGGCAGCAGAAGGCCGAAATGATGGGCGCAGTCATGCAGTTAAGCGCGGCTGATGCAGCAAAGTTCTGGCCCATCTATGGCGAGTACGACGCGGAATTGACAAAAGTGAATGACCTAAGAGTGGCAAATATTCAAGAATACGCGCGGACATACTCGGCGTTGACCGACGAAAAGGCCGACGAGTTGATTCAGAATGCGATGGCATATGAAAAGCAGCGGTCCGAGCTTCTCGCGAAGTACTATGACCGCGTCAAACAAGCATTGGGGGCGGTCACGGCAGCACGCTTTGTTCAGGTCGAGCACCAACTGCTTTTGATCATCGATCTTCAAGTCGCATCTTCGTTGCCGATTGTTGGGCAGGGCTCATAAATTCCAGAAGAGGAGAGAAGAAATGCGAGAGGTAATCATTTGGGCCGCAACAATCCTAGCGGGGCTGGCAATTGTGCCCCGTAGTTCGGGTACAACCTTTTCGACTGCTGCCCTGCCGGCGATCGCAATGACGGCGACGGCTGCCGGAGCACAGAAAGCAAAGACAGTCACGGTCCCGGCTGGAACGCGAATCCTGGTACGAATGGTCGACTCCGTGGATTCCAAGAAACAAAAGACGGGCTATCGGTTCACGGCGACTCTCGAGACAAATCTGCAAGCCGTCGACGTGGTGGTGGCCCCGAGAGGCACGACCGTTTATGGCCGCCTGGCTTCGGCGTCATCCGCCGGCAGAATGTCAGGCAGTTCCGAACTGACGCTGGAGCTGACCGATATCGTGATTAACGGCACATCTTATCCGCTTCTATCCAGCACGTATGAGGTCAAGGGGAGCGGAGAAGGCTCGAAGACGGCGAAAAAGGTAGTTGGTGGCGCGGGACTGGGCGCCCTCATCGGCGGAATCGCAGGAGGAGGAAAGGGGGCTGGGATCGGTGCGCTTGCCGGTGCTGCCGGTGGAACAGCCATCGCCGCGTCCAAAAAGGGGGAGCAGCTCTCGATACCGAGCGAGAGTCTACTGGAATTTCGTCTTCAGCAGCCGGCTGTCTTGCCATCCAGTAGGTGAATCGGTGCGGCGTACTGGCTGCTGTAGCAAGGCGAGTCGTCCTTGGCGATAACCAGATCGAAGCCCCATTCCATCAAATGACCACTGATCAGATGTCGACAGACCGCAGAGCCAGCAAGATTCTGGTGTGGTTAGCGCTCGTCCGGTTCCCGGTCAGAAATTAAAACGGTAACCCAGAATTATCTTGGCAATCAGGTGGTCGGTCGCGCCCGTGAGTCCGACGCCGAGGCCGAAGTTGATCTCCCATTGGGGAGCGATGTTCAAATCGACTGCAGGAAGAATCTGGTGCTGCTGTTGCGAGACCGCATTAAACCCGGTCACCGGACCGGCCGAACCGTAATATTCCAGACCGGCGGCGATTTTCGGGGTCAAGTCGTAACTGAATTTGAAGTTTGGCGAAAAGACAACCCCTTGGTTCACGCTCTCGCCGTGGAACGACCGGTCAAGCGTAGGGTTCAAGGACCAATACCATCGGCCAACCTTTTGATCCACAATGGGGCGGATTTCCCACGTCCACGTGTCCACGGAATACTGCCGCCTCTGGTACCCGATTTCGTTCGAAAGGCTCACCCCCACGGGCCAGTGCCATTTCTTCGGAACGGCAACGCGCGGTCGAATGTGATCCCCCACCCACTGCCAGCCCTGGCCCTCGGTTATGGAGGTGAAAATGTAAAAGCCACACTCGAACCAGTCCGTGAAGCCATGGGTGATCTCGATGGTCTCATGCTCGGCGTGATTGGTGGGATAGACACCATCAACGATGGTCTTGGAGCCGTCGATGGTGAAGTTGCTGTGGAGTTCAACCATGGTGTGGCCGGGATCGACCAGGTCGGATCCGTACACCTGGATCTCGTAGTTGTCTTGAGCACGGCTGAGAGGTGCGGCAAAAACGAGGCTTAGAAATGCGACGAGTTGCCAGTAAGCAATCGGCCGATCGGAGGCAAAACGTCCCATGAGAAAGATTCTCAGCTAAAGATCGAATTCGGAGTGGCAAACAAACCGCAAGTTATTCTCAGGATATACGCTTGTAGAAAGATGCCAAGACCTTTCTAAAGTGCGCTCCCCTTGGAACAGAGTCATCAAGGAGCACCGGGCGCCATCACTTCCCTAATGCATTGACAGCCGCTGGGCTGCGAAAGTACATTCTTGCGGTACACGGCCCAACACGGGAGCACTGCAAGAGCTTCTCCAATTCCTTTTACGCCGAATATTGTACTCGAGACAAAGCAGTCAAATCACGACATCGTCCAGACTTGTAAATAGATAGAGCGGCGCAGTTCAGGCCGTCAAACGGGAGGGCGCGCGGGAACGCAGGCATGTCGCGGACCGCCCTGGTGCAACCAGGAGAGACCATGAATCTTATAGAGAGGATGATTCGCGATGAAGCGTTTTCCCTTGGCTACAATTTCACCGATCTAACGAGTGATGCTGCGGTCCGCGCTTTGATCGGAAGATTGAGACCGTTGGATTGCGGGAAGGATCTGATACGAATTGGCGGAACCGCGGACGGCGGTTATTTAATCCCGAATGATCTCGACGGCGTTGAGTATTGTTTCTCGCCCGGGGTCGGTGCCATGGCGGATTTTGAAAGTCATTTGGCGACCCTGAACATAAAGTCCTTCCTTGCGGATCATTCCGTCGATTTTCCGCCGATTGCAAAACCGGAGTTTACCTTCGACAAGAAATTTCTGGGTGCGATCGACAGCGAGACCTCATTTACCCTCAAATCATGGAGAGACAAATATCTGGCAGCCAACGTTCATGACCTTCTGCTGGAAATGGATATAGAGGGAAGTGAATATGAAGTGATCTTGAGCACGCCGAGTGACACGCTGACTGATTTTCGAATCATGGTGATCGAGTTTCATTTCCTCGAAAAGATGTTTGAGCCATTTGCTTATGCGGTGTTCAAGACGTGTTTTGAGAAGATACTGGAACATTTTCATGTGGTACACATTCATCCCAACAACTGCTGCGGCGCTGTAAGAAGGCGGGGCATTGAAGTGCCACGAATTATGGAATTCACTTTCTATAACAAGAACAGGATGACCAGAACAAAAGTTAGAAAAGACTTCCCCCACATCCTGGATCGGGACAATAGTGGCCGAAAGAAACCGCTGCACCTGCCCAAGTGTTGGTACGGCTAGACGAATGGATGGAAAGAGCATTATTGGGAGGGGCTGATGAAATACCTGAGTTAAGGGTGGTGCGGGTAGTTCTCGATCTCGCCCACGAAATGAACTGTTCTGCTGTATTTCGTACAAGCACCGTGGCAGGCGCGGATCGCTGCCCTGCTCCAGCGATCCGCGCCAGTTCGCGGTGAGAAGCAATCTCCCCCGCCTCAGGACGGGAGTGCGGCGGCAGGGCGTGAATCCGCCAGGCTGGCGCGAATCACATCCAGCAATTCGGCATTGTCCACCGGCTTCTGGAAGAAGGCCGCAGCCCCTCCCTTGAGGGCGCGTTCTTCGTTGTTTTGCGGGTCCCGCGCCGTCAAAACCACCACGGGAACACCGGCCAAGGCATCAAGTCTCTGCAAGCGCTCCAGGACGACGAAGCCGTCACCGGCCGGCAGACCGAGATCGAGCACGATCAGGTCGGGATGTTCTTTCTGCGCCACTGAGATGGCGCTATAACCATCCTGGGCGTGAACGGTGTCATAGTTATTGGCCCGCAAGCGCAGTCGAAGAGCGCGCCGCAGGTCGGGATCATCGTCGACAATCAGGATTTTTGATTTTGGCATTTGGAACTCTCCTTTTGAATAGATTGAACTTGCCGGATGGAATTCGAGATCGCGTGGTCGTTGGCGCGGCTGGCAGGCGCCGCTTCCATTCCGGCCATGATGATTTCGGTGACTCGGTTGGCGACGGCCTGGACTTGCTTGTCCAGTGAGGTTTCCGCTGGCGGTGTAGCGAAGGCCAGGGGCACCGCGGAAATTACCAATGTGGCGCAGGCCTTCAGTTCTTCATTGCGCTCGAGTTGTCCACGAATGCGGGCCATCATGATCCCGGAATGCTCAAGGTCGGTCGAAGCCACCACAAAAAAGGTTTGCGCAGCAGCCGAGCCGCCCATTGGCGGTAAGACCAGATCTTTGTCGAGATAGACGCAGCGCCGCAGGGTCTCGATCGCCTGCTGCCAAACTTCCCGCCAGTTGCCGTGCAAGGTCTTGGACAGCGGGGCCAGTTCCACTTTTACCAGTACGATGTGGTCGCGTATCTGCCCCTCATGCACAATGACTGGGGCCAGCAGCTTCGCCAGAGAGTAGAGCGGCAAGGTAAAAGTGAAGGTGCTGCCTTGGCCGGGTTCGCTCGCGACCCAGATTTTTCCGCCATGCAGCTTTACCAATTCCCTGCAGATGAACAGACCAAGGCCCAGGCCGGTGCGGTTGTTGTCGATCAATTCGGGGTCCTGGTAGAGGCGTTCAAAGATCAGCGCCTTGGCGTCTGGACTAATGCCGCGGCCGGTATCGGTGACCGAGACATAGACGGCGTCCTCATCGGCCGCCACCATACACGCCTTGACCATCACCGCACCTTCCGGAGACGTGAATTTGATGGCGTTGTCGGTCAGGTTGATGAGCACTTCGAGAATGCGGTCGGGATCGGCATGGACCAGGGGAATGCGGTTGTCGAGGCCGATTTCGATACCGACCTGGCGTTCGCCGGCGATGGGCCGCATCATGGTGACCGCCTGATGCACCAGCTCACCGATCGAGATGCAGCGCGGCTCCACGCGGATCTTGCCGCTCTCGGCCCGGGTTGCTTCCAGCAGGTCGCGAATCATAGCGTGCAGCTGGTTCACGCTTTTGAGTATGGTTTTCAGGTGGTCGGTTTGTTCCGGAGCCATCGCTCCGGCCAACCCATCGAGCAAGATGGTGACGTACTGGTGAATGCAAGTCAGGGGAGTGCGCAGTTCGTGCGAGACGTGGGAAAGAAACTGGTTCTTGAATTCCAGTTGCTGTTTGCGGGTAATTTCGAGCGAACGCAGCAGCGCCTGCCGTTCGACAGCGTAACGCATGGCCCGTTCCAGCTGCTTGCTGGTGATGTCACCCTTGACCAGGTAATCCTGTACTCCCTGATGGACCGCTTTGAGCGCCAGCGCCTCGTCGTCCTGCCCAGAAAGAATGACCACCGGCACGTCGGGGGAATGAGCCATTACAGTGCGGAAGGTTTCCGCCCCGTGGCTGTCGGGAAGGTTCAAATCGAGTAGCACGAGCGAGGGAGGGTGCAGACCGAGAGACGCGATGCCATCCGCCAGGCGGTCCACACAGGTCACTTCCACCAGAGATTTGCCTTCGACCAGGCGAAGCCGGACCAGATCGGCGTCGCCCGGGTTGTCTTCTATCAGCAACACACGTGTGGCTTGATCGCTCATTGATCCCCCGAATGCGGCAGGCTGGTAAAGCCAAACCAAAATTCTTCAATGGATTGCACAGCGGAGAAATAATCCCCCAAATTGCCGGGCTTACTGATGTAGCAGTTCGCGCCCAGTTCGTAACTGTGGGTGATGTCATTGTCGGCATCGGAAGTGGTGAAGACTACGATGGGAATGGTACGCAATCCGGGGTCAGTCTTTATCTCCGCCAGAACCGCGCGGCCGCCTTTGCGGGGCATGTTCAGGTCTAAGAGGACGAGGTCGGGGCGCGCTGCCTCCGTGTACTTGCCGCGGCGGCGGAGAAAGGCGATGGCTTCCTCGCCATCGGGAACATTGTGAATATTGCTGTGGAGCCCGCTGGCCGCCAACACCTCGCGGGTCAATCCCACGTCGGCCGGGTTGTCGTCGACCAGCAGAATGTCAGGCGCTTCCTTCATTGCGTGTGATCCATTTCTCCATCGGCAGGACTGGCGGGTAGCGTGAATTTGAAGCTGGCTCCTTCTCCGGCCTTTGATTCCACGGAGATACGGCCGCCATGCTGCTCGACGATCTTCTTGCAGATGGCCAGCCCCACGCCGTTGCCCGGGTATTCGGCGCGGGTGTGCAGGCGCTGGAAAATGACGAAGATGGCCTCGGCATGTTCGGCGGCGATGCCGATTCCGTTATCGTTGACCGAAAAAGTCCATTCCGCTCCGCGCTTGTCCGCTCCGCTCCTTTCCGCACTTACCTCGATCACCGGGGCTTTCTCTCCACGAAACTTGATGGCGTTGCCGATCAGGTTCTGGAAGAGTTGCACCAGTTGCGTGCGATCGCCGCTGACGGTAGGGAGCGCTTCATAGTGGACGACAGCGCCACTCTCCTGCAGTGCCGCCCGCAAGTTCTCGAGCGCTTCCCGCACCACCGCGTCACCGGCGAGCGGGGTGCTCTTGCGATTGCGGCCCACCCGCGAAAATGTCAGCAGATCCGTTACCAGCGTCTGCATGCGCAAGGCGCCTTCGAGGGCGTAGCGGATGTACTTGTCGGCATTTTCATCGAGCTTGCCGGCATAGCGTTCGGCCAGGAGTTGGGTGTAAGCCGCCACCATACGCAGCGGTTCCTGGAGATCATGCGAGGCCACGTAGGCGAATTGTTCGAGATCGCGGTTGGAGCGCGCCAATTCCTCGGCCTTCTTGGCCAAGTCCGCTTCCGCCTGCCGCCGTTCTTTCCGCACCTGCTTTTCTTCCAGAGCGCGGCGCACCGAAGCCGGCAGCCGGGTCAGCGAGTCTTTGAGAACATAATCGGTGGCCCCTAGCTTGATGCATTCGACGGCGGTCACATCGCCCACCACACCCGACACCAGGATCAGGGGAATGTCGAGACCGGCGCTGCGCAGAATCTCCAACGCTTCCATGCCCCGCCATGATCCGAGGTTGTAATCGGCGAGCACGACATCGGGGGTGGTGGTCTGCAATTTCTGCCGGAACTGGTCGGCGGTTTGGACGACGTCGCAAGTGACCTCGAACCCGCCCCGTCGCAACTCGCGCAACACCAGCTCGCTGTCCGCCAGGTTGTCTTCGACGAGAAGGGCCGAGAATCGCACAATGGCCCGGACTCCCCGGTCGATGGCGACGGCTTCGCTCATGGCTTCACCGGCTCGGCGGGCTTGTTGGCGAAATGGTTCTGTGGACGCTGATTGATCAGCAGCCAGTACAGCCCGATGGCCTTGACGGTCTGGCGGAACTGCTCGAAGTCCACCGGCTTCTGGATATAGCTGTTCACCCCGAGGTGATAGCCATTGGCTACGTCCTTTTCTTCTTTCGACGAAGTCATGATCACGACGGGAAGTGTGGTGGTGCGGGGGTCGGCACGCAGCTGGCGCAGCACATCGAGGCCATCAATTTTAGGTAACTTCAAGTCGAGCAGAACCAGCTTGGGCATCTGTGCGGCGTTGCGATCGGCGTAGGGGCCGGAACAGAACAGAAAGTCCAGCGCTTCCTCGCCGTCGCGCACTACAAAGATATGGTTGGCGAGGTTCTCGCGCCGCAAGGTGTGCAGCGCCAGGTCAATATCGTCCTGGCTGTCTTCGACCAATAAGATGTCTACTTCAATATCATTCATGAGTTTTTCTCCTCCACTAAGAACCCAAACCTTGCCACGGATTTTCACCGATTCCCACGCATGGACCGTGAAGATTTATAAGTGCTAATCCGTGTAGATCCGCAGCGTTCTTGATTCTTGTTGCCATTCCTATCCGCCCGCGCTTTGGCCAACCATCTTCACCGTGGCGGGGCCGAGGGTGAAGTAAAAAGTCGCTCCCTTGTCCACTTCGGCTTCGGCCCAGGCGCGCCCGCCGTGCTTCTGCACGATGCGCTGCACCGTGGCCAGCCCAACCCCGGTGCCTTCGAATTCTTCGGCACCATGCAGGCGCTGGAAGACACCGAAGAGTTTGTCGGCATATTTCATGTCGAATCCGGCCCCGTTATCGCGGACGAAAAGGGTGGATTGCCCGCTTTCTTCCAGGTGTCCGATCTCGATGACTGCCAGAGTTCGGTTGCGCGAGTATTTGAGGGCGTTCGAAATCAGGTTCTGGAAGACCTGCCGCACCAGTGTGGGATCGCAGTCGATTTTCGGAAGTTCGGCAATCTTCCATTCCACCTGCCGGCCTTCGGTATCGGGCGTGAGCATGGTGATCACATCGTCCACCAGCAACTTCAGGTGCGTAGGCTTGTAGGTGAGCGCTTGACGACCGATGCGTGCTAAGGCCAGCAATTCGTCGACCAGTGTTCCCATCCGGCGGGAGCCTTCCTGGATACGCGTGAGGTGGCGTTTGGCCTCGGGGTCGAGCTGCGGTGCGCAATCTTCCATGAGAATTCCGACGAAGCCGGCGATGTGCCGCAGCGGGGCGCGCAAGTCATGGGAAACCGAATAAGTAAACGACTCCATTTCATTCTTGGCGGCTTCCAGTTGCGCCGTACGCTCGACGACCCTCTGTTCCAGCCCTTGGTTGAGTTCTTGGATTTCCCGCTCCGCTGCCTTCTTCCCGGTGATGTCACGGAATGCGACCACGCCGCCGCACAACACTCCATCGCCATTCTTTAGCGGGCTGCCACTGGCCTCGATCCAAACCCCCTCCGCGAGGGCGGGATTGCGCAGAAACATCTCGGCAGTGCTGGCTTCTCCGCGAATGGCGCGGACCAATGGATTCTGCTCCAGGGGGAAAGGCGTCACTGTGTCGGGCAGGTAGGTTCCGTAGTACCCAGACCATTTGTCGGGAGGCACATTGGCCGCGCCTAGACCCACGATTCTCTGTGCAGCCGGGTTCCAGATCGTGAACTTTCCCTGCTCGTCAACCGCGACCAAGCCCTCGGACATACCGTCGAGAACGGACCGCAGCATGAGCGTTTGTGCTTCCAGGGCCTGCCGGGATCGGGCCAACTCATCCGCTTGGTGAGAGAGTTCTTCGGCTTGTCTGGCCACCCGCTCTTCGGCTTGCTTGCGTTGCGTGATGTCGGTATTGGCTTCTAGAATCCGCGAGGGTTGCCCACGGCTGTCGCGATGGAGCACCCATACGCTGGCGACGACCACTTTCTTGCCGTCTTTGCGGCGATGTACCAGTTCGCCCTCCCAGCGGTCGTTCCCGTTCACATGCCGCTCGATTTGCGCAACCGGCTGGGGGAACTCAGTTTGCAGCAAGTCGTGAGACAGCTGTCCGACCGCCTC
>Ga0308309_10001644_pt1 | contig 13246 bp, 10 predicted proteins | sample HubBroMetageWFT5_FD_192491 | JGI IMG/M metagenome (GOLD analysis project Ga0308309, IMG submission 192491) | Warmed and freeze-thawed soil microbial communities from the Hubbard Brook experimental Forest, New Hampshire - Hubbard Brook CCASE Soil... | ecosystem: Environmental > Terrestrial >...
GCGGTGGGCTCTTACCCCACCTTTTCACCCTTGCCAAATGCGCTGCGCCGAAACAGGCAGGGCTGTGGTTTCCCGCAGTCCTGCCGCCGAGGCGATAGCATCACCGGCGGTTTAATTTTCTGTGGCACTTTCCGTAGCCGTCGCAAGATCCTGAGAAGCTGCCAGTGGCAGCTTCGAAGGGCCCTCGCGACAACCCCCTGGCGTTACCAGGCGCGTCGCCCTGTAGTCCGACACTCTTGCGAGCTGAGGACTATGGGAGTCCGGACTTTCCTCCCGTTTGCGTTTCTTGCGAAGCGCAAACCGGCGATCATCCGACTCACCCGCTGGTTTAATTATACGGCATCAGTGACAAATCGGGGGTTCGAATCAAGATCTAGTATTGTGCGTCTATAGCATTCTCAGCACTCTTAGGCAATTTGGTTCTACCCGGAACTCACCTGCAATGATGCACGGCTTCGGAATAGACAATATGCGCGACGGAGCGTATCTTTCCGGCATGAATTGGATTGCGCGAAAGCCAAGCCGGAAGGCATCACTAAGGGGCGCGATTGCGGTGATCCTGCTATTCGCTGCTTCCGTTTCGATCGCGTCGGATCAAGTCGTATTTACGATCGTGGATAGGGTGCAATTTTCTGTCCCCGGCGATTGGCCTGTCGTTTCGAGCAAATCTACTCCTGAAAAAACAGTTTTTGCGTTCCAGGTCCCGAATGCTGCGGACGAAGGTAGTCCTGATTCTTCAAACCTGGTGATTGTCTCCTCTTATTTGAAGAACGCTGACGATCGAGCTGCCTTCGAGAAAAAAGCATCCAACCCAGGACACGACGCGCAGGAAAAAATTCTAGTTGACGGATGGCGCTGCAGTACTTTTTCCGCAATGCAGAAGTCGACGGAGTATGTCGATTGGGATTGTTATCGCGTTGTCGCGGATTGTGGCGTATTCGTCCGTATAGCTTGGCCGCATCTGCCCAAGAATCCCCCAGACTACGACAAGCAGATGGAGACGGTTCTGTCTGAGTTCCTCACGAGTGTAATTCCGTCCAAGAAGTAGATGAGTTGACGCTGATACGACGCGTGAGGCCGTCGGGCCAAGCGACGTAGCACGGCCCGATTGACACCCGATCCAACACAGCCGCACTCGCTAGATCAGCCCCGAGATAATCGCAAATCCATACGAGCTACTTTGCCGACAATAGTCTTTCGAATTGGGATTCGGTGAGGATCGTTACACCGAGGGCTTTAGCTTTGTCTAGCTTGGAGCCGGCGTCCTCGCCTACTACGACGTAGGTGGTTTTTTTGCTTACGGAGCCGCCGGGTTTGCCACCGTGGGAGACTACCAGCGCTTCGGCTTCTTCGCGGCTGCGCTTGGCTAGCGTGCCGGTGAAGACGAAGGTCATGCCGGCGAAGCGGGCGGACACCGGGGCCTGGCGTTCTTCTTTCATGTTTACGCCGGCGGCGCGGAGATGCTCGATTAGTTTGCGGTTCGCGGATTCGGAGAAAAATTCGCGGACGCCTTCGGCAACTTTCGGGCCTACTTCGGGGACTTCCATCAATTCTTCGAGGGTGGCTTCGGCTAACTTGGCCATGGAGCCGAAATGCTCGGCTAGGAGTTGCGCGGTGCGTTCCCCTACGAAGGGCATGCCGATGGCGTAGATCAGGCGGGCAAGCGTGGCTGTCTTGCTACCAGCGATTTCGTCTATGAGATTTTGCGCGGATTTCTCGCCCATGCGATCGAGATTTTCCAGCGTCTTCAGATCGAGTTTGTAAAGGTCGGCGAAATCCTTCACTTCATTCTTTTCGAGGAGCTGATCCACTATTTTTTCGCCGAGGCCGTCTATGTTCATGGCGTGGCGGCCGGCGAAGTGCAGCAGCGATTCCCTTTTGCGCGCGGGGCAGGAAACGTTGACGCAACGGTAGGCGACTTCGCCCTCGGTGTGATGCACGCGCATGCCGCAGACGGGACATTTTTCCGGCATCTTGAATTCTTTTTCTTCTTTGCCGTGCTTCACCACTTTCAGGACGTGGGGGATTACTTCGCCGGCGCGTTCGACTAGCACTGTATCGCCGGCGTGGACGCCGAGGCGCTGGACTTCGTCCATATTGTGCAGGGTGGACTTGGTGACGGTGACGCCGCCGATTTGGACTGGCTCGAAAACGGCGAAGGGAGTGAGGACGCCGGTGCGGCCGACGCTGACTTCAATTTGTTTTAGGACGGTGGTTTCCTGGTGGGCTTGATATTTGTAGGCGATGGCCCAGCGGGGAGCTTTGGAAGTGAAACCCAGTTCGTTCTGCAGGCCGACTTCGTTGACCTTCACGACGATGCCGTCTATTTCGTAGCCTAGCTTTTCGCGCTTGGTGTCCCATTTGGTGATGTAGGCTTCGACTTCGGTGACGCCGTGGCAGAGGGCCCAGTCGGAGCTGACTTTGAAGCGGAGTTCGTCGAGCGCTTCGAGGATTTCGGAGTGGCGTTTTTTGGGACTGCGCCCGTCCGCTAACAAGTAGTACGCGAAAAAACCCAGGCGGCGCGAAGCGGTGATGTTGGGGTCGAGAACGCGGACGGAGCCTGCCGCGGCGTTTCGCGGGTTGGCGTAGCGCTTTTCGCCTTTGGCGTCTTGCTGCTCGTTCATGGCTTCGAAAGCTGAGCGGGTCATGATGGCTTCGCCGCGGACTTCGAAATTGTTGGGGATTCCGGCTTTCTTGAGGTTGGCGGCATTGATCCACAGCGGAATTGAGCGAATGGTGCGCACGTTCGGCGTGACGTCTTCGCCCGTCGTGCCGTCGCCGCGCGTGACTGCGCGAGCTAACGCACCTTTTTCGTAAATCAGCGACATGCTGAGGCCGTCGAATTTGTGTTCGGTGACGTATTCGACTTTTTCGCGGCCGGTGAGTTCGCGGACTCGGCGATCGAAATTCGCGAGCTCGTCGAAGGAGAAGGCATTGTCGAGGCTGACCATCGGGGTTTTGTGACGGACTTGCTGAAAGCCTTCGCGGGCCACGCCGCCTACGCGCTTGGTAGGCGAATCGGGCGTGACGAGCTTGGGATTTTCGGCCTCCAGCTTTTTCAGCTGGTTCATCAGCTTGTCGAACTGCGCGTCGGTGATTTCCGGATCGTCGTTCACGTAATACAAATATTCGTTATGACGGATTTTTTCGCGCAAACGTTCGATTTCTTTTGCTGCCGCGCTGTTCTTAGCCATGAACGCTCCGTGCCAATGCCATCGGTGAATTGCGGCGGGTATTATACAATGGCCGTTTAGTTTCACAGGATGAACGCAAACCTATGCCTGAAGGAATTCAAGACGCGCTGCTGATCTACAACCCCACGAGTGGGGGGAGGCGGCAGCGTCGTTTTATGGAAATTGAGCAGGCCGTGCGGATTCTGAAGGATTTTGGAATCACGACGGAGATCGCGGCTACTACGGCGGCGGGATCGGCGCAGGTGATCGCGCGGCAGGCCGTGCAGCACCAGCGTGGGATGGTGATCGCCTGCGGCGGCGACGGCACGATCAATGAAATTATCAATGGATTGGTTGGGAGCGCGGTGCCGATGGCTCTGCTGCCGGCTGGGACCGCGAATATTCTGGCGAAGGAGCTGCGGATTCCCTGGGATATTCCGCACGCGGCGCGATTGATTCATGACGGCGTGATACGACGCGTGGCTTTGGGGTTGGCGACGTCGTTGAACGGTGCGCACTCCGCCGATATGCCTCCGGGCGGGCGGTATTTTCTCAGCGTTGGCGGAGCGGGACCGGACGGCGCGATTGTGAATGCGGTGAATGGCGAACTGAAGAAGCGGGCTGGCGTTTTGGCTTATTGGGCGGAGGGCGCTCGGCAACTCGTGCGTTACGATTTTCCGGAGATGCGGGTGCATTCGAATGGGCGGGAACATTTGGCGTCTATAATTGTGATTGGGCGGACTGTGAATTATGGCGGGCCGTTCAAGATTACTACTGGAGCGAATTTGTTCGAGGATTCATTTGAATTTTTGACGAACTCTTCTCGTAGCAGGCTGCGGTACCTGGCTTGTTTGCCTGCTTTGTGGCTGGGGAAACTGCGCGGCATGGACGGGATTGAGGCCTGGAAACACACCGAGGTGATTTGCGAATCGGCGAACGGGGCCGAGGTGTTCGCGCAGGTGGATGGCGAACCGATTGGACGTCTGCCGCTGGCATTTCGGATTGTGCCGGATGCGCTTTCGCTGGTTATGCCGGCTGGTTTGAAGTAGCGGAGTCGCGTCGGTCTCAGGCGCGATGGGAATCGGCGCGATGGAATCGTTGTGCTAGCTGCGCACTGAAAAGACTATCGTGGAAATTCTTACTCATGCGCTGATCGCGCTGATATTGGCGCGCGCTGGGCAGAAATCGTTGCTGCGTTACGGCGCCACAATGCTGGTTGTTTCCGGGATTGCGGTGGATTTGGATTTTCTGAGTTATTTTGGCGGTCCTTCCGCTTATCTGCGATTTCATCGTGGGGTTTTACATTCCGTTCTTGGGTCTGTCGTATTGGTGTGCGTGTTGGCTGTGGTGTTTTGGGCCGTTGCGCGGCGGCGCGCGGCGGTGAAGAATTCTGCTTTGAACTTGCCTCATTTGAGTTTTGTCTCCGCGGTTGTGGTTTGTGGTGTCGGAGTTGTAGTGCATGTGTTTTTCGATCTGGCTAGCGGAATTGGCGTGCGATTACTTTGGCCATTTCGTGAGAAGTGGACTGAGTGGGACTTGGTTAGTGCGCTTGATCCTTGGATTTTGGTGGTTCTGGTTTTGGGTTTGGCGTTGCCAGAGGTTCTGCGACTAGTCAGCGAGGAGATCGGGGAGCGGGCACGTGGGCCGCGCGGGCGGGTGGCTGCGATTGTTACTTTGCTCTTGCTGCTGATTTATTTTGGCGCGCGAGCTGGGCTGCATAGTCGCGCTGTGGACGAATTGAATGCGCGGGAGTATCACGGAGCGCCGGCACTTTCTGCTGGGGCCTTCCCTTCTTCGATTTCGCCCCTTGCTTGGCGCGGGGTGGTTTCAACCGACAACGACATTGAGGTGATTGAGATTTCTCTGGCGCCGGGGTCGGGATTCGATCCGGATCGGGCTGCGCGGCGCTACAAGCCGGAGGAATCTGCGGCGCTTGAGGCAGGGCAGAATACGGCGGCGGCGAAAACATTTTTGGGTTATGCACGTTTTCCGTTGGCTAATTTGGAGCGCGAGGACGAGGGTTACCAGGTCACGTTGCGCGACATGCGATTTGCGGATGACGATCGCAGCGCGGATAACATTTATGTACGTGTGGAGTTGGGCGCGGATTTGCGGGTGATGAGCGAGGAGTTTCGGTACGCTAATTCCGCCGAGCATTGAACACGAGTTTACGCGGCTTCGCAGAGTGACTGAAATTACGGTTTCGCAGGCGAATGGCGGAATACGAAATGGCTGAGGACGTAGAGCACGACCATTGCGCCCAGCACGGCCAGCGCGAAGGTGCCGCCGTGGGATTTTAAATAGCCGAGGGCGGCGTCGCCGTAGCGGACAGCGAGAATTCCTTCGACGCCGTAGCGCAGACCGCGGCCCAGGAGGATTGCGAGGATGAAAGTTTTCGCCGGGACCTGAAAAACTCCTTCCGCGAGAATAAATGGCTTGAACGGGAATGGTGGCGGCAGAATCGCGGGAATGAAGGCGCTGAGGAAGCCGTTGTTATCCACCCACTCTTTTATTTTTTGTGCTTTGCCGCCCGCGTGCTTGTGAAAAAAGGCTTCGCCGGCTTTTTCCGCGACGAAATAGAGGACCAGGCATCCGGAGAGCGAACCGAGCGCGGCCATCGTGGCGTAGTAGGGCATGAGGACGGGTTTGGAGATGCAGAGTTCGATGAGGACCGCGTCCGGGAAAAATGGGAAGGAGAGCAGCGAGGAATCGAAGAAAGTGACGACGAAGAGCCCGCCACCGCCGAAGGTCATTACGAGACCTTGCAACCACAAAAATATTTTTCGACGCCCCATTTTTCGTGGATGCTCCTGAAAATTCGCCCGATTGTAACAGAGTTTGTGCGCACGTCCGGTTCGCGTGCAAATTCGGTCGCGGTGCGAAAATTGCTCTATCCGGTGCGGTCAGTTAGAATTTGCGCTTGAACAATTCCACTTCATCTTCCACTTTGCTTGAGAAATTGAATGAGCGGCAGCGCGAGGCTGTGCTGACGACGGAAGGTCCGTTGCTCGTGCTTGCTGGAGCAGGTACCGGCAAGACCCGCGTGATTACTTATCGCGTGGCGCACCTGATTGAGATGGGCGTGCCGGGTAGCGCGATTCTGGCTGTAACTTTCACCAACAAAGCGGCAGCCGTAATGAAGCAGCGCATCGGCGAGCTGTTGCGTTCGACGGGGCGCGATGCTTCGGACGTGTGGGTTTCGACGTTTCATTCTTTCTGCGCGCGGTTGATACGGCGCGAATCGCAGCATCTGGGGCTGCCGCGAGATTTCGCGATTTACGATGATGACGACCAGACTGCGGCGGTGAAACGCGCGCTGGCGCAGCTGGAACTTTCCACCGACGATTACCCGCCGCGCAGCATGCGCGCGCAGATCAGCTACGCGAAGAATCACGGGCTCACTGTGGAAGAGATGGCCGCTTCGGCCGCCGAGGCGCGTGACGATGTGCGCCAGAAGGCGGCGGAGGTGTTCCGCGTATACAACGACATTCTGCGCAAGGCGGCGGCGCTGGATTTTGACGATTTACTGCTGCGGGCGGTGGAATTGCTGCGGGAACATGCGGATGTGCGCGCGGCGTGGAACGCGCGTTTTCACTATTTGATGGTGGATGAATTTCAGGATACCAACCGGTCGCAGGAAGAATTGGTGAGGCTGCTAGCGGGTACGCGCAAGAATGTTTGCGTGGTGGGCGACGAGGACCAGAGTATTTATGCGTGGCGCGGGGCGCGCGCGGGAAATTTGAAGCGCTTCACGTCGGATTTTCCGGACGCCAAGCTGATTCGGCTGGAGGAAAATTACCGTTCGACGCAGACGATTCTGGACGCAGCCGCGGCAGTGGTGAAAAACAATTCCGACCGGTTGGGGAAAACTCTGCAGGCGACTTTGGGAGCGGGGGCGCGGCTGAAGTTTTTTGAAGCGCCGGATTCCTCCGCGGAAGCAGAGTTTATCTGCGGTGTGCTGTCGGGGCTGGTGCGGAACGATCCGGATGCGCGGATTGCGGTGCTGTATCGCACGGGGGCGCAATCGCGGTCGTTTGAGGAGGTGCTGCGGCGGCTGGGGATTCGCTATCGCGTGGTGGGCGGCTTCAGTTTTTACGAACGCGCTGAGGTGCGCAACGCGCTGGCGTATGTGCGCTTGATTTTTCATCCGGAAGACGATGTGGCTTTGCTACGCGTGCTGAATGTGCCACCACGCGGGATTGGGGCGGTGACTGTCGCGGCTCTGGAAGCGCGCGCGAAGGAAACTTCGAAATCGCTTTGGGCGGTTATCTCGAGCGGCGAGTTTCTGGCGGGGAAGAAATTTAGCGGGGCGCTGCGGTCTTTCTGCAAATTGATTGAGGACTTGCAAAGCCAATGCCAGGATATGCAGCCAACGCAGTTGATCGAGCGCGTGCTGGGCAGCACCGGATATCTGGACTGGGTGGAGCAGCAGGACAATCTGGAGCACACATCGCGCGCGGAAAATTTGCGCGAGCTGGCGAATGCGATGGCGGAGGCTACCGAGCAGGGGCAGACGCTGGAAGACGTGCTGGACCAGGCCGCGCTGGCGAGCGATTCGGATCAGTACGATGACACGATTCCAGTTTCGCTGATGACTTTGCACAGCGCGAAGGGATTGGAATTTGATGCGGTGTTTCTGGCGGGGCTCGAGGAAGGACTTTTGCCGCACGGGCGGGCGCTGGGAAGCAATGCGGAAGTAGAAGAGGAGCGGCGGCTTTTTTATGTGGGGATGACGCGCGCGAAGCAGTCTTTGGTGCTGTCGCGGGCAGTGTACCGGCGGACCTATGGAGAAGAGCGTTTGCGCGCGGCGCTGCCTTCGCGTTTTCTGGCGGAAATTCCGGGAGATTTGATTGAAGCGGCGCTGGGTTCGCAATCGGAGCCGGGCGAAACGCGGCGGTATGAGCCCGATCCGGATCATGCGGAGAATTATGTTTACCGGCAGAAGACGCGCACGCCTTACGGTGCCGCATCACGCGGCGCGCGGCGCACGTCGAAAGATCCGTTGATTGGGACGCGCGTGCGGCACTCGAAATATGGGGTGGGGACGATCATCGAAGTGGAAGGTGAAGGCGAAGACCGCAAGCTGACCGTCAGTTTCCAGGACCACGGGGCCAAAAAACTCATCGAGCGCTATGCCAATTTGCAGCTGGCGTGAGGCGCGGTTTCGTGAAATGTCCGTCCGCGATACAAACACGCTAGGATGAACCCTGCCTGCTGTAGGATGATGTCGCTGGCGCGATGGAATATTGCCGGGAACGCCGGCGCGCAGGGTTGCACCACGACCATTCGCAGGGTAAAGTTTCTCGCTCTTTCACAGGGAAGGTGACGATTGGGCGCACAGCTTTTCCGGACAAAGGATATTGACCGGCTGATTTCCGATTCGGAAGATCCCGAAAAGCGGCTGAAGAAATCGCTGGGGTGGTTGAGCCTGACGTCGTTGGGAATTGGCGCGGTAATCGGGTCGGGGATTTTCACAATTATTGGCACGGCCATCGCGGGACAGAAACTGCAATTTAAATCCGTGCTGAACGCTCCCCTGCTGGAATATCTGATTTATCACTCGGCGTCGTTCGGGCGGCCGGGCGCGGGGCCTGCGATTGCGCTTTCGTTCGTGCTGGTGGGAGTGGTGTGCGCTTTCGCGGCGCTTTGTTACGCGGAGCTGGCGGCGATGATTCCGATCGCCGGCAGCGCCTACACTTACACGTACGCGACAATGGGCGAGCTGATCGCGTGGATAATTGGTTGGGATCTAATTCTGGAATATGCGGTTTCGAATATGGCGGTGAGCGTGGGATTTTCCGCGCACGTCGTGAATTTGCTGGATTGGTTTGGAGTGCATCCGAGCTTAAGGTGGATTACTCCCGCCTATTTGCCGGCGGGGCTGGCGGATCTGCAGGGGAATACGCTTTACGATCCGGGCTGGCATTTTGGATTCAACTGGCCGGCTTTTATTATCGTGATGCTGCTGACGGTGATTCTGGTGCGCGGGATACGCGAATCGGCGAACGCCAACAATATTATGGTGCTGCTGAAGATCGCGGCGATCATGGTGTTCGTGGTTTTTGCGTCGCGGTACGTGCACCCGGCGAACTGGCATCCCTTTGCGCCGAACGGATGGCCGGGAATTCTGACCGGCGGCTCGATTATTTTTTTCACGTACATCGGATTTGATTCGGTTTCGACCGCGGCGGAGGAGTGCAAGCAGCCCAAGCGCGATTTGCCGATCGGCATTATTGCGACGCTGGTGGTTTGCACGCTTTTATATATCGCGGTAGTGGTGGTGCTGACGGGGCTGGTGCGCTGGGAGACGCTGCTGGACGACGCGGCGCCGGTGGTGAATACGCTGAAGAAGTTAGGCTTCAGAAATATTCAACTGATCGTGCTGCTGGGCGCGCTGACCGGGATGATTTCTTCGCTGCTGGTGTTTCAGCTGGGGCAGGCGCGAGTGTGGTTCGCGATGTCGCGCGACGGTTTGCTGCCCAGAGTTTTCAGCCGGGTGCACAAAAGATTTCGCACGCCGGATTTTTCGACAATCATGGCGGGCTTTTTGGTTGGTATTCCCGCAGGGCTGCTGGATATCGGAACTTTGGCTGACCTTTCCAATATCGGAACTTTGTTCGCATTTGCATTGGTGGCCGGAGGAGTGCTGATTCTTCGTTATAAGCAGCCAGACCGGCCGCGGGCGTTTCGCGCGCCGGGTGGAATTTTGGCGCCGGTGATTACGATTCTGACTTGCCTGCTATTGATGGCGGGGCTGCCGATTACCAACTGGATTCGTTTCTTCGTGTGGCTACTGATCGGATTGTGTTTTTATTATTTTTACGGGCGCCGCCACAGCCAGCTGTCGGATGCGAATATCAAGGCGGATGCGGATAAGGATAAACTGCGGTAATGCGCCGTTCGCTGCAACGCGCGGGTGTTTTGTCGGCGGGGATTTTCGTCCTCGGACTTGCGCCGTTGTTTGGGTGGGGCGAAACCGGCGACCGGCTGGTGACGAATCGCGCGGTGGACACTTTGCCGCAGGAGATGCAGCCGTTTTTTTACGCGAACCGGCAATTTCTGGTGGAACACGTTGGGCCGGCGGAAGAAAACGAAGCGAAAAACGGCACTGCGCGCCACACGGATTTCATTCAGCTGGATCACTACGGACCATTTCCCTTCTCTGCTTTGCCGCGCGAATACAATTTGGCGACCACGAAATTCAACCGGCGCGTGCTGGACCAATACGGAATCCTGCCGTGGGAGATTGGCTTTTACAGCAAGAAGCTTACCGACGCATTTCGGGATCACGATTGGAATCAGGTGCGCATCTCAGCTGCTGTTTTGGCGCACTACGTGAACGCGGCGCACGATCCTTTCAACACAACGATTAATATGGATGGGAAACTTTCCGCGCAGCCCGGAGTTAATCAGCGCTTCTCGAGCGGATTGGTGGACCGCTATCAATTGTTCTTTTTTGTGCAGCCTAATGACGCCGTCTTCATTCACGATCCCACGGATCGCGCGTTCGAAATTTGCCTCACGGCTCATTCCTGGCTGGAGAATGTGCTGCTGGCCGACCGGCGCGCGCACGAAGGGCTTTCGAGTTACTCGCAGGATTATTACGACAAGTTCTATTCGCTGGCCGGAGCGGTTCTGGTGCGCCAGCTTTCCGATGCTGCCACCGACGTAGGCTCGTACTGGTTGACCGCCTGGATCAACGCGGGACGACCGCAATTGCCGCAGCAATGAAATGAATCCGCAAACACATACAGCCCGGCCGCCCATGGCCATTGACGCGCTGCCAAAAGCGGAACTGCATTTGCATCTGGAAGGCTCGATCCGCCCGGATACGGTGTTGAAATTGGCTGCGCGGCATGGCGTGACGCTCACGCCCGAAGAAGTCGCGGCGCGTTACAATTTTTCCAACTTCAATGGTTTTCTGGATATGTTCAAGTGGGTGACTTCCTTTCTGCGCACACCGGATGATTATGCGTTGATCACGCGCCAATTGTGCGAAGAGCTGGTGCGGCAGAACGTGGTGTATGCGGAGCTTACAATTTCCGCGGGCGTGATTTTGCGGCGGATGCAGAATCTGGAAGCGACGGTGACGGCGATCCGCGAAGCGGCGCAGTCTGTACCGTTTGCGCGTTTGCGCACAGCGTTTATTTTGGATGCGGCGCGGCAATTCGGCCCTGATCCGGCGAAGGAAGTGGCGCGCTGGGCCGGCCAGCTACAGAAATTGGGCGTGGTGTCGTTTGGGATGGGCGGCGACGAGCTGGCGTATCCGACGATTAATTTTCGGCCGGCATTTGATCTGGCGCGGCAGGACGGGCTGCACATCGTGTGCCACGCGGGGGAGATTGGCGGGCCGGACTCGGTGCGCGAAGCAATCGAACTGCTGGGAGCGGAGAGAATCGGGCACGGGATCGCGGTGATGCGCGACGCGGCGTTTGGGGATACCCTAGCGATGCGACGCGTGGTGCTGGAAATTTGTCCGACGAGCAATTTGTGCACGGGAGCGCTGGCGCGCCAGGTGGGGAAACTCGAGGTGACGCTGAGCGATCATCCTTTGCCGGATTTCCTGAAGCGCGGAATTGCGGTCACGCTTTCGACGGACGATCCGGGAATGTTTCACACCGATTTGCTGACGGAATATTCGAACGTGGCGGGGCTGGGCGTTTCCACGCCGCACCTGGTAAAGCTGATGGAGCAGAGTTTTCACGCGGCATTTTTGCCGCCGGATGAGAAGCGGAAATATTTAGTGGCTCTTCGAACGGCGGCGGATTCGGCGGGGCTGGTATAATCCGAGCGATGAAAGCACATGTCTGGGTGATGCTGAAAACCACGGTTCTGGATCCACAAGGTCAGACTATTCAGCGCGCATTGTCGTCGCTGGGATATTCCACGGTGCAGGATGTGCGGCAGGGGAAGTTTTTTGTGCTGAAGCTGGATGGCCTGAGCAGCGAGGAAGCCAAGACGCAGGTGGAACGGATTGCCAAGGACGTGCTGACCAATCCTGTGATTGAAGAATTCCGCTTCGAAATTCTGGACTGACGGTGGGTTCGTAATCTCAAGATCGGTACTTCAGCAGCTGAAGCCGGAGTGATTTTGCTGTGTTTATGTCGTGCGCTTCAGCCACGACACAAGCAAAGCGCATTCACCACTGCTTCAGCCGCTGAAGTACCGGCCATGCAGTCACGACATAGGCTCGCGCATCCAGCACGGATTGACCTCTCGCCACTTAAGCCGGTTTTGTTTACACTCGTTTATGGCGCAATCAACGCGCCCTGATACCGCCCTATATATAATGATCCTAAGAAGGAATAATTCGAATGAGAGTAAGAAAGACTAGCAGATTGATGTGGATCGGGACGCGGGCATTGCTCTGCTTTATCGGCGCCATGGTCTGTTTTTCGGGCGGGAGTTCCCTTCCCGCGCAGACCGCGGCGAGTCCGGAAAAAACAAAAACCCCGGCCGAAGCCACCCGCAAAGACCTCCTCGTGGAATTCAACGAATCGCTGCAGGAGCTTACCGCCCGCGTCTCGCCCTCCATCGTGCAGGTCCAAGTCACCGGCTATCGCGCGATCAACGAAAAGAATGATACCGACGCCAGCACCATCGGCCGCCAGCGCAGCCTGGGCTCCGGCGTGATCGTGGACCCCGACGGCTACATCATCACCAACGCGCATGTGGTGAAAGGCGCGCAACGCGTCCGTGTAGTCCTCACCCCCACCACCGCGGGTGACTCGCAAGTGCGCGCCAGCCTGGGCCTGGGCGATCACAGCCCGCCAGCCGACGCGCGCATCATCGGCATCGCGCCCGCGATTGATCTGGCGCTGCTGAAAATCGAGCAGAAGAATCTGCCGTCCATGGCTTTCGCCGATTACACCCAATTAAAGAAAGGTCAGCTGGTGCTGGCGTTCGGCAGCCCCGAAGGCCTGGAAAATTCCGTCAGCATGGGCGTCGTCAGCGCCGTCGCGCGCCAAGCCGACCCGGACGTGCCGTCCGTGTACATTCAGACCGACGCGCCCATCAATCCCGGCAACAGCGGAGGCCCACTGGTGAACACCAATGGCGACCTGGTCGGCATT
>Ga0308309_10001648_pt1 | contig 13236 bp, 7 predicted proteins | sample HubBroMetageWFT5_FD_192491 | JGI IMG/M metagenome (GOLD analysis project Ga0308309, IMG submission 192491) | Warmed and freeze-thawed soil microbial communities from the Hubbard Brook experimental Forest, New Hampshire - Hubbard Brook CCASE Soil... | ecosystem: Environmental > Terrestrial > Soil...
ACGAAGTCCCGACATCTCAATCAGCCGCGTGGCCAGAGTCGTGATCTTCACCGGGTCACCCATGTCGAGGATGTAGATCTCTCCATTCGATGCAAGGGTTGTTGCCTGCAATACAAGCTGCACCGCCGATGGGATCGTCATGAAGTAGCGCGTCATCTCTTCATGCGTGACTGTCACCGGGCCACCCGCGGCAATCTGCCGGAGGAAGATCGGCGCGACACTTCCGCTGCTGCCCATCACGTTCCCGAACCGCACGCACGCACACCTGGTTATGCTCTCCCGTTCTGACTGCCGCATTGCCAGGTGCTGGATTGTGAGTTCCGCCATTCTCTTGGTCGCACCCATGATGCTGCTCGGGTTCACGGCCTTGTCAGTCGAGATCATCAAAAAGCGTTCGGCACCGCATTCGATCGCAGCTTCGGCTATGGTGCGGGTACCAAGAACGTTGTTCAGCACCGCCTCACTGCAGTTGTGCTCCATCACCGGCACATGCTTGTAAGCCGCAGCGTGTAGAACGATGTCGGGTTTGTGTTTGTTGAAGACAGCGGATATGCGGTCGCGGTCTCGAATGTCCGCCACAAGAGGCACCGGTTGCAGCTTCGCTCGCGCGTTCGAGGCGAGTTCGCTGTGCATGTGGAAGATGGAATTCTCGTCCTGATCGAGCAACACAAGTTGGTCAACGGGAAGGCGCGCGACCTGCCGGCTCAATTCAGAGCCGATGGATCCGCCGGCACCGGTGATGAGTACAGAGCGCCCCCGAAAAGCCTCCTCCACGGCGGGATCGGGCCGCGAGGTGACCGGGACTGCGTCTTTGATCGCTAGTTCAGGCCGCGGATTTCTTGCTACACGCACATCGCCGTTAACGACGTGAGCCGCCGAAGGCAGAAGCCGGGCCTCAATGCCAAATTCCACGGCTGTGGCAATCACGCTGCTTATCGTCTCCACATCAGCATCGGCGATAAGTACCAAGTCGATCTTGTCAGAAGCCAGATGTTTGGACAAACTCTCCAGCCCATCGGAGACCGTGAACCCGGCCAGCCTCGCCCCGTGCAGCCTCGTGTCGGGCGACAACAGGCATACAACATGAATGTCAGAATGGAACGAAATCTGCCGCAAGGCAGATGCCAAGCCCTCGCTGGTTCCGATCAGCAGCGTTCTCTTGGAAGTGGAGCCGCCCAGCGATGCCTCGAACAAGTACCGCCTCAGGCTACGGACTCCCACCCCCAACATCACGAACACTCCATAATCAACCACGATCACAGTAAGTGGCAGGACTGCGACAGGATGGTACTGCAGCCAGCCGATACGAAGCATCAGCATGATAATCGTAGGCGGAATAGCGGCGAGACACAGGGTCATCGCGTCGCCAAGATTGAAGTATCTCCAGATGGCCCGATAGGCGCCGAGCATCCAGAGACACGCGGGACGCACCAGCAAGAGTGCGACTGCGGACACACGCACCGCCGCTTGATAATTTTCCGGTACATGGAAGTCAAAGCGGAGCTGCCACGCAAGCCAAATGGCAATCATCGAGAGCGAGCCGTCTACTGTGATCAGGCCACCGCGGTTGAAAAGCAAACGTGGTAGCCGGTCAATTGCGCGACCCGCATGACCGCAAAGCTCCCGCACGGTACGTCGCGATACCAGAAACGACATGCTGTGTCCGTGACCCATACTTTCAGTCTGGACGGGTGGCAGGACGAGAGGGGCGATCGACCCTGTTCTCGGGTCGACGGGTACAGCGTTGGGTAAATTTTATGCAGATCGTTGGCTTAGCGCAAGCGATCCGCAATTAAAATTGACTTAAAATCGACTTGTATTCACCCTAGCTCCTGCAAGACCGTTATTCCTCGGCGCTGGCGCCACCAAGTTGCGACAGCCGGACGTCATCAATCCAGAACTGGCCACGTATTAGCGTATCGCCCGGGTTGCGCGAAAATCGTATCACCACGAGCGCCCCGTCGGGTTCGGCAGTGAATGTCGCCTCCACGCGATGCCAGCTGGTGGTACCAAGAGTTTCCTTCGAATGGCCCAACTCGGTGTTTTTGTGAGCGTCGTAAATCCGCAGGCGCGGGCCATCGGCGCTCTCCAGTTCCTCGCTTCTTACCCAAGCCGAGGCCAGGTACGAAGTGCCGGGCGCCACAGGCACGTATTGCCAGACCCCTGCATCGTCAGCGCTGCCGGAGAAGGTGACAAGCAAAGACTCGCTGCCGCGGTGGGCCTGGGTTGAGTCCAGCATCACTGCGATTCCCGGCAGCGCTGTATAGTGCCAGTCAAATCCAGCATTCAGGAAGTCATGTTCAAAGCTGGTGTTTACTACCAGATTGCCAGGCGTGATGTATGGCCTTAAACTGGCGGAGTTTTCTTCAAGTTGCTGCCAGACTTTCTGTGCACCCGCCACATTTCGCTGAGCCAGCAATACATCCACGTAAAACAAAGCGGCCCGAGGATCGAACTCCCGATTTAGTTGCAGCATTGATGACCATACTTGATCGGCCGCTCCCCATTGCTGCCTTGCTACAAGCACTTTAACGAACTTCAGATAGATCTCAGGATCGGGAGGCAATCGCCGACGGATGGGATCAACCTGTCCCAAAGCGCGCCAGCTCGTATCAAGGGCCAACCCGGCCATAATGGGATCGTTGCGCACGACGACTGCCAGCTGATCGAGAGCCTCGTCGGTCTTGCCTTGTACCAGAAACAAGTTGGCCGCGTTCCATGCGACCTCCGGAGTGGTTGGGTCAACAGCAATCGCGTTTCGGATCGCCTTGATCTGCCCTTGGTCATTGCCGAGGCTGTCTTCGGCCTGCGCCAGATGCAGCCAGTACGACGAAGCGTAGGGATCCAGCCTGGTGGCCTGCCGGAACTGGAAGGCCGCAGCTTGCGGATCCTGAGCTTTCCAGATGAAGTATTGGCCTAGCAGGTCATGATTGCTTGCGTCCCGCGGCTGCAGCCGGATTGCACGCTCGAGCGAAACTTGGTCGCGTCTCACTGCAAACCGATGAGCCTGGTATACGCGAACCGCACCCCAGACATAGAACGCGGCGAGCGAACAGATCAGCAGCAATATGGCTGAAGACGCACGCCGCGACTCCAAGTGCTGTGCGACCGCTACGGATGTTCCAGCAGCACTAGAGTTCGCCGGAACTCGCGGATCTTGGTTCGTCCTGGCCATCGTCCTCTTCAACTGGCGCGTGGCGACTGCCCTTTCGCTTGGAATCCGTGTAATAGAGGCTATAACGCGAACCGGAGTAATAGTCGCCCAGCGAGGCCAAGTCGACTGCGTTCAGCACCACGCCAAGCAGGCCGCACTTCACGTGAAGCAACAGGTCACGCGCCCGGAGGACTGCCCCCGTCGTCGTCTGGTTGGCGCGAACCACCAGTATCACTGCATCTGCCTGCACCGATAGTAGGACAGCATCAGTTACGGATAGAGCTGGTGGCGAGTCGATGATGACGTGGTCATACTCATCGCGCCATTGTGTCAACAACTCTTGCAGGAGAGTAGCGCTCAACAACTCCGACGGCTGGGGCGGCATCGCACCGGCGGGCATGACGAAAAGATTTCGCTGCTGAGTGGTGAAGGTCGCCATCCCTACGTCGGCTCCTCCACTGAGGACGTTTGACAATCCAAGCTGCTGACGAAGTCCGAATGCACGATGAACGCCCGGACGCCGCAGGTCAGCATCAACGAGCAGAACTTTCTTTCCCTGCTGCGCCAGTACGATCGCCGTATTGATGCTGGTCATCGTCTTGCCATCCTGAGGCATAGGACTAGTGAAGACGATCGAGTGCGGTGGCCCACCGGCGCTCGACAACAGAATCGATGTACGTAGCGCGCGGTAAGCCTCTGCAATTTCCGATTGCGGCTCGAGACAGGTCACAAGAGATACTGCGGGCACTTGTTCCTGCTGAGCCCCTCTGAGGAGTCCGGTCACCCTTCGCGGAGTGGGCCTCTGCAGCTCGCCTTTCACCGGAATCATGGCCAACATCGAAAGACCGGATAAGGCCTCGACTTGTTCCGGCGTACGAACCGTGGTGTCCATCGACTCCAGCACAAACGCAATGGCGATTCCGCCGATCAATCCCAGCATGAGCGCATACTCCAGATTACGCGGGATGTTGGGACGAGCCGGGGCCATTGGCACGCGTGCTTTGTCGACGATCCGAATGTTGCTGGAATTCAATGCCGCAGCCAGGCTGGCTTCTTTTAGCTTCTCCAGCAGCCCATCGTATAGTCGCCGGTTCGAATCGGCTTCCTCCCTCAGGAGCTTGTACTCGATGGCGCTGACGTTCAGCTGATCGGCAACGGTCGTTTGCGCATCGAGCGCCCCCTGCAGCATTTGTTCGCGCTTCAGTGCCGAATCGTAATCGTTCTGCACACGCCGAATGCCATTCTGCAGCTCCTTGTTGTAGGCGTCTTTGATCAGCGCGAGCCGGCTGCGAACTTCCTGGACCTTGGGATAGGAACTGCCAAACTGGCTTGACAACTGCGCGTCCTGTGCCTCCAGCTCTGTCTGCTGCTGGCGAACGGTTGATAGCAACGGATCTTGCAGGACTAGGCCCACCGCTTCCGGATTGGTACCCCTGACGATGTCGTATTGTGACTCTTTCTGGATACGCTGCACCTGCGCCTGCGTCAGTTCCTTGCTCAGCCCATCCAGCTTCTCGACAGTGAGGTTTTGTTTGTCGTCGGCGCCGATTATGTTGTGTTCTTTCTGGTATTCGACCAATTTTGCTTGTGAAGTCTCGACCTTGATCTGGAGGTCCGCCAATTGTTTCGAGAGCCAATCGGCGGCTGTTATGGTGCTGTCATAGCGCGACTTGATGTTTTGCTCAATAAAGCTATCGGCCGTGGCATTGGCGATTTCCGCCGCCAACGCCGGATCGGGGCTGGAATACCGAATCTCGACAATGGCCGTATTCGGAACTTGCTGCACGCGCAAATTGCCTTGAAACGTCTGCAACAACTGTTCTTCTCTGCCCAGGTTTTGCCGAGACAATTTCGATATCGCACCGGGCTTCGCGTCGGATCCGGACGGCCCAGCGAATTCCGGCCGGCTGTCCAGGTTAAGTTTGCGGATCACGAGCAGGGCAAGAGTGTTCGACTGTAGGATTCTGACTTGCGTGTCGATGCTCAGCTGTGCCTCGTCCAGATCCGCCGACTGCGACTTGGAGAAATTCAGAAGGTTCGACGTCTGGCCAAAGATGGAAACCCGCGCCACCGCGTCGTAGATTGGAGTAATGCGCAGCGAGGCAAGGCCGGAGATGGTTACCACCACCAGCGCGCAGACCAGAATCGTCCATTTGCGCTTTAGCAGGATGCGCCAGTAGTCGCTGATCGTCAGTTCGGGTTGGGGGGCTGCGTATAACTCCTGGAGCCTGTCCAGGGGATGCTCTTTAAGCCCACGGTCAGCTGGACCGTCAAGCAACTGCCTAGTCGGATTCATCGATACTTACCTTCGAACTCCGTTTCGATGAAGGGGCGCGTCCGACCTACCGTCGTCTGGGCACGATTCTAGCACACAACAATTCACGATATCGTTGAGGCAGGAAATCGTCATCGAAGACTTACTTCGGTGATGTGAACCTGCATTCCTCTTGCGTCGGGGCTTGGAAGATTGACTTACGGAGACCAGTAGTACAATGCAGCGAGGCAGATCGCGGAGATGCCTGTTAAATGCGGACGAGAGTAGGCTACGCAATCCTGCTCGGACTCACGTTGGCGGTGGCCGTCAGAGCATACCGCAGTCCGCTTCCAACATTTGACCGTTTGCTTTATGCGGCCACGGTCGTGCATCTGCACACTGCAGATCCAAACCAAATCGCTCAGCAGGCATTCCAGTTGGCGGGCACGACGAATTATCCGCATACCGCGTTTACCGATCAGTTGCTGGCACAACCGACACTCGTTGCCGAGCAGGTTCCGTTTTACGCCATCCGCCCGCTCTACATTTACGCACTTTCCCTCTTTGGTTTACGGGCGGTTTCGCCCTTGGCTTATGTAGGTATTGTGTTGGTATTGGCGCTGTGGGTGCAGAGTCCCTGGTGGGTGATTCCGCTCACTCTTCTTCCTGACCTGCTCGTGATTGCGCGCGAAATTACGCCCGATGCCCTGTCTGGATTCGTGGTGCTGGGCGGATTTTTGTTAGTGAAGCGCGGCCATGTGGCAGGGGGTCTCACTGCACTGCTGCTTTCGCTCGGAGTTCGCACGGATAATCTTTTTTTTCTTGCGCCTCTGTTGGTCGTTCTTGCGCTCAAACGAATGGTGGATTGGCGAGCGGCAGTTGCTTGCGCTGCACTGGCCGGGGCTGCGGTCGCCGTCATCAATCACTATGCCCACAATTATGGCTGGACGGTGCTGATACGGCACAGTTTCGCCGGCGGCTTGATCCACCCGGCGAACGCAGTTTCGCCTATCTCTTTCCACGACTACTTAGGCTACCTGGTGCATGGAGTCACCGGTCTGCTGTCGGTTTGCTCGCTTTGGGTGTTACTGGGTGCACTGGCTTGGTTTTACTCGGAAGGATCAAGGGGACTCCTGCTGGTTGCTGCGGCTTTTTGCTGCCTGCACATTCTCGCATTCCCCATCGCGGAGCCGCGGTATTTTGTCGCTGCGTTTCTTCTTGTTAGTGCGCTGTTGATTGAGACCTTCGGGAGGAATGAAACGCCGATGCATTACAGGAAGTCGGTATCTCGCTTGACCTCAGATGGTGACAAGATAGCTGTCCCATCAACTTAGGTTTTTGAATGGCGCCTCAATCTCCCCAAATGCGTCAGAACTTTATCCCGCCGGAGAGGTCATCCCAACCCGACGAGTCCAACCTGCACCTTCCTCGGCAAGCCCGTGGAGAGCAACTTCCGTTCTTTTTCTGGGGGCTGTGGTCGCTCTTGATTGGCCTTGGAATATACTTCGGGGCGATTGTCCTCTCGATCTTGCGCCTCGCGCTTCTTCACCAGAACTTGTTTGTTGGCTCGATTACGAAGCTTCTTTGGATCAGCGGATTTCCAACGACAATCGGCGTCATCCTCATTGCCGTCGACCTTGGAGCTTATTTTCCGCGCAAACGGCGAGGTATTCACCAAGTTCCCCTGCCGCTTGGCGACGAGCCGATGATTACCGTTGCCTTAACTGCATACAACGATGAATTGAGCATCGCGACCGCGGTTCGAGACTTTCTCAGCCACCCCTTGGTCAAGCGTGTCATCGTCGTCAGTAACAACAGCCACGACCACACGATGGACCGCGCCATTCAGGCCGGAGCAATCACGGTGAACGAGGAGCAACAGGGATACGGCCACTGTGTTTATCGCTGCCTCGCCGAATCGGTGCAGTGGGAGGACACCGAGCTAGTCGCCCTTTGCGAAGGCGATATGACCTATCGAGCGGCCGATCTGGACAAGTTCGTCGCGTATATTTCTCACGCGGAGATTGTCAACGGCACCCGCATAGTCGAGCAGTTACGGGAATACAACACCCAATTGAGCACGTTTATGTATTACGGAAACTTCTTCGCGGGAAAACTACTCGAGGCGAAGCATCTGGGTAGGGGCACGTTCACCGACGTGGGAACCACGTACAAAGTGATGCGGCGCGGGACTGTAGCCAACATTCTTCGGTTTGTGCAACCCACGATCAACCTTGAATTCAACGCCCACTTTCTCGACACCGCCCTGCGACACAATTTTTCGGTCGTTGAGTGCCCAATAACCTTTCACCCACGCATCGGTGTGAGCAAGGGAGGAAACGTGAACAATCTGCGCGCACTTAAAGTCGGATTGCGGATGATCTGGGGATTGACATTTGGATGGGGCCGGCTCTCGTGAGCGTAGACGCGGGCTATCACGAGACTCGTTTCGAATACGACGCACGCCGGGAGACACTGTGGCGGTCTCTCTACAGGTTCTTCTTCAAGCGCTGGATCCGCGAAGATCACTGTGTCCTCGAACTAGGGGCGGGATACGGCCATTTCATTAATAACGTAATAGCGAGGCGCCGTATTGCGTTGGACCTCTGGTCCGAGATGCCCAAGTATGTTCAACCCGGCATCGAATGCCATGTGGGGAGCGTAACCGACCTGTCATTTCTTGAAGACGGCTCGGTGGATTTCGCGTTCGCCAGCAACCTTTTCGAGCACATCACCCAGGACGAATTAGGGCAGGTACTCCATCAACTTCAGGACAAGTTGTCCGTCAACGGTCTGCTCTGCTTATTGCAACCCAATTATCGATATGCGTACCGGGAATATTTCGATGATTACACACACGTCACTGTATATTCCCATCTGACGATGTGCGATTTTCTTCGCGCGCACGGTTATGACATTGTCGATTGTAGACCGAAGTTCACGCCGCTGACGGTAAAGAGTCGGCTGAGAATACACTCCTCCCTGATATGGCTATATCTACGATCGCCCGTGAAGCCGATGGGAAAGCAAATGTTAATCATCGCGCGTCCGACCCGAACGACCGGCAGACCTGGTTCTTCCTGACTGCGAGAAAATATGTCGTTGTCCTCCGCTTTTCGGAGGTCTATTTCGCTGGAATTCCCGAAAGCGTAGATCGTGTTGGGCTGTTGGTAGCTAAAATGGAATTCGTGGTTAGTTCTCAAGCCGCGCGAGGCGGAACACATGCAGCAGCGCTGGAACGAGCTGACATCTGACGTCGTGGTACGTCGTCGATACAAGTGTTTTTGGCGGGGGATAGTCTTGCTGGTCGCTGTGGGGCTGGTGGCCACATTCGCTTTCGCGTATCTATTTACAACATTTGTCCCATGGGACGACGAAGGGTATTTCCTTCAGGCTTACCGGGACTTTCTTAGGGGCCAAGTACCTTACGATCAGATATTTGCGTTTTATGGCCCATTCACTTTCTACAGCGCAGCGCTGACTGCCCGCTTCGACGCTGCCAACGTCACCCACGACAATTTCCGCTGGGCGCTACTCGCGGTGTGGATTGTGATTGCGTCGCTCATCGCAGGAGTTGTATGGCGCTGGACACGTCAGTTTAGCTCAACGGTCCTTGCGTTTCTTTTGGTCGGATTACACTTGAAGGGCTTGGCCAAATCGGTCGGCCATCCCCAGCTTTGGATCATCTTGGCTGTCGCGGTGCTGCTGTGGTTGGGTCTCGATTGGATATACCTGCCAAGTAAGCAACCACGCGCATTTTGGATGGGCTTCATCATAGGCATCATCCTCCTCTGCAAAATCAATATGGGAATCTTTGTGTTGATAGCAACAGCAGTTGCTGTAAGTCTCCAGCTAAGGGGTCGGCTTCGACATTTAGCACTTGGAGGCTTAGTGATAGCCGCGGCAGGATTGGGTTTGTTGCTGTTTTCCGCAGCCTCAACAGGATCCGAAAAGTTCTTCGCGGTTGCCTACCTTGGGTCGCTAGCAGCGACTATCGGTATCGCAAGTGTCCGCCCTGTGGAGAAGCAGCCGTCGCTTACAGGGTTGAGTTGGCTGGCAGCAGGTTTGGGAGTATGCGCGTGCGCCGGAGTAGGCATAGTTCTAGTTTATGGAACGACCCTTCGTGCTCTATTCCGGTCTTTAGTAACGTACCCTGCACTCCTGTCGAGGAGCTATCACAGCCCATTCCTGGATGCGACGCACGGAAGCTCTATCCTGTTATCGGCAGCCGGCCTGGGTGCAGCCATTTCGGCGTTACGCTGGTACCGGGTGGGTGAGGTGCGACCGGCCCGACTCGGACTACTCAAAATCGCGGCTGGCGCCGGGCTAGTGTGCGCTTTCTCCTATGATCACCGACTCGCGTTGACGGGTTCGCTGCTATTCCTGTGGTTGCTCATTGTCGATGCACGGCCCATGTCCGGCTTGGAGTATTCGAATCGGTCGTTTCTTGCTCTGCTGGGCCCGCTTCTTAGCCTGCAACTATTCCCTATGGCAGGGGAACAAGTCGATTGGGCTGCGCTGATGCCTATGACAGCCGCAGTCGTCCTGCTAGCAGACGGCATAAACTGCATTGAACATGAGAGCTTAGGGATGCAGATGCCCCCCCTGACCCGCATTTTTGCCGGTGGAACAGCGACCCTCCTGGCCATTCTGGTGTTTTTGTCTGGTGCGAGACACACAAAACTCCGCTTCAGCGAATGGCTCAGTGCTGAGTCCGTGAATCTTCCGGGAACACACTGGTTGCGGCTGCAGCCGAATGATACGACCCGCTTGACGGTCACCGTCAGCGGACTCAGCCAAAACTGCCGGGAGGTGCTTATGCTTCCTGGCCTTTACAGCTTCTCAGTTTGGAGCGGCGTACCACCGGTGGAAAGAACGCGAGTCCATTCCTGGCCATTCTTATCGCCAGATGAAGTTCGGAAGGAAGCGCTACCAAAGCTTCGACAGCAAGACCGCGAGTGCGTGCTTGTCAGTTACAAAATGTACCGATTCTTCAGACGGTGGGCAGTCTTCCCTGGCAATGACGAGTTTCTGTCTGAGGTCGAGCGAACTATGAGGCCAATCCTAGTCGTCCAAGATCTCACTTTATATGAGTCCTCGCAAGGAGCGGACACAACTCCGAATTCTGTAGGATCTGTAGCCCAACCCCCGGAGACCACCCGCCGGTAAAGGTATACTCCTTCCTCATATGGCTCTACCTGAACTCTCCCGTGAAGCTGCTTGGAAAGCAAATGCTGATCGTCACGCGTCCCACTCGAACGACCCGCACATCCGGTTCTTCCTGACAGCGAGACAGTATGTCGCAGTCCTCTGTTTTCCGGCGATCTTTGCGGCTGTGGCTTATTTCTGTTGGGTCGCGAAGGCGACGACATATCCCTTCGAGTTCGATTACGGCGAGGGTATCGTCCTCTGGCAGGCCGCGCACGTTACGCGGCTCACGTCTGCGTATGCCTCAATCTCCCACTATCCCTACATCGTTTTTCACTACCCGCCGATCTACCATCTGGTTTCCTGGATGGTATCGAAGCTAACGGGCAATCTTTTGTTTGCCGGGCGCCTGGTGACTCTTCTTTCCACCTTGGCCTTGTGCCTCACGATGGGATGGACCGTTTACCGGTCGGTTCCTGCGCGAGCGCCAAAATTGGCGGCGATCGGAGGTGCAATTTTTGCAGCCGCGTTGCCCTGCGGCCTCGACAACATGGACTGGGCATTGCTGATGCGAGTCGACATGCTTGGGCTTTGGCTGACCTTCGCCGGTTTGGCTGTTTTTATCTTTGGCGGAACCACCGCGATGCGCTACGCCGCGTTCGTCTTGTTTGTGGCGGCAATGTATACGAAGCAGTCGCTGATCGCCGGCGCGCTGGCTTGCTTAATCGTCGCTGCCATTATGAACCTCAGGCAGGCGATTCAATTCCTTTTGTTCACGGCCGCCCTGGGAGCATTTGTATTGGCACTGCTTGTGCTCGCGACGCACGGGCAGGTAGTTCGGCACCTCTTCCTTTACAACCAGAACACCTTTTCTCTTCGGCGCGCGATTCATCTCATAAATGAAAATATGCAGCTGACGCTCCCTCTGCTTGCTCTGGCCTGTGCCGGCGCGTTCGGTCCTCTGGCCGATGCCGCAAGAGCATTTTCAAAGCGTAGATTGGCGCCGTTCCGCGCGCGACTCCTGAAGAGTTCCTACCGGCTAGCAGTGTTCACGTTCGCCATTCACTTCGTGGTTTCCGGGCTCGTGTCCCTCACCGTCGGCAAGGCAGGCGCTAACAGCAACTACCTCCTGGAATGGAACCTGAGCGCCTGTACACTCGCCGGGTTGGTAGTGGCACGCCTCATTTGGAGTTGGCGGTCCATGCGCCGGGTATCTTCCGCAGCTGCGGTGGCATACCTGCTGCCGCTTTTAATGATTGCTCAGCAGGCCGTGGCGGCCGTTCGCTTTGTCGCGCCCAGCAGCTCTCTACGCCAGGAATACGCCGACAACGTCCGGAATTCGGAAACACTCCTGCGCATTCTCCAATCCAGTCCAGAACCGGTGATGTCAGAGAACATGACTCTGCTCTACCAAGCCGGGAAGCAGGTGCCGTTTGAACCCGCTATTATCACCCAATTGGCCGCAACGGGAGTGTGGGATGAAACGCCGCTCATTGACATGATCCGCAAGAAAGCCTTCTCGGTCATGCTTATCCACGATATCGACGACCCTGACCGGTATTCTCCCGCCGTTGAGCGCGCGATCAAGGAGAATTACGAACCGGGGGAAGAAGTCGGCCAACTCACGGTGTATCGCCCTGCGGTTAGCCGCCAGTCCCAGCCCACAGTGTCAGAGGGAGAACGGCCTTAAGTACGAACTGGCTCCTGGCGCTGGCCCAGCAAAAGTGCGCGAACGGCAGTGGAAAAGCCATTCTCGCGTCGTTGACCCGAACTCTAGGAAGTTCCGGTGGCGAGTGCGGCCAGGGCAAAAAAAAGAGCCGCATTGGCGGGAATCTGCAGATTGAAATCCGACAGACTGTGAACCAGAATGCCGGTGACTCCAACGATCGAAGCCAGCGTCACTGCCGAACGAATGTCAGTCCGCCAGCGCTCGATTCTGTGCAGGCCGCGACGGAATAACAGCGCAATGAACCAGCACCCGAGGGCAAAACCTGCGAGTCCTGTTTCGACCGCCATCTGTACATAGTCGTTATGTGCCTCATTTACGAAATAGTTCGTATAGAAGCTCCGAAACGAGGGATACACTTCAGGAAACGTCCCTAATCCCCATCCGAGAACGGGCCGTGAGCGAATCATTCTAAAGCTGTCTTTCACGATTGCGAGGCGGTCCCCGGCACCTGCTTTTCCCAGGGGGTCGTGAAGCCGCGCGATCCTCTCAGTGATGCCGCCCGGGCTCAGCAGAACCAGCCATACGGCAAATAACATCGCCACTAGCAACATCAGCGTTACCTGGCGTCTTGAGTGCTCCCGCACTGCCGCGATGATGGCAAGAACGACCATTTGCGCTCCGAAGGCGAGCATGCCGCCAAGGGACCGCGACAGGAAAATCGTGCTGGCCATGAGCAGGGCAACGAACCCAAACAGCACTCGCCACGGTTTTGGCCAGCGATTCATCATCGCGAACACCAGCGGAATCGGTACCAGCATTTCCATCAATCCGGCATAATGCGAGTGATCAACGTAAGGACCGTACACCATGCCGCCGTATTGGTTAGGTACCCTCCAATACAACAGCCCGTTCCAAGTGAATTGCTGAACCATGGCAAATAGAGCAACGAAGAATCCGAATACGATGAAGAACACTGCGAACGTCTTAATCCATCGTGTATGGCGCAGGCAC
>Ga0308309_10001652_pt1 | contig 13210 bp, 8 predicted proteins | sample HubBroMetageWFT5_FD_192491 | JGI IMG/M metagenome (GOLD analysis project Ga0308309, IMG submission 192491) | Warmed and freeze-thawed soil microbial communities from the Hubbard Brook experimental Forest, New Hampshire - Hubbard Brook CCASE Soil... | ecosystem: Environmental > Terrestrial > Soil...
GAAGCTGGATCCGCAATCGGCGGATGCGCACAAGTTTCTGGGCAATGTGTACACCGTGTTGGGAGACGAGGAGAAGGCGCGCCGCGAATTAACCGAGGCACAGCGGCTGAAAGCCATGGAGCCCTGAGGAAAGTAACCGGTTCAGGAACGCCGCTTGCGGTACAGTGAGGGATCCACCGCAAGAGCCATCGCTTCCACGTTCAACCCAATGCCCAGGAAATCGCGGACCGACTTTGCGGAGCCCGCCGGGTCGCTGAGTATTTTTCGGTATCCCACACGGCAAACCGGGATATCCGTTCTGTGCTCGAGCCAGTCGACGATCTCTCTCATGTGATCGCGAAAGGCGGAAGTCAGGAGCGCGGCGTCCACGAGCTCCGCTGATCCACGACGCTTGAGCATCTCATCTTGCGACGCAAGCACTTCTGGGAGCGGCCGCTCCATGAAAATCAGCTTGTAATTCCTGCCTTGTGGAAGCGAAAGAAGAAGCTGTGAAATAACTTTCACGGCCTTTCCTTCGGCTTCGTCGATGCGATTCGGTTCTTTGGGCAAAAGCTTGATCGGCTCCCATTCGCAATAGCCGCGCGGATTGTCGATGTCGGGCTTGCGTTCCAGATTGGTGAGCAGAGGCATGCCACCGGCCGCCAGCATTTGCATCATCAGCGATGTGCCAGAGCGCGGTAAGCCCGAAACAATCGTGATCACGATTCGACCATAGTAATGTGCCGCGACCGCGCTCTGCCGAGCTAAGCGCGGCCAGGCTACGGCGCGGTGGGTGGCGCAACGGTCCACGGTTTCCCGTCAAGGTACCCGGGGAGCGCCAAACCAAATAGTTTCAGAACCGTGGGAGCGACGTCGACAATGGCGGGCTTCTCATCGCTGATCTTGCGATTGCAGAAAAGAACGCCGGGAACCAGCCGCGGGTCAATGCAATGGTCGCCGCTCCACGCCTTCAGGTTGTCTTCGAAGATCTGGCTGGTGACCTTGCCCATGACGGAATCCCAGGAGGCGCGGAACCCGTCGCCATAACCGACAATCAGATCAGGTGCGTTGTCAACGTAGGGACCCGCATACACGGAGTCGCAATCGAAAACACCGGTGATACCGGCACGGCCAGAGGCAGGGTCTACGAGTCCGTCGAGTTTGAAACGCAGTTCGTCCTTCAGCGCTTCTGCGTTGGCGCCTGGTTCAACGATGCCCTCACGCTCGCGGCCTTTGAGGTTCAGGTACAGTCCATTCAGGCCCATGGTGTAAGCGCGCGTGCGAGACCAGTCCACATCATCGAACCAGTCGCCGCTCTCGGTCTTGCCGACCTTCAGCGCCAAATATCCGTTCTGGTGCAGCCACGCATTCAGATTGACGCAGCGCGCAAACGACTTGAAACCGTGGTCGGAGACGACCATCAGCAGAGTCTTGTCGTCTATCTGCTTCATGACGCGGCCGATCAGTTCGTCCATGCGGGAGTAAAGGTCCTGGATCACGCTAGGACGTTGATCGCGAGGTACGTCGCGGGCAGCGGGATGGTCGTCGTCGAGGTAACGCCAGAACATGTGTTGCACACGGTCGGTCGTATCGAACACGCAGGCGCAAAGGCCCTGCTGCGTTTTTTCCAAGGCGTCGAACAGCATGCGCTCACGATCGTCATGATTGGCATAACACTGCGCCAGGAAAGCTTGATCGTCGAGCACTTCCTCGTTCAAGGCCCACGTGTCTTCCGCGAGTCCCAGGGTTGCATAAGGGCCAAACAGTTTTGCCAGGTAAATGGAGTACGTCACCGGGTGAGAGATGGGTAGATCGGGCTTGCTGGGATCGATGTTTACCGGCGTCACGTATACCTCGACCTCGGGCGACACTTCCTTGAGATAGAAGCGGCAGATTCCGTGTGCGCTGAAGCCCATGCCGGCGCTGAACTTCACTGGAATCCACTCCGAATAGTCGCCAACCTTTAACGTGAAACTGTGTGAGTCCACGGTGAAGCGGGCTTGATTCCCTTTGTCAGGATGGATCTCAAAGTTCACGCGCAGTTCGTCGCCAGAACCACCCTGCAGCGGATTTTCAGCACCGGGAACGTAGGAACTGCATGACGAGCCGTTGCGCTCGATCGGAACGCGAACCCCGCCTTCGCGAAATTTGTCATCGCGGAGGCGAGTTGTGCACAGACAAAAGGTTCCCTGGCTCCCTTTCAGGTCGGGGACACACATGCCGGAGAGTAGAACGCCGGAGAATTTCTCCGGCGGAAAAGTAACCGGCACGCGAATCACGGAGCAGAAAATGCCAGCTTCTCCCAGCCAGTGCCAGAAAGGTATTCCGCGGCGCATGCCCTTGATTCTCGGGCCTCCGAGCGGGATGGTGTACTTGCCAATCTTCCAACTGCGCTTCGGTCCCTTAATCTCGGCCGAGGACAGGTAGGGAAGGTAGTTGCTGAGATCTCGCGCGAGAAAATCGTAGATATTATGCTTGCCAGGGTTCACACCGGTCATGAACGTTGACCACGCCACTGGAGAAATAGGCGGGAATGTGGTCTGCAATCTCCGAAAGGTCCCTCGCTCGCGCAACTTCGCGAGATTCGGCAGTTTGCCTTCGGCAATGAATCTCTCGGTCAATTCCGGATCCATGCCGTCAAACCCGAGAATGATGGCACGTTTGATCTGTGCTTTTCCGTAAGCCTTGCGTCGCCGCAACAGGCGAAATAACTGCCGGAAAGGCCAGGCAAAAAACGCGTACACGGAATAGAGGAAAGCAACGAAAAGCGTCCAGAAAGATGAGAGGACCGCAAAACCCGCGCCGGGTCCGGCGTATGCGTGGCTGCGTAAGGGATAGAGCAGCACGATTCCGAGAACCACCAGACTTGCGAGGAGCCGCCTGCGCTCAGCCGGGGATGTTGTTTCGCTCCACTTCATATTTCAATCCCAAGAATACTCTTGAAAAGGAAACCTGCAGCCAGAGACAAAACAAAGAACAACCAGATCCAGTTCCATTCGAACCCAGCGAGAGCAACGTTCCGGGCAGGATATTGTACGTCGATTGACTCGATAAGACTGCTCGCGGGCAGAGCGGGTTCCGAAGATACGAAAATACGCTCCCAGAATTTCCCGCGAAGTCGGACCCGCGACAAGCGCTGCAAGCCCGCCCCAACCACCACTCGTTTCGAGAAAGTCTGATCAGAGGCTTGAACATTGACGACGTATTCTCCCGGCTTTTCGGGGACCACTCTCCAGGCAACCTCGCTTTCCGAAGGCACGTGCACCGCCGGCGCCGTAGTCGACAGCCCATCCGGCAGCTGGAGCGATGCCTCATTCAATGCGTCCGGATTGTCCATCCGCACCTTCACCAGAAATGGGTGCCCCACTTCGACCGGCATCGAGCCCAAATAGCGATCGAGTTGCACAATCAGAAATGTCAAAGGCACAATCACGAACAGTAAAGGCTTGAATGCCAGTCGCAAGTAACGACCGGTCGCCAGCACAATGCGACCATACGAGCGCAAAACGACGGGGATCTGATCCTGAAAAAGCCTGAGCGCCAGCAGGTGGGCCTTGAGGCGATCCTTGGCGACGTGGATTGCCTTCTGGTCGGAGGTATAGCGAAACACGACCACCATCACCAGACCGATGACAAGTGAGATCCCGACAACTATTGCGGCTGGGAGGTTGACTCCAAGAGAGCCCATAGGCGCGTAAAGCGGTGAGGCCACCCTACTCGATATATCCAAGCCCCTGGAGCCGCTTCTTTACGATTTCCTTCGACGTGGAACCGCCTTCGCTGGGAGGCAGCACCTTGTTCACTTCTTTCTCGAGAGCATGCACTACGAATTCGTCGACCGACGCGTAGCCACAAGCTTCCGCGCACTGCTTCACCTTATCCAGCAATTCGCCTTCCAGCTTTACTTTGTGAGAGCCGAACATTAATCTCCTGCAAAATCAGTGCGTCGCGCTGCCGGGCTGAAACACGGATTGTCCAATCATACCCTTTGCCTTGGGGATTCCAAACTCCGCCAGAATAGTCGGAGCAATATCTGTCAGCGCCGGCGCCTCGGCTGCGATTTTCCGGTTGCTGAGCAAAACTCCCGGCACGAGAGTGTAGTCCATGCAATGGTCGCCACTCCAGGGATTGGTGTTGTCTTCGATTTCATCCGTTGGAAAAGCACCCAAAATCGTCTGCCATCCGGCCCGATAGCCGCGGTTATACCCGACGATTAAATCCGGTCCCTCCCTCGCATACGACCCTTGATACGCCTCGCCGGCAAGGTCAACGCGGGTGATGACAGGCTGTTTTGCTTTTAGATCTTGCACTGCGAGCAGCTTCGCCCGAATCTCCGCCATTAAACTGTCTGCGGCAGTTCCCGCTTCTACGATTCCATTGCTTTCACGGCCACGCAAGTTGATGTAGAGCCCGTTCAGTCCGACGCCGTACGCGCGCGTCTGGGTCCAATTAACGTTGGCAAATGGCTCGCTGGAATTGCGGCTCGTATCGTTTTTCAGATTGATGTACCCGTTGTCCAGCAGCCAGGTGTTCAGGTTGAAGGAGCGATAGTACGGGGCAAATCCGTGGTCGGAGAGAACGAGCAGTGTCGTGCGGTCATCCAATCGAGGCAGCACTTCCCCCAACACCTGATCCATCTGCTCATAAAAGTCCTCGATTGCCGAACCGTTCTGGGCCGCAAGCGTGGCATCGTATTCGGGATGCTTGGGGTCCATCAACCGCCAGAACATGTGCGAATTGAGATCAAGGCTGGAAAAGTAAAAAAAGAATACTCCCCGATTGAACCTTGGGAACTCGGCGTCGAAGATGCGGCGGTGCTCAGCCAGAACGGTTCGGGCCTGCCGCAGATATTCGTCGTCGTCGAGCAAGCCATCCGATACAGCTTTCGTGTCTTCGGCGATTCCCTGAGTATGGAACTCTCCTGCTTCGTCGGTCAGAAACCGAGAATAGCCGGACGGTGTCGAAATCGGTAGCGCCGGATCTGCGGGATCGATGTTGATCGGCGACACGTAGAGCTGAAAGCGGGGGTGCGCCTGTTTGAAATAAAAACGGCACATGCCTTTTACATTTGCGAAGAACGGAACCAGTTGGAACTCGACGCGGATCCAGTCGCTCCACTCCCCTTCGCGTAGTACAAATTCCTGGCCCTGCACCGTGACTTTTGCCACGGACTCCAGAGGATCAACCGCAACCGAGAATGGTTCCACAGCGACAGGAGAGCCTTTTCGAAACGAATTGTCAGGGCCGATGAGATTAGCCGTTACGCGCGAGTTCTCAACATGCACGGGGATGATCTGGCCGCCTTCGACCGCTCCGGCCGCGGCCGCGGGATCATCGGTGTAAAAAGAAAATGTGCCATAAGTTCCCCGCAGATCGGGAGTTCCCATTCCCGAAAGGGTTTTGCCCTTGGCAGCGACAGGAGGGAAATTCGATGGAATCCGAAAGATTGTGTTTGGGACGGCGTGTTCATCAAGCAATTGCCAGAAAGCAACGCCTTTTCGCAGTTGTTCGGCGCTCCCACCGCCGAGAGGAATCGCCCAACTGCCAAGGCGGATCGCATGCTTCGGTCCCTCGACCCGCGAGGCCGAAAAATAGAGCCCCAGGGTTTTCGGGTCGCGATGAATGAAATCGAAGATCGCATGACCACCTGCATTCATACCCGTAATAAGGTTCGACCACGCTACCGGACTCTGGGGTGGAATGCTGGTTGTGAGCTGGCGAAAATCTCCCTGAGCCTCGAGTTTCGCGAAGTTCCGCATTTTTCCTTCGCGCATGAAGCGATGCAGAAGTTGAGGATCCATGCCGTCGATGCCAAGAATAATTAGCCGCGGATCGGTACGTGAATCGGCTGGGGCGGACCGGCAGGAAGACAGCATCGCCGCTGCGATTAAAAGCAGCGAAGAGCACAGTACCCAGGGTATTTTCTTCAGAGACTCAATCCTCAAAGGTCCTCGTTCCGCTTTGTGACAGTTCCTCGGAACGTTGTTAGACTTTTATCCATGCTGCGGCATTTGGGTCCGGGGTTCCTTCTTGGCATTCTAACCCTGCTTGTTTTTCCGGTCGACTCCCCGGCCGCAGCCAAGCCGAACATTGTCCTTATCACGCTTGATTCTACTCGGGTGGACCGCATGGGCTTTATGGGCGCGCGCAGTGGCCTGACTCCCAGTCTGGATGCCATTGCGCATCACGGAATCGTCTTTGCCCAGGCCTACGCGCAAGCGCCCGGCACGGTGGCCTCCGACGCGACCATTCTTACAGGCACCTATCCCCAGACACATCGGGCCACCGAATTTGCTGTTCCCCTGGCTACGACGCTGCCGTACTTGCCGGACCTGCTTCATTCAAACGGATACCGAACTGCTGCGTTTGTGGGATCGATTCTGCTGGATCCCCGAAACGGTCCGTTCCAGGGCTATGATCGTGGCTTCAACGTATACGATGCCGGCTTCCATCAGCCTCAGCGCGATGAAAGCCGCTTCCAGTCGGTCGAACGCCACGGGGATCAGGTGGTTGCGCATGCCATGAATTGGCTAGCCGCGAACAAGCAGCGGCCCTTTTTTCTTTGGGTGCAGCTGCAGGATGCCCATGCCCCTTACACAACTTCGTACGAACGTGCGGTCGCGTCTGCCGATGCCGCAGTCGGGAAGCTGGTCAGTTTTCTGCGCAGCCAGTCGATTTACGACGATGCCCTTATCATAATCGCCTCGTCTCAGGGGGAGAGTCTTGGCGCGCACGGAGAGGAGACGCACGGCATTTTTCTCTATGACGAGACCATTCACGTGCCGCTAGTTCTGAAATTACCCAAAAACCAGACAGCTGGGAAACAGGTCAAGAATCGCGCACGGCTTCTGGACATTGCGCCAACTGTGTTAGCGGCAGCCGGCGTCCCCATTCCCGCGCAGATGCAGGGCCAGTCGCTCATGCGAGTGGCTGAAGCAAGCTCCCAGAACGACCAGCCAGCCTATTCGCGCAGCGAACTTCCGCAGCAGGGCTTCGGATGTAGCGTGCTCGAGTCGTGGCGGGCGGGAAAATATCTCTACATCCGCGCGCCGAAGCCGGAATTGTACGATCTTTCGCTTGTTCCAAATGCGACCCACAATTTGGCGCAGAGTTCAAAGGCCACGATTGAAACCATGGCCTCACAACTCCAAGCCCTCGACAACCGTCTCGGAAACGAACCCGGCAAGTCCGACGGCTCAGGATTGACCTCCAGCGAGATGCAGAAACTGGCTTCTCTCGGATATGTCGGACTGCAGAAGGGCAGCGCCGGCGTAAATGCCGCTACAGAGGGAACCGATCCTAAGGACGCCATCGCTGCCATCAACAACATCCTCGCGGCAATGCTCGAGTCGGACGACGGCAAGCCGGAGAAAGCAATCCCGCTGCTACGTCAGGTGCTTGCGGTGCAACCAGCCTTCTACCTGGCGCAATATGGAATGGGCTTTGCGATGGTTCAGCAAGGGCAATATGCGGAGGCCATCGGATATTTGCACAAAGCGATCGAACTGCAGCCTGATTCTGCGTTCGCGCACTACATGATGGGTCTCAGCCTGATGAAGACCGGCGATTTCAAGGCTTCTGCTATTCACCTGGAGATCGCGTCAGGGCGATTGCCGGCATTCTCCGCGGCGCATTCCTTGCTGGCCGGCGTATACGAACACTTGGGACGCAGCCAGGACAGCGCCCGAGAACGAACCAGAGCAGTTCAGACAAAAGATTGACTGCCGCCAGGCCCAAGTGGGGATAGCGTCATTTGTGCTAGGCTGATGAAACCGGTGAAGGTTCTTCACACCCTCTATATAGTGCTGATTCTGTCTGCTGCGGCAGCCTCCGCGCCCAGCAAGACGCCGCCTCCGGACATTTTCCTTATAACCATCGACACTCTTCGGGCAGACCACGTTCACTGCTACGGGTACACCGGTGTGGCGACGCCTGCGCTCGACGCGTTAGCGAAGGACGGTGTACGGTTCACCCAGGCTTTTACGCCCAGCCCGATCACGAATACATCCCATGCCAGCATTCTCACCGGACTATTGCCGGGCTCGCACGGGGTGACGGATTTCGGCGTGCCCTTGTCGGTATCACATCCAACCGTGGCGGAGTTGCTCAAAGCCCAAAATTATCACACTGCCGCGTTTATCGGGGCCGTGATCCTCGACAGTAAGAGCCTGGCTCCGGGGTTCGATCGAGGCTTCGATTATTACGACAACTTTCCCGAACACTCGTCGACGAAGTCACGCTGGGGACGCCTCGAGCGCCGCGGCATGGACGTCGTGGAACACGCGGAGAATTGGTTGAGCAAGCACCCTGCGGGCCCGCATTTCCTGTGGGTTCACCTCTACGATCCTCATGATCCATACGAACCGCCGGCGCCGTATTCGCAGGTATATAAGGATCATTTGTACGATGGCGAAATCGCCTACGCGGATTCCGCCCTGGCGCACTTCATCACTTATCTTAAGAGAAGCGGCATGTATGGCAATTCGGTCATCGTCGCGGCCGGTGACCACGGCGAAGGTTTGGGAGAGCATCACGAAGACACGCATGGGATCTTCCTGTATGACTCGACTACCCACGTTCCCTTGATCGTCAAGTTGCCTGGCCCACGCGGCGCCGGCGCTGTGGTGACGGCGCAGGTGCGGACCCTGGACATTATGCCAACTCTCCTGGAATTGGCGAGTGCTTCGGCTCCTCAAAAAAAAGATGGAGACTCGTTGGAGCCCTATTTTGACGGCAAAAGTGAAGCCGCTCGCCCCGCCTTCGGCGAAACCGATTACCCCTTGCGTTTCGGCTGGGCCCCGCTGCGGTCGGTGCGAAGCGACGGTTTTAAGTTTATCGAGGCGCCACGGCCCGAGCTCTACGACTTGCCGCTTGATCCCGCCGAGATGACCAATAAGTACGAACCTCAGGACGCACGCGTCGAAAAATCGCTTGCCATGTTGGCAGAAGTGCGATCCAAAGAGGCTCAACTCCAAGGATCCTCAATCCCGGCTCAGGAGTCCTCACTGCCTGACCCGAAAGACAAAATTGAAGAGCAGAACCTCCTGCACACGGCGATGATCGCTGCGGAAGACAATCGCCCTGCGGATGCTTGTAAAACCCTTGAGAAGGCTCTCGCGCTCGATCCCAAGTCCCCTACAGCGCTGCGACAGCTAGGTGAGTTGGAGTTGCAGGCAGGTGACCATGTTCAAGCTGCCCATCATTTCAAGGCCGCTGCAGAAATCCGCCCGGATGACGCCGTAGCCTTGTTTCACGAGGGGCAGGCGCTGGAGAAAACGCGCGATCTGGGCGGTGCACGGGATGTGCTCGAAGCCAGCCTGAAACTCGTGCCCGGACAGTTCGAGGCGCGCTTGCTACTCGGCCAGGTGTACTTGGGCCTCAAGGACCCGGCAGCCGCCGAAGATCAGTACGAAGCAGCGTTATTGCTGCAGCCGGGCAGCGTGGAAGCGCAACTCGGCTTGGCAGACGCGCAAATCACCAAAGGCAACTTCGCGGAGGCCGCTCAATCGCTGCAGGCATTATCGAAAGTGCAAGCCAAGAATGCGCATCTATTCGATCTTCTGGCGAAAGCTTATTCCGGCCTGGGCAAAAAGACGGAAGCTCAACAAGCGGCGACCAAAGCCAAGCTTCTGTCCAGCAACAAGTAATCCTCCAGCAGCGTTGAATTCCAGACCTATACCATGGGCTGTTGCGCCGGAGTAAAATACAATCGACCGTATCTCCTGCGGGAGGTTTCGTCATGAGAACCCCAATTCTCCTGTTCGCTGTTCTGCTTTCGGCATCATTGGCCTGGGCGCAAGGTGCAGCGCGTAACGGCAACACGGGACAGCGGCAGGCTGACAAAGCCGAGGACCAGTTCGAGAAAACCGTGCCTCCTCCAATTCGCCAGCAATCGTCAGTGGATTTCGCAAAAGTTAAGAGCGACGCAGATGAACTGGTGATCCTGTCCCAGTCGATTCACTCCGGGATCGACGAGGTGGGGAAGGGCATGCTCCCGAAGGATCTGATCGATAAGTTGAAGCAGATGGAAAAGCTTTCTAAGCGTCTGCGCAATGAACTAGCTCCTTAAACGGCAAGATCAAAAAAAACACCAGCCCCTGGTGGAGCTGGTGTTGATAGTTCCGCCACATTTACCTAGAAGGTCAGCTTCAGAGCAAATTCGATCTGTCGCGGTGAACCCAGCGTATACACGCCGGTGCCGACGCCGACCCGGTTCACGAAATGACCATTGTAATTGGTGCCGTTGATGGTGCCCGTCCCGCCAGACAGCAGGCCGGACATCATGCTTTCAGGCAGATCAAAGTTGGCAAAGTTGGCAATGTTGAAGAAGCCGACTGACGGTTTGATGGTCAGCCGCTCTTTGATGGTGTAGGTCCACGCCAGCGTCATGTCCATGGTCCGCAGCCAAGCCAAGTTCACTTGGTCCGGAGGAGCCAGAGGCAACGTTGGGGCCACGCCGCCGAGGGCCACCAACTGGGAGGCTGTCATCAGGCCATTCTGGATCAGTACATTGCCTGCTGGCGTCGGTTGTCCGGCCACCGTAGCGTTGTAGTTCGAGATGGCAGCATTGATGTTGCCGGCGTTGATGCCACGGTCGAAGTTCCCCACATGGGTTCCGGGCAGCGGATCCTGTGTAACCCCGCTCCCCTCGAAGTCGGTGCGGAAGATCTCTCCGGCGCCAGTCGAGGTGTTCGGAACCGTAAGGGTGCTCGAAAGCGGACTGTAGAAATGCCCAATCAGGCCGAGCTGCAACCCGTAGCGGAAGTCCAGATAGCCACCGAAGGATATCTGGTGAGTGCGATCCAACGTCGAAGGACCGAAGTAACTATTGACGTTGGAGTTGTTGAGCGCCGGAACGATGAAGTCCTGGTCACCGCTGGCCGCCGTCACATTGGCGTCTGCACGTACACCTCCGCCAGTGTTCTGGAAGCTGGACAGGGAGTAGGAAGCGGTGAAGTTCAGGTTGGTTGTCCCCTTGAAGGGCGCTTTCACATTATCCGTCCACTTCATCTGCAATCCGTCGTAGGTGGAGCGACCGACCGGGGATAGGAAATTAAGTGGTGGCGCATTGGGATTGGCCCCGCCGAAGGCGCAGGGGCGACCGAGCGCGGCTATGCAACTGTGGCCACCCTGGTCAACGGAAGAACCCAGGCCGTTTCCGGCATAGTTGCTCATCGTTGCTCCGGCGGCGATAGCGCAGCCAACACCGGCGGCCCCGGCCGGGCAACCGAAAGAGGTATTGGTTGCATCGATCGCGGCGTTAGCCCCGGCCAGATTGAAGTAGTTGATGTCACCCGCGTGGTTTAGGTCCACGCCCAATAGGTAGTGGGTCTGGACGTTGCGCACGAAATCGACGCTCAATACCATGCCCCGATGGAGTTCCCGCTGGACGCCGAAGTTCATCTGCACCGAGCGGGGTGTTTTGTAGTCAGGGTTGAACATGGAGGCGCCTGGCGCGAAGAAGCAGTTGGTCGCGGTCGCGGCGGTCGAGCCGCAACCCGTGAGGTACTGTCCCGCATAGGCCGGATTAGACGCCGTCAGATTCAGGGGTGAACCCGCCACGTAGGCCTGCTGCAATGCGATGATCGACGGCAATGCATTGCCGATCAGAGGAAAGCTAGCTGCACCCGCGGGGCCGCACACTCCGACCGCGAGCGGGCTTCCCGGAGTGTTTATCGGACCATTTGCCGTCTGCAAAGTGTTCGGCTGACCCGGAGCGGAGCAGGGTCCGAAGAACTGCAGGAATGCTCCGGTAGCCTCGCGAGGCGGGCCATCAAAGAGCACGTTGTTCCAGATGGCATTCTCGTAGAACAAGCCGATGCCGCCGCGGATAGAGGTCTTGCCATCCTTCCACGGATCCCAGGCAATACCTAACTGTGGAGCCCAGTTCTGGTTCGGCTGGTTGACTTGATTGCCCAGGCCCGGAATCAATGCGCTCAACCCGGGAATCGCCGGATACTGGCTGTCGGTGCGACCGGTGTCGCGCATCCATCGAAGCCCGTAGCTTAGGGTGAAGTTTGGCTTGATCTTCCAGTTGTCACCGCCGTAGAACATAAGCCGGTTGTCGGGTCCAAGGCCACCTGCCGGGAAACCGATCGCCGCCTTGGTAGTCGAAAAGCCCAGACCGTTGGCCACTGTAACGGCGTCAGCAGGATAATTTAATGGATTGGAAGCGCCGCCCGGGAAAGGACCCGCAGCTGCTGCCAATTGTTCGCTGCTGGAAACCGCCGATATGACCTGCGGTCCGTTCTTGAAGAACGAGGCGAACCCGCCGCCCTGGAGGTGGTTGAAGCTGACCCCGTAGCGGATCACGTGCGCACCGATGATTTTGCTGCCATCGTATTTGATCTGATGGTCGCTTTGCGGAGTGCTCTGGGGGGCCAAAAGATTCGGTCCAGCCACCAGGCCGGTACCACCCATGAAGATTTCCGCGCCTATGTTGGCAAACGGCAGCGTCGTGCTGCCGATCGTCGCGTCCTTGATTTGATTCTGGAATTTCAGGTACGAGAAGCGTATGGCGTGGCTGAAGCTGCCGGTGTTGAAATCCACGCCGCCCACAAAGTTGCGGGTAATGTCCTTGTTGTCATAAACCGAGAATCCGTACCCGAAGGTGGCGCCCAGGATGTTCTGGAAATCCGAGAAGCGAAAGAACGCGCGCGCGCTCTTCGTGAGTTGGTAGTCCAGACGCCCCAGTAAGTTGCCCTCATGGAACTTATCGTTAAACGTACCTGAGACAGCCTGAAAGGGGGCCGAGATTGGGACCGGTATGGTCGTGTGCTGGATGGTTCGCTCCCCGTCGATAAAGAAGAACAGTTTGTTCTTAATGATCGCGCCGCCGAAATCGCCGCCGTACTGACTGCGCTGGAAGGGCGCGGTGAATCCCACAGGCGTGGGTAGCGCTGCAGAAAACACGCTATCGCGGAACGCACCAAAGGCATCGCCATGGAAGGCGTTGCCTCCGGATTTTGTGGTGACGTTTACGGCGCCAGAAGAAGTCAGCTCGGTGGACATGTCCAAACTCGACTGGCTGATCTGAAATTCCTGGATGGCGCTAGAGGGAATGTCGGTCGTGGTCGTTCCCACAGTTTCATCGGAAACGTCCACGCCATCAACCTCGATGCGGGCGGTGCGGCCGAAGCGGCCTCCGAAAGAGATCGAAGAGTAGCCGGCTTTGGTGGGGTCGAAGTTCTGACCATCCTGAATCTGCACGCCGGGCTCGAGTTGAGCCAGA
>Ga0308309_10001654_pt1 | contig 13209 bp, 14 predicted proteins | sample HubBroMetageWFT5_FD_192491 | JGI IMG/M metagenome (GOLD analysis project Ga0308309, IMG submission 192491) | Warmed and freeze-thawed soil microbial communities from the Hubbard Brook experimental Forest, New Hampshire - Hubbard Brook CCASE Soil... | ecosystem: Environmental > Terrestrial >...
CTTTCAAATGGTAACAAGTGCGGCCGATGATTACGGCGAGTTCACCCTCGTAGTCCACGCGTTGCGAGATGCGCGGCAGGACGATTGGTTCTTCGGGAGCGATTACCGAGGAGGGGGGCTTCAGAAAAATGAGGGGGCGGGGTGGCGCTTCGTTGCCTAATTCCTTGGCGTGTTCGAGATAATTGCGGCCGACGCAGACGATTTTGCTGGGCGCAGAAGGCGGGAGGAATTTTATCTGGTCGAGGGGCCAGCTTTTTCCGGTGCGCTCGCGCGTGCCGTGGAGTTCGCCGTGAATTTCGTGGATGCGATCCCCTTCGACGATTCCGGCGCGGGCGTGCGGACGCGATTCGTGCGTGGCACGGCTGAGATCTTTGGCGTCAAATTCCTGGGGTTGAAATCGGCAGAGCTTCATCGGGGATGGGTAGTGAAAAAATCGGAGCGGCGGCGGCGCGGGGCCACGCGGTGGTCGCGCGTCAGCAGGATCATGCCGCCAACCCAGGAGCCTACCGCGCAGACAGCATAAACGATGGCGCCTTCGAGGAGCGCATCGAAAGGCGAGCGCAGCGCCTGGAAGAGACTGTGAAAAAACATTCCGGCGACGTCGTATGCAACGATGAAAATTCCCCAGGCGAGCATGGCCGAATAGAACATTTTCAGCGGGCGATTGAGGAAGCGGAAAATCGGGATGAGCATGATCGCGAGGAACAGGCCGTAGGAGGCGCCATTGCGTTCCAGGGCGCGATTATCCAGCCAGGAAAGGCGGTTCGCGGCGATGAGCGAGCCGACCATCACAATGGTGAGCAGCGCGCCGGTGTAGAGGCCGACGCGAATTGTCGAGCTGAATGCCTTCAGGGTAGCTTCTGCGTGAGCGGGGATGGGATGGGCGGTGGTGGCTGGATCGGTCATTGATTTGGCTGCACGCTTACAGGAGCTTCGACCGGCACTTCGCCGGATGCGGCTGCGCTGGCGGGGCTTTCGTTGCCGGCGCGATCCACTGCCGTGACGGTGTAGTAGTAGCGGTGGCCCGGTACGATATTCATATCGCGAAACGCGGGAGTACGCAACAGTTCCGGACTTTGCTTCTGTCCGGCGGCGCCTTCCCGTTCACTTCTATAGATGTTGTAGCCGGCGATATCGTTTTCCGCGCTGATGGACCAGGAGAGGTCGAGATAGGCGGGCGCGGCGCCCTGCGCGGGAACCAGCACGACGACGAGGCCTTGCGGCGCGGCGGGAGGGAAAGTGTCGAGCGGGGTGACTTCGATGGCGGGCGAGTCGAGCGATTCGATTTGCAAGTCCGGGTATTGCGCGACGCTGCGAACGCTGTAGCGGTACGTCTTTCCGAATTGAATTTGGGTGTCGCGGAATGGTGGCGTGGTGCTTTCGCCGATCTGTAACGCGGGATTTTGCGAGTGCGGCGGCTGCGCACCGTTGCTGGGCGCAGGCGCGGTGGCTTGCGGAATTTCGCGGCGAAAGATTCGATAGCTGGCGATCGGCGGTGCGGGACCGACCGCGGTTTTTTGCGGCGGCGTCCAGGTAAGGATCACGCCTTGATGAGTGATTTCGGCTTTTAGGTCCGTGATCGGTTCCGGGGAAGGCGCGACGCGCAGGGTGGCGGCGTTGGAATTCGCGGATACTTTCTTTGGCGACGTGCGAGTGCGCACGATGTAAACAGCCTGCGTGTCGGGATGGAGGGTGAAATCTTCGGGCTTCAGCGAGTCTTCGTAGCGAATTTGGCGGCGCGTATCGAATTGATCCACCATCGCGGACGGGATGGTCAAACGCAAGGTGGGGGCGACGGCGGCGGAAACCGATGACGGTGTAGAACCGGCGGCAAGCGGTTGGAAATCACGGAAGATTTCGATTGCGGGCGGCTGCTTGAGCTCGCGACGCTCGACGGACTCCTTGGGAAGGGTAAAAGTGAGGATCACGTTGTCACCCTGTTGCGTGGCGGCGAGGTCGGTGACGGCGGTGGGTATCGGCGCTTTGCGTTCGACTGGTTCACCAGGAGCGCCGCAGCCGATGAGGAGAGCAACGGCGAAAATGGAAATCAGAAAATGGAAAATAGCGGTGCGCGATTTTAGAGTTGGTGACCAGCGAGGCTCAGGAGCCTCTTTTCGAATTTCCATTTTCGATTTTCTAAAGAATGTAACGGCTGAGGTCCTGGTCCTTCACGATATTCGCTAGCTGCTTTTGCACGTAGGCTGCGTCCACTTTGAAGGATTTCTTTTTCATTTCCGGGGCTTCGAAGGAAATGTCTTCCAGCACTTTTTCGAGAATTGTGTGCAGACGGCGCGCGCCAATATTTTCGGTGTGCTCATTCACTTTGGCGGCGAATTTGGCGATGGCGGCGATGGCGTCGTCGGTGAAAGTGAGTTTGAAGGGTTCGGTATCGAGCAACGCGATGTACTGCTTGATCAGCGCGTTCTTGGGCTCGGTGAGGATGCGAATGAAATCGGCTTCGGTGAGCGAGGTAAGCTCGACGCGAATGGGGAAGCGGCCCTGCAGCTCGGGGATCAGGTCCGAGGGTTTCGTGGTGTGAAACGCGCCGGCGGCGATAAACAAAATGTGGTCGGTGCGGACCATGCCATACCGGGTATTCACCGTGGTGCCTTCGACGATGGGCAGAATGTCGCGCTGCACGCCTTCGCGGGAGACGTCTGGACCGTGGCCGGATTCGCGCCCGGCGATTTTGTCCACTTCGTCAATAAAGAGGATGCCCATCTGCTCGACGCGGTCCACGGCGATGCGCGTGACCTGGTCCATATCAATCAGGCGGTTTTCTTCTTCCTGGATGAGGTAATCGAAGGCTTCGGCGACCGTCATTTTGCGTTTCTTTTTTTGCTGACCGAACATGCCAGAGAGCATGTCCTTCACGTTGATGTCCATTTCCTCGACGCCCTGATTGGTGATGATTTCGAAGGAGGGCATCTGGCGTTCACGGACTTCGACTTCGACCATGCGCGTGTCGAGCTTGCCTTCGCGCAGCTGGGCGCGAAGTTTTTCCCGTGTGCGGGCCACCTGCTCGCGGCGCTGAATTTCTGTGGCGGGCGTGGTGTCCGAAGGGATGGGCGAAGGCGGAAGAAGCAGGTCGAGCAGGCGATCTTCGGCGGATTGCTCGGCGCGCTCGGCGACTTCGTCTAGTTTTTCCTCGCGGACCATGTCAATCGCGGTTTCGACAAGATCGCGAACCATGGATTCCACGTCGCGGCCGACGTAGCCGACTTCGGTGTACTTGGAGGCTTCCACTTTTACGAAGGGGCAGCCAGCCAGACGCGCGAGGCGGCGGGCAATTTCCGTCTTGCCGACGCCGGTAGGGCCGATCATCAGAATATTCTTGGGCAGAATGTCTTCGGCTAGCTCGGGCGGAAGTTTTTGGCGGCGCACGCGATTGCGCAGAGCGATGGCCACGGCTTTCTTGGCGAGATTCTGGCCGACGATGTATTTATCCAGCTCGACCACGATTTCGCGCGGGGTAAGCTCGTCGAAAGACGGAAGGGGTTCCGGCTCGGGGGCTTGCGATTCGTTTCCGGATAGGTAGATGACCATGTCTTTCTCCGATTTCTCCGTCATAGCTCTTCCACGCTGAAATTGTCATTGGTATAGATGCAGATTTCGCTGGCGATGCGCATAGCTTCGGCGGCGATATCCTTGGCGCTGAGCTTGGTGAACTTGGAAAGAGCGCGCGCGGCGGCCAGGGCGTAGGAGCCGCCGGAGCCGATGGCGCAGATGCCGTCGTCCGGTTCGATCACGTCACCATTGCCGGAAAGCAGGAACGTGGATTTGGCGTCAGCGACGATGAGCAGCGCGTCCAGGTGGCGTAGGGAGCGGTCGGTGCGCCATTCCTTGGCAAGTTCGACGGCTGCGCGCGCGAGATTGCCGTGAAATTCCTGCAATTTTCCTTCGAAGCGGCCGAAGAGGGAGAGCGCGTCGGCGGTGCTGCCGGCGAAGCCCGCGATAATTTTGTCGCTGTAGAGGCGGCGGGTCTTGCGCGCGCTGTGCTTGATCACGCCGTCGCCGAGGGTGACTTGGCCGTCGGCGGTGAGCACAACTTTATTATCTTTGCGCACGCACAGCACCGTGGTGCCATGCATCTGTTCGCTTTTGTGCGTTATTGGCATCCGACGATTATACCGCGCTCGTGCGGGAATGGGCCACTGGGACGCGGAGAGGCTCGATTTGAGTCAAAGGCATGCCGATACTAGTTAGACGAGTATAAGGAGTCCACAAACTTGCGGAAGCGATCGTTGGACATAAATCGCTGGAAGGAATCGTCCTGCCGCGGGTCGGGCATGCCCTCGCGAGCAATAGCGTTGGCTTTCAGCGCGAACGCCTTTTTAAGGTAATCGATGGTTTTGTCCACATCGTTGCGTTCGGCGTTCACGCAAGCCAGATTGTAATAAAACATGGGATAGTCCGGATCCTTGCTGAGACCGTAATTGAATGTATCTTCCGCGTGACTCAGATCGCCGGTAATTCCGTACGCCATTCCCAGATTGTCCACCAGGACGCGCCACGTCGTGTGGTCGAGCTGGGGATTCTTTTTTTCCAGGTCGAGGGCTGTTTGATAGGGCCCAATTGCGCGCCGAAAATCGCTGGCGATGAAATAGCGGCTGCCCTCGCGAAGATAATCCATGGTCTTTTCGCCAGACCGTGGTCCGGCCGGCGCGGCGTCCGGTGAAGAAGCGGTGGGCCCGGATGCGCTGACATCGGCAATACGGACCTTCTTGAGGAAATCCGTGAAAAGCGATTCATCGGAATCGTGGAACTGCACCTTGGAAAGATGGAGATCGACGTAAACGTCGTCATTCGTGAGGCAAGCCACGAGATTCTTTTGGTGCACTGGGATTTTCTGCGCGGTCGGGATCAGATATTCGATGACCGCGAGGTCAGCAATCTGAGAAGCGCGGATTTCGGTGGCGGTAAGGCCGGCCGGCAGAGATTTCACGCGGTTGCGTAGATAATCGGGGCAAGTCTTGCTGTCGGCGGGGCCGTTACCTTTTTCCAATGTCGCCGAGAGGATCAATCCGGTCGCAGGATCATTCGCGAGTAAATACTGGCGGCCGTCGGGTTGGTGCTCACTTCTCTCAACGACGAATCCGGGAGAATCGATTTCGACCGCCCATGCCTTGCCGGGATAGCTGATCAGCAATTTTTCCTGTGGCTGAGCAGCCTGCGCTAGCGCCGCGGGAGAAAGCGAAGTCAAGAGCAAAGCGAAAATGAAAATCGAGCGGCGCTTCATGTGGGGCGTCCTCCGGGATCGCAGAAAGCCAGCTAACGTGGGTGGCCAAGCGATTTTGACGCGCATTAGCGTTCGCGCACAAGTTAATTCATTCAGCAATCGTTCATAAACATAACTCTGCGGGGCGGTGACTCGAGAGAGATCCTTCTGCCGGCTGGAGGCAAAAGCGCCGGGCTCAGGATGACGATGCTCGTCGCATCGTCAGTTCTTATCGTTGTTTTTGTTGCTGGAATTGTCTTTGGACTTTTTGTCTTTTTTGCCGACTTTTTCCCAGCGTTCGTCGAGGGATTCCTTGGTGAAGAGGGAGTCGGGGACGGTGGTGTTGTATTCGTATTTATCGAAGAAAACCTGATAAACCTTGATGCCGTTACGTTCGCGCGTGATTTGGTAGGGCGTCTGGATGCCATTTATGGGGTGGTAGTTCGAGTAGTACTCGATTTCCTCGTTGCGCATGCGCGTGTTGGCGTTGCGCGTGTCCACGACTTTGCGAACGGGTAGGTGGGTGTTGCGGGCGATGGCAATGCGGAAGGTGCGATTGTCACTGTCAACCAGTTCGACCCAGTCGGATTCCTGGTAGTCCACCACGTCCAGGCCGCCGTAACGGAAAATCATTCCGGTCTCGTGAATGCGATGGCGGAGAATATTGTCTATGTCTTTCTTGGTGTCTTCCTGAAAGGTGGCGAGATCCGTGATGGTGGCTTCGGAGACGCCGCCACGATCGAGCTCCCAGCCCTTATCGCCGTTGAAGACCGAGATGATGTTGCGCTTGGGAAGATTTTCGGTGCGATCTTTGAAAGGAGGCTGGGCGTAGTCAATGAAGTGCTCGAAGCCGTTGAGCTCGCCGGAGTGCCCGAATTGGCTGAGGCGCCCGATGCAGGTGACATCGTGGACGTTGAGATACGTTGGGCCGCCGAGCGCGTTAATGGCTTGCTCGAGGATCGCCTTGGCTTTCGCGGCGCTTTGTTCGGGGAGCAGGACGGTGTTGTCGTCTTGCGCGCAGAGACACGGCGAAGTGGCGAAACAAACGCAAGCGAGCAATAGCGCCAGTACGATATTGCGGCGTGTGGTCGAACGCCCAGCGACGGGACGCGAATTCATTTTGGGTGAGAGCATCGTTCGGATCATCAGCCGCAAAGCACCGAACCTCCATTTACGTTGATCACTTCTCCGGTGATAAAGGTTGCCAGGTCGGAAGCGGCGAACAGGATGGGGCCGGCAATTTCTTCGGCGGTGCCCACCCGCTTGAGCGCGATGGGCAAAATCGCGGATTTCAAACCATTCTTGGTGCGCAGGACGGAAGCGGACATATCGGTATCCACCCAGCCGGGCGCGACACAATTTACGAGGATATTGTGAGGGCCCAGCTCGCTGGCGAGGCCTTTCACGAAGCTGATAATGGCGCCCTTGGTGGCGCCGTAATGAGTGTGAAACGCTTCGCCGCGCTGTCCGGCAGTGGAACTGATGGCCACGATTTTTCCGTTTTTTTGCGCGATCATGTGCGGCGCGACAAAATGAATCACGGAGTAAACGCTCTTCAAGTTGACTTGGACCATTTCGTCCCATTCGCGTTCCGTCATTTTTTCGATCGGCGCGTCTTGTTCGTTCCAGATGCCGGCGTTGGCGACGAGAATGTCAATGCGGCCGAGGCGGTCGCGGGTGAAGTCCACCAGCTTTTTGGCATCGGCCATTTTGCCCAGGTTTGCTTTCAGGGATTCGATGCGCGTACCGTGCTTGCGGGCTTCCTGCTCCACTTGAGCGGCCGCTTCCTTGCTGCGATGGTAATTGAAGACGACGTCTGCACCCGCTTGCGCGAAGAGTTTTACGGTGGCGGCTCCGATGCCGCGGGAGCCTCCGGTAACCAGTGCAGCCTTGCCTGCGAGCGAAATCATTTTTCCCCCGATGAGTGGTGTGTTGCGATCAGTTCAGAGTTGAGAGTTAAAAGATCACAGCTAAAAGTTGAAAGCCGAAAATCTTGGCCCCTGGATGAACTTAGACTCGTCACGGAGCCGCTTGGCGTTGCGCTGCGCGCCTACGGCTACGAATGTACCGGCGTTTTGCGGGCGGCGGCTGCCGCGGCTAGTTCGCGAAACAGCGACTGCGCGAGCTCGTCTTCCGCGACCATGCGTTCGGGGTGCCACTGCACGCCTACGATCCAGTTGGCGTCTCCAGTCCACTCGAGTGCTTCAATCACTCCATCGGGAGCGTGGGCCACGACCCGCAGATTTCTGCCGGGCCGGAGCACGGATTGGTGATGCGAGCTATTCACGCGCGCCTGACTAGCGCTAGCCATTTGCGCCAGACGGGAACCTGGATCCAGATTGACTTCGTGATGCGGCTCGGGGCCTACGTGACCGGTCCATTCATGCTGGATTTTTGTGTGAATTTCGCTAGGGATATCCTGCACCAGCGGACCGCCGAGGAAAACGTTCAAGCTTTGCACGCCGTAGCAGATTGCGAGGACGGGCTTGTGCTCGGTGATGGCGTGTTCGAGCAGCGCAAAATCGGTGCGCTCGCGAGCGGCGTCGGGGTCGGCGGTCTTCGGGTTGCGCGTGGCGTGAAAGAGCGACGGTTCGACGTCCGCCGGGCTGCCAGTTAGGACGACCGCATCCAGCGTACGAGAGACGTCCAACAATTCTTCAGGCGTGAGGCCGAGCGAGATCTCTACGGGCTCGGCACCGGCCGATTGCACCGCTGCGAGATATTTTTCGTAGGCATCGCGCTTGTTGCTAAGTTCTTCTTTTTTAGTGCGATAAGGGATGCCAATGCGAATTTTGGGGGCTGGTGCGGGGCTCATGAAATGCCATCCTACCATTGAGCGGCGGGTGCGGCAATCCTCTGATATTTGCGGCTAGCGCCGAAAACCTTGGAGGAACGATCGCCGGTATAAACGCAAACGCCCCGCCGGCGAGGTGCCGGCGGGGCGTGGCGCAGTGGCTGGGCTAGGCTGGGCTTAGGAAATCGGCAGATGTTCCACGCGGGTGTGGGCTTCATCGGAGCTGGTGTTGAGGTACAGCGTAGCGTTGAGTCCTGCGACGTACACTGCTTCGAGCCTGCGGCCTGCACCGGACTTGCGCACCAGCAATGCGCTCTGGCTCGTGCCGCGATGTGCGGAGACTTCGTGAACGCGCATCGTCATGTTCTGGTCAGTGCCGCGGAGGGTGACCACGCGGCTGGTTCCTTGCGACTTCACCGAAAGCAGGTACTGACCGGCCTTCAAATTCGTGGTGCCGCACTTGACGTTGAACGGCAGCGAAACTTTGCCTTCAAAATCGGCGTTTGCTACTTGCGCGGCGGCAAGCTGCGCGGGCTGCGCGGCGGTGGCTTGCGGCGCTTCGAATGGAAATTCGTCGGGGTTGGGCATCGCATCAGCCTGCGCGCGCGCGGCGGGCGCCAGCATGGAAATAAATCCTAGTGTAGCGGCAAACATTGAGGCCTTTACCAGAGTCGTCATTTTCATCGTCGTCTCCTTTTTCGCTCGAATCTTTGAGTTCGGGTTGATGTCGTTCCTCATGCCGCGCAGTTTCGTCCTAAATGACAATTCGTTCAATGCAAGGGGGGTCTTTTGTAGGTAAAAGCGAGGTAAAGTCTTAACTTACTCATTCTGTGATGTTTATTGTGGTTTTGGCGTCAGAGCTTGAGTTCGCAAGGCGCGCGCAGTAATATCCGCTCATTGGCTACTGCTATGGGCTACGACATTCCGTCCGAGGGTGGGCTACGCTTCGACGCCTACCGGGTTGATCTCCGTACCGGTGAACTGCGTAAGCACGGCCGGAAGATTCGTTTGGCCGGACGGCCCTTCCAGATTCTCGCGCTGCTGCTGGAACGCCCTGGTGAACTGCTCACGCGGAAGGAATTGCAGGAACGCCTGTGGTCCGCCGATACGTTCGTGGATTTCGAGCACGGCGTGAACGCAGCGATCCAGACGCTGCGACGCGCGCTTTGCGATTCGCATAAGAATCCGAGGTTTATCGAGACGCTTCCGCGCCGGGGCTACCGGTTCATCGCTGCCGTAGAAGGGGCGCAAGCAGGCGCCGGGTCGGCGGGGGCAACTGCCGAGCAGTCCACGCCGCCGGCAGCCGCAGCAGCGATCGCACCATCAGGCGAAACATCTGGCGCAGCTCGATCCGAATGGGTGGGACAGATTGCCACCATTCGCGACGAAACGGGCCGCAACTTCGTGTTGCTCCCCGCCAGCGAGGAAATCTTTCATGAAATGTGCGCGTGCGAAAAAGCTAAGGACGATTTGGGGATTTCACTTCTGGTGGCTTCTGAAAAACTTCTGCTGATCAACTGCGGAACGCGGGCGCAAATTCTCGATGCGAGCAACGCGGACCTGGGCTGCAAGGTCCGAATCCTCGGTGGGCAATTCGTGGGCGAAAAAGCCTTCGCGCCGCGCGCCTATCTTGCAGAACTTCTGTAGCGACCACCGCGACAGTGATGACGAATTGCAGCGGAGGACCTCCCGCGTCGCGAGATTCAGGATCGAGCTGGCTACTGGCCTGCCCGCGCGGTGGCGGGCGCGCAGAAGCGATCGAACGCGCGGGTGAGGTCAGCGGCGATGGCTTGTGCGTCGCGGCTCTCGATGCTGGATCGCTCCATCATGAAGACCAACTTGCCATCGCGCAGCAGGGCGATGGAAGGGGACGACGGGGCATAGCCGGTGAAATAGCCGCGGGCGCGCTCCGTTGCGGCGAGATCTTGACCGGCAAAAACGGTCGTAAGAATTTCCGGGCGCGTCTGGTTCGCCAGAGCCATGGCGACCGCGGGACGAGCCTTGCCGGCGGCGCAACCGCAGACGGAATTCACCACAACGAGGACAGTGCGCTTCTCTTGCTGCAAAGCCGCGTCAACATCCTGCGGCGTGCGTAATTCTTGAAAACCGACGCGAGTGAGTTCTTCGCGCATGGGCCGAACAAATTCATCAGGAAACATCGCAACTCCTTGACCGATCTGGGGACGTGATGTGACGGACAAATGCGCGTCCGCGTGGCGGAAGATCCGCGAACGTCTATTCTACGCTGCTTAGGCGCCGGCTGCCGCGGCCTGGGCGCGCTCTTCGGGCTTCACGAAAGCTTTGCTGGCCAGTTCGATGACTTGTTTCAGATGCCACCACTCGCGCTCGGACATCATATGGCCATCGTTGCTCGAAAAATAAATCGAGACGTAGCCATCCGACGACAACGGCACGCGGATGATTAAATTGTTTTTCTGTTCTGCGATCTGGTTTTCCGCCACGGCAATCCTCCCCCGACTTAGGCTGGGTATAGCTCAGAGCCGAACACCACAGCGTAGATCATTCTCTCTCGTTGGCCGAGCAGGGGCAAGGGCCTCGAAGGAATTGAGGCGACGGCGGATAGGCGGAGGGGACGGCGAAGCGTCTCGCGCGGTCTAGCCGCTGTGTGAGTGACGGTACGCTTCGCCGTTTGTTACTAGCAGCTGCCGGCGGTCATTGAGACCAAGCCTGATGAAATTCCCGGCACCCGCGATAACGACGGGCGCCGGCGTGGGGGATGCGTTTTGAGCCAGGTCTCATAGTTCTGGCGCATATGCTCGATGTGGTGCGGGATGTGCCGTTCCTGCAAATCCACCCAGCGCTCCAGGCTGATGGCGCCATCGCGCGGATGAGTGACCGTGCCGTCCCAAACTTCCTCGGGCAGGGCGACGAGCAATTGATAGGTCATTTTTCTGAGGCGGCGGATGATTTCCAGAGCTTCGCGCGTGCTTTGGTGAAAATAGCCGAGCGAACCGGCCCAGCGCGAAGCGTTGAATTTTGCCGCATCGCCGGCGGAGGGCTCGGCAATGTAGGCGCGGCAACGCACGTAGGCGCTGGCTTCGCTATCGGCGAGATGCAGGATGATTTCGTGGATGCTCCAGCGCTCGTTCGCCGGCTTATAAATCCACATTTTCTTGGGAAATTGCCGCAGCGCGGCCGACAACAAAGCCGGCGCGCGACCAAAAGATTCCAGTTTTTGCCTTCTTGAATCTTGCCGCATAAGACCCTCCCACTAACCATGCTTAGACGTATGAACTGCGAATTTGCCTCGCGATAACACATAGATAAACGCAGAAAATGGACGACTTGTTCACGAAAACCGCAAATTGTTTAGCTGCAAGAAATCAGGCGTGCGCGTGTGGGAATCTCTGTTCGACGATGGGACGCGAGGGGTGTTCGCAATTGGAAACGGTGGGCGTTCTTGGGAGCGCGCGAAATTCGAAGGATGCAAATCCGTATTTTTTAAGAGAGTGTTACAAATTGCGGGAGTAAGCCTATGCAGTTCGGGAGAAAACTACAGACTCCCGGAGGATTAATTGCTGCCAGTGGCCGAACCCCGGTTCGCCACGTGTTTGCTCCAATAGGCGCGCAATTCCCCCACCAGGTACAACGAGCCGGTCACGAAAACGGCGTCTTGCGCACGGGCCAATTTTAGGGCAGCTTCAAGGGCTTCGCTGGGATCGCGGACGACGAGCGTTTCTTTGGCGTCATGACTGGTCATTTCGGCGAGCAGTGGCGCGGAAATGGCTCGTGGCTGGCGAGGTTCGGTGAGTACGACGGCTGCGGCGTGAGGGAATAACAGGCCGGAGATCTCTTCCACTGCTTTGTCGCGCATCGCGCCGTAAACGAGAAATATGTGGCGACCGGCGTAATTTTCCTGCCAAAATTTCAGCAATTCGCGGGCGCCCGCGGGATTGTGCGCGCCGTCGAGGTAAAGATCCGGGTGGGTCGCGAGGCGTTCCAGACGCCCCGGCCAATTTGCGGTGGCGATGCCTTGCTCAATGGCGGCGTCAGGTATCGGGAAACCGCGTTCCGCGAGCAGACGGGCGGCGACTGCAGCGGTGAGTGCATTGCGAATCTGAAAACGCCCGGGCAATGATGGCACCAGCGTGAGCTGTTTGCGCGAATGCGTGAATGCCACGACGGCGCGATAGAGGCCGCCACTATCTTGCACATCATCAACGCGCGCGGCTGCGTCCACTTCCACCAGACGCGCGTCCATTTCGGTGCAGCGCCGGGCAATCACGGCGCGAGCTTCCAGGCGTTCGCTGGCGCTGACCACCCACGCGCTGGGCTTGATGATGCCGGCTTTTTCCGCGGCGATTTCCTCGATGGAATGGCCAAGAAAATTTTCGTGATCGAAATCAATCGGCGTGATGATGGCCACTTCGGGCTCGACGATGTTGGTGGCATCGAGGCGGCCGCCGAGGCCGACCTCGTAGATGGCGAAATCAACGTGGTGCTTAGAGAAGGCAAGAAAAGCCATGGCTGTGACGCACTCGAAAAACGTTGGGTGGGCCGCGAGTTTACCCGAAGCCATCAGCGATTCGATGGAGGAATGAATGCGGGACCACGCGGCGGCGAAATCCTGATCCGAAATATTTTCGCCGCTGATGCGGATGCGTTCGTTGATGCGTTCGAGGTGCGGCGAGGTGTACAGGCCGGTGCGCAATCCAGCGCTGCGCAGAATGGATTCGAGCATCGCGGCCGTGGAACCTTTGCCGTTGGTTCCGGCGATATGGGCGCAAGGAGAGGAGCGCTGCGGCTGGCCGAGATCTTCCGCAAGGATCGTTATATTCGCGAGGCCGAATTTCTGAACGCGGGCTTGCTGCGGAGCGGCGAGTTCCCTTCCCAGCGAAAACAGTGCGCGGACGGATTCTTCGTACGTCATGCGACTAGCCGACGAAAAAGTCCAGGGCCTGGGCGATGTACGGTTTCAATTCCTTGCGCGGGACGACGGCGTCGAGGAATCCGTGCTCGAGGAGGAATTCGGCGGTCTGAAAACCTTCGGGGAGTTTCTGGCGGATGGTTTGTTCGATCACGCGCGGGCCCGCAAAACCGATGAGCGCTCCGGGCTCCGCAATATTCAGGTCGCCGAGCATCGCGTAACTGGCGGTGACGCCGCCGGTGGTGGGATCGGTGAGGATGGAAATGAAAGGGAGCTTGGCTTCGTCCATCCGGCCGAGCGCCGCGGAAA
>Ga0308309_10001655_pt1 | contig 13206 bp, 7 predicted proteins | sample HubBroMetageWFT5_FD_192491 | JGI IMG/M metagenome (GOLD analysis project Ga0308309, IMG submission 192491) | Warmed and freeze-thawed soil microbial communities from the Hubbard Brook experimental Forest, New Hampshire - Hubbard Brook CCASE Soil... | ecosystem: Environmental > Terrestrial > Soil...
GAAGGAAGCTTCGCTCAATGCAACGCAGGTTAACCTCGGTTACACAAAAATTGAGGCGCCGGATGACGGCACTGTCGGGGAGAGGCAAGTGCGGCCCGGGCAACTTGTATCGCCGGGGACACAAGTTATTTCCTTCGTGCCCCGCATGAAGTGGGTCCAGGCGAACTATCGCGAGACGCAACTCACTAATGTGAAAGTTGGCGATGCAGCGGAAATACGCATCGACGAATATCCTGGCCGCGTGGTACATGGCAAAGTGCTCGAGATTGCTCCGGCCAGCGGCTCGCAGTTTGCGCTCATACCTCCCGATAACGCGACCGGGAATTACACCAAGGTCGTGCAAAGGATTCCGGTGAAAATAGCGCTCGAGGATTCGAGCTTTGCGAACAGCCTGCGCCCCGGACTTTCCGTAATCGCCACAGTCCGGACGAGCCGCTGATCGGAGCATGAGATGTCTGCTTCCTCGATAGCTCTGCCTCAGCCCACTCCATCACAACTCGCACGTGGAATTGCCGGAGCTGTGCCGGGTACGCTTTCCGAGAGTCCATTGCTCGGAATCCTCGGTGTCGTTACGGGCGCGGGGGTCGTCACTCTCACGAGCCGGATGATCTCGCTCGGCATGCCCGACCTGAAGGGCCACCTGGGGTTCAGCTACGACCAAGGCGCATGGATCGGTACGGCCTTCGACGTCGGCCTGATGTTCATAGGCCCATTCACTGTGTATCTCGGCGGGCTGATGGGGCCACGCCGAATTCTGTTGGCCGCCGCGACGATCTTTACGGTGCTCTGCATTTTTTTGCCTCTCATTCATGGCTACGGTTTACTTCTCTTAGTCATGGCCTTGGCGGGAATGGCATCCGGCACTTTCTATCCTCTTACTCTCACCTTCGCTCTGCGCAACATTCCTCTCCGCTACCTTCCGTTCACGATTGCTCTTTACGCTTCGTTCGTGGATGGTGCCGTGAACATTGCACCATCGCTTTACGGCTGGTACAGAAATCATCTCTCCTGGGAATGGATGTTTTGGAATTCGGCGGTGATCACACCGCTGATGATGCTATGCATCTACTTCGGCATACCGAAATCCCCTCCGGCGAAAGAACACGGCGAGGCGCCAAGCTTCGCGGGATTTTTATATGCGAGTGCGGGTTTTGCGCTGATTTTGGCAGCGTGCGAACAGGGAGAAAGGCTCGACTGGTGGCACTCCGGGGTGTACATCGCGCTTTTCGCGAGCGGCTCGTTCCTCTTAATGTGCGCCCTCGTGCGTCGCCTGCTTGGCGCCAATCCGCTTGTTGACATGCCTTATCTCCGGAACCGGGACACGATTCTGTTAGGTACCGGGCTGTTCTTCTTTCGCTTTTTTCTAGTCACAACAATTATTTTGATCCCGCAGGCTTTGGCCATCCATGGGTTCGAGCCGGACCAGATCGGGCCGGCAGTGGTTTGGACTGCAGCTTCTTTCGTTCCTCTCGCGTTTGTGGCTGGTTTCCTTCTACTTTCAAATGCGGATCCGCGCTTGCTGCTCGCATCGGGGTTCGCGGCAATGGCGGTCGCTTCTCTAATGAACGCCGGAATGACCAGCGCTTGGGCGGCAGCGAATTTCTACCGAACTGAATTTCTGATGGGCTTTGGACAATGCTTTGCCTTCATCGGTTTAGTCGCAGCGATCATTTTGGTTGGGCTTTTCTCGGGCGGGTTGGCTAAGCCTCAGCGGATTCTCACATTTTCTGCCTTCTTTCATACCGTTCGAATCTTCGGAGGAACGGTTGGAGCCGTCCTCATGGGACGGTTCATTGCTGAGCGGGAAAAGTTCCATTCGAACGTGCTGGGGTTGCACGTACAGCATGGAAGCTGGATCACCGACGAAAGCATCCGCCAAATGACGGGAGGTTTCTACGCCAAGTCATCGGGCTTGGGGCAAGCGGCGGGCCGGGCCGTGGATATCGTGGGCGGGCGGCTTCGTCTTCAAGCCTACACGCTAAGTTTGATCGACGGATTCTATTTGGTCGCTTGGGCCTCCGTGGTCGCTTTGATCCTCGTAGCTCTCTTGCGAGAGGCACCGCTGAAATATGGCGACCTCACCGGGCTCCAACAGCAACAGGCTGCGGTAAAGGGAGTGAAGTGATGAGATTCCGCAGTCATGGTCTGGCCATCGTGTTGTTTGCAGCTAGTTTCAATCTTTGCGCTCGGGCGCAGAACGCGCAACCGGCTCCGCGGCGCATTACTCTTTCCGAGGCGGTGCAACTGGCTCTAAAGCATAACCATGTGGTTCGTATCGCGGGACTTCAAGTGCAAGAGAAACAACATGCGAAGGAAGAGGCCCGGAGTGGATATTTCCCGAGCATAACGAACGAGAGCCGGGTTTTGCATCTTACCGACACTCAGTTCATTCAAATTGCTCCGGGGAGCTTAGGAACTGTAGCTGGCACTCCAATTCCAACGCAGCCAGCGATTATCAATCAGGGTGGGCGGACTCTTATCACGAGTGGAACGGCACTGGTGCAACCGCTCACTCAGTTGTTCACAAAAGTGAAACCGTCAAGCGATGCTGCGCGCGCTGAGTTGGACGCCACCCGAGCCAACGAAAAAGAGACCGAGAACGAAATCGCATTGCGGGTGCATCAGATTTACTACCAAGTTTTGGTCACGCAACTCCACAAGAGCGCCACAGAAGCGAAAATCCGCGCTGCCCACAGCTTGGAGAGTGAGCGCGTTCAGCAAGTAAAGTATGGCAGCACGCTCGACGAACAGCTCATCGAGAGCAAAGCGCAAACTCTAGAAGCTAAGCAGGACTTGCTCACCACCGAGTTACAACTCTCTGACTTGACCATGCAGCTGAACGACCTGCTAGGAATTCCTATAACGACGAAAGTCGAACTCGATCCGACCGTGCCCGAAGTCCAGGAGCCTTGCCATGGCGAAGACTGCGTGCGTACGGCGTTGGCATCGCATCCGGAAATCATCGCGGCACGGGCCGAAGTGGAAAAAGCCTCGGCAGGCGTTCGCTTGGCAAAGGCGGATTACTATCCCGATGTATCGGCTCTTGCCCGTTACGATTATTCGGACCAGGTCCCTTTCCTCGCCCGCAACTTTGGAACTTTCGGAGCGCGGCTGACCTATGATTTGTTCGATGGTGGCCGGCGAAAGGCCGCGGTCGGTGAAAGCAACGCTCGTCTCGGACAGGCGCGTGAAAACCTCGCTCGAATAACGGACGAAGTTGAGCGCAGCGTTGACACCGCCGCTAACAGATTGGCACGCACGCGAGAGATGGTGGAGGTGTCGCAACAAATTCTTGCCCTAAGGACGGAATCGAGCCGGGTCTCCGCACAACAACTCGAAAGGGGTGAGGCTCTGCAATCGCAGGCCGATGCCGCTATCGCTCAGGAATTCGACGCTAAGACCCGGCTGCTCCAGTCTCAGCTTGATTACGTCCAGGCGGAAGATGAAATGATTCAGGCAATTGGGCTTACTCCTAAATAGATGAAGGTCTGAAATCGGAAACTGGAATACAGCCGCTGCTTTTTGAGACGCTCCCGTCCTCCCTGCCTTGATTTAAACCCACCAATCATTTCTTTTCGCAGACCAGATCGAAGTCTGCAACTCGACGGAAGATATTGGGCAAGTGTCAATATCTGCACACGCGTGAGCATGCTGACAGCAAAGTCTGGGCACATTTCCGCGAAGAGCGACTAAACCACTTTTTTTCACCAAGCTAACCGCATGGTTAGTTGGGCGATGAAATGCCTAGTGGAACTACGGCCTGCTTATTTGCGGGTCGCACAAGGATTTAGTTCACCTCCTCGCGGAGAGAGGGTCGCAGAACAATGGCCACACCAGCGTTGGACCAAAAACAGACCGGGACCCAGACACGTGCATTTATCGTCGCTTGGTTTTTCACCGTCATTTTCTATTTTCTCGAATATGCGGTGAGGTCGTCGCCCTCCGTAATGATTACGGGATTGGAAGCCCACTTCAACACCACGGCACTCGGCATCGCCTCGATTCTGGGCATCTATTACTACACCTATTCCTCTATGAGCCTGGTCGCTGGGGCGGCTCTTGACCACTTTGGGGCCAAGCGTTCCGTTCCCGTCGGAATTACGATTCTGGGATTGGGCTGTTTGCTGTTCAGCGTGCCGACGGTTCTCGCAGGAGATATTGGCCGCTTGCTCCAGGGGGCGGGCTCAGCATTTGCGTTCACGGGCGCTGTTTATCTTGCGGCGCGGGGATTTCCTCCGCGCTACCTCGCCACCGCGATTGGCGCCACGCAATGCGTCGGTATGCTCGGAGGTTCGGCTGGACAGAATGTCGTAGGGCCAATGATTGAGCGTGGCCTAGGTGTTCACGCTTTTTGGATCGGAATAGGCGTCCTAATCCTCGTGATTGCGGTCATTCTCTATTTCGCGACCCCCAAGGAACAGCTCGGACCGCACGTCCAGGAAGGCGGCTTCGGTTCGCTGTTGAAGCCGTACGAAATTGTTTTTTCAAACCCCCAGTCATATCTCTGCGGAATCGTCGCCGGATTGCTATTCGCGCCCACCACGATCGGAGACATGATCTGGGGAGTCGCAGCATTTCAGAAGGATCTTCAATTCTCCTACCATAACGCGGTAGTGATCGCTTCCATGGTTCCCCTCGGTTGGGTGTTCGGATGCCCACTGCTCGGGTGGCTCTCTGACCGTATCGGACGTCGAAAACCGGTGATCATGGGGAGCGCGGCGGTGATGATACTGGCTGCCTTACAAATCGCGTTCAAACCGTTGCCGATTTCAGTGAAGCTGGGAATGTTCATATTCGGGGTCGCCTCCGGCGCCGCGATGATTCCCTACAGCATCATCAAGGAAGTCAACCCGGACAATGTGAAGGGCAGTGCAACCGGGGGAATCAATTTCCTCGTTTTCGCGATTACAGCGTTCATGGGCCCAGTTTACGCACATCGTATCGGGAGGGGCACTGGGAATACGCCAAACCTGGCAGTGCACTTTCAGAGGGGTGCAATGTTCTGGATTGTCTGTTGTGCGGTTGCCATTGTAGTGACGTTTTTTCTTCGTGAGACAGGACGCGCGGCTAATCCGCAACCAACGTCAAAGTAAACGCAGAAGTCCTGCACCCATCGGTTCAGGTTTTGCGGTAATGCGCTGAAGCGAATTCGAAGTGGAGCACGAACTTCCAAAGGAGGATGTAAGCGATGCCACACCGAGTTGCAGATGAACTGATTCGTAGGCTTGCCGAAGCAGGAGTGGAAAGGATTTACGGAGTAGTGGGCGACAGCCTGAATCCGGTGACCGATGCACTACGGCTGAACAACAAAGTTAAATGGATCCATGTGCGCCACGAAGAGGCCGGAGCCTATGCGGCCGGCGCGGAGGCACAGCTCACCGGCAAGCTCGCCGCTTGCGGCGGTAGCTGTGGCCCGGGCAGCCTGCACCTGATCAACGGTCTTTACGACGCTCATCGCAGCAATGCTCCGGTGCTTGCAATCGCATCGCATATTCCCACCAGTGAGATCGGCACCGCATATTTCCAGGAAACCCACCCGGAAATCCTGTTCAAGGAATGCAGCCACTACTGCGAGATGATCTCGAACCCGAAGCAGTTCGAGCGCGTTCTTCATATCGCGATGCAAAGCGCACTTGGAAAAGGCGGAGTAGGCGTGATCGTGCTGCCCGGCGATGTGGGTGGCGCAGATATGCCTACCGAGGGGACACCTCGTTCTCTGGTCGGCCGCAGACCGAGCATCCGTCCAACTGAAAAGGACCTGGCGAGTTTGGCGGAGATGATCAACTCCAGCAGGAAAGTTGCGCTCTACTGTGGGATCGGATGCGACAACGCTCACGATGAGGTGGTCGCTCTTGCGGAGAAAGTGAAATCTCCGGTTGCGCATACCTACCGGGGAAAGCCGTTCATTGAATACGACAATCCCTATGACGTGGGAATGAGCGGACTGATTGGTTTCGGAATGGCCTACGAGGCAATCCACGAATGCGACCTTCTGCTGCTTCTGGGCACTGATTTTCCGTACGACAAATTCCTGCCGACGAAGTGCAAGATCGCACAAATCGACATCCGAGTTGACCGTTTGGGGCGGCGAAGCAGACTCGATCTCGGAATTTGGGGCGATGTGCGCGAGACATTACAAGCGCTCCTGCCGCTGTTGAATGCAAAGACGGACCGAGAATATCTGGACACCACGGTCCGCAAACACAAAGAGAAGCTTCGAAAAATGAACGTGTACGTTGACCATGTGGGAAAACGCACGCCCATGCACCCGGAGCCCGTGGCAGCAACGTTGAGTGACGTTGCGGCGCCCGACGCGATCTTTACAGCGGACACCGGCATGTGCAACGTCTGGAATGCCCGACATATTAAGGCGACCAAGGACCGACGCATGCTCGGCTCCTTCAACCACGGGTCGATGGCCAACGCGCTCCCCCAAGCCATCGGCGCGCAATGTGCCTATCCCGGACGCCAGGTTATCGCCATGTGCGGGGACGGCGGTTTTGCCATGACCATGGGCGACATCCTGACAATTACGCAATACAACCTCCCGATCAAATTGGTGGTGTTCGACAACAGCGCTCTGGGCATGGTGAAACTGGAAATGGAAACCGCGGGAATGCCGGACTTTCAAACCGACCTGAAGAATCCAAACTTCGCGAAGATGGCCGAAGCCATCGGCATCATGGGTGTAAGAATTGAAAACCCGGCTGATTTGGCATCGGGCGTCAAAAAGGCGTTGGAGCATTCAGGCCCTGCGCTCATTGACGTAGTTACCGATGCAAATGCTCTTTCGATACCTTCGCATGCAGACCGGTCGCAAGCGGTTGGCTTCGCCCTGGCCATGGGAAAGATGGTGCTCTCCGGGAACATCGAGGAAGTGGTGGCCACTATCGAGGGCAATATTCGACATACCCCTGAGGCGCTGGAGTCGATCTAGACCGATCTTCGAGATGGTTGAGGCCGCTTTTGCCGAGGCAATCTTCATCAGTGATTGCTTCGGCGTTTAGAGGAAACAGTGAGCGATCGAGAGGTGAAAGTGTGTGGTCGCTTGCCATTCATTCCACGGGGCATTACGTCGGAACGGTGCTTGGAGTAGGGTAGCCGACGCAATTCTTTGGTGAGTTGGTCTGGGCCGCACTTGCCTGTATTCGTTATTTACGCGTTTATCCAGCCCCGGGGACTCTCGCAACGTTAACGGGAGGGGCGGAAGAAGGGGGTGGGGACTATGAAAGCGTTACGTGCTCTGTGCTTTGTGATGATGGTGCCCGGCTGTCTGTGGGCGCAGGCAAGTCCACAGAAGGGGGATTCCTCGATGAACGATTCTGACGTTGCTGCGGAACTGAAAGCTGTCCGTGAAGCTCTATCGCAAACGCAGAAGCAAATGGCTTCGCAACAACAGGCTCTCACTGAAGCGCTATCACAAACGCAAAAGCAAATGGCGGCGCAACAGCAGGAGATTGAAGCGCTGAAATCGCAATCGAGAGCCGAACAAATGGCATCGGTCAGGAACGAACAACCAGCAAGGCTGCTCGAAGCGTCCGAGCCCGTCACAGTTTCCTCGAGCTTCATACCTCCCGACAGCGGCATGCGCGGGACTGGCGTCGTTCAGCACTTACCCCAGGCAGCAGCACAAAAAGGTGAAGGGCCGCTGTCTTTCAAAGTTGGTTCAGCGGATATCAGCCTGGGCGGGTTTGTGGATATTGAAAATATCTTCCGCACCACCAACACCCAGAACAACATCGCCACGAACTTCGCTGCCATTCCGTTCAGCAACACGCCCCAGGGCCAGCTTTCCGAATATCGCCTCACCGCGCAGTTCTCCCGCTTCAGCATACATGTCGCGGACAAATGGGGTGACAATGATGTGTACGGCTACTGCGAAGCGGACTTTAGCGGGAATGATGCCACGAACGTTTATCAGACCGTGAACGGCCACACCCTTCGCATGCGCCTTTGCTTTTTTGACTTGAAACGCGGCAAGTGGGAAATTCTTGGTGGACAGACCTGGAGTTGGCTGACTCCCAACCGCAGCGGGATCGGTCCGAATCCCGCCGATTTGGCGATCACCTACAATGAGGACCAGAACATCGGGGTTGGCTTGCCCTACACCCGCGCTGCTGAGTTTCGCGTCGCTTATCACCTGAACGATCATTTGGCGTTTGGGGTGGGCATAGAGGACCCCAACCAATACATAGGTACGTTCGTAGCCCTCCCATCTGGCTTTACCTCTGTCGGCTCGCAGTTTGACAATGGATCCCAAATAGGAACCCCTAATCTATTTCCGGACATCATTCCCAAGGTCGCGTATGACACAAGAATTGCAGGCAGGCATTTCCATTTGGAGGCTGTCGGTCTGGTTACGGGAGTGAGGTCCACGGCCAAACCTGTCGGGGACACGACTTTCGCGTCGCATTCATCCGTGGGCGGCGGCGGTTCGATCGCATCAAACTTTACTTTATTCCGAAATTTCCTGCTCCTCGGGAATGCGTTTTGGAGCGACGGCGGCGCGCGCTACCTGGTGGCCGACGGACCGCAACTAGTTATTCGTCCGAACGCCTTGGGAACCGACATAGCTCCTTCGCTGGTGCACGCCGGAGCAGCTTCCGCTGGCTTTGAGTGGATAGCGAGTCCACGATCCGCCTTCGCTGTTTACTACGGAGCGGATTATTTTGGGAGGAATTTTTTTGTGGACACCACGAATACCACGACACCGGGCACGATCATCGGATATGGCGGACCCGGCTCGCCTAACACGAACAACCGAACCATTCAGCAAGTTACATTCGACTGGCTGCAGACATTCTGGAAAAGCGATACTCACGGGGCCCTTCAGTATTACACGCAATATTCTTACCTGACCCGCGCCCCCTGGTTCGTAGCCCCAGACGCGCCGAGGAATGCGCATCTCAGCATGGTGTACGCAGGCATCCGCTACGTTTTGCCTTCGACATCAGGCTTCGTGCTTCGTGTGCCTTATCCCGAATCCAAATGATAGGTCCGTTCGTAGTCCATTCGGCTCGAACGGGGGCGGCGATTCAGGTGCGCACATGAGGCAACAACTTGAAGTTGTGAAGAGGCGGGGCGACTGCGCCAGCCCGTTTGCCCGGATTGAGGACGCTATAGCTGCCGTACGCGCGGGCAAAATGGTGATCGTCGTCGACGATGCAGATCGCGAAAACGAGGGCGATCTGACCGTTGCGGCTGAGAAGATCACGCCCGAAGCTATCAATTTTATGGCTCGGTACGGTCGTGGATTAATCTGCCTGGCGATGACACCTGAGCGGCTCGACGAGCTCGAGATTCCACTGATGGTTCCACGCAATAGCTCTCGGTTCGAAACGGCTTTCTGTGTGAGTATCGAAGCAAGGATCGGTACAACAACCGGAATTTCGGCGGCCGATCGTGCAACAACCGTGCTCGCAGCAATTGACCCGCGAACGAAACCTTGTGATCTCGTCCGCCCGGGTCACATATTCCCGTTACGCGCAAAGAATGCGGGAGTGCTGGTGCGAGCTGGTCAAACCGAAGCTGCGGTAGACCTAGCTCGCCTGGCTGGGTTGGCGCCCGCTGGCGTCATCTGCGAAATCATGAATGAGGATGGCACCATGGCACGCGTGCCCGAGCTCAGTTCATTCGCAAGCCGCCACAATCTGTTGATGATCACCGTCGCCGATCTGATTACCTTCAGGACTCGTACGGAAACGCTGATCAAATCTGTTGCCTCCACGAACCTACCGACCGAATATGGTGAGTTCCGATTGCACGCATTTGAGAATCAGATCGACAAAAAAACGCATGTCGCTCTCGTCCACGGCGATATCGGGGATGGGAAAAACGTACTGGTGCGGGTACATTCGCAGTGTCTTACAGGGGATGTATTTCATTCGGTCCGTTGCGATTGCGGCGCCCAACTCGACGAAGCTCTCCGCCGGATCGCCAGCGAGGGACGCGGCGTGCTGCTCTACTTGAATCAGGAAGGGCGAGGAATCGGTTTGGCGAACAAGATTCGCGCCTACGCACTACAGGACGAAGGGTTAGATACCGTGGAGGCCAACGAGCGGCTCGGATTTAAGGCCGACCAGCGCGACTACGGTATCGGCGTCCAGATCCTGCGCGCCCTAGGCCTACGATCCATGCGACTGTTGAGCAACAATCCTCGAAAGCTAGTGGGCATTGAGGGATACGGGCTCTCGGTGACCGAATGGCTGCCCCTCGAGATTCTCGCTTCCAAGTCCACGCTGCGCTATTTGACGACGAAGAAAAACAAGCTCGGTCACGCCTTGACTGGGCTCTGACTCTCTGTGTCTAGATTTTTGTGCGCTTGCTTCGAGCCCAATGACGGTGACTGCACAGTTGTCAGCCGGTTGACACCCAGCCATCGACACAAATTCCGAAACCGCGAAGTAAGTCGCGCTGCATCAACGCACTGGGCACATCATAGGTTTGGGTTGCGAAGTGCCATGTATTTTTTGTATTTTGCTTTCATTTCGGATGAGGGTGCATGGTACGTTCGGAGCAAATTCGAAAGCTGCTAAGCAAGGTCGCGGGAATCGCGGTACTGCTCACAGGAGCGTTGCTTGCGGCATCGCTCTGTTTTGGCTCTCCCGGCGATCCTTCTCAGCTTCCCAGTATTTTTGACCCGCGCTCGACTCCGACCAAATGGATCTATCATCTTTCATACTTCGTCCTTTCTATAACTGGTCTTATCTTTGTGGTTGTGTTCGGTTTGTTGGCCTATGCGGTCGTGAAATACCGCAGGCGCCCAGGAGATGACGGTCGCGAGCCCGCCCAGGTGTACGGAAGCAACCAGATTGAGCTGGCGTGGACCGTGATTCCGATTCTGATCGTAGTCGTTTTGTTTCTCGCAACCGCACGGGTAATCCACTCGATTCAGGATGCGCCGAAGCCTGAGAATGCTGTGGAAGTCGTCGCCATCGGACATCAGTTCTGGTGGGAATTTCGCTATCCACAGCTAGGCGTGGTCACTGCAAACGAGCTGCACATTCCAGTGAGCGAAGTCGCCCACTCTACGCCCACTTTTTTGACACTGCTTTCCGCTGACACGGACCACAGCTTCTGGGTTCCCCAACTGGCGGGGAAGACAGATCTAATTCCAAATCGCGTGAATCACATGTGGATGGATCCGTACCAAACAGGCATTTTTCTCGGCCAGTGCGCGCAGTATTGCGGCACGCAGCACGCGAAGATGCTGCTACGGGTTTACGTTGACAGCTCCGAGGAGTTTGCCACGTGGGTCCGCGCCCAGCAGCAGCCGGCAGTGCTGGACGAGAATGTAACCGCCGGCCGGCGCGTTTTCGAAACAACGGCTTGCATAAACTGCCACGCGATTGGAGGCACCGTCGCAAATGGACGCTTCGGCCCGGACCTGACGCACCTGATGAGCCGCCATACAATCGCATCGGGTGCGGCCGAGAATACGAAGGCGAACCTTCGCTTGTGGATTCAGAAACCCGATGCCATCAAGCCGGGTTCGCTCATGCCTGCTATGCAACTCAGCAACACTGACCTGGATGCGCTCGTGGATTATCTCGAGACGCTTCGGTAGCCAAAGGATTTGAGGAAATACTTATGTCATCGGACGCAATGGCCATTCCAAGTGCAAGAACAGAGGCGCGTCCCTGGGTCGAAGTGGTGCATGAGTGGGTCACCACGGTTGATCACAAGCATCTGGGGATTCTCTATATCGCCTACGCGCTCATTTTTCTCGTGGTCGGAGGTATCGAAGCCACTATCATTCGGATCCAGTTGATTCGCGCTCATAGCGATTTTGTTTCACCTCAGGTTTTCAATCGCATGTTCACGATGCATGGGACAACCATGATTTTCTTCGTGGCCATGCCCATCCTCTTTGGTTTTGCCAACTACCTGGTCCCCTTGATGATTGGCGCGCGCGACATGGCCTTTCCAAGGCTGAATGCGTTCAGTTTCTGGCTGACGGCCTTGGGAGGGCTTCTCCTTTACTTCAGTTTCTTGGGTGGGAACGGGCTCTATGGCGCTGGCAACGCGCCTGATGTGGGCTGGTGGGCATACGCACCGTTGACGGCGAAGGCGTTTTCGCCCGGCCCCAGTTCGGACTACTGGACAATTGCCCTATTGATTTCGGGATTTGGCAGCATTGGGACCGCCATCAACTTGATTGCGACCATTTTTTCCTTGCGATGCCCGGGGATGACGCTCGGTCGTATGCCGTTATTTGCTTGGCTCAATCTAGTGATGTCCGGGATAGTTCTGATTGCACTCACCCCGCTTTCCGCGGCGCAGATCATGCTGCTCATAGATCGGTATTGGGGGGGCCATTTCTTCGACACACAGGCGGGTGGCTCTGCAGCGATCTGGATGCACTTCTTCTGGATCTTCGGACATCCCGAAGTGTACGTCTTGATTATTCCTTCCTTCGCTTTCATGTCGGAAGTCGTTCCAGTGTTTTCCCGGAAACCGATTTTTGGATACCCCGTCATGGTTGGAGCTACGGTCTGTATCGCCTTCCTGAGCATGACCGTTTGGGCACACCACATATTCACGATCGGGATGAGCTCCTATGCCAACAGCTTTTTCACGATCACCAGCATGGCCATCGGGGTTCCCACAGGAATCAAAATTTTCAATTGGATAGGAACCATGTGGGGCGGGAGCATTCAGTTCAAGACTGCTATGCTCTTTTCCATCGGATTTCTCTTTCAGTTTTTGATCGCCGGTCTCACTGGAATCATGCTTGCGTCCGCGCCCTTTGATTGGCAGCTCAGCCTCTCTTACTTTGTCGTGGCACACTTTCACTATGTAATCGTGGGTGGAATCCTCTTTGCAGTTTTTGCCGCGTTTTATTACTGGTATCCGAAAATGACAGGAAGAATGCTCAACGAACCGCTGGGTAAACTCCATTTCTGGCTTTTCTTCCTCGGGTTTCACATGACATTCGACTTCATGCACTTTGCCGGAATTCTCGGAATGCCGCGCCGTATCTACACCTACGAGCCCCGTCCGGGTTGGGAAACCCTCAACCTGATCGTTACGATCGGCGCATTCATCCAAGGCGTAGCCATACTCGTGTTTGTCGCGAACCTTATTTATTCCTATTTCAGAGGCTCGAAAGCCGGCAACGATCCGTGGGACGCCTGGACTCTGGAATGGTCGGTAAGTTCACCGCCTCCGGCTTACAACTTTGCTTCCATCCCTGGGATTGAGAGC
>Ga0308309_10001656_pt1 | contig 13204 bp, 13 predicted proteins | sample HubBroMetageWFT5_FD_192491 | JGI IMG/M metagenome (GOLD analysis project Ga0308309, IMG submission 192491) | Warmed and freeze-thawed soil microbial communities from the Hubbard Brook experimental Forest, New Hampshire - Hubbard Brook CCASE Soil... | ecosystem: Environmental > Terrestrial >...
GTCGGGCGCTGAATCGAAACGCTCGACATCGGACCTGGCCGCCAAAATCTGTGCCAGGGCGGTAAGGGCTAGGGGTTCGTCATCGACGATCAGAACGCGCATAGCGATCATTCGCCTCAGGAGCGGTCGCCTCAGAAGCAGCATGGGCGCGGCGTCCGTTCATGTTGTCAGGCCGGGAATTCAACGTCGGAAGAGCTAAGCTGGCTGTGACTGTGCGGTCTCGAGCGATTGCAAGACGCAGGCTTGCCTCACCCGAATACAGATATTTCAGCCGAGCCTCAACGTTTCGCAATCCCACGCCGGTTCCGTTGGAAGGTTTACCACCGGCGCTGTTGCGCACACGAATGTTCAGTATTCCATTTTTTGTGTCCGTCGCGACTTCGAGCCAGCCTCCCTCGCGCAACGAGGCAATACCGTACTGAACGGCATTTTCCACGAGCGGCTGCAAGATCATCTGCGGCACCAGCAACTGATAGGTCTCGGGAGCTACTACCCAGCCGATCTTCAGCCGGTTCCCGAAGCGCATCTTTTGCAGGTCGAGGTACTCCCTCGCAAATTTCAATTCGTTCTCGAGCGGAATCAGGTCGGAGCTGTCACGGTCGAGCGCTGCTCGCAACAAATTCGAGAGCCGGACGATCATAGCCTTGGCGGTCTTGGGGTCTTCGTCAGCTAAGGTCGCGATACCATGCAGAGTATTGAAGAGAAAATGTGGTTGGAGTTGCATCTTTAGCGCCTGCAGCTCACTGGCGGCAAGCGCCTGCTGATACTCATACTTCTCAGCTTCTTGCCTTCGGACGCGCTTCAGATACACATAAGCATGAGCCGCCACTACGATCGCAATATATAGGAGTGTAACGTCGGCAAATGAGGTTCGAACAATTTCAAGCCATGCCTGAAGTGAACGTGAAACATATGGAGGAATCACCAGGTACAATATCGCAAGGTGAATCAATACGAACGGCACAGCTCCAAATCCCCAGAGCAGCGCGTAACGAATGCGGTTCGCGGAATAAGAAACGTACTTTTCAGCTAAATAGAAAATAGGTGGAGTCCACAAGGCCAGCGCAAAGGCGCGCACGCCGGCCTGCACCAGCAGGTCGAGGAATGAGAACCAAAGATTATGTCGATCCAGAGGTTTATATTGCAGCCCCATAAGCATCGACATGCCGTACCAAAACGCAATCGAGAGCAGGTAGGCCCGGATGATGCCACGAAGGCGGGGCGACATGCCGCCATTCTAATCCTTTCGACCCAGGACTGTTTTCTTCTTTTTTCTCGCTCTTAGGAGGGGGCGTGAGTCGTGGTCGAGGCAGTTTTTGTGACGGTTGATCGCTCTGATATTCGAGGGTCGAAGCCGCATAATCATGATCCGTCGGGAGCTACCTCGGACTATAAGCGTCGGTTCGGTCCGTAGACCTACTTTCGAGGATTCTCCTTTCTGTGTACCCCTCGAGCACTACCCGCGCTGCTTCCTTTGAGGTTCTGACTCCCAGGACAAATTCACTCTAAGCCGCAAGCGGCAGAGGCTCCTTGCAGGCTGGTGACCTTATGGCAACCATTTTAAGAATAGCGCCGTGCGATGCATCATTGGAGGGTTAAGGTAAATGTAGGGCCTCGACAAGCACGCAGATATTTTGTACGTAGGTCAATTACGGTATTGGTTGAACCGTGATCATGGCGCCCCCGATCCGATGCTCCCTGCCTAACGGGGTGCGCCTCAACCAAGAGGACAAACAAGCGTGTCAAGCGCCGCTCATCGGCCGCGGACAAGCGGTAGTTGCAGCTTTCTCTCAGAACCGCAAAGCGCCTCTCGTTGCCCACGCCGTCGTCAAAAATATTCGTCGGGTTTCACTGTGGTTGAATTGCTGATCGTGATGGCCATCATCTTGACGGTTGCCTCGATTGCCATTCCAGACCTGGTGTCCGCGATTGACCTGGCGCGGGTTGCACGAGCAGTCAGCGAAATTCATACGTTTGAGGACGCGATCACTGATTATGACGTAATCAATGGTCAGTACCCGGACACCCTCGCAGATGTTGGATACGGAGGGTATTTAGATCCTTGGGGCAATCCTTACGAGTATTTGAATCATGCAACCATGAAAGGCAACGGCAAGGCCCGAAAAGATCGTTTTTTGGTGCCCCTAAACTCCGATTACGACCTTTATAGTGTCGGTAAAGACGGCCAAAGCGTCTCGCCTATCACCGCCAAAGCCAGTCAGGATGACGTTATTCGCGCGAGCGATGGTTCGTACGACGGCTTGGCGTCGCAATTCTGAGACTCACCAATATGCGACTCGATCACACATTCCTATTCAGCAAACTGGCCCGGCGAATCTTCTGGCTCTTCGTTCTGTGTGCGCTCATGCCGATTGCAATTTTGTCAGTCATTTCGGTTTCAACTGTCACGGCACAACTGACTGAGCAAAGCCACCGTCTGCTTCGAGAGGCAAGCCGCGAAGAGGGAATGAACATCTTTGAGCATCTGATCTTTGTCGAAGGAGATATGCGGTTGATCGGTTCGATTCTCCAATCTGGCGCTCAACCCCGTCTTGCACCACCGCAGGCGGCCGTTCCAACAAAACTGCAGGAGCGCTTCGTGGGGCTTGAGCTTGTCACCGATGAGGGTGCCCGTCAGGTCGTTTTTGGGCAAGTAACCGCAGAGTCCGAATTCTCATCCGATGAACGAAAGTTCCTGCATTCCGGCAAGACTCTAGTTTCAATGAGAAACTGCTCGAGCCCAGCGCCCTGCGTGCTCATGTCTCAAGAACTGTTTGTGCCAGGGACCGGCCACGAAACACTCGTGGGCGAGGTCAAGACCTCCTTGCTGTGGAATGCAGAGGACCTGCCGCCGTTTGTCACTCTCTGCGTACTCGATGATGCGGGTCGCTCACTATATTGTCCCGAAGCAGTTCCATCCAAATACCTCGCAAGTATTACAACGAGATTCTCGGGTCAGTTTGACTGGGAAAATAGTGGCCAACAGCACCTTTCGGACTACTGGAGCGTGCCGCTTAAACCCAGATACTTCATTTCTCACTGGACCGTGATTGCCAGTCAGGCGAAGAGCGATATGCTTGCGCCACTTAAGCACTTCCGAAGAATCTTTCTGCTCACTGTGCTCCTTGCCTTTTGGGTGGTTCTGCTTCTGAGTATCAGTCAAATCCGGCGAACGATGGTACCGCTCGGCCGGCTGCAGGAAGGCACCCGGCGCATTACCAGCGGTGATCTCAGAGCCCGAGTAACGGTCCCAGGCAATGACGAATTTTCTGAGCTGGCCTCGTCATTCAATTTTATGGCCACCAAAATTGAGAAGCAGGTGAACTCGCTGAAAACAGTAGGCGAGATCGACCGGGCCATTCTCTCCTCATGGAACATCGAACAGATTGTGGAGACCCTCATTGTGGGTCTACATGGCCTTTTCCACTGCGATCTTGTCAGCATCAGTTTGTTGGATACTGAGTTAGCCCTTCAAGCTGTGAATTACCTTAGTCCGGCTAAGGCGGCGGCAAAGAAACAGATTTGCACGATATTGCTGTCAGCCGAAGAAGCAACCGCACTGAAGGAATGCCCGAAGATCGCGGCAATTGAACTCGCCAAAAGCGTTCCAAGCTACCTGGCGCCGCTAGCTTCATACGGAATGCGGAGCTGCTTGGTTGCCCCGATCCTCCTGAGGGACAAATTGTCTGCCGTCATATCTTTGGGTCGTGGCTCAAACTCCACTTGGGCGCAGGAAGAGAAGCAACAGATGGCGCAGCTCGTGGATCAGATTGCCGTGGCCATCTCCAACGCCCGGCTGGTTGCGGAGCTGAAACAGCTTCACTGGGGAACGCTCACCGCCCTGGCGCGGGCCATCGACGCCAAGTCTCATTGGACGGCAGGCCATTCCGAGCGCGTGACGAATTGGGCAATGAAGATTGCCGGTGCCATGGGCCTTTCTGAGCATGAACGGGAAATTATCCATCGTGGTGGTTTACTTCACGATATCGGGAAAATCGGCACTCCGATGACCATTCTTGATAAGCCAGGCAAGCTGACAGACGAAGAGATGCAGGAAATGCGTCAGCACGTGCAAATCGGCGCTCGGATATTGGAACCGATTCCCGGCTTCACCGAATGTATGCCCATCGTTCTTCAGCATCATGAGTGGATTAATGGGTCTGGCTATCCCGCCGGCCTTATGGGTGATCAGATCACTCTGCACGCCAAGATTTTCGCCGTTTCTGACTGCTATGACGCGCTGATTTCTGACCGCCCGTATCGTCTGGGAATGCCTTTGGACCGGGTGAAGGAAATCATAGCCTCCGGGGTTGGAAAACAGTTCGACGCAGGCGTCGTGGCTACGTTTCTTAGTCTCCTGGAACGTGAAAATGGCAAAGAAGCAGTCGAGCTTATTTCCAACTCCCGGTAGAAATTCCTCAAGCGCCCGGCTGCATGAAGAAAACGCTTGGAAGGAAGGCAGCGATGCAAAACCAAAAGAAGAAGGACACGCCGAAAATAAGGAAAAAATTGATTGCGGGCGTCATTCTTTGTTTCGCCGTTGTACTCTGGCATATCTGGCAAAAGCCGCTGACTGTTCCCGCCGAACTGATCGGTAGCTGGAAAACAATCGACTCACGGTATGCGGATCGCTATCTAGAAATCGACGGTCACACGATTGACTTCTACACCGGGGCGGGCACGGGAACCACAGGGTTCATTCAGAAAATTGATGCGGTGCCGCAGGGCAGCCGCACGCTCTATACAGTCTTCTACCTCCAAGACGGCCGCGAGGAACAATGTTCCTTTTATCTCACCTTCGAAAAACAACAGAGCCTCTATTTGCTAAACCAACCAGGCATCCGTTGGACCAAAGACAAAGAAAGCTGAAGCCCCTCTCGCAGGAACTACAATTCAACACTCCGCCATCTGCGGTTATTCGATCAGGCAGCCCAGGTACCTTCTTCAAACGTGACATGCAGGCTCCCGCGTAGGCCTCTCGGAAAGTCGAGAATGGCGATGCCTTTGGTTTCGATCATGCATTCCACCACCAGCTTGCCAGAGGAATTTAGAACCGCGATAAAGATCGCTTTCTTGTGCACATCCATATAACCGGACGTGTCCTACTTTAGTACCTGGTGGTGCAGTTGGTTTTGTGAGAAATGGAGCGAACTGTGATCAGCAGCGGGGGACCGACGGAAAACCAGTGTTATCGAGACGGAACAGAATGCATCGGTGCTCGATTCCGCTCGCCCTAGGAGTCGGCCGGTAGCTGCAGACCGCCTCGTGAGCGGACGAGAAGGGTGGAGAGTTCAGAGAAACGGGGACCGACGACCTGTCCGACGGCAAAGCTCCCAAAGCCAGTTGACGGAGTTGATATAGGGTTTCCAAACCTTTCACCATATGGCGGCTTCCAGTCAGAACCACACCGACGAGCGAATCGAGGTTGTGATAAAGCGTGCGCGCACTGAGATTGGCGCTCGTCGAGCGGAATGGGAATCCAGAAGCGTTTTGCACCAGCAGAATCGAAAACAAGGCTGCGGTCAAGCCTAGCATTCGTCCGGGCTGCCGTCGCCAATGCATTATAGCTTGAAGTCCTCTCCTTCTTTCTCGAGCATTAGACGGCTTAGCTGCGAAAACGTTGCCGCAGATACCCGCTCCGAACAGTCCGCGGGCCAGTCCCGATAAGTCGTGCCAGCTCAACAAGTTCGATACAGCACCATCCAATACGTTGACTCGACGATGCTTCACGGGGAGAGGCGATCCGGGTTTACTCGGTCAAAGTCGAGCCACGGTGGTGTTCCGGCTGATCTGATCCTAGCGAGCGATTCTAGTGTTTGCTTTCAATGCAAGTTGGGTTTGACGTTAGTGTTGCGTCGACCGATGGAGACCACGTTCGTACGAGTTAATCGTTCAATTTTTGGCATGCGAGTTGAGATCGCGCGACAGGATCAGCTTCAAAGTTATTTTGTCCGACGAACTGGTGAGACCAAAACCGACGCCAGCTTCGATGTTCAGGGTTTTGGAGTAGCGGTCGAGGACCGCGAAGAGTTCTTGCTGGCTGACTGAATAGAAATTGCGAATCGGACCATAGTCGGCGTACTCCTCAACGGCCAGCGCCCACTTCGGGGGTAGATTGTAGGCAACACGCACCGCTGGGGCGAAATCGAGACCCTTGAAGCCGCCGATAAAAGAGTTATCAAGAATGGGGTTCACGATAATGTCTACCGGGTGCAAGTGCCAGCCAACGATCGGGCGAATCTCCGAAGTGAAATGGTATGGCTGCCAGTGCAGAGCGTTGTAGCTAAACTCAAAGTTAACACCGTAAAAAAAAGTTCGATCCGATGCGTGGGGTCTGACAAAGAGCAAGCGGATCTTGCCTCCGTTAATCGTCGCTCCGCGGTTTTGGGAAATGCTGTACAACGGAAGGTAAAGGCCGGCCTCGAACCAAGGGGTAACACCGTAGGCCCATTCGGTCACACCGTTGAAGGACTTATCCGGTATGAGCCCGCCGGGGAAGGCAGGCGTCTCCAGGCCATCAGCGATGAAATTATTATGCCAAGTGAGATTGAAGATTCCGGGTTCGGCAATTACCGCATCATAGACTTGGATCTCATCGGTCTGCGCGAACGCTGAGGCAGGCAAGACAAACATAGCGCTCACTGCCACAACAAACGCTGGCATGACCCTTTGAAGAAGTTTCACCGGTGTCGTCAAGACTGCCAGCATATAGCCTACTGGCGGGAAATTCAAAACGATGGATCACAAGCGGTGCCGCTGTGCCATCGGAGAGAGAGCGAGGTCCCATTAGAAGCAAATCTTATGAAACTGATCAGGCCAATTGGGACGGACATCTCTAACAATGCCGGCTCTGTCAAACATTTTTCGGTAGCGAACGGTAGTACCTCGTCACGCCGCAGTGCCAGTCGTCGAACGTTGCGGCGTATCCATGTCAGCCGGGCGAATCCACTTCTTCTGTGCGGGTAATGTGGGCCGCTGTGCGCAGGTCCACGTCGTCCTGGCTTTGCGGACGTTCGACCAGCGCCACTTCCAGCTCGTTAGACCAGTAAGTGTTCGATGTGGATGGGCAGATCGCGCACGCGGACACCGGTAGCGTGATAAGTGGCGGACGTTAGCGCTGACGCGACTCCGGTGAGTCCGATTTCACCTATACCGCGTGCGCCGTATTCGTTCAACACAGTATCTGGATAGTCCAGGAATACGCAGTCCATCTCGGGTATATCCGCGTTTACCGGAACCATGTAGTCGGCGAAGTTGTTATTGATGGGATGGCCGTTGCGAGTGTCGTATATCGTGGCTTCGAACAGGCCCATGCCAATTCCCATCACTACGCCGCCTAGAATCTGATTTCTCGCCGTTTTTGCATTGATCATCCGGCCGCCATCGATCACGCTTAGCCAGCGCGTGACGCGCAGGCGCGCGATACCGGGATCGAATGAAATTTCACAGAAGTGCGCTCCGAAAGAATGCGTGGAAAATTTCTTCATATTCGGATCCGCATCCGTTCTTGCATGGCCGTCCAGACCAACGAGGTTTCGCAAAGCCAGAATGTCCTGGAAGGGAACGCCTGTATCAGGCGATTTTTCCTGGGCATGGATGCGTCCCTGAGTCATCTTCAACGTTTTGGCCTCCGCGTTTTGAAATGGAGAATTCGGTGTCCGCACCGCGACCTGGATCACAGCGTCAACGGCCTTCTGCGTGGCCTCAACGATTGCAGGGAGCACTGTCGAGGTCGCCGATGAGCCGCCAGATGTCGGGCCAGGAGGCAAGGCGCTGTCACCGAGCACCACTTGTATCTTGTCCAAGGGTATACCGGTCTTATCGGAAACGACTTCGGCGAACACGGTGTAAGTACCAGTGCCGATATCCTGCGTGGCGCAAGACGCGCGAGCGGTTCCATCTGCGAGAAGTCTTACTCGAACCTCGGCTGCGTGACGGCCAGCCGGCCACGTGCAAGTGGCCATGCCCCATCCGAGAATTAAATCGCCATTGCGCATCGAGCCAACTTTAGGATTGCGCTTCGACCACCCGAAACGTTCCGCGCCGGTTTGATACGCTTCTCGAAGATGTTTGCTGGACCACGGGAGGTTCGAAGCCTCATCGGTTTCCGCATAATTTTTCAGGCGGATTTCGACAGGATCCATATTCAGCTTAATCGCCAGCTCATCCATAGCGGATTCAATAGCGAAGAGTGCAGGAGTTCTTCCGGGACCGCGCATCGGCGTGGGTGTACCAACATTAAGATGCGCCAGATGTTGGATCGCGGTGTTATTGGGGCAGTCATAGAGCAGCGATGACACCTGCGTGCAGTCCTCCACGTAATCATCGACCAAGGATGTGTGCTGAAGGATGTCATTCCGGAGGAGACGAGCTTGCCGTCTTGCGTCGCACCCAAGCGCATGCGCTGTTGGGTTGCGGGACGGTGGCCCACTGTAGTGAACATCAAGGTTCGCGGCACAGATACTTTTACGGGGCGTCCCACTTTGCGAGCCGCTACCGCCGCCAGCAATGAATGTGGCCAGGGAAAGAGCTTGCCGCCGAACCCCGAGCCGATGAATTTCGAAATCACTTCGATATTTTCGAGCGGAATCCCCAGCATCTCCGACATCACGTTGCGATGATTCACCACGCCTTGGGAGGCTTCATATAGCGTGACTTTATCCTTGTTCCATACCGCGATGGTGGCGTGCATTTCCATTGGATTATGCGTCTCGGTGGGCGTGGTGTAAGTCGCGTCAAGCTGCACAGGAGCTTTCTGGAATGCCGAATCCGCATCGCCTCTGGAATATTTGTTAGCGGCCGTGATGCTGGAAGGCGGCGCTTGATTAAGCAACACTAGGGGAGCCTTCTCGTCATAGGTAACTCGAACGTTCGCTGCTGCATCTTGTGCCTGCTGAAAAGTATCAGCGACGACCAGGGCAACGAATTGGCCGTAGTAATACACTTTTTCATCTTCGAACGGAGGGCGACTTTCACCCGGGCGGCTTAGTTCCTCGAAAGCGCCGGCCGGATGGTAGAGCTTGTCGAAATTACCGTGATGAAAAACCGCCAGGACCCCGGGCATCCCTTCGGCCTTGGCGGAATCGATTCTTGCAATTTTCCCGTTAGCAATCGTGCTAGGGACTGCCACACCGTATGCGAGTTTCTCGATAGGATAGTCAGCGGCGTACTTCGCGCCACCCGTAACTTTGAGCCTTCCATCTATGCGGGTGATCGCTTCACCGATTACTGAGCTGCTCATCTGTTCTCTCCAGCGCAGGTCTGAAAACTTCTGGCTTAAGCGGACTGCGTGACGTTTGAAAGCGCACGAGTCAGGCAGCGTTTGGCCAACTCGACCTTGAAGGCGTTGTCGTGCCGTGGCTTTGCGCCTTTCAGCGCCGCTTCGGCCGCTGCTTGAAAAGTGTGTTCGTTGGTTTCACGCCCTTCGAGCGCATGCTCTGCTTCTATGGATCTCCACGGTTTAGTTCCAACGCCGCCCAAAGCGATGCGCGCGCGCTGTATTCGATTACCGCTAAGGGAGACCACCACGGCGGCAGAGGCCAACGCAAATTCATACGAAGCGCGGTCGCGAAGCTTTAAATAGTGAGAGCGCGCGCCGTTTGCAACCGGAGGCAAGATGACGTAGGTGATCAAATCGCCAGAGACCAACACATTTTCGCGATTGGGTGTAGAACCGGGCAGCAGGTAAAAATCATTCAAGGGGACACCGCGCTCGCCGTTGGCCCCTTGTATGTGCACGACGGCCTCAAGCGCCATCATAGCTACAGCCATATCTGACGGATGGGTTGCAATGCAATGATCACTTGTTCCAAGAATGGCGTGAATTCTGTGGAAGCCATCGATGGCAGGGCATCCCGAGCCGGGCTCCCGCTTATTGCATGGGTAAGCCGTGTCGCGAAAATAATAGCAGCGTGTGCGCTGGAGCAGATTGCCGCCGGTGGTGGCCATGTTTCGAAGTTGGGGAGAAGCTCCCGAGAGCAGGGCTTCGGAAAGGACCGGGTAGCGTTGTTGCACCGTTGGATCGTGAGCTAAATCGCTATTGCGAACCATCGCGCCGATTTTCAAACCACCATCCGCCGTGGATTCGATCTGGCTGAGAGGCAGCGAGTTGATGTCTACAATTCTTTTCGGAGTTTCAACATTCAACTTCATCAGATCGATCAGCGTGGTGCCGCCAGCGACAAATTTCGTTTCCGTTTGCGAGCGTACTGCCTCAAGCGCGGAGTTTACTGTGTTGACTTGGCTAAATTGAAAGGCTTCCATCGCGTCACCCTCAGTCCGGACACTCGGACGTAAAGCGGCTTCCTTACGGGCTGCGTCGTGCGCTTTGAACCGCAGCAACGATGTTGTCGTAAGCACCGCAACGGCAGATATTTCCGCTCATGCATTCGCGCACGGCAGCGTCGTCTTGGCCGCAAGGTTCCCTCAGCAGCGCCGCCGCGGACATGATTTGGCCTGAGGTGCAATAGCCGCACTGAAATCCATCATGTTCCAGGAAAGCGGCCTGCACCGGGTGCAGGTCGCCGTTCTGGCCCAAGCCTTCGATAGTTGTAATTTTGTCGCCTGCATGCATGATGGCAAAAGTCAGGCATGAATTTACGCGCCGTCCATTTATGTGAACCGTGCATGCGCCGCACTGGCCGTGGTCGCAACCTTTCTTCGTGCCCGCAAGCTGAAGATTTTCGCGCAGCGCATCGAGAAGAGTGACGCGCGGCTCCAATGCGACATGGTGTTCTTTTCCATTGATGTTGAGCACCATCGGAACAGCGCCCGGAACTTCGGCACCCGGGATCGCTTGAGTGGTCGGCTCAGGCTCTTGCACCGGAGCAGAGTGAAGCAACGGAACGGTCGTGACCGCCAAGCTTGCGGTACCAAGTTGGGTCAGGAAAGAACGCCTTGTAAAACGGCCCGACGTTTCTGCCGGCTTAGGCTGCTCTTCTTCGGCAATCTCGGTCGTTGATTTATCTCGTTTTGCCATGATTGCACCTTACAAGGGGAATAAACCTGATCTACGCATGCGAATTGATGCCAGCCGGCTCGGCCAAGGCGCATGATACTTCCGGCAAGTAGATAAGCGATACAGGGAATACCTTAGGGAAAGCGGAATATCCCGTTAGTGACGATTCAACTGGCGCGGGAGCATTTTTATCGACGCGTTCGGTGAAACTCTTTGCATACGCCTCCAGTGTGGAGGCACTAGAATATAAATGACCTGGTAAGTACCCATTGGCAAACTGGGCGCGAAAGGACGTAGCGGGCGTGAGCTCCTTTGGTTCCAAGCTGGCTTATCTGGTTCGCCAGCGGAGCTTTCAAGTTGCACTGGGTCTCTGGATAGCGATGAGTGTGGCTGCAGTGGCGCTGTGTCATGGAACGATACAGCTGCCCATTGGGCCGCACCCCGACAAACCCGTGGCGATGGTAATTTCGAGTTGGATCGCGCTGTTTTTTCTGGTGCTGGAACTAGGGCTAGTCGGGCTGATTACGCGGCAGCGCGCGATGCCGGATCTGGCTGCACGCGCGCCCGAGCGCAGTATCGCTTTGCGCGAGACAATCGTTTTGTGGATATACGGCGCTTTGGTGCTTCTGGTCGGGCGCTTTGTTGGCCTACATTTTTTTGGTGAAAGTATTGCGATGCATCTGAACGGGTCGCTGGTGGGCGCCACACGGGTGCAGTCGCCAGAAGAGGTGTACACCTGGGCGGGGTATAACGGGATTTTACTCGGGCTGATTCCGTTCGTCGTGTTTCGGATGCGCGGCTACTCGAATCAGCAGCTAAATTTGACGTCGTCCAACCTGAAGAGCGATGTGACCGTCATCGCGGTGGTGCTGGTCATTGGGTGTTTCATGGACCTGGCCCTGGACGGAAATTTCCTAAAGCTGACGCACCACCAGCAAATAGCCGGTGGAGTCTTGTCGTTTATTTTTCATCTCTTCGGGACCGACTTGCCGGTCATGATTTTCATTTACTCCATTCTGATGCCGCGCTATGCGAAGTTGGCGTCTCCGGTGACAGCGTTCCTGTGGGGGGCAGCGAGTTATCCGGCGATTCACGTATTCGAGTCCTGGACGCGCTACGACTCGCTGGTACATTCCACTCTGTCGGTGATCGTCGTATTCCTGATTTTCTTTCCTCCGGGAGTGATGAAGTCATTCCTCACGCTGCGCACCGGAAATGCTTGGGTTCACGTATGGGGCTTCCACGCCATCTCACCCCACGTCACAGTTGATACTCGGCTGATCGTTCGCGACTTCAATATTCGCTGAATCCGATGCGGCGATCGCGCGGAAAATACGATAACGTAAGCGCCACTGCGAGCCGCCGTGAATAGAGTCATTTATCTGGCCGTCTCGGTCATCTCATCTATACTCGTACTGACGGGACGGAGCGACCATTGTTCTGCGAGGCCATGAAGAAGCAAACACACATTCACGTCAACGGCAAGCTAAGTGAGTCCGACGGAGCGCCCGCCGAGCCCACCGGCGCAGTCTCGGGAGAATTGGCCGGTGAGATATTCGATTACGACGGTGGACGGCAGGTCACGGTATACGTTCCAGCGGACCCGCCCGAAGCAATCGTCTTCGCCGGCGACGGTCAGGGAATCTCGAAGTGGGGCCGGTTGCTTGAGCAGGCCGACGTACCGTCCACAATGATCGTCGGTGTACATGGGCTGACCGATGAGACGCTGCGGCTCCATGAGTACTCACCGGGCTTTGAGCCGGAACGGTTCGCGGCACACGAGAAGTTCTTCGTCGAGGACGTTCGCCGATGGACGGAGTCGCGGTTTGACGTGGCGCTGTCCACTGAACGTACCGCAGTGTTCGGCGTCTCGGCGGGTGGAGAGCTGGCTCTCGCTCTTGGGCTTCGGCATCCACATGTCTACGGTGCGGTCTTCTGCGCCTCGCCTGGCGGCGGTTACAAGCCCCCTAGGGTTATGCCGAGTCCGCTTCCGCGCACATACCTTGTCGCTGGCACACAGGAACCGTTCTTCCTCGGGAACGCAAGGAGGTGGGCGGACGCGCTGCGCGATGCAGGTGCGGATGTCGTCATGAAGGAGCGAGCCGGATCGCACGGCGGCGCATTCTGGCGAGAAGAGTTCCCGCTGATGGTGGCGTGGGCATTCGGACGATGATGCATCTCGGCGGATCGCTTAACTTCTGTAAGACAAACATCTCAGTGATCTGATGAACGCTGTCGGCTCAACCG
>Ga0308309_10001657_pt1 | contig 13196 bp, 10 predicted proteins | sample HubBroMetageWFT5_FD_192491 | JGI IMG/M metagenome (GOLD analysis project Ga0308309, IMG submission 192491) | Warmed and freeze-thawed soil microbial communities from the Hubbard Brook experimental Forest, New Hampshire - Hubbard Brook CCASE Soil... | ecosystem: Environmental > Terrestrial >...
AGCAGGTTTTACACTCACTGAAATGGGCGGCGATGAACTCGAGCAGCCGCCCATAACCGCCGCCATAGCCAGGACTAACAACGTCACACCGCACCAGCACAACCGGGACATTGCGCCACCACCAGGAATTTCTGAGGACAAGAGTATCGCACACATCTTTGTTACTCTGGTTGCCGTGTACTGCCATGATCACCTGCGTTTGGTCCCGTGATCATGTTTGGCCACCCGGAACCTATGCTCGGTGCCATCCGTGACGCATTCGTTCTCAGGTGGCTGAAAACTGTCGATTTCAGGCATCGACCTCGGAATCGGGCGCTCTTCGCGGGGTTTCGCCGCTTTTTCTCGACAGCTACCGGGCGGACGCATACAATATTCTCCAGATAGGCCAGTCTGCCTGTAAGGAATCGTGGCATGAATCAGCGATTTTCTCTCGATGTCCAGTCCTTGCAAAAACTGCTGGAAGCGGCATGGGTTCTCCAGTGTGAGCGCGATCGTGAGCTGAGTGAATGTCACAATGGAGTGACCGTCCTCAGGGTTTCCTCTGACAAAGACGGGTTGAACAGAGCACTGGCTCTGACTTTGGCAGGGAATGTTTTTGAACCAGTCCTGGCGGGGCCAGACCTAATAGAACCCGGCCTAGCAGGAGCAAGCCTAGCGACCGCTCAAGCGCACACGCCACCGATTTGCGAAGTCGTAGATCCGAGTATCGTGAATCCGACTATCGTTGATGCAAATATCGTTGAGCCGAACATCATCGATCCGAATATCGTTCCGAGGCGGGCGATGGTCGCGCCGACTTACCAGCGAAATGAAGTTGCAGGAGCGCTGGCCCTGGCGATGGACCACCCAGGCGCGCCGGTGGTCGCGTTCTCTGCGCCGGAGGTTTTGGAGGAGGCTGCGCGGGGGAGGAATCGGGCAACCAGCCTCCAGATGAGCCAGCGAGTCACTCTCCGTCTGGTGCGGTCGGGAGATAAATATCGAGTCGCGCTCCGGCTCGTGCCGACGAGAGATGAATATAAGGATGAGGAACACGCGCTATCCACGCTGACCACAGCCGTTTTCAAACGCGCGTCACGAGCTACGACAGAGTATGCCGGCCCCGTTGCCGTGCTGGTGATCATGCTCGTGTTCGTATTTTCGCTGCTAGGAATTCACCGGCCCGCCGTGACCGCGGTGCAGGCCGCTCCTCTGACCCGTAAGCTTGCAGTTGCTGACTCTCCCGCGCGTGACTACGCTGGCAAAGCCGGAGCCTCCGTAACTAACGAAGCCCCTTCTAGTGGAAGCGGGGACCCGTGGAGCGGTGGACCGGCGATTGAATCGCCAGCACCAACTGGCTCCGGATCAACTGGGTCTGCATCAGGTGGATCTGCATCACCTGGGCTTGAAGCAGTTGGGCCTGAAGCCAGCCACATGCGCGTAACGGACCCGGCAGCCTCGTCACTCGTGCAAGGCCTGAGCCTTTACGAGATGGAAACTGTGCGCCGCCAAGCGCAGTACGGAGATGACATGGCGGCTCTGACCTTGGGGATGGCCTATGAGATCGGGCACCATGTCCCGCAAAGTTGCGCGGAAGCCGCCCACTGGATTGCGGTGGCAGCGGCGGAGGGCAATTCGGCTGCTCAATATAACCTCGGTCTGCGCTATCTCTCGGGAGATGGAACTCCGACCAACCTTGACGAAGCCCGGAAGTGGCTCGAAAAGGCCGCGCGGCATGGATATCAGAAAGCCCGGGTCACGATGCAGGCTTCGGGTTTGTAGACCTGGGCTCTTGCCAGCATATCCGCATTGGCATACGTCCCCTCACTGAGGGCATAGGTGGGCGGTTTGTCGCCTTGCTGCCCATACGCAATCGCTTCAATAGAATTGCCTCGAATCGATTCCGCTCATCGACCCCTGCCGGGTCTTGGTGGGTACGCGTTTGCGAGTCCCCAAGGTAACTTTCGCAGCTTCCCCACCAGACGTAGCCTGAAGAAGTTGAAATACGAGGGATATTAACGAATGCGGAAAATGATGTGTGCTGCCGTCCTGGTACTTCTCTCGTGCAGCATGAACGGGACTGGCCGACTGGTTCTAGCGCAAGACGCGCCTGCGCTTTCCGTGGTGCCTACGAAGGCCACTATGCTGGTGGGCGAGACACGTACGTTCCGAGCTGTGGGCAAGGACGGACGCTTGCGGCACAATGTCCGCTGGGGTGTTTCTCCCGAACGTGCTGCCAAGCTTGCGGTGGCTGGCGATGAAGCGACCATCCAGGCGGAGGAACCATCTTCGACGGTGGTTGTGACCGCTTCTGCCGAAGGCGACTCCTCTGAAGCCAGCATCGAGATTCGTTCCGGTTCTTCCTTGCCCACCGGAACGTTAATGTGGTCTGTCAGTCCCCTGCCTGGATGCAAGGTCACAAAAATGACTCAAGCGGTGCCGAGCGCGAACGGGCCCGACATTTATGTGGAGGAGTCGTGTCCGGATGGCGCTTACGTTCGCGCAATGACCGCGGACGGGCGCGAAATGTGGCGCAGAAAGCTCGGCGGCTCGATGGCTCCTGCGGTGCCGGATCCCCAAGGGAAAGAGGAAACTCAGCCCACAGAGCACATTAGCTTGAGTACTCGCTCGGTGTGCGATGAAATCTCTTCCGGTATGACCAAAGATGGCGTCACAAGGCTCGTCCAGGATCGCAGCCTTTGGCTGGGCGAGAAAGAGCGGCAGAGTAACAGTTGGGTGTTCGAAGAGCATAACGTTCGCTGCACGATCTGGTTTGGCGAAGCTGGAACCGTGGTGAAGAATAGGAAGATTTTTATTACCGACTAGCGAAGCCACCGGATCGGCACATGGACCTCGGTGCCATCGGATTTTTTCTTTGTCCCGTTATGCTCTTCGCGCCGGCCGCGGCAGGAATTGCGGCGACGAATTCTGACACCTACGGTTGAGGAATCTGAACGTTGGTTGCAATGTTCGAATAGCTGCTCTCTTCGTTCCTCGAATTTACCGCGGTCGTAGCGTAGCAGTAGGAAGTGCCGCCGGTGACTTCCGAATCCGTATAAAAGGTGCTGGCGTTCGGTATGGAGCTGATCTTGGAAAAGGATCCGCAGGAGTCTGCATACATCGCGCGATAGACGTTGTAGCTGGAGACGTCCGACGATGTGCTTGCGGTCCAGGAGAGATCAACCATGTGTGTCGACGGCACTGCCGGGCCGGGGCCAGCCGGCGCTGCGGCCGTTGATGAAGACAAGCCTGCGCAGCCGAGCAGCAATAGGGTTGCTGTAAAGCTGAGAATTGCCGCGCTATTTGTGACCAAGGTGGCTCGGATCATTTCAGAGGTCCATTGTCCGGAATCCATCGTCCGGAAGAAGATGATCGAACATTGTAATGCCAGCGTCGTGGTCCGTCTGACGGGATTTTGGGTTAGCCTATTCGAACAGGAATCCTCTGCCACAGCCGCTTTTGGCGAAACATCAGCAAGAACTACTTGTCGCCTGGATCGCGGCGGACGATGGCTGCCTTCTTTGTGCTGAGGGAGGACTTCGCCGTGGCCACATGCTGACTGATAGCAAAACGGAGTTGCCGTGCGAGCCTTCTAAGCGCGGCTTCGCTTGAGCGCGAAATCGGCTCACTACAGAGGACTTTAATGCGTGAGCAAAGCTCTTCAATATGGGAATCGCTCGAAGATGGCACGAGCAAATCTTAACTGGAGTTGATTATTTCGTTCGATACAGTACATCCCTGAGCCGTATCCCGGGAACGGCGCAAATGGTAGGGGCCTGCGAACGTCCTCAGCAGCTCGACGGCTTGTGCTTTTCGTGCAATATCTTCGTACAGTCCGCACCCTTGCCTGCTCAGGGTGCGAGTATAAGTCTTGCGCTGTGAACGATTTGGGGGGTGTTCGGTGCGGCGTTCCTTTCCTTTGATTTGGCAGTGTAGTTGCCTTTAGATTATCCATGCCGATTAAGAAGAAGAGAGAAAAGGAATGGCGAAAGCTTTGCGAGTTGGTAGCTGATGAACACGACCCGCGCCGCCTGTCCAAGCTTGTAGATCAACTTATTGAAAAGTTAGATACCCGACGGGAAGCACTCCGGAAGAGCAAGCGAGCGCGGATTCGCTTGCGAGGTAAGGCGTAACTAAGCAGCTCTGACCGCTGCTGCCGTGGATTCCGTTGAACCCACTTTCTTCGCGAGGACCGCGTATAACCGTTGTGCCTGCTTCGCTTCGATCTTCCGTTCCCAGCGAAGCTCTTGTAATCGTTGCTCGTAACACCGGGATTCCGATTTTTCGCGTAGTTTCATAGGGAAGAAGACCCTTGGTCGGGGAAGTTTAGCACTTTCCGCGAACTCCAGCTGTGCATAATTGAAACGTAAGGATTGCGGGCTCGGGCTTATCCTGAGCGGCAAGACGGCGGTCGTGAGGGTCCGAATGTGAGTCAGACTGACTCACGCTAACCCATGACCGCCCATCCAGTTTCCATCTGCGATACTAGAGGGCGCTATTATTGTGGGCAATACGGCGAATTCCGTAGCTTGAAAAAGAGACCTTGAAACCTCGATAACGACGCCTCGAGGACCACAAGACTGCATTTCGATGGATAGGCGGGCGCAGGATAGTCAAGGAATTGCGCGACCGAATGCTCACTATCTGTATCTAACCAGTTTCATCAAGCTTTTTTCATCTAGCTTTCATCGTCCGCTTCGAACAGAGAATGCCGAAGTGTGGCATCATCTTCTTTGTCTCTAATTGTCCGGAACTTCCCTGGAATTGGAACCGAGTATGGCGAAACCAATTTTGTTAAGCGTGGATGACGACTCGGATGTCTTGCGGGCGATAGAGCGCGATCTGCGCTCGCACTACGGTGCGGATTATCGCGTGATCGGAAGCGATTCGCCCGAGGGCGCGCTTGACCTGCTGAAGCAGTTGAAGATGCGGAACGACAGCGTTGCCTTGCTGCTGGCCGACCAGCGCATGCCGCGGATGGATGGAGTGGAATTTCTACAGCAGGCGATGGGGATATTCCCCAGCGCGAAGCGGGCGTTGCTGACTGCTTATGCTGATACCAACGCTGCGATCAGCGCCATCAACCAAGCCAGCATCAACTTTTTTTTCCTAAAGCCGTGGGATCCTCCGACGGAGCACCTGTATCCGCAGCTTGATGATTTGCTTGATGACTGGCAGGCTTCGTACCGTCCGACGTTTCAGGGGATCCGGGTGCTGGGCACGCGCTGGTCGCCGCGATCATATGAGCTTCGGGACTTTCTGGCGCGCAACCGCGTTCCCTACCAGTGGACGGATGTGGAGCTTTCGGCCAATGATCCGGAAACCAAGCAGTTGATGGAAGCTCTGGGGCCGGAGGCGGCTAACTTGCCAGTGGTGCTGTTTCCGGATGGGACGAAGCTGCTTGAGGGCGTGCCTGCGGACGTCGCGCAAAAAGTTGGGCTGCGCACACGCGCTCAGACCGACTTCTATGACCTTGCGATTGTGGGCGGGGGGCCGGCTGGGTTGGCTGCTGCGGTTTATGGAGCTTCTGAAGGTTTGCATACGGTGATGATTGAGCGGGAAGCGCCAGGCGGACAGGCGGGAATGAGTTCGCGGATCGAGAACTACCTGGGATTTCCTACCGGGCTTAGCGGAGCTGATCTGGCGCGGCGGGCAGTGGTGCAGGCGGAGCGTTTCGGAGTGGAAATCCTGGCGCAGGAAGTGGTTGGCGTCCGAACGGAGGGGCCTTACCGGATCATCAAGATGGCGGATGGAAACGAGATTTCCTGTCACGCGCTGATGATCGCGACGGGGGTGCAGTGGAGGCGACTGGCAGCTCCGGGCGTCGACCGGCTGCAGGGTGCAGGAATTTATTATGGCGGCGGAGCAACCGAGGCTTTGTCGTGCAAGGGTGAGATCGTGTATGTAGTGGGCGGGGCGAACTCGGCGGGCCAGGCGGCGATGAACTTCGCTAAATACGCGGAGCGCGTCATTATTCTTGTGCGGGGCGAATCGCTCTCGAGCACGATGTCGCAATACCTGATCGACCAAGTTAAGGAAACTCCCAACATTCAACTATGGACGCACGCAGGCGTGGCGGAAGCTCATGGCGAAACCCATCTGGAAGAGATTTCGGTGCTGTGCTCCGATACCAACAAGGTTGAGCGCGTGCCGGCGAGTGCGATGTTTATTTTTATTGGAGCGCTGCCCAAGACTGATTGGCTGGCGGGCATCGTCGAGCGGGACGAACGCGGCTTTCTGTTGACTGGCCCTGACCTTATGCAGGACGGGCAACATCCGAAGGGATGGACGCTGGAGCGCGATCCGTTCCTGCTCGAGACTAATGTTCCCGGCATTTTTGCCGTGGGCGATGTGCGCCACGGTTCCATCAAACGAGTGGCTTCGGGAGTGGGAGAAGGATCAGTGGCGGTGCAGTTCATTCATCAATACTTGAGCAAGGTATAAATGGTCGATAAATCTGAATTACGGCGGGTCCAGGAGTTCGCTGATTTGCCGGACGATCAGCTCGACTGGTTCCTTAGCCAGGCGCAGGAGTTGAAGCTGAAGGCGGGCGATGTGTATTCGCGCCCGGGCGATCCCGCGGACACGATGTTTGTGATTCTTGAGGGACACCTTCAAGTGCGGGGCGAGATTGGAGGCGAAACTTTCGTCTTTGACCTGGAGCCGGGCGACGTCACCGGAGTTCTGCCGTTTTCGAGAATGAAGCAGTTTTCTGTAGGTGGGCGAGCCCTGACGGACAGCCGCGCTGTGCGGTTTCCGGCGTCGCTATTTCCAGAGCTGGTGCAGAAAATGCCGGTGCTGACGCAGCGTCTGGTGGGCCTGATGGCGGACCGAATCCGCGAAACCACGCGGATGGAGCAACAGCGGGACCGACTGGCTTCTTTGGGGAAGCTTTCGGCGGGACTGGCGCATGAGCTTAACAATCCAGCTTCGGCAGCAAAACGCGCGGCCAGCCAGATGCGCGAGATTTTGAAGAAAATCAGGGATGCCAGTCTCGAGCTGGGACGGCGCGATCTTTCTCCCACACAGAAATCGGAGATCGAAAAAATGGAAGCTTCGTTCACGCAACCGGATGTAATTCCACCGGATGCGCTGACTGTGAGCGACCTGGAAGACCAAATCGATTCTTTGCTGCGCAGTCATGGGCAGAACGATTTGTGGATGCTGGCGGCAGGCCTGGCGCGGCGGAACATCAAGCCGGCGGTGGTCGAATCGTTGTTTGCGAACCTCGATGCGGACACGGCTCGAGCGGCTCTGGTGCGGATCGCCGCATCGGTTGAGATCGCAAGCCTGTTGCATGAAATCGAGAGCAGCACTTCGCGGATCTCGGATCTGGTGGGCGCAATCAAGGAATATACCCACATGGACCAGGCTCCGGTTTTGAACGTAGACGTGGTGAAGGGCCTGGAAACCACGCTCACGATCCTGAATCACAAGCTGAAGCAAGGGGTGGCGGTGCAACGCGATTACCAAGGCGTTCCGCTGCTGGTGAATTCATTTGGCAGCGAACTCAATCAGGTGTGGACCAACATTATTGATAACGCGATTGACGCGATGCACGGCAAAGGCGAGCTGCGCGTTCGAACCTACAGTGACGACCGTTGCGCCGTGGTGGAGATTACCGATAACGGTCCGGGGATTCCCGACGAGGTGCTGCCGCACATCTTCGAACCCTTTTTCACCACCAAAGGCGTTGGGGAAGGCACGGGACTGGGGCTGGATACGGTGCAGCGAATTGTGAAGAAGCACCGGGGGAGTATTCAGGTTAGTTCGAAGCCTGGTGAGACGCGGTTTCAAGTCTGGCTGCCGCTAGCTGGGGCTGTGGCGTAAGACGTTATTTCTCGGAATTGCGGAAGAGGACGACATCGGATTCGCGGTGGCCGCGGATGACGGCGAGCTGCTTGCCATCGAAGGACCAGTCGAAATCGCGGATGAGTTCCGACTTGAAGTCGGTGACTGGTTTTCCGGGTGAACCGTCGAGATTCTGGAGCCAAAGATTATCGACATCTCCGTCGCGCACGGGGTAGACAACGCCTTTGCCGTCGCGAGTGAAGATGATTGGCCCATCGCCGAAATTCCCGAGAGACTCCACGCGGGACCGTTCGAATTCCAGGAAACGGGGCGGCTGGTTAGAGTCGAGGGACAGCATGCCAGCTTTTCTTTGGGGTCGCCCAAGCGAAAAGTGACGAAAGCCGCGAGCTTTCCGTCGGGAGAGACCATGATGCGGCTGAAAACCTCAAATTCTGGACCTTTTTGTGAAGCGCCGCCCTGCAGCGGAATCTTCTCCAGCTTTCCATCCGCGTCTTCATAGAGCACGGTCTTAGAATCGGTAGTGCAGACGGGAAGAAAGTCAAATTTCCCAGCGGTGAGTTTGTTGGAGTTCCCACCATCAACATCCGCTACCCAGACGTTGTTTTGGACTTTTCCCGCGGGTTCGGCGGAGAAGACAATGTGTCCGTCGGAGCAGGCGCGGGCAAAATTTGCGAAACGAAGCTGCGAGAGGAAAGGAGTCTTAGCGCCAGAGTCCGGATTAAGCAAGGTGAGACCGTTGGCTCCGGCTGAGGTCATGAGCTGGCCGTCCCGGGTCCACGAAACATTAGTGACGGGCGAGCCCGTGGTGAGTTGCCGGGCCTGGGAACTGCTGGCGCCATCGGGCATGACGTAGGGAGTGAGATGTGTCTGGCTGAGGACCGTTGCCAGAGCGTGACCATCGGCGGCCACGCTGAGGTCTACATAAGAGTTGGCATCGCGCGTGACGGGAGAAATCTTGCCTGAGGGAAACGAAATAAAAACGATTTGCACCTGGGTGAAATAAGGACCAGCGCCCAAAACCAGCAGACCACTGCCATCGGGCAGCCAGACTGGCCTCTGTAAGTACATCTCATTCGTGGTCACGAATAAGTTCTGTTTGGCGCTTTCGACGTCGATCGCAACCAGGCCGGAGAGCGCATCTCCCGGCTGAGAAATCGGGCTGACTATGGTCTTGCCGTCCGGCGACCAGGCGGGGTCGAATAACTGCTCGCTGATGGGGCTCGTGGCCAGGGTTTTTTCTTCGCTCCCTTCGAGCGAGCGGATGATCAGACGGACCTCGCCAACCTTCGGATTGTTGGCGAGCATGTAAACGAATTTCTTGCCGTCGGGAGAGAAGCTTATGTTCGAATCGATGTCTGTGACCAGCTTTTCTGGAGTGCCACCGAGCACTGGAGCGCGGTACAAGTACTTGAGCGAGCGGCTGCCCACTTCCGTACGAATGAAATACAAGTAATTGCCGTCCGGGGAAAAGCGCAGGCCCTGGTAACCCACCAGCGCAGGAGCGACGACCTGGGTGTTGCTGCTGGTGGGAATGTTGCGCAGCCACAGGCTTTGCTGGCCGTTGTCATTGATGACGTTGAGGACGTATTTGCCGTCGGGGGAGATGGCAACGAGCGTGGCTTTTCCGGTCTCGGTTATCTTGCTGACGGAAAAATTTTGGAAGGGAGCGGGCTTCGAGCGCGAGAGGAAGGAGTAGACGCCGTAGGAAGCCGCGGCGACGAGAAGAATCGCGACCAGGCTGGTGATGCCGAGTCCCAATTTGTGTTGCCTGGCGACGGTGACAACGGCGGAACTGCTGGAGGCATGCGCGGGCTGTGCGGCTACGGAAGCGGAACTTGCCGGCTCGGCGCTGGCCGCCGGGATTTGGCGGCTGGAATCGGTATCGCGCTTCAGCCGTTGCAGGTCGGTGCGCATGTCTGAAGCGTGCTGATAGCGCAGGTCGCGATCTTTCTCGAGAGCTTTGTTAATGATGTCTTCGAGCTTGGGCGGCAGGTCGGGGTTTATGCGGATGGCAGGAGCTGGAGCGCGATTGAGAATCGCCTCGAAAATTGTGGCTGAGCTTTCTCCGCGGAAGGGCAGTGTGCCGGTGGCCATTTCGTAGAGGACTGCGCCGAAGGAAAAAAGATCGGTGCGGGGATCGAGTTCTTTCCCTCTGGCCTGCTCGGGAGACATGTAGGAAATTGTTCCGACGGCGGTTCCTGGATTGGTGAGTTGTTCGTCAACGGTGCCAGTGACGGTGTTCAGCGCGGCGATCTGGCTGGTGGAACTGCCGGCGAGCGCGACCTTGGCCAGTCCGAAGTCGAGGATCTTGGCGTGGCGCCGCTCGGTGACGAAGATGTTGGCGGGCTTGATGTCGCGGTGAACGATGCCTTTGGCATGAGCGGCGTCGAGGGCGTCGGCGATTTCGATGGCCAGCGATAGAATCTGGCCGGTTTCCATGGGACGCCCGCCGATGCGGTGCTTCAGAGTCACGCCATCGAGGAACTCCATGGCGATGAAGGCCTGGCCGTCCTGCTCGCCGATGTCATAAATTGTGCAGATGTTGGGATGATTCAGCGCGGATGCGGCCTGGGCTTCGCGTTGGAAACGGCTGAGGGCCTGGGGGTCGCGGGCAACTTCGTCGGGAAGGAATTTCAGGGCGACGAAGCGGTGCAGGCGCGTGTCCTCGGCTTTGTAAACCACGCCCATGCCGCCACCGCCGAGCTTTTCGACGATGCGGTAGTGGGAAATGGTTTGGCCGATCATTTTTTAGTCGATGAGGGGAAGCGCCGATTTTTGGGTCGCTTCATCTTACGGACGCAGCACGAGGTAGTCAACGAAGGAGGGGGGTATACGGAACACGCGGGAAAAAGTGTCCCAGGGTAACATCCGAGTTACGCAGGCGGAGAAGATCAACGCCGACCTGCGGGCATTCCTTAAGAGCTGAAGATATAGCTTCCAAATGTCAAACGCCCTGGTACACAAGCGCAATAAAGTCACTCGGGTTCTGGAACAAGTTGCCCCATACCGCGTCATATCGGGCTCCGGGCTTAGCAGCGACAACTTCAGGCAATGACCTTCCCTGTTTCTTGAGGGCAGCGACCTTATCGCGGATTTCAACCAACACGTCACGGAATAGAACCAGGTCGGCCTTATTTCCCACGGCTCCGTGCCCGGGAATGACGATCGTCTTATCGGTCACTTTGGCGATGTTCGCTTCTGCCGCGCGTATCTGGCCGTCGATGCTGCCTCCCGACCAGTAGTCGACAAAGGGGTAATCGCGGTTCCAGAAGGTGTCTCCGGTGTGGAGGATGTCGGCCTCAACAAAGAGCACGGAGATATCAGAGTTCGTATGGGCAGGCTGGTAGTGCTTCAGCATCAGAGTGGTGTTGTTGGCATGTAGGGTGTGTTCGTCTGTAAAGACGGTGGAGGGAATCGCACCCGCCGGTGCGGCTGGGAAAGTGTACCTGAAGTTGCCCTCGACGCGCGTGGCCTGGGAAAGATGTTTACGCGTGTTCTCGTGCGCCAGGATACTAGCTCCGGCTTCATGGACCCACTCGTTGCCGCCGGTGTGGTCGAAGTGCCAGTGGGTGTTGATCAATTGTTTGATGGGATCTGCGTTGATGCTCGCGAGTGCTTCAGAGACGTGCGGACGTGCGGTAACGATTTCCGCATCGACCAGTAGCTTTCCGTCAGGGCCAGTGAGAACGGCGATATTTCCACCAGGACCCAAAAGGACGCTGATGTTGCGGCGCAGGCTTTGAACCGTGACTTTCGCGGTGGCGGCTTCTTTGAACGCTCCTACAACGATGCCTTCTGTCTCGGCCATCAGGTAAGGTGGAGCAAAGCACGCTGCGGCGAACGTCAGACCTCCGGCAGCGAGAAACTGACGACGTGAAATGTCGAATGACGCTTCGGGAACCATCTTAAGATTCTCCTGTCGCTTTCGCCCTAAGTTTTAGTCAACATCTTTAGCCTTTTCGCCTAAATTTAAAACAAAATCATTCTTCGATCCCCCGGCAAGTCACCAGCTTGAGGCATCGTGCTCGCAGCACGAGCCGGCAGAGCGAAGCTTTAACAACTGCCTTACCTTACTTGCCGGTGTGCCAATCCCAAACCGGTTTGCCTTTGTCGTCGCGGAACATGAGGGTGTCCGTGCCTTTTACCAGCTCTCGCACGAGGATTATGTCTGACGCGTCCTGCTTGACTTTGGAACCGGTGACGGCAATCTCGTCTCCCTTGGTGAAGGTGATGCCCATCTCCTCCTGGAATGGTTTGGGACATACGAAGATGAGGAGCTTGTCGTCTCCGCTCTTGAGGACTAGTTCGGTGAAGTCTTTCCTGGTTCCGAAAGAGAGAAGATTTACTTCGTCCACCACTCCTTTAGTTTTTGTCTCGGTCTGGAGGTCGTACTTTGGAGGGCTGCTGTTTTGTTCCGTCTTTTGCGCGAGCGCCGGGAGGGCGCACGAGAGCAGAAATAAAGAGATAGTGAAACGTGCCTTATGGGCATGGCGCTGGATGGGGACTTCCCGACTGTGTGGCACGGCTCCTCCTCGGTACCCTGACGGTTTCGCTAACGATTAGGCCGTTGACTCAGTCGATCTTCGATCTTTGATCTTTGATCTTCGTTCTTTAGAAAGACAGGAGGATGGTACACCCTTGAACCGGCGACGCCAATAGCGTGGCGGGAATGTGAAGTGAAGTTGGTGCCTTTTTGGGAGCGTTTCGATTTGTTCTATTCGAGTTTCTTAGGCGGCTCTAAGGTTGTGACAGCACGGTGCGGACCTTCTGTTTTTATCTGAACTGCCAATCTGCCGATGGACAAGTATCCACGAGACAGAGCGGAGGCGCTGGGAGCAATGACCAAGATCCTGCTTGTCGAGGACAGCAAGTTTTTGCGGCTGACGACGGAGCGCGCGCTGGCGCGTGCGGGCTATGAGATGAGCAGCGCGGCCGACGGCCAGGAGGCTCTGCGCATGGCCGGTGAAAAATTGCCGGATCTGATTCTGCTGGATATGTTGCTGCCGAAACTGAGTGGACAAGATGTGCTCATCGAGTTGAAGAAGGATCCTGCGACCAAGGCGATCCCGGTGGTGGTGATTACAGGCCTGTCGCTGAAGAACGCAGCCCGGTTGCAGGAAGATGGAGCTGCCGGGTTCCTGGAAAAGTCAGCTCTCGAGTTGGACAAAGGGCCGGAGAAATTGCTGGCGGCGGTGGAGGAGATTCTTAAGAAGCTCCCCGATCAGACTCGAATCGCGACAGCATAGGGCTGCGGGGCTACGCTTCTGGGGGCTGAGCGTTAAGCCATTGTAAATAAACCACTTACAGGTTGGAACCTGGAACAGCTGGGCGGAGTCTATCTTCATTAGTTCATACGATTAGGGTCTGCCGGTAACATGCGGCGGTGACCTCTAATGCGTAAGCCAGGG
>Ga0308309_10001659_pt1 | contig 13191 bp, 11 predicted proteins | sample HubBroMetageWFT5_FD_192491 | JGI IMG/M metagenome (GOLD analysis project Ga0308309, IMG submission 192491) | Warmed and freeze-thawed soil microbial communities from the Hubbard Brook experimental Forest, New Hampshire - Hubbard Brook CCASE Soil... | ecosystem: Environmental > Terrestrial >...
TCGAGGTCGCCGAGTTGTTGATAGGCGACGCCGACTTTGTTCATCAGCGGAGCGTTCTTCGGTTCATTCACCAGTATTTGCATGTACAGGCCGGCTGCGTCGGAATACTCCTTGCGCGCCATGAGGATGTCCGCGCGCATTTCGGCGGCTTCGCGCGGGGACAGCGAGGAAAAAGGTTTTTGCGAAGCGGCAGAATTTTCCGGTGCTGAATTCACAGAGGTGTCGCTGACTTTGGTTGGAGTCTGTTGTGCAAATGCGGGACAAGCTACGACCAAAACCAGCGGGATTGCAAAGAGAGTCATTCGGCTCATAGCCCGACTCCTTTATTCCGCGCCCTAAGGCCTACGGCTGAGGTTTCTGGCTGTCCGCAGGCTTTTTGCTTGACCCAAAGATACCAAAAATCTTGTCGAGAAGCCCCTTTTTCTTTTCGGCGTCGGCGTTTTCGGCCGGCGGGGTCTGGACGTCGCCGGGAGCAGCCGGCTTGACGCCGGGCTTGTTTGGCTGGCCAGGCTGATTCGAGGCGGCCGAGGGAGGGGGCGGCGGATTGCTGCCTTTGCCGAAGAGATGGGAGAGCCAGTTGGAGGGCGTGGACGCCAGTTCGCCGCACATCTCCGTGGGCTCGCTGCCCGCGATGAAATATTCCTGTACGGACTGCGGGCAGGAGGAGTTTGCCAGCTGGCCGGATTTCGGATCAATCATTTCGGCGATTACGCCGGGAGGGGGGTCGAAATCCGTGGTGTTCTTATATTGTGGCAGGGCTGTGGCGCGCTTCATGAACTCTGCCCAAAGGGGAGCGGCGGATGCGCTGCCGGAGAGGCCGAGGTCGCGATTATCGTCGAAACCGATCCAGACGACGCAGAGCAGGTTCGAAGTGAATCCCGCGAACCAGCCGTCGCGCGATGTGCCGGTCTTGCCTGCGGCGGTCGGCGTGAAGCCCATGGAGCGGACGGTGACGCCGGTACCGCGGTTGATGACTTCTTCCATGATGCTGGTAGTGAGGAAGGCGACGCGTGGATCGAGCACCGCGCGCACGCGGGGGCCGGCGGTTTCTTCCACAGTGCCGTCGGCGGCGAGGACGCTACGCAGGAACAGCGGCTCGGCGCGCAAACCGTTGGTGGCGAAGGGCGTGTAGGCGGCGGAGACGTCAATAGGCGTCATTTCGTAAGCGCCGAGCGCCACGGCGGGCGTCGGTTGGATGTTGGTGCCGAGGCCCATCTGGCGGGTGAGATTTACGACGCGCTGATAGCCGATAAGTTCGGCGACTTTTACGGTGGCGACGTTGAGCGAATGGATCAGCGCGTCACGCACGGTGACCGTGCCGTAAAATTCCTCGCCGTAATTGTCCGGGGTGTATTCCTTGCCGTCAAATTCGAAGGTGGTGGGGACGTCGTCCACGGTGGTGACTGGCGTGACGATGGGCGTGAAGCCTTCGGCCACGTTGTCAAAAGCCGCGGCATAGACGAAGGGTTTGAACACCGAACCGGGTTGGCGGTGCGCGAGGGCGTGATTGAGCTGGCTTTCACCATAGTTCCGGCCGCCAACCAGCGCGCGAATTTCTCCGGTGCGCGCATCCATGGCGACCAGCGCCACTTGCACGCGTGTGGCCGGCTCGCCTTTCTTAGCCCAGGCGGCGTAGCGCTTGGCGAGCAGCTTATCCACGCCTTGCACGCCCGTCTGGATGGCTTCGGCAGCGGCTCGTTGCAATTGCGGATCGAGCGTGGTGTAAATGCGATAGCTTTGCGTTTCCAGATCGGTTTCGGAGAATTTCTCGAGGAGATGGTCTTTCACCATGTCCACGAAGTAGGGAGCGGAGCCGGTGTTGACGCCGCCATTGACGAACTTGAGCTTCACTTTTTTGGCGGCGTCAGCTTGTTCCTGGGTAATGTAACTGTCTTCGACCATCTGGGGCAGGACGCGGTCGCGCGATTCTTCGGCGCGATCCATGTGGCGCTCGGCGGTGGCGTAGCGATTGGGCGCGCGAATGATTCCGGCGAGGAAGGCGCACTCGCCGAGAGTTAGCTCGCGGACGTCTTTGCCGAAATAGGCTTCGGCGGCCTCGCCAAAGCCGCGAATGGAAAAGCTACCGCGATTGCCGAGATAGACTTCGTTCGCGTACAGCTCGAAGATTTGCTGCTTGGAATAGCGCTGGTTGATTTCAACGGCCATCAGGACTTCTTTTACTTTGCGGCGCCATTCGCGTTTGGTGGTGAAGAAAAAGCTGCGGGCGACTTGCATATCAATGGTGCTGGCGCCCTGAGCTTTCTGGCCGCGGCGCAGATCGGCGAGGGCAGCGCCGAAAACGCGCACGATGTCCAGGCCGCCATGCTCGAAGAAGCGCTTATCCTCGGCGGCGAGGACGGCATCCACGAGATCCTTGGGGAGATCGTCAAAGCGGATGACGCGGCGTTTTTCGCGCGAGCTGTCGAAAAGATTAGTGACTAGTTCAGGTTCGATGTCCGCGGAATCGAGCGGGGCGGCGTCGCTCAGCTGCGTGATTCGCGAAATCGCGCTGCCGGAGAAAACCACGCGCAGCGAGTTGCCGCCGCGGAAATAGGAAGTGGACGACGGGCGGATCTCCACGGTCGCGCCCTTTAGTTTGAATTCGCCGAGCGCGCCTTCCGCGCCGCCTTCCTGATATCCGGCGCGCAGCAGGTAAGTGGCGAGGTCGCTGGCGTGCATGGTTTCGCCGACGAAAATATGTCCGGGCGCGGAAAAGACGCGCGAGGTGTTCTGGAAAACCTGGCCGGTGAGGCGCTGGTCAATCAGCTTGCCGAACTGCACGTAGTAATAGGCGAAAACGGACGTGGCCGCGAGAAATGCAAATAGCACTGAGCCCAAGACCGCCAAGCCGACACGCGAGGTCCAGAAACCCGGGGCGATTCGAATCCGCAATCAGTTTCTCCGTGAAATGCCGTGAGACGAAAAAGGCTCAGAAATGCATTCTGGTGATTAGACGCGCGCCAGAGCCAGACGGTTGGGCGGGGCGCGGCGCAGGCACGAGCGGTTGCGCAGGGCCTGGATCGAAATGAATTGTAAATCTAAATTGGATGGCTGTCTGCGGCGAGATGAAATTGATGCGTTAGCTGGTAAACGATCAAATCGAAGGTTACGGCGTAGTCCAGCGAAATAGTGATAAGCGAACCGTCGGTGGTGACCTTAACATCTTCCCTCTTCGCCGGCAGCCCGAGCTCCTGGATTTTCTTATAAACGTCGTTCTGGATATCATCCGGAGTTTTCCTGGGATAGGTGGAGGTGGCAAAGCGCGCTTCGGTGGTTATGGCGTCTTGTAACTGGTAATTCGCGAAATATGTGGGGACCATCTTGAAGGCGCAGAAGGCCATGGCGCCGAGAACGATGATGGTTATGAAGAAGTTGAGCTTTCCCCCGCCTCGTTGTCCGTCGCGAATACACGTGGTGCGCAAAATGAAAAATCCTCCCGAGAGCAAAATTCGATAGGGTGATGCTAGCAGCATAGCCCAGCGGCGTATGGCTGGGTTAAAACAAGTGTTGTGAATGAGTAACTGGGCCGGGGCGTACGTTCGTACCGCTAGTACGCGCGGGCGAAGATGGCTTTCTCAGTGGCTGCTTCGCCACAATGAACGCATTTGCCGGACCCGCCGGGCTGCTCTAGCGGAATGCAGCGCATGGTGGCTTTGGTTTCTTCCTTGACGCTGGCTTCACATTCGGATTTGCCGCACCACCAGGAGAAGGCGAAGCCCTCTTCTACCGCCTGCTTGAATTCTTCGTAATCGGCGGTCTCGTGGGTATTGGCTTTGCGGAAAGCCAGGGCGCGGTCGAAGAGGGCTTTTTGAATTTCTTCGAGCAGCTGGGTGACTGCCGCGACGATGCCCTGTTGCGCGACGAATGCTTTGCCCTCTTTGCCGGGGCGGTCGCGGCGCGCCAGCACTACGGAGTTTTTGGCGACATCTTTCGGGCCAAGTTCCATGCGCAGCGGGACTCCGCGCATTTCCCAATCGTTGAATTTGAAGCCGGGGCTGGAGCCTTCGCGCTCGTCGAGCTTTACGCGGATTGCCGCGGCGGCCAATTCCTTGCGGAGTTTGTGCGCGCATTCGAGGACGCTGGATTTTTCTTCGTCCGTTTTGAAAATGGGGACAATGACCAGCTGGATGGGAGCGAGGCGAGGCGGGAAAATCAATCCCTGGTCGTCGCCGTGGACCATGATGATGGCGCCGACGACGCGCGTGGAAAGGCCCCAGGAAGTGGTCCAGCAGTGTTGCAAGGTGCCAGTTTTATCGAGGTAGCGGATCTCGAAGGCCTTGGCGAAATTCTGGCCGAGGTTGTGCGAGGTGCAGAACTGTAAGGCCTTGCCATCACCCATCATGGCTTCGAGCGAATAGGTGGTATCCGCGCCGGCGAATTTCTCAGATTCCGATTTGCGGCCGGGAATGACCGGCACGGCTGCTTCGTTGACGGCGAAATCGGTGTAGACGTTTACCATCTGGCGCGTCTCGGCCTCACCTTCTTCGGCCGTGGCATGCGCAGTGTGGCCTTCCTGCCAGAAAAATTCCAGCGTGCGGAGGAAAAGCTTGGTGCGCAGTTCCCAACGCACCACGCTGTTCCATTGATTGATCAGCACCGGCAGGTCGCGGTAGGACTGAATCCACTTCGCGTAAGAGTGGCCGATGATTGTTTCTGAAGTGGGACGGATCACGAGCGGTTCTTCGAGTTCTTCGCCGCCGCCGTGCGTCACTACCGCCAGCTCCGGGGAAAAACCGGCTACGTGGGATTTTTCTTTTTCAATGAAGCTGCGTGGAATCAGCAGCGGGAACGCTGCGTTGACGTGGCCGGTGGCCTTGAAGCGGCTGTCGAGGGCCGCGGTGATGTTCTCCCACAGCGCCCAACCGTAGGGACGCACGATCATGCAGCCGCGCACGGGAGCGTAATCGGCCAGCTCCGCGCGCAAAACGAGCTGGTTATACCATTCCGAAAAATCTTCGGCGCGAGTTGGCAACTTCTGGTCGGACATGCTTGGGTGGGCTCTTTTCTGCGCCGATTTGCGTACGGCACGCGCACAGTGGCGCGGGCGTGGGCGCGGTAAGCATTAAAGGTTAGGGGAGAGTTGGGGCGAAGTCAATCGCGGGAAGAAGTCGAAGGCACGACAGATGAATGCCGATGAACAGTAATAACGTCAAAAGGCGATCCTAGGAAAAAGAAAATGCGACCACGGCGCGGGTGCGTGAATCAAAGGGTGGAAAAGCACCACTAATTTACGCAGATGAACACTGATAAAGACAGTGATAGACCCTTGTTGGGGACGTGCAGCGGCTTGCGCGTCGCGTAAGGGTTGGATTGCTGGCTTGCTGATTCGACTGCGAGAGGCGGGTCTTTTCTGCGTGAGAAAAATGCAAATTCAGTGTAGGCTATTTCGCTCTGGTTTCCCGAACGGGTTATCCAAAATTCAAAGGAGTTTTTGCAGATGAAGAAGCGCCTTGCCGTATTCATATTGCTTTCATTCTGTTGTGCAACGATGTTGTCCGTTGCGGTAAGAGCGCAAGGCAGCGCGGGGGCAGGCACGTCTTCGACGTCCTCAGGCCAGCAGCAGACGACGCCCCAGGCCCAGCAGCAGCCCAGCCAGCCCAAGTTGATGTCGCCGAACGTGGCGAATGTGCAGCCTGGCGAGGTGTACCATCGTCCGACGGACAAGGAAAAATTGCGCTCCTGGGCTTTCGTTTCGTTCGGGCCTTATGCCTTCATCGGCTCGGCTGCCGCGGCCGGAGAACAGCAAGCGAAAAACTCTGCGCCGGAGTGGGGCCAGGGATGGGACGCCTACGGCGTGCGTGTGGCCAACAATTTTGGTATTAACCTGGTGACGCAGACGACTCGGTACGGTTTGGCTCAAGTTTTCCACGAGGATACGCTTTTCTACCGCTGCGAGTGCGACGGGTTTGTCCCCCGTTTGAAGCATGCGCTAATCTCCACGATCACGGCGCGCCGGGGCGATGACGGGCACCGCGTCTTCTCGGTTGCATCGCTGGTCGCGCCATATGCCGGTGGCGAAACCGCGGCGCTCGCCTGGTACCCGAGCCGTTACAACGCGATGGACGGGTTCCGCATAAGCAATTACAACTTGGCAGTGCAGGCGGGGTTGAACGTTGCGCTGGAATTTATTTATGGCGGCCCGCGCACGTTTTTGGGCAAGCACCACGTGCCGGTGCTTTCGAACGCTACGGGTTCGAGCCAGCAGTAAGCATTTGATTGGCGGTTCCGCTGAGAGGCTGGCCCGCGAAGAGACGAAGCCCGCTGGTGAATATTCACCGGCGGGCTTTGTCGTTTTGAGTTGCCATGGGCGCGGATGCCGCCGGATCTTTAACGATGATCCGGATGATTGTGACGCCACGCCCAGTATTCGCGCTGCTCGGGGGGCGGCAGCTTGCGGAAATCGCGATACGGGCGGCGGGTTTCGGCGATCCACTGGCGGTAATAGACGACTTCGTGATCGTTCCAGGCGTGATAATCGTTGTAGTAAGGATCGTAGACGCGAACGGTGGAATGTTCGGCGCAGCCGGTTAGCAGCACCGGTGAAAGCAACGCTACACCGAGCAAGGTCGTTCCCAGCCACCGTGTAATAAGTCGCAACATTATGATTCCTCCCTGAGCTACTGCATGGAATGCGGTGTGGACCGCTGGATTGCCACCCCCGTTTGATTGCAAAGCACGCAGCGCTCCGATAAACTCTTCACGAATTTACAAACACGTTGGCGTTGGCAAAGTTGCTGGCAAGTATTGATTGGCGTTGCGAATCCCGGCCGGGTGCCCTGAAATGAAAAATGAAACTCTCGAATTGCTGCGTATGAGCCGCTCGCTGGATGAAGTGGATCCGGAAGTCGCGGAAGCGCTGCGCGATGAAGTGCGGCGGCAAGCTACCGGCCTGGAATTGATCGCTTCTGAGAATTTTGTTTCCGAAGCGGTGCTGGAAGCGATGGGCTCGGTGTTTACGAATAAATACGCGGAGGGCTATCCCGGGAAGCGCTACTACGGCGGCTGCGAAAACGTCGACCGCGTGGAGCGGCTGGCGATCGAACGCGCCACACAGCTTTTTGGCGCTGAGCACGCCAATGTGCAGTCGCACTCCGGAACGCAGGCCAATATTTCCGTGTATATGACGGTGCTGGAACCCGGCGCGACCGTGCTGGGGATGAACCTGGCGCACGGCGGACACTTGACGCACGGCCATCCGCTGAATTTTTCTGGCAAGACTTACAAATTTGTGGCGTACGGCGTGACGCAAGATACCGAGACGATTGATTACGATGAAATCGAGCGGCTGGCGCGCGAGCATCAGCCGAAAATGATTGTGGCTGGGGCGAGCGCTTATGCGCGGATTATTGACTTTCCGCTTATCGCGAAAATCGCGCAGGCCGCGGACGCGCTATTTTTTGTGGATATGGCGCACATCGCAGGCCTGGTGGCCGCGGGTGTACATCCCAGCCCAGTGCCGCATGCCGATTTTGTTTCCACCACCACGCACAAGACTTTGCGTGGGCCGCGCGGCGGGCTGGTGCTGTGCCGCGAAAAATACGCGAAGGACCTCGACCGCATTACTTTTCCAGGGGTGCAGGGCGGGCCGCTGGAGCATATTATCGCAGCGAAAGCTGTGTGTTTGAAGGAAGCTGCCGCGCCGGATTTTCGCGCTTATCAGCAGCAGGTGGTGGCCAATGCCAAGGCGCTGGCCGCGGGATTGAGCGCGCGGGGATTCCGGATTGTTACTGGCGGCACCGACAATCATTTGATGTTGGTGGATATGCACTCGCGTGGGATTACCGGACGCGACGCGGAATTGGCTTTGGAACGCTCTGGGATGACGGTGAACAAAAACGCGATTCCGTTTGATCCGCTGCCGCCGATGAAGGCTGGCGGAATTCGCATCGGCACGCCGGCGGTGACTACGCGTGGGATGCGCGAACCGGAGATGGAGAAGATCGCGACGTGGATCGCGGAAGTGCTGACGCATCTGGGCGACGCTGCGATTGAGCAGCGCGTGCGTTCGGAAGTTGCGTCGTTCGCCGCACGATTTCCGCTTTATTCGCGGCGGCTGGAGGCTGCCGACGCCGTGGGCGCGCAGCATTCTAAGGTTGCCGGCTAAGACAGTTCTTTCATCGCTGATTCTTTTTTACTTTTTGCGTCACCCTCGCCTTCACTAATTTCCTCACCAGATTTGCTGGCAGCGGCTTGTCCACCGGGAACTGAATGGTCCCTTTGGAAAGCGCGTAACCCTTGAGTTCTTTCTTGAATGCCGCGATCACAGTCGCCGTCGGAAACAAACCGCAATGGTCGGAAAAGGCGGCGTACCACAGCAGCGCGCCGTTATATTTGAAAGCGGGAATTCGATGGCTGGTGGCCTCGGTGGCCTGCGGCGGCACAGCGGATCGAATGATCGCGCGCATTTTGTGCAAAGTGCTGCGCGCGGGTTCGGGGACGCCTGCGAAGTATTCGTCAACATTTCGTGGAGCGGCGTTGCTAACTTTCGCGGACCGATTTTTCGAGGTCGCGGAGGGCATGAATTTTTCTCCTTGGTGTGCGCTGCGCCGACCGGGGGCTGCAGGCCAAAACCGGCTCAGCCGAACGCGCGAAGTTCCAGATTAACCCAGTTGTCCCGTTGCGGTACAAATTCGGCGCCGTGCTTCCACGATTGATCGCTTGCCCAGCTCTAACTCGTGCCGGTGCTGCGCCGCAGCGTTTATTCGAAGATCCCCTTTGGAAGCGGATTTGCGAGTGCACCTAGCGGGGGAAAAGCCCATCATGAGCACCGGTTCGGCCGTGGAGGGAATCGCCTGGCCCCATACGCTGGAGGCTGCAAGGGATGAGGCGCGGCTGATTCAGGATTCGCTGTTGCCGCGCGGCACCTTGCGCGGAGACGCGTTTGAGGTGGCGTTCCGCTTTGCGCCGCTGGGTGAAGTGGGCGGGGATTTCGCTGATTTTTTCTCTTTGCCCAACGGCTTGGTGGGCTTGTACATGGGAGACGTGGTCGGCGAGGGGCTGATCGCGGCGATGTACGCGTCGCTGGTGATGGGCACGATCCGCGGGATCAATAAAACCGGCGAAGACACTGCCGCCGTGTTGGGTCTGCTCAATAAACGGCTGCGCGTGCGTCCGGTTCCGGGGCGCTACAGTTCGATGATTTACGCGCTGTTTAATCCTGCGACTGGCGAGCTTACTTTTTCGAACGCGGGTGTGCCGCTTCCCTTGCTGGTTTCGAGCGACGGTTGCCGCTCGCTGGGTGAAGGCGGTTTTCCTTCGGGGATGTTTGCCGACGCATCGTATGAAATCCACACCGTGCAGCTGGCGCCGGGAGACGCCGTGCTGTTTGCCACCGACGGCTTGCACGAAATGCGCAATGCGCTGAACGAGGATCTGAGTTGGGGCAAGCTGGAAGAGGTCTGGCAGCAGTGCCGCTGTAAGTCCGCGGATGAATGTCTGGATTTTCTTTTCGAAGAAGTGCGCGCGTTTTCGGCGAGCAGCGGCAGCCATGACGACATTACCGCGGTAGTCTTGAAGGTACCGGCGTAGCTGCAGTGCCGGCCGCGACGCGGGAACGGCAGCGGTGTTCCTCTTCAAACTTTGGATATATCTAACTCCGACACGACGCCATCACGAATCGCGAACGCGCGAACCGGTCTTTCCTCATGCGGCTGCGGCGAAATGATGAAATAAGCTGCGTCCGGGTAGTACGCCCGCTGCACATCTGTTCGCGACGGCTCGTTCACGCCGTGCGGATGCGAATGATAAATTCCAAGCAACTGCAATCCGGCGCTGCGAATCTCTCGCATCAGATGGAATAATTCCGCAGGCGCAATCTCGTATTGCGTCGCGGGATCGGCGGCATTGTTGTGCGCGTGCAAGACGCGGGTGATCACGCCTTCGCAGCCCGCCAGCAACCCGCAACGTTCATGGTCAGGCTGGCCCTGCGCGTGGGCCTGAAGCGCAAATAGCACGCCGTCGTGAACGCGGATTAGATTTGCCACGAGGACCAGTCTATAACGCTGTCGAGCGGAAAGGGGAAACGCGCGGCGCTGGTGTTACGGCAGACGCAATGCGGGCAGGTGATTTTCTTACACGAGATCTTTGAGGATGACTACTGCCATGCGTTGTTTGCCTTCGGATTCCAGCAGCAGCGTTAGCTTGGCTCCGACTGCTTCGCGGCGGATGGACTCGCGGACGTCTGGCAGGGTGAGGTTTGCGGTGCTCTCACCATTGATGGCGACGATCTGATCGCCCGGTTTCACGCCGGCAGCGGCGCCCGGACCTCCGGCGATTACATCCACTACCGTGAAGTGTTTGCCGTCTTTATCTTGGCCCATCCAGATACCGGCGCGGTCGTAGCTGTCGCGGCGGCCGTAGTTTTTATTTTTCTCGAAGATGATGCGACTGCGCGCGTAATCGAAGGTTACTTCGAATTGCGAGAGCACGTCTGGACCGATTAGTCCGGCCATCGCTGAAGAAGTGGTGAGGCCGGTTTTCTGCGCGGAGAGGCGGATGACCAGGTCGCGCACGACGACGTCGCCAATCTGCAGCGTGCCGGCGCGTGCGAGCAGCGAACGCACTGGGCCGCCGATGCCCCAGCCGGTGACGCCTTCCAGCGTCGCTCCATATTTTTCCTGAAGATTATTCTGCGCGCAGAATGGGCCGTAGAGCAGCAGCGACGAGCGCGCGCCGGTATCCACGCCGAAATTTCCCGCGACGCCATCGAGCACACCGGCGACCACGGGAATCTGGCGTGGCCGCTCGAAGTGGACGATCACGCCTGCGCCGGTGTAGTCGAACTTGTCTGGAGCGGTGAAGGTGAGCACGTGATTCACGTAATCGTGTTTCACGACCATGCGTTCGAAGACCGGCAGGCCGATGATTGCGTCGAAGGGTTTGCTGCCGAAGACTTGCGACGCGTCGGACAGATCCATCACGTTCGTTTCCACGTCCGCGAGCGTTAGCTCTCCCATTTGCAACTGGGCAATTGGCGCTTCGCCGGCGTGCACGGTTTTTTCGCCGACGCCCTGGCCATTGCCTGCGTCGCCGACGTGCAGGCCAAGCTGTTGCGCCACGTCCGTGGAAATGGTGACGCCGCCCGCGCCAGTATCGAGCAGGAGGTGGAAAGGCCCGCGGCCATTTAGGCGCGCTTCGACGAAGACGCGATTGTCAACGAGGTCGAAAGGCAGCGTGAAGGAAGTCTTGGGATCGGTGACGGCGGAAGAGCCGCGATGAACGGCCGCAAACGAAAGCGCCGACGAGCAAGGAACCAGGAGGCCGGCAAATAACAACCCAAAGCTTCGCATGACGGGCTCCTTTCCCTCTTTGACGGGTAAATGGGCCGATAGTTATGCGGAACGAGGCTGCATCGCTGGGGCGGCGGAACGCCAGCGCGGATACACGGAAAGCTAACCCAACGGCGCCCGCCTGAAGGCGGCCGCTACAAAGGCAAATTCAAGGGCTGAGAGCCGGCGAGACGCCGGCTCTACGCGGCGCGGGCACGGCATGCCGTGCCCCTACGCTTGGCGATTGAAAGATCGCGGTTACGCTTTTTGCGCTTGGCGGCGCAAGAACGTTGGGACGTCCAGGTCGTCGGCCGAAACTTCGCTGCGCACGTCGGCGACGTTGCGGGAGACTTGTTGGACGACGTTGGTCTGTTGTGGCGCGATATTTCCGGCGGCGGGTTGCTCGCGGGCAGCCTTCCACGTCTTCGGCAGATAGGACGGCTTCTGCTGCGATTTGCGGCCGGCGACGTCGCGGAATCCCGCGGCGATCACGGTGATTTTCACGGACTCCTTCATGGCATCGTCCATCACAGCGCCGAAAATAATATTGGCATTTTCGTGCGCGGCTTTCTGAATGATGGAAGAAGCTTCGTGCACTTCCTGCAAGCTGAGGCTGGAGGAGCCGGTGATATTGATCAGGATTCCCTGCGCGCCTTGAATGCAATTGTCTTCGAGCAGCGGGCTATTGATGGCGCGATTTGCGGCGTCAATCGCACGGTTCGAACCGGAAGCGACGGCGGTGCCCATTACCGCGTAGCCTTGGCCGGACATAATCGTTTTCACGTCGGCGAAATCGCGATTGATGATGCCGGGAATGGTGATGATGTCTGAGATGCCCTGCACGGCCTGGCGCAAAATATCGTCGGCGATGCGGAACGCTTCGAAGAAACTGGTGCCGTGCTCGACGCAATCCATCAGCCGCTCGTTGGGGATGACGATGACGGTGTCCACGCAGCCGATCAGTTCGGCGAGCGCTTGTTCGGCCTGCTCCATGCGGCGCTTGCCTTCGAACGCGAAAGGCTTCGTCGCGACAGCGACGGTGAGCGCGCCGAGTTCGCTGGCAAGATTGGCGACGACTGGCGCCGCGCCGCTGCCCGTGCCGCCGCCGAGGCCAGCGGTGACGAACACCATGTCGGCACCATCGAGCGCTTCGAGAATTTTTTCGGTGTCCTCGAGCGCAGCTTTGCGGCCGACTTCGGGATTTGCGCCCGCGCCGAGTCCTTTAGTGAGCTTCGCGCCCAGCTGCAGTTTTACCGGCGCTTGCGAAAGTTTCAGCGCCTGCAAATCGGTGTTGGCCGCGATGAATTCCACGCCTTCCACTTTCGCGCGGATCATGCGGTTGACGGCATTGGAACCGCCGCCGCCCACGCCGATTACTTTTATTTTTGCTCCGTTGGTTGCTTCTTCCGCGAACGACACACGCATTGCCGATTCTTTTTGCGCCATGCTTCCTCCCCAGTCTTTTCCCGATTTCGTTTTGTCCATCTGTTGCCTGTTACGCCCCTGCAAACATGCTCTTCAACTTGCCCACCCAGCCGCTGGGACGAGATCCGCCGGCGCGTCTGGTGCGCGCGCCGTACAGAACCAATCCCACCGCCGTGGAATACTCGGGCCGGGAAACTTCTTCGCTCATTCCGGCGAGTCCGCGCGGAGATGCCACGCGCACCGGAAGATTGAAAATCCGCTCGGCCAGTTCGCACAGGCCGCGCAACTGCGCTCCGCCGCCGGTAAGCACGATGCCCGCGGGAATCATGCCTTCGCCGCCGCCGCGACGAAGTTCGTCACGCACCAACATTAATAGTTCGTGCGCGCGCGGTTCGACGATTTCAGAAAGCATGCGCGAAAAAACGGTGCGCGGCGGACGGTCGCCGACGCTGGCAATTTCGATGGGTGCGTCTTCGGTCAGAAGTTCGCGCAACGCGCA
>Ga0308309_10001662_pt1 | contig 13177 bp, 7 predicted proteins | sample HubBroMetageWFT5_FD_192491 | JGI IMG/M metagenome (GOLD analysis project Ga0308309, IMG submission 192491) | Warmed and freeze-thawed soil microbial communities from the Hubbard Brook experimental Forest, New Hampshire - Hubbard Brook CCASE Soil... | ecosystem: Environmental > Terrestrial > Soil...
GCCATCGCTAATGCCAGCGCAGCTTCACCCTCGACGCCCTGACTCGCGGGAGCGAGCTTCAAAGCCTCCGCTGCTATCTGCCGGGCTTCTGCCACATTGCCATAAGCCGCTTGTTGGAGGGCAGCATTCGTCATCCATATTGCCCCGCTTTCCTTGCTGTCCGCTCGCAAGGCCGAATCGACAGCCCGCTTGGTTATTTCTCGCGATTTGCCGAGATGGCCGCCATACGCCTCGGTGTCAGAGGCGAGCGCAAGCCCAAAGTTTTCTTCGGGCTTGCCCGCAAACCACTGTTGCTGGTCCGCCATCGCCGCGGAGTCCGCCCGGAGAAAGGCAAGAGCATAGACCGCACTGTGCATAACGAAATCATCCATTTTTCGCGCCTGTGCCTCACGGATGATTTGCCGCGCTTCTTCGAAACGTTGCAAGGCAAGGGCGAAGTTAGCGGCATTCTCGTAGTTATTTACTTGATCTGGTGAAAGGCGCACGGCCTGCCTCGCGATCCCCTCGGCTTTCTCATATTGCCCCTGTAAGCCGAACACTATGCCCAAATCGACGTACATTGCTGATTCCCGTGGGTAGTTTCCGATCGTCTCTTGAAACGCCTGGGCTGCTTTGTCCAGTTCTCCAGTTACATTCGAATAGTAGTTGGCGGTGATCGCTAGCCTTTCGCGCTCGCTGGCGTGCTCCCGCAACTGGAATGCCTTGGTCAGGTGCTGGCTGGCTCGCCCTACCTCGCTGAGATCGCCGTAGTCTAAGCCGACTGCCCAGTAGCCGATGGCAAAATTTGGATCAAGCTCGATGGCATGCTGATAGTAAGGCAGAGCTGCGGCGGCACCCTTCTCATTAAATGCCTTTCGTCCAAGGCTGAACGCCTTCAGCGCTTCGAGCGAAGATGTGGTGGCCTGTTCGAGCGGCACATCAAACTTTTGCACGGTCGCCAGCGATTCGCCTAGTTCACCGCGCAGATTGGACGCTGCCTTGCCCAGCGCGTTGAGGACCTTCTCCTTGGACGCAGCTGTCTCTTGCTCCTGCGCCAGAGTACCTCCGGTCTGGCAATTCACTGCCTTCAGTCCAAGCACATATTCGCTGCCCAGACTGCCAATCGCCCCGCTAATGTATGCCTTGCTGCCTGCCCGCTGGCACAGTTCACGGGCTACCGGGGGCATGAGTCTGGTGTTGGCTGGGAGGGTCATCTGTTGCAAAGTCTTCGCGATCCGGCTGTCGGAAACGACATTCAAGAATGGCGATTGCTGCAGGGAGACGTTCAGCGCCGTCTTCAGCGTTTCGTCGAACACCGGATCGCCCGTGCTGTTGGCAAAATCGGAAAGAACAATCGTATCCTTCTCGCTAAGACGCTTGCCTTGACGCCAGCGATAATAAAGCCCGCCTGCCATGATCAACGCTATGAGCAGGACGGGAACCGGGATTTTCAAGAGCTGGGCAACCTGGGCCGGACGAAGTCGGGACGCCAACACCGTGCCGGAACTACCTGTTCCACGGTGTCCGCTTTGGAGTTCGGTCTTCAGTCGTTGCAGGTGAGTGCGCACATCAGAAGCGTGCTGGTAGCGAAGCTCACGGTCCTTCTCCAACATCTTATTGATGAATTCCTCGACTCCCTGAGGAAGCTCAGGATTCAACTTCCGCGTCGGGGTGGGTGTTTGAGTGAGGATGGCATCATGGAGTTCGCCCGCGGTTTTGCATGAAAAGACGCGTTGCCCGGTCGCCATTTCGTAAAGCACCAGACCGAATGAGAACAGATCCGTTCTGGCGTCCAAGCCTTCGCCCCGCACCTGCTCGGGTGACATATAACCTGCAGTTCCCAGCGCAACTCCGGCAACGGTAAGGTCGGGATTCAGAACTTCCCGTGGCGAATGGGTATTTAATCCGAGTGAATGTGGGACGCCGGTGTCGGGCTCCAGCAGCTTCGCCAGGCCGAAGTCCAGAATTTTGGCTTGACCGCTCGAAGTAGCGAAAATGTTGGCCGGCTTGATGTCACGATGGACGATGCCTTTGTTGTGTGCGGCTTCGAGTCCGCTAGCGATCTGGATAGCAAGTTCGAGGAATTCATTCAAAGGCAGCGGCTTTCCGGCTTGTGACTCACTCCCAATTCGCTCACGCAGGGTTTGACCTTCGAGCAGCTGCATCACGATGAAAGGGTGACCGTCATGCTCGCCAAATTCGTAAATCGAGCAGATGCTGGGATGGTCCAGGGCGGAAGCAGCCCGTGCCTCCCGCTCAAAACGCTCCACAGCTTTCGGATCATTTCCAAGTTCGTCTGGAAGAAACTTCAAAGCAACGCGGCGGCCCAGCTTCAAATCCTCCGCCTTATAGATCACGCCCATGCCCCCGCCGCCGAGAATCTCCAGAACGCGATAGTGCGAGACTTTCTTGCCGCTCAAGGTAGCCCGTTGCCCCGTTGTTGTACCGAGGTGGCGTGCCTCTGGTGGACTCGGTTCGTCCCACTTCACCGGAATCATCCACCGATAGCCCCGTCGCGCGAGGGTCTCAATGTAGTGGGGATCGTTGCCAGAATCACCCAAGGCTTGACGCAGTCGGTTCATTGCTGCGCTGATACTGTGCTCGAATTCCACGATGGTGTCATTCGGCCAAAGTTCTTTGCGGATCTCCTCCCGCGATACGATCTCGCCCTGGTGCTGCAAAAGAATTAATAGGATTCGGAAAGGCTGGTCAGCTAGCCGGATCGTTTCCTCGCCGTGGTGGCGCAACTCGCCAGATCGAAGATCGAGTTCGAAATCTTCGAAACGAGCCAGCCCATGGGATTCTTGAACCTTCGGCACAATACACCTCGCGGGCACCGGGAATTTTAGCACCAAAGCGCCACGATCAAGCCAAACGGGACAGATGGGTAATGGCTAACTTTGATGAATTCAGCCACTACGGAGGGATGGGGTTTATTAAGGGGGATATGATGTGCCCCCCAGCGCAGAATCTTCAACTCATTAAGTCTTTCGCAGACAGGTGGATATCGCTGTGATACGAATATGACGCACTTATGACTTGAGAACTTCCACATGTCAAAGCACAGTTTCGATGGCGCAGCGTCTGCATTCGGCGGCCCATCGCATTCTCAGCGGCTGGGATTAATGTAGCACCGGTATGCGATGGATTCCGAAAAGTACACCTGCCGCAATTTTAGTTACGTGGTTGCCCAAGAGCAGCCCAGAGGAGGCTTACATGAAGTTAACAAACTGGACGTGGTTTGCCGCTATAGCATCTATCGCTGCACTAGCCAGCCCGATCCCATCGGCGGCCCAAGCTAACGACAGCTCCAAGCAACCACACTACGTGGTCCAAGACATGGGCACGTTCGGCGGCCCCAACAGCTATTTCTTTTCTGAACCCGTCGTTGAAAGCGTGAACAACCAAGGGACAGTGACAGGCGGAGCGGACACTGGCCTTTCCGATCCCTACAATCCCAACTGCTTCGTCTCCGACTGCCACATTGTGCATGCCTTCAAATGGAAGAATGGATTCCTAACTGACCTCGGGGCTCTTCCGCAGGGTTACAGCAGCACAGCCTATTGGATCAATGAGTCAGGCCTGATCATGGGCAATTCGCAAAATGGCTTTATTGACCCGATCAGCGGATTGCCGGAGCAGGTTGCCATCCTATGGCAAGAAGACGGCGAGATCATCGATCTCGGAACCCTTGGCGGAAATTTCAGCTTTCCCAATGCCATGAATGATGGAGGTCAAGTTGTCGGACTGGCGCTGAATACAGTGCCTGACCCATATTCCTTCTTAGGTCTGGGAACAGAGACCCACGGGTTTGTTTGGCGGAACGGCTACATGGAAGACTTGGGTACCTTGGGCGGCCCGGATAGTTGGGCGGCCGCCATTAACGAACGCGGCGAGATTGCAGGCTGGGCGTACATCAACTCGACGCCGAATGCAGACAACGGCGTTTGTACGGCTAATGTTCCAACGCAGGATCCGTTTCTCTGGAAAGACGGCAGACTGACCGACCTCGGCAGCTTCGGTGGCACTTGCGGCGTTGTAGGCTCGTTGGCCGGAGGTGGCAGCGGAAAAGCAATCAATAGCCGAGGACAGATTGTCGGTACCTCAAACCTTGCTGGAAACCAGGCGTACCATGCATTTCTTTGGAACGAAGGCGCTCTGACGGATCTAGGTACGCTGGGCGGAGCTAACTCAGAGGCTTACTGGATCAATGATGCCGGGGAAATAGTCGGCCGTGCCGACGTCCCTGGGGCACAACAGAATCACCATGCGTTTCTCTGGAAGAACGGCAAGATGCAAGATCTCGGAAAAGCGAAGGGCTGGCCTTGCAGCACCGCGATCGACATCAACTCTAAGGGGCAAGTCATCATTGACACGGGTTTGTGCGGCGAGGGTGGCGGCCCCGGGCTCCTATGGGAGAACGGCGTGACCTACGATCTGAATACGCTGATTCCACCTCATTCCGGTTTTCACATTGGAGATGTGAACTACATCAATGACCGCGGAGAGATTGCCGCCACCGGAATCCTCCCCGATCGTAATGCACACGCCGTGGTGCTGGTTCCTGCTAATTAGCAGGACGACAGCAAAGGAGAAAGTTAAGGGTGCAACTCGGATCTGCTGCGAGGCGCACAGCCCTTATCAACTTAGAGAGTTCGGTTTTCAGCCGTCGCAGCCGGCTGCTGAATATGGTTCGACAGTCAAAACAGGTTCCATAGTCCGAAACTTAGGAGGGACAGGAGACAACATGAAAACCGGGACATCAATCCTCATCAACGCGAGTCTGTTGTTTGCCGTCATGGCAGCCCCAGTTCGACCAGCTGCGCAGGATAGTCATCGTCACCATCACTACAAGCTCATAGACATGGAGACGTTCGGCGGCCCGCAAAGCGACGTAAACGGCTTCGAATACTACGGCGTCGTCCAAAACGCGAATAGCGCGGGGATGCTTACCGGCTGGGCAGACACTCACAAGCTGGACCCTTTTTGCAATTCTGGCAACAGCAATGGAAACTTCTGTTTCAACTACGATCAACCCGCAAAATGCTTTGGGAAAATTGGCTGCCCGGGCCACGTTTCGCATGCGTTTTCCTGGCAGGACGGCGCCAGGACCGACCTCGGAGTGTTGCCCGGCGGCCTGAGCAGTGCTACTGCCTGGATCAGCGCAAACGGTCTGGTTGCTGGGACCTCACAGAACGGTGAAATTGATCCGCTGGACAAAGGCTTTCCGGAAGATCGTGCCGTCCTTTGGCGCGATGGCAAAATCATCGATCTCGGAACCCTGGAAGGGGGATATGAGAGCGGAGCACAAGCCGTTAACAGCCGCGGCCAAGTGGTGGGGTGGGCGGACAATACAGTTTCCGATTCCTACTCAATGGCCGTGTACTCGTCGCTCTTTAACTTTTACGCACCTGTCTATCCGTATCAGTCGCGTGCGTTCCTTTGGCAAAACGGGGCGATGCAAGACTTGGGTACTCTGGGCACTGGAACCGACGCCTACGCCATGGCTATCAATGAGCCAGGACAAGTAATCGGCATCTCGTACACAAACTCGACGCCGAATAAGGTTTCGACGGCGTGTTCCGGAGGCGGATCGAAAATCCCAACCCAGGATCCGTTTCTTTGGGAGGAGGGAAAGATGAAGGACCTTCGTGGGCTCGGCGGAACTTGCGGCGTTCCGTACTGGATAAACAACCACGGTCAGGTGGTCGGCTTCTCGGACTTAGCCGGAGACAAAGCCTCTCACCCATTCCTCTGGACGAAAGCGAACCCCATGCAGGATTTGGGCACGCTGGGAGGGCATTTCGGAACTGCCTCAATGATCAACGAGCTTGGAGATATTGTTGGAGGGTCCACATTGGAGGGCGATTCTCAGATCGATGCGTTTCTCTGGAGGAATGGGAAGATCAACGACCTTGGAGCTTTGGACGGCTGTTCTTATGCATTCTCGATTAATGCGCGACGTCAGGTCGTCGGCAATTGGGGAGGCGCTCAATGCGCTGAGGGGGCTTTCCTCTGGGAGGATGGGGGACCGATGGTTGACCTGAGCACTCTTATAGTCCCTCACACGAGCCTGACTCTGCTGGTGATTAACATCAATGATCGTGGAGAGATCGCCGGCGTCGGAGTCCACCCTGGCGATAAAAGTCATGCCATTTTCTTGATCCCGTGCGACAAGAACCATCCCGGCATCGAAGGCTGCGACTACAGCTTGGTCGAACCAGTGCCGGACGGTCCAGATTCTCTTTGGGGAACGGCACCTCAAGCGGGGGCATTTCTGAAGGAAAAAGACGGGATGCGGGACTTGCCCAACCTAAGCGGCACCAGAGTCTCAGGCCGGTGCGTCGGACGGGGAGGCCAATGCCCGCCTTGGACCAAGTGTTGTCCTGGGTTGAGATGCACATATGCATCAACTCGGGCTTTCTGTGAATAAGGCACCGGGAAACACTTCTAGGAGAAGCTCGTCCGGACTTACACAACGGCGAATGTGGCAGCAGGTATTGCATGGTTCAATCACTCTGCCAGTCGTGTCGCGTATTTCTGAGGTAGGCTGACCTCACTTTCGCCGTCCAACTTAACAGTTATCATGGCTATCAGGATGACACCGGGCATGGCGGGGCCGGCATGATGATCTGGCGATGCGAGACATGTTGCAGCCGGTGTCGACAAACAAAGTACGCTAACGAGTTGTTTAACCCGGGGTGAATCATGCCGAAGTGGTTGCTACGGCTGTTACTGATCCTCTTGCTCACAATCGAAGCGATGCACTTCGTAAGTCCCGGAACCATACCGGATAGGTGGGTGATGCTGATAATGGTAGGAGTCATCATGGTCACGGTCGTATCCACACAAATTGGAAGACAAAAAGAGTTGCAGCAGATTCGGGACGAATTGCAAGAATTGCGGCAGGAACTAGGGAACAGGGAAAAGGAGCCCCACTGAATTAGTGCGAATTTTCTGATCATTAAAGGGAATCCTCGGGAACTGCGACCAATCTGTGACAACCAATCTGTACAACTATCGTGTCTATCACGATTTAATATCGGGAAGTCCTAGTGTTTACCACCCATGGGGATGAAAGCCACTTCTAGCGCCGATTGATTCCAGACAGGTTATGCGTGACTTTCGACGGAGTGAAATAGCGACCCTTCTCCAACTACGTTCCTCGGTTTGTCGGCGTAGGCTACGGTCGCACACGCGGCGGTGGCGAACTTGGTACACTGGCGTTCCGCGCCGAGCTTTTTATGGCTTGGACTTCGTGAACTTCGGCTTGCCGTCAGATGTCCTGCGCGGCAGCGGATTCGGCCACATAAGCGCGGCGGCGCGGGCTCATATAGACTCAGTCTCATTGAGGGAGGTTTTCTGAATTCTCTTCGTGAAGCACGAGCATTGACTTCACTCCAAGGGGACCCTCGCCGGTTGTCGGTGGTGGCGGGCGTGGCCGGGTTTATTCTCCTCTTCGCCATTCATCTGTCACTGATCTCACGCGCCAACACCGTCACATGGGATGAACCCGACCATATCTATTCCGGATACATGTCGTGGCACGGCGACTTTGGCTTGAATCCCGAGCATCCTCCGCTGGTTAAGTTCGTTGCCACTGTGCCTCTGCTTCCCATGCGGCTGAACGTTCCAGAGCTGCAAGATCGCCCTTACCGGCTGCAGGCGGTCCTTGGTGGAAGAGATTTCATCTTTCACAACGACGCCGACAAGATGGTGTTTCGCGCGCAGATGGCAGCCTCAATCTTCACGCTGCTGTTGCTGGTGATTGCCTTTCTCGCGGCTCGAGAAATGTTCGGAACCAGCGCGGGCTTTCTTGCGCTCGGGCTTCTGGTGTTCGATCCAACCCTGCTCGCTCACGGAGCGCTGGTAACCACGGACGCGGCGCAATCCTGCTTTTTACTGGCGTCGATCTATGCGTTCTACCGCTATGTGCAATTGCCGTCCGCGGGGCGGGCGGGGATAACCGCGCTTGCCGCCGGACTGGCGTTGGCGTCCAAGCACAGCGCGGTCCTTGTCTTCCCCATGCTCTTGATTCTCGCGGGAATCGAGATATTCCGGCGACAGTCGGCGGATAGCGGATCGCAACTTTCTGCCGGCAAGCGCTCCGCTCGTTACGCTACAGCCTTAGTGATCATCGGCCTTATGTCAGTCGCAATTCTGTGGGCGGCCTATGGCTTCCGCTATGTGGCACGCGGGAACGGGTTGCAGTTGAATCCGTCGATGGAGGCGCAACTTGCCAAAGTTCCGAGTCCTACGCAAGCCAAAGTACTCCACGAATTCGCCCGGTTTCACTTGCTCCCCGAGTCTTACATCTACGGCTTTGCGCACGTATTATTCAGCGCCGACGACTTCAACAGCTACCTCTTCGGCAAATCCTATCCGCATGCCGTCTGGTTTTACTTTCCAGTGGCCATGCTGGTGAAATCGAGCCTCACATTCATGATCCTGCTAGCGATTGGCGTTTGGGTGATTGCGAGCGGGCGGCTGCAAAAAAGACGCGAAGTCCAACCTGCAACCTGAACCGATATGGAAGCACTTTGACAGGTTGGCGGCGATTCCCCGCGCTTCCACCAAGGAAGAAAAGGCGCGCGATTACGTTCTGTCACTGGTCGCAAAGCTGCGCCTGGAATTTGTGAAGGGGCATGCCGTTTCCGATCTTTCGCACTCAGAGATCAGGATAGAAAAGTCAGTGATCCCGTCGTGATTGAGATCCAAGGCGTATGGATGCCCAAGGCGAATGACCTTGTGGACCGGCGTATAAACAACCCTAGCCTCGGCGGGCTGAGCCAACGCTAACACGCCAGCTCCCGCCGCGCTCGCAGCAAGCGCGTAAGCATTGAGCCGTTTATGCAGCGACTCAGAAACGTGCGAGTGTACTCTGCCAAGCCGTTTCATGGCTCCTCCTAAACGGCAAGCCATTATGATCCGAAGCCGAGAGCCCGTCAACGCACATCTCTCACACACTGCTGACGTTCTCCAATGGATTTAGGTCGCTACACTTTTTTCTCAGGTGGCGAAATCATGTTACGCCAATTGGGAACGGCTTACTCTTGGACCTCGACGGTTTCGGCCTGATGTTGTCCCCTAATTCCATTAACGATCAATTCTGAACAGTTTTCCGAAGGCCAAAGATCAATACTGGCCAGCGGGTAGAGAACTACCGCGGAGGAATCGATGCGAGTACCGACTTGCATTGAAAGGAAAAAGGTGGCGTAATGGCTAAACTAAAAAGAAAGAAGCTAAGCTTACGGCGGCCGATCTAGCGAGCTACGGGATTCTGCCCAAGCAGGCCAACGAATTCAAGCCCGTGAAACGTCAGGAGTCGAAAACTCTCGATTGAGCGGCTGTAAAGTGAGAATTGGCCGAGCCGGTCAAAACGGGAGAATCTCTGCATCATTTCTTGCACTGTGAACATGAAAAGCTCTCAGGCCTTCAAATATCTGAGGCCTTATCGACTCCGTAATACGACACCGCTATACTCCGAATCGTGACATGGAGGCGCAATGAACGCTCTCAAAACTCCGCAGAGTCAGAACGTTGCCTTTCTTGCAAGACTTGCAGTGTTGCTGCTGACAGCGTTCGGGTTGGCGATTAGCTTTAATGCGCCGGCTTGCGGACAGAGCTTCGCGAGGCCGGATGGTTCGGTTCCCGTGCCGACGGATTGGAGCTCACGGCATGTTGTCTTCACCGCCGGTTTCACACCCGAGCAGGCGGCGAAAATGTGGAACGAACCACGGGCCTATGCCGAGTGGCTCCTGCGCGGGAATGCGCCGGAATATTCAGGTCCGGTGGATTCAGTTTTGGTGCAGGGGAGGCTGCGAAAGCACGTAACGCGCAAAATGAAAAAGGACTGGGCCATTTCACTGGGCGCTGGCGGCGTCGCACAAGGCATGTCTCCCGCCAAGTACACCTTCAATGTGAACCAGCCGCCGAGCTGCATGTTCGATTTCGCGGTATTCCCCATCAATGCGTCAACCGGGAACACGCGCGCCAATGTTGTAGGCACCTTCACCGGCGAACCGCAGACTGGTGCTACTACGTCCATCACCATAACTCCGACCGGCGCGACGGGGGTCACTCTGACTTTGACCTCGTCGTCCACCTCGAACACAGGGCTAAACTTCCAATTGTCCGCCACGATTTCCACCAATGCAACCAATCTGGCGGCGGCGATCAATCGCAACCTCAGTGGTACTGCTCTCGACCGTATCGTGGCGGTTGCGTCGGGAGATACGGTGACGGTCTCCGCGCTGACCCCTGGGAATCGCGTGACCCTGACTGACGCAAATACACTAAACAATTTCAGCTGGGGCACGGTTGCTGCAGGGACGAATGGCGCCCAAGCCAACGTCGTCGCCTTCAACCAGCTCTACAGCGGGTCCGGGACGTCGCTGTGCAATCTCTCGAATCCGGAATTCATTTTTTCCTACGCCTCCGGCGTCGGACCGGTCGCGACTTCGCCCGGCCTCTCGCTCGGTGGCACAGAGATCTCCTTCGTGGAGAATGACCCGAGCATTGGAGCAATCCTACACGTGCTAACGTTCGGCAGCGGCAGCACCGAGTACGGAGCCAACGCCAGCTGCGCCAGCAACAACAACGGCGGGACCACATTGCCGACGTGCGCCACCGATCCGGTGATCCCCGGAAGCACTTCGGGAAGCATCGCCACAGACTTCATGCTTCCCCTTGGTTTGGTTGCCGCCAACGCTGCCACCGGATTGGCTGGAGCGGCGGATAGCTTCTCCTCTCCGTTCACCAATTATGGGGACGACACGACCTACGTGGGCGATAACAATGGTTTCCTGTATGCGATCACCCCCACGTTCAACGCGACGCCAGCGTATGCGGGAGCGAATTTTCCGGTGCAAGTAAGCGCCAGCCCTGCGTCATTGACCCCGACTAAGCTGACGGCAAGCACAACCGTGGTGACGGTCACCGTAACCAACTCGCTTAGTATAGGAGAGTTGGTCACGATCGCGGGCGTAGCTGCCAACACCGGCAACGGGTGTACTGCGGCTGATGTGGCTGCCATAAATGGAACTCAAACCATAATTGCTGCTGGGTTAAGCGGGACGCAGTTTGAGTTCGACGCCACCATACCCACCGCGACTACCGGTACCGGCTGCACGGTCAACGGCGCAACGGTCATCCCCGGGTCCAACTACCTCTCGTCCCCGGTGGTCGATGTGGGTGACACCGGCAATATTTTTGTCGGCGATAGCAGCTCTAACTTGTACGCAGTGACGTCGGCCGGGACTACTGCGGCCACGGCGCTTGCTCTGGGCGTAAATGGGAGTACGAACCAAGGCGCCATCAACGGCGGCATTCGCGACGGCGCCATCATTGACTCGACGAACGAGGTGGGCTATGTCGTAGCCGCATGCAACCCCAACACGACCGGCGAGGGCGACACGGGAACAAAGGGCAATGCCGGACTTATCCAATTCTCATTCACCAGCAATAGCCTGACTGCAATTGCGTTTGCGGGCCTCGACACCGGTGCAAATCAAAACTGTTCCGTCGCTGGCTTTCCAATCTACGCCCCTACGCCGGACGAACGCTATTATGCGTTGGGTATTGGTAGTGCCACTGCGGCGAATAACGGGGAGATAATCGGCGCCGCCTCCGGCACTGGCGGCCAACAGCTCAAAGAATTACAGTTCGTGAGTTCTATCCTACAGACAACACCGCCCAACAGCGACAAGCCTCAACTGGGCACCAACGCATCGACTATCTCGCCGCTCACCGAGTTCTACAACAGCCAGGTGTTCACCGTGACCGGGGTTACGGCATCAACAACCGTAGTCACTGTCGCGGCGAACAACACGCTCGCCGCCAACAACCTGGTCACCCTCTCGGGCGTAGCCGCCAACACTACCAACAATTGCACCGCCGCCGACGTCGCCGTTATCAATGGCGGCATACAAACCATTGCCACGGCGACTGCAACAAATTTCACCTTCGACGCTACTATACCCACCGCGACTACTGGCACCGGGTGCACCGTGACGGGAGCAACTGCTACGGGTGGACCAGACTACCTGTTCGTAGGAGTGAATGAAAATCCAAGCGCAGTGTATACCCTTCTCTTGCCTAGCTCGCTTCTCGTTGCCCAAGGTGACCCGCCCATCATTACTGCGACGAACACCACCGATGTAGCTGGCGGGACAAGCGCCACGACCGTGGACAACGATTCCACCGGCGGGCAGGCGTCGAGCATCTATTTCGGCACGCTGGCGACGTCATCCACCATTTGTGGAACCGCTGCCGCGTACTGCGCGGTCAAGCTAACCCAGGCCGGGTTGGAGTAGTTCGCACCTTATGTAGCCCAGGCGTTCTAGCCAACTGAGCTGCCTGCACACTAACGATTCGTCTGGTGCGAAACCTATTCAGTCCCTTTCTGATGCACGTGGCGCGACCCGGCGGGAAGATCCCGATAAATCAGGTGTGGAGTGATCGCGCTTGCTCCCGGTGACGGGCTGTGTCGGGAGTACCTGTTGTACTCCGTCGAAAGTCGCGGGTAACCTGTTTGGAATCAATGAACCTTAGAAATGGGACTTTCATCCCTATGGATGGGCCACTGGCCCATGGGAACTCAAAACCCCTCAATGAGTGAAATTGGGATTTTGCGCCAGTTGACAAACAATTGGAACGGGAACAAGATTGTCTGCCCGTTTCAAGTACGCTGTCTCCGACAGAAGACTCATTCGGCTTGAACGAGGAGGGAATATGTCCGACCCTCGGGAACGCTCCCAGCCAAATGCCAATTTTGCCTTCCTGTGCTTCGCGTGCTTGCTGCTTTGCGGGGTCGCCAGCGCCGCGCCTTCCATCGCTCTCTCCAAGAAATCGGGACCGCCTACGAGTGGGATTCGGGTATCGGGGCGCGGATTCGAGCCGAACGTGGGAGTGGACATTTACTTCGACACGAAAGATGAGGCTCTCGTAGTCACCAACGGAAAGGGAGAGTTCCACGATACGGGAATCCACGCGCCTCGCAGCGCCCGTCCCGGCGAACATTGGGTCACGGCTCTGGAGCGGAACAACGACAAGGGCGCTCAAGAGCCATTCTTGGTGCAAACTAATTGGAGCCAGTTCCACTTCGATGCCGATGGCACGCGTCTGAACCCCTATGAGAACGTGCTCAACGTCGAGAATGCTGGGAACGTCGGCTTGAAGTGGAGCTACATCACCGACA
>Ga0308309_10001663_pt1 | contig 13176 bp, 12 predicted proteins | sample HubBroMetageWFT5_FD_192491 | JGI IMG/M metagenome (GOLD analysis project Ga0308309, IMG submission 192491) | Warmed and freeze-thawed soil microbial communities from the Hubbard Brook experimental Forest, New Hampshire - Hubbard Brook CCASE Soil... | ecosystem: Environmental > Terrestrial >...
GGCGGCTGCAGCACTCCCGCCGGGAAGTTAATGTCATTCATCTGCGGATCGTAGTAGGCGTTCACCGTGGGTGGAGTCATTCCCCATTCCCCGCGGTCGACGGGCTTACCGATCTTTGCCAGTTCGCGGTTGAACTCGAATCTGCGCGCTCGGTCGACGTTGCCCAACTCGTCTCCGCGAACGATCTCGAGCTTGCTGTAGTCACGCCATTTGTCGGGATAACCGATCTTGTTTGCCATCCCGTGCAGCTTTACCAGTGCCTGCTGCTTCGTGGCCGCGGACATCCACGGCAACGAACTGATGTCCTGTTCCATCGCGGCTTCGATTTCCTTTACCATTTTCACGGCCTCTTGCTTGGCCTGCAGACTGAAATATTTCTCCACGTATACCTGGCCCAGCGCTTCTCCGAGGTCGTCGTCTACGTTTTCAGTGCAGCGCTTCCAGCGCGGTTGCAGCTCCTGCTGGCCGCGCAAGGTCTTGCCATAGAAAGCGAAGTTTTCGTTCAGCAGCGCTGAGGAAAGAAACGGGGCATCGGCATGCAGCAAGTGCCAGCGCAGGTATATCTTCCAGTCGGCCAAGCTTTCGTTTTTCAGCTCCTCGTTCATGGCTTTGAAGAAATTGGGAGACGCCACGTTGAGCGAGGCGAGGGACGGCAGCCCCACCTTGGCGAAGTAGGTCTGCCACTGAAACTCGGGAGCGATCTTCTCCAGTTCGCCGCTGGTCATCTTGTGGTCCAGATTTTTCGGTTCGCGGCGTTCTACCCGCGTCATCGATCCTTTGGCCAGCGCGGTTTCGATACGCATCACAGTCTGCGCCTCCGCGGCGGCAGCCTCCGGCTGATCGCCCAGCAGTTCGAACATTTTCTGCACGTGTGCCACGTAGGCCTTGCGCAGATCGACCGACTTCGAATCCTCCTTCACGTAGTAATCGCGATCAGGCAGGCCGAGTCCGCCCTGGTCGGCTTCTGCGATTACCTGATCGGCGTCCCGGAAGTCCTGTGTGGAGGCGAAACGAAACAGCACGTTGACATGAACCATGGCCGCGACGATATCGGAAATTTCCGCCTTGGAGCTGATCTTCGCAATTCGCTCAAACTCCGGCATCAGCGGCTCCGTTCCTTTCGCTTCGATCGTTCTCTCATCCATGCAGGAGGAATAGTAGTCGCCAATCTTCTGCGCGGCGGCGTTGCGCGTGGGGTCAGGCGTGGCGGCGGCCTCGAGTATTCCGCGCAGACGGGCACGATTCTCGTCCTGCATCTTCGAGTAGGTGGACCATGAAGACTGATCGGGAGGGATCGGGTTGTTTTTGATCCATCCGCCGCAGGAGTACTTGAAGAAGTCCACGCAGGGATCGATGGTCCGGTCCATCGACGTAATATCCAGCGCGGGTTCAGGCTTCGACGGCGTAGCATTTGGGGGTTGCTGGGCGCTGGCCAAAGGAAGCAGAAATGCGGCTACAAGCGCGATGACGATGACAGGGATGGAGATAAAGACACTCGGGCTTGCCATGTGAGAAATCCTCTTCCGTTTGCCTGATGCAGACACTGCTAAGGCAGAATGATGGTGCCGAAATCGAAACCGTTGGAACCTAAGAGTATAAGGCTTCGCGTCGAGGCTGGACGCCGAACCCGTTAGCTTTTTCCCAGACGGATCGATCCATCTCCGGTATGAATCATCAACAGATTTCCGCCGCCATTGAGTTTGCCGCGAACCTCGCCCTCGTGAATCTTGCCTTCGGTTGTGACCGGCATATCGAGATCGATGTGGCCGTCGCCGGTATGCAGATCCAGGTCGGCCGCCAGGTTTTCCGGCACTTCTAGCGTTACCGTACCATCGCCGCTTTCCAGCCTCCAGCCCGTGGCCAGGGCCGAACCGGCCGACGCCCGCGCTTGGACGCGCCCGTCGCCGGTTTTTATGTCGAGTTCGTCAAAGCGGCCAGCGGCGCGGATGTGGCCGTCCCCGGTTGACGCGCGAAGTTTGCCGTCCACGCTGTCGACCTCCTGTGAGCCGTCTCCACTGCGCAATTGCATCTCTCCTTTGAAATTGCTGAGGTCAATCTGGCCGTCGCCGGTATGCAGGTCGACGCGGCCCTCGCGCGGCATGTGGATCTCGATGTCGACGCGGCGGTTGCTATGAGTGCCCCACTCGATTGTGACCCCGTGGGAGTGCGGATAGCGCACGTCAATCTCAACCGTATCGCCCGTCTGGCGCTCTTCGATCCGGATGCCATCGTCTCCGATCTTGTAGCGCGTGGTCGTCACCCTGGCTTCGATGGTTTTCTGGTCCCAGGTGGAAACGTGAATGTTGGCGTCAGAAGTATCCACCCGCAGATCGGGCTTGCCGGTCAGGGTATAGGTTTTCGACCATTCATCAGCTCCCGCGGGCAGCGCAGCCCAGAAACAAACGAAGGTGATGACCACCAAAACTGCGCAGTAGCGTTCAAGCTCGATGCGCTTCATAAGAAATCCTCCTCTGAGGCACACTTCCGGCTAGCCTCTTAGACGAGGTTACGAGCTGGTGGTGAGTCCGGTTCCATAGAAAATTGGGGTCAGGGATGGGCTCCTAGATCCGCGCCTGCTGTTTCACGTATGCCATGCGGATCAAAGTGCGCTCCGAGAACGGCACATAGAGTAATCCGGCGCTGGCTGCGAAGGCTGTGCCCAGCCCGATCTTCTGCATCAGCAGAAAGGGAGCCACGGCCCACAGATCATCGAGTGCCAGGATAAAAGGAAACACTTGCTGAAACTTCTCGCCCAGGTGCTGGTAGTCGAATCCCACCGCAGAAAGTAGATAACAGCGCAGCGGAATTCCCACTCCTGCGGTCACCATCACCGCGGCTGCGAGGGTGGTCGCGGCCCATCCCGGCAAAAAGGAATCTGCAATTCCCTGGATCGCATGCAGGCGCGAAAGGGCGACTACGTAGAAGATGAGGTACATCACTTGGACTAACGCGAATAGCCCCCGCGTCAGTCCGCGCCGCGGAATCGGAACTTCAAGGTCAGGGTGCAGAGCACTTGGACGATCCTGTGCGAATGTCGTTGTGTCCACACTGTTCTGTACGGGTGCAATAAATCGATACCCGCGACGGGCCAGGGTCTCGACAAAGCGTGGACTGGACGCAGAATCGCCCAGCACTTCGCGAAGCTTGTTCACGGCGGTGTTCAGGCTGTGGTCGAAGTCCACGAAGGTGTCGGCGGGCCAGAGTTTCTGGCGCAACTCCTCGCGCGTAACCACATCGCCGGGGCGCTCGAGCAGCAGGGCCAGAACTTGAAAAGGCTGCTCCTGCAAGCGAAGCTTGGTGCCGTTCTTGCGCAGTTCGCCCGCTGCGAGGTCGAGCTCGAATACTCCAAAGCGCGCGATTCTGCTGGAGTTGCTGTGGAAAGCGGGCATGGACAATGGGCGACTGACGACGCGTAGTGTAGCACCAAGCCGCCGCGAGCTTTCCGGCCGAGCGTACAATGTCTGCGTGCCTGACGCCCAGCGCCAGAACGGTTCCTCCGGCAAGCACCGCCGGCACGCGATTTATGCCACGGAAACCTCCGGTCTGCTGCTGATTGCCTTGCTGCTGCTCGTCCTCACTTTGATTCGCTACTGGCACGCCATTCACTGGAGCGTGCGCTGACGGTGGCCTCGCTGCAGGCCGAACCGTTGCTGACAGTGGTGCTTGGCCCCACTGCAAGCGGGAAGACCGCGCTTTCTCTGGCGCTTGCGGAACGCTTCCACGGCGAGATTGTGAACTGCGACTCCGTCGCCATGTACCGCGAGTGCGACCTGGGGACGGCCAAGCCTACCGCCTCCGAACGAGCCCGCGCTCCGCATCACCTAGTCGATTGGGTTGCGCCCACGAGCCATATCACTGCCGGCGACTACGCCCGCCAGGCACGGCAAGTGCTTGATGAGATCAAAACGCGCGGAGGCTTGCCGATCCTGGTTGGCGGAACCGGGCTCTACCTGCGCGCCTTGCTCGAAGGACTTTTCCCCGGCCCGCAACGGTCTGAAGAATTGCGGGAGCGGTTGAGAGAACGTGCGGACGCACGCGGTTCCAATTACCTTCATCGGATTCTGTATCGCCTGGATCGCGCCGCTGCCGAGAAGATTCATGCCAACGATGTGCCCAAGCTCATCCGCGCGATCGAGGTCTGCCTGGCGTCGAGAGAGAAGATGACGGAACTGTGGCAACGCGGACGCGAGCCTTTACGTAGCTTCCGGATTCTGCGTTTGGGGCTCGATCCTGATCGGCAAGCGCTCTATGACCGAATCAACCGCCGTGCGCAAGAGATGTTCGAAGCGGGGCTAGTTCAGGAGACGCGGCGACTGGTTGAGAAGTACGGTGAAACCGCTGGCCCCCTGTCTTCTCTCGGATACAAGCAGGCTGTGCAGTTTATTCGTGGAGACCTTACACGCGAGCAGGCGCTTCAGGCCGCCCAGCAGGCTCACCGCAACTATGCCAAGCGGCAAATGACATGGTTTCGCCGCGAGCCGGAAGTCCATTGGCTGCGTGGTTTCGGCGACGAGGGGCAGATTCAGGAGACGGCGGCGGCTTGGGTCTTAGGTGCTAGGACGTGATTCCGACAGTTCGCCTTTGCCGACGCTGCTGTTAGCCGCGACCCAAGACCTAAGACCCAGCACCCGAGACCGGTCTTCTGCTATCGTTCTCCCATGCCTCGCACACTAGTGGTCCTGCTGCTCGGCCTCGTCTTCGCCACATCAACGTTCGCCAAGGAAAAATATGAGCGCCCCGGTCCAGTCAATCTAACTCACGACGGCGAAAAGTGGGCGGAGAAGACTCTGCGCAAACTGACCCTCGAGGAGAAAGTCGGGCAAGTGTTCATGATCTGGTGCCGCGCGAGTTTTCTCAATGCGGACAATCCCGAATACCTGCAGTGGGTTGAAGACATGCAGAAATATCACGTGGGCTCATTCGCCATGACGGTCCATGTGGACGGCCCATTTCTTCTGCGCAGCGAGCCCTACGAGGCTGCCGAACTTCTCAACCGCCTGCAAAGTCAATCGAAGCTGCCGCTGCTGTTCGCGGCCGATTTTGAACGCGGCCTCTCGATGCGCCTAATCGGAGCCACTGTTTTCCCGCACGCCATGGCTTTCGGTGGGGATGGCAAGGTGGAAGACGCCGAAGCCTTCGGCCGCATTAGCGCAGAAGAGTCCCGCGCCATCGGCATTCACTGGAATTTTTTCCCCGACGCGGACGTGAACTCGAACCCCGCGAATCCCATCATCAACACGCGCTCGTTTGGCGAAGATCCCAGGCAAGTCGGCGATCTGGTCTCGGCTTATATCAAGGGCGCTCATGAAGGCGGCATGCTGACCACGGCCAAACACTTTCCTGGTCACGGCGACACCGCCACTGATTCGCATCTCGGCGTCGCCAGCGTCAACGTGGACCGCGCTCACCTCGACTCCATTGAACTGCCGCCTTTTCGCCAGGCCATTGCCGCAGGGGTGGATTCAGTCATGGTGGCGCATGTGACTGTGCCTGCGCTTGATCCCGATCCCAACCACGTGGCCACAATTTCGCCGGCGATCGTTTCAGATCTGCTCGAAAAACAACTTGGCTTCAAAGGCATCATCGTCACCGACGCGCTTGATATGGCCGCCCTGACGCACCTTTTTGCCAGCAACATCGGCCGGGCCGCGGTGGAGGCTTTCAAGGCCGGCAACGATCTGTTGCTCATTCCCGCCGACTTTCCGGCTTCGTACAATGCTATGCTGCAGGCGGTTCAGTCGGGAGAAATCTCCCGCGAACGCCTTGACCACTCTGTGCTTAAGATCCTGAAGACAAAGGCGTCTCTGGATTTACAGAGTGCCCGCATGGTAGATGTGAATGCCCTCGCCAACCGGGTGAGTAAGCCGGAGAACCTGGCGTTCGGCCAACAGGTGGCCGATGCTGCGGTGACCCTGGTGCGCGACAATGGCAAAGTTCTGCCCCTCAAATCTTCAGTCAAAAACCAGGGAACCGCGAACTCGGCCCTTCCGTATACAAGACAAGAGGAGACACACGGTCAGGTTGTGGCAGTGCTTTTCTCCGACGATGTTCGGACTGAACCCGGGCGGGCTTTCAGCCGAGAGTTTCGCGACCGCATTCCTGACGCGCGCGTGCTTTATGTGGATCCGCGCGTTGCCGCAGGAATGAGCGACGAGGTTCTGAAAGCCGTGTCCGAAGCCAGGACTGTGGTCACGGCTGTTTATGTGGTTCCCTCGGCGGGCAAGGTAGGGAATGCGGTTGGCATGGCGGATGCGACCGGCACGCTGCTGCAGCAACTCCTGAATCGTGCGTCGGAAAAGACGGTGGTCATCGCCATGGGGAACCCGTACCTGGCAGCGGACTTCCCGAAGATTGCGAACTACATGTGTACATTTTCGAACGCGTCGGTGTCGGAGATAAGCGCGGTCAAGGCGTTGTTCGGAGAAATCGCCATTCGCGGGCATCTCCCCGTGAGCATTCCCAACGTCGCGCAGCGCGGCGCTGGCATTGAACATCCCGTACAGGTTGCTGCAGGAGGGCCTTAATATGCGCCAGAACAAATTCTCGATACATCTAACAGGTGCCGCCGGAGCCTGCCTCGCTGCACTCCTTCTCGTGTCCGCATGCAGCGTCAACGTGAAGAAAGAGCCGAACGGCCAGGACAAGCAGGTCGACATCCATACGCTTCTCGGTGGCCGCCACGTCATCAATCAGGTGGACGTTAGCGACGTCGGTCTCGCGGTTTATCCCGGAGCAAGGTTGAAGGAGAAAGATGCCGACGGCGGCGACAAGAGCGCTAATGTCAACCTCTCCGGGTTCGGTTTCGGCATAAAAGTTATCGCGCTAGAGTACGAGTCAGACGCCGCGCCCGCCAAAGTCCTGTCCTTCTATAAAGACCAGTTAAAAAAGTACGGCAGCGTGCTGGAATGCCACACATCCAGTCTGGACATGGATATGAATATGGGATCGCACGATTCCAAGAACGGTTCGAACGAGTTGACCTGTGGAGGAAACCACGGCGACAACATCGAGCTCAAGGTGGGCAAGAAAGACGATCAGCATATTGTTGCCGTCCAACCGGAAGGTAAGGGGTCGAGTTTTTCGCTGGTCTACGTGCGCACGCACGGCAAGGATGCCGACATCTAGCGCGCTTTTTCCAGGTCTCCTAAAGGAGGAAAGCATGTTTCAGCCGAACGTTTGTCGATCAATCCTTCGTTCGATCCTTGCGGTAGCATTCGGTGTTGCTGTGGCGACTCCCAGCTTCGCCGTTCAGCCCCAGGAATCACAGAACGGCCAGGACAAGCATGTTGATATTGAGAGCTCCGCGGGTGACCTGCATTTGGGCAACGATGGGGACGCTCGAAAAGCCGGATTGCCGCTCTATCCTGGAGCGCGGCTCCAGCATGACGAGGACAACGGCGATGCACTCAATTTCGGCGTCGTCAGCGAAGCCTTCGGCATAAAGATGGTGGTCGCGAAATACGATTCTGACGACGCGCCCCGCAAAGTAGTCGAGTTCTACCGCGACCACTTGAAGAAGTACGGGAAGGTGATCGAGTGCCATACCCGCGAACATGGCGGCGACGCGCATACTGAGCTCAGCGATGATCCGCACTCCAAAGAACTCAAATGTGAAGCTGATAACACCGGCCCGGTCACCGAGCTGAAGGTGGGGACGGAGGACAACCAGCACGTCGTTGCCATCGAGCCGCATCAGGGCCCCAACGGCTCAAGGTTCGCTCTGGTTTATATCCACGCTCGCGGCAAGCAAGGCGATATCTAGGGAGGAAAAGCTTCCCGTCTACGATCTTCCTTAAAAGAACGGTGGTTCCGGTTCCTTGCGCCGGTCGCTCATCGTGCGATACCTTCAGGCCAGTCGTCCTTTGATTCCATGGACCATCCCTGTCACAAGTGCGGGCACATTGTCGAAGACGGCAAGGCCTTCTGCTCGCAATGCGGTGCGCCGCAGATTCGGGTGATGGCTAGCGAACCCTCCTTGGATCCCGCTGCCGCGAACGGTGGAGCTGTGCGAGCTCTCGACGGCGAAGCCGGCCCAGGTTTCGCCAGCATTCCGGCGAATCCTCTGCCGGTTAGTCGGGGTGCCTTGCTGCCGTGCGCCCTGGCAGCTGGGGTCGCGATGGGACTTACAGCCCTCGGTCTGAATCCGTTCGTGGCGGCGCTCAGTGCTGGATTTCTGGCGGTAGCTTTCTCCCGGCGCCGCGGCTCCGGAACCTTGATCCGGAGTGGGTCCGGTGCAAGGCTTGGCGCAATCTGTGGCCTGATGTTTTTTGCGATGTCCACCATTCTGCAGTTGTTGGCCGTGGCGGTCCTTCATAAAGGCGCGGAAATACGAAGCGAGATGCTCGACAAAGTGCAACAGGCAGCTGCGCGCTATCCCGGTCCCGAGGTTCAACCGTTTCTGGACTTCGCAAAAACCCCGAATGGGTTCGCGACCATCATGGTGGGTTCGGTAATGTTTGGGCTTGTTGCTTTCATTGTTCTAGGTAGTTGCGGAGGAGTTCTCGGCGCGACCCTTCTGGGACGGCACGATCGTCCGTAGTGTGCGCATCGCGGTTCGCGGGCGTTTTCGCCCTGGCCTTGCCTGCCCCGCTTTGGCCGCGTATGATGCAGCGTTTGCGTTCTTACGCGATGAATAAACCGGCACGCGGTTCACTGCTTGGTATCGAGCACGTTGAGGGCAAAGAAATCCTGGGCCTGCTGAAGCTGGCCCGCCGGATGAATCCGCTCAGGGCTCGTCCGCTGTTGCGTAACAAGCGGATCGTGCTTTTGTTTTACGAAGCTTCCACCCGCACTCGGTCTTCTTTCGAGATCGCCGCCAAGACGCTGGGCGCCATCACCACCCTGGTGCAGGCCTCGGGGTCGAGCATCGAGAAGGGCGAATCCCTGCTCGATACTGGAGCCACGTTGCGTGCCGTCGGCGCGGACGCCATCGTCCTTCGCCACCCTTGTGCGGGAGCGCCTCACCTGTTGGCGAAGCACCTCGACATTCCTGTCATCAACGCCGGCGACGGCATGCACGAGCATCCTTCCCAGGCGTTGCTCGATGCTTTCACGATTCTGAAGCACAAGAAAACGTTCAAAGGCTTGCAGGTTGCGATCATCGGCGATATCTATCACAGCCGTGTCGCGCGTTCGGCCTGCCATCTGCTGACGAAGTTCGGGGTGAAGGTGACGCTGTGTGGTCCGCCGGAGTTCGTGCCCGAGGTTGCGGCCACTCTGGCGCCCGGCCTGCGTGTCTCTCGTCACCCCGAAGAGGCGGTGCGAGGCGCGGACGTGATCATGCTGTTGCGCCTGCAAAAAGAGCGCCTCGCCGGGCAGAAGATTCGACTGCAGGACTACGTTGGCCACTATCAGTTGACGCCGTCGCGGCTCAAGCTGGCTAAGCGCGATGCCATCGTCATGCATCCGGGGCCGATCATCCGCGGGCTGGAGCTGACTGGGGAAGTCGCCGACGGGCCGCAATCGGTGATCCTGGACGAGGTCCACAATGGTGTGCCTACGCGTATGGCGATTCTGGCGCGAGCGCTGGGAAAGACAAAATGAGCCGCGGATTTTCACGGATCAACACTGATTGAAAGAATACTGATTGAAAGAATGACGAACGCAAAATCCAAACCGGGGTCCATTCTGATCAAGGGCGGTCATGTGATCGACCCGGCGGCGAAGATCGACGCGCCCATGGACGTTTTGCTCCGCGATGGCCGTGTCGCCGAGATTGCTCTGCCGAACAAAATCCGTGGCAGCGCCGACGAGAAGTTCGATGCGCGCGGTCTGATCGTTGCTCCCGGATTCATCGACCTGCACGTTCACTTACGCGAACCTGGACAAAGCTACAAAGAGACCATCGCGACGGGCACCGCCGCTGCGGCTGCCGGGGGGTTCACCTCGGTGTGCACCATGCCGAACACCGCACCTGTAGTAGACACTGCTGAGTGGGTCGCATGGTTGCGGGATCCGGAGCGCGGAGCCGTGGTCAATGTCTTCCCCATCGCGGCCGCGACGCGTAGCTCGCGCGGTGCCACGCTCACCGACTTCGCCGCCCTGCAACGCGCCGGAGCGGTGGCCGTTACTGACGATGGGAAGCCGATCCTCGACGACGAAATCATGCGCGCGGCGCTGCGTCTGGGTGCCGAGCTGAACCTGCCGGTCGTGCAGCACGCCGAAGATACGCGCCTCACCGAGCGTTGCTCCATGCACGAAGGCCCCACGAGCTTTCGTCTCGGGCTGCGCGGGATGCCGGCGTCCGCCGAAGCGAGCGTCGTTGATCGTGACGTCACTCTCGCGCAGCAGATTCGCGAATCGCGCCTGCACGTGGCGCATCTTTCAACTTCTGACGCGCTCAAGGCGGTGCGCCGCGGCAAACGTGCAAAGGCTCGGGTTACTTGCGAAGTCACGCCACACCACTTCACACTGCTGGATGAAGATGTGGGCGAGTACAACACGAATTTCAAGATGAATCCGCCGTTGCGTTCGTCGTCTGATCGGGAAGCGATACTAGTCGCGCTCGCCGACGGCACCGTGGACGCCATCGCCACCGACCACGCCCCTCACGCCACGCATGAAAAAGAGGTCGAGTTTGAGCGCGCCGCTTTCGGCATCACTGGACTCGAAACCGCCTTGGCGTTGGCGATCACAAAACTTCACCGCGCGCACAAGATTCCTTTAACTCGCATCGTCGAACTCTTTACTGCTGGCCCGGCGCGCGTCTTAGATCTGCGCGGACGAGGATCGCTCGCCCGCGGCAACTGCGCCGACGTAACCATCCTCGACCCTAAGAAGCGCTGGACGTTCGAAGCCGCCAAGTCACGGTCGTTGTCGCACAACACTCCGTTTGACGGATGGCAGTTCACGGGGAAAGTCGTGGCGACGATTGTGGGCGGGAAGATCGTGTACTGCGCAGACTAAGGCGTACCTGGTAGTCGAGCGGCTCACGCCAAAATCGCCATCCTCTTCCCCACTCGCCCGAGCACCTCTAGCGCTTGCTCCAGCTCTTCATTCGTGTGCGTGGCTGTCATGATAGTGCGGATGCGGGCTTTGCCTTCCGGCACTGTGGGGAATGCGATGCCGGTGCCGAGCACGCCTTCTTTGAACAGCTCGCGGGAGAAGTCCATGGTGAGCTTGCCGTTGCCGATGATGATGGGCGTGATCGGAGTCTCGCTGGCCGGAGTCGCGCGGCCGCCAATGTCGAAACCGAGCAGGCCGAGTTCTTTTTTCCAGAAGCGCGTGTTCTCCCAAAGCTTCTCCATGCGCTCAGGTTCATTTTCCAGAACGTCGAATGCAGCGATGCACGTCGCGGCTACCGACGGTGGATGCGAGGTCGAGAACAGAAATGGCCGCGCCCGGTGGTAGAGAAAATCGATCAGATCGCGCGTCCCGCAGACGTATCCGCCGAGCGCGCCGATGGCCTTTGACAAAGTTCCGACTTGAATATCCACTCGCCCGTGCACCTTGAAATGGTCGATGGTGCCGCGGCCGTTGCGGCCAAGCACGCCGGAGGCGTGCGCGTCGTCGACCATCATGATCGCGCCGTATTTCTCCGCTACATCGCACAGGCCGGGCAGCGGGCCGATGTCGCCATCCATCGAGAAGACGCCGTCGGTGATCAGCAGCTTCTTGCCCGGTTCATCCTTGATGCTGGCCAGCTGCTCTTCCGCATGGGCGACGTCTTTGTGGCGGAAGACCAGAATCTTCGCCCGCGACAAGCGCGCGCCATCGATGATCGACGCATGATTCATCGCGTCGGAGACGATGAAATCGTCTTTGCCCAGCACCGCTGAAACGGTGCCCGCATTAGCGGCAAAGCCTGACTGGAAGACCACGCAGGCTTCCACATTCTTGAAGCGTGCAATCTTTTCTTCGAGGTCCATGTGGATTTTCATGGTGCCGGCAATCGTACGCACCGCGCCCGATCCGACACCATATTTGCGCGTGGCCTCGAGGGCCGCCTCTCGCAGCTTGGGATGCGTGGTCAGTCCCAGGTAATTGTTCGAGGCCAGGTTGATGACCTTCTTACCGTCGAAAACGCAGACCGGCGCCTGCTCGTCATCGAGCACGCGCAGCTTGAAGTGCGTGCCCTTGGCCTTGAGTTCGTTAAGCTGGTCGGTGAGATAGGAGAGCGGATTGGTGCGGGTTGCGGTGATCATGTCGTGTCTCGGGACCTCTTTGTCACAGATTCCACGGATGGGAAGACAAGTCAGTGTAATACCAGGGAGAGAAACAAGGGAACGGAGGCTAGTCGGAAATAGGGGTCACTTCGAAAATCTGCGAACTGCGAGTCGGATGCCTGACGCAATCAGCGCCCATTCGACGCCACTGGTGAGGATCAGCCAGGAATTGAAAATCCAAACATCCTGCCAGACTGGGATTTCGCGCCCTATGCTCGGGATCATCATTGCCGTGCGAAAGCCAACGAAGTTCGTTAGGAAGATTGCCCGCGGGGCTACGTTATGGATGGCAATCACCATCCACAGAGCTCCGGCAAGCCCAGCCCAAAGCGGCAGCCTTTTCATTAACGTACCTTCGCCCAACTTAGACACCGCGTGGCCCGTTCCAGACCCAATCGAACTGCTGAGCGTAACCCGTGTTCATCCGCGCGAAATCCGTGGCGAAGAAGCTATTCAGAACATAATCGGGTTACCGGTCGCAATGCTGGCCTCACAGAGAAGCTTCATGTTGGTGAAGAATTCCTTCTCCGACTCGGCCAGAATATCGCTGGAGTGGAGCACGGTATTGACCTCTTTCAGCAGTGCCGGCGACTCCTTGACAGGGATCCAATCGCCAGTGTGCGTGCCGTCGTAGAGAACTTTCTCCAGCAGAACGGGAAATCTTGGCCCCGGCTTTCCCTGCAGGTGGCGCAGGAAGCTGCGCAGATTCCCGACCTTGGTAATGTTGCCGAGAAAAAACGAGAGGATAAATCCCTCATGTTCACACGACTCGGATAGCCACTGGTCGTGCGCTTCCCATTCGTCGTCGGTGGGGTCGCCGGTGAGAATCGGCTCGCCGCGTTCGTCGAAGGTGAGTCGATCGGGAAACGGGTGAGGCTTGCCTTTGCCATCGCGGATGCAGGTGCAGCGCACGAACGCATCAAGGGCCATGGGTTCACCTCCGCCTGCTCTGTGGCAAAGAATTTACCGAACGGAATTTACCGAACACCGTTCGGATATACCAATATTTTAC
>Ga0308309_10001664_pt1 | contig 13176 bp, 9 predicted proteins | sample HubBroMetageWFT5_FD_192491 | JGI IMG/M metagenome (GOLD analysis project Ga0308309, IMG submission 192491) | Warmed and freeze-thawed soil microbial communities from the Hubbard Brook experimental Forest, New Hampshire - Hubbard Brook CCASE Soil... | ecosystem: Environmental > Terrestrial > Soil...
GCTTTTTTGTCCGGATGATGTCCACGGCAGGGACACCACGCCGGTAGATGGTCACTGTTTCGCCATTCTCGACAGCCTTGATTAGCTCGGGAAGCTTGTTCTTGGCATCCGCCACGCTAACTTTCATAGCCTCGATGATAGCTATCTAATATGGCTATGTCAACTTCGAAGAACCGGTATCGGCAGGTCCGTGACCGCGACCTCAATACTGATAAGGGCGAGGTCAGTAGTTCAAGTCTACCCAGCCCACCATACTTTTCAATCCATTCGAGACGACAGCGTTTTGCGTGCTCGTCAATTGTGTCGATCTACAGCGACCGGCAAGCCTCGCGCGATTTTTTGGCGATTGATACAACTGTGCCACTTGCTCTCCGACCGATAAAGCAAGCGTACCGCTTGTGCTAAAATTGTTGAGCGGGAACATATGAGCGCGTTCAAGAGAAATTTTCGGCGTCTTGGCTTAGCGGGCGCAATCCTGCTAGCGCTTGCCCCGGTCGGCGCACGTGCCCAATCGCACGAAGCGTCCTCATCGCAGAGCCAGGATCATCGCCTCCGGCTTTTCAACACGCACACCGGCGAGCGGATTGATATTGTTTACCGCCGTGGTGAGCAATATATTTCGGACGCGCTCGCCGAGCTCGATTATTTTCTGCGCGATCATCGGACGGGCGATGTCCGCCATTTCGATCCGCGCCTCTACGATATCCTCTCCGATCTCACGTTATCGGTCGGGCACCCCGGCGGCGAAATTGACATTGTCTGCGGCTACCGCACTCCATCCACAAACGAATCGCTTCGCGCTCATACTACCGGGGTCGCCAAGAACAGCCTTCACATTCAAGCGGAGGCGATCGATCTGCGCATGCCCAGCATCGACACGCTTACGCTGCGCAAGGCGGCGCTCGCCCTGCACCGAGGCGGCGTGGGCTACTATCCTCACTCTGATTTCATCCATGTTGACACTGGCCGCGTCCGCCAGTGGTGTTTCGACTGCCCCGCCAACCTAATCGGCGGAGATTAACCCGGGTACGGATAACCTTTGTCTAGGACTTTCTCGAGTGTGGCGTCGTGTCCGTAGATATCATCGTAGAAATGAACGATGCCGTCTTCCGAGACGATAACGGTGCCATAGACGATTAAGACTGGAATGGACTTCGTAAGATTCACCTGACGGTTCGGATCTCCGTTCATTGCCGCGCGAACGCGATCCATGTTCCAGCCTCCCGGGTTATCTCTCAGCACCCAGACGGCCAGATCGGCAGGCTTTTCCAGTCGAATGCAGCCATGGCTAAAGTCCCGCCGCGATTTTGCGAAGAATTCCTGCGCGGGAGTGTCGTGCATGTACACACTGTAGTCATTTGGAAAGATAAATTTAACCAGCCCAAGTGAATTTTTCGGCCCTGGCATCTGCCGGATGAAAAGCTTGCCGGCGCGAAGCTGATCCAGCACGTCGCTTGTCACATTCCCGGACGCGACAACCTCCTGACGGTTGTTCACAACCTCGAATCCTTTCTTAGCCAGATAGTCTGGGTCGCGGGCGATCTTTGAAAAGAATTCAGATTTTGCGATGGAATACGGAACATTCCAGTAAGGGCGGAATATTACGTATGCCATTTTGTCCTCAAACACCGGCGTACTGTGGTCGTAGGCTTTGCCGACCACGACGTTCATGCTCAATGCGACCTTGAAGTTTTCATCATAAGCGCGAAGTCGAAATTCGGGGATGTTCGCAACGATGGGAGACTTTTGATAAGCGACAGGGAGCCAACGCCAGCGCTCGAGAGTCAGCTGCATCTGGCGCAGACGCTGGCTGAGCGGCACGTTCAGGTCATCCAATGTTTGCTTGCCGATTTTTCCGTCCGGGTCCCGGCCATGCCGGCGCTGAAAACTCTTGACCGCATCGACGAGCGGACCTTGATAAACCGTTCCGTCCGCCGGAACGTTTGCGTCAGGCGGCAGGTCACCCAGCACCCGGAGCAGTCGTGTCAGTTGAGGGACGCCGGCGTATGAATCTCCCGGCGCGATCGTCTTCCCTACGGGAGCAGGAAGCGGTTCGCCGCTATATTCCTTGGCGAGCCGCATATACGTGTTCAGCGCTTGAATCGTGCGGCGGTATCCAGGAAACGGAGGCTCCACTTGCGCCAGCACGCTTGCAGCGTCAGAAGCATCCACAACGTCTTTTTTCAGAAATTCGGGCAAATCGTATTTCTTCGCCTGTACGTCAAAACCAAAATCGAAATGCTTGGGATTCACCTTGCCGATGTGAAGGTCCGAGATGTATCGCATTACGCAAACGGTGAGCGCCGCATCGAACCGCACCGCGTCCGCTTCCGACGGTTGCCCGGCCGCAGGTTTGAGTTTCGCCAACCGCCCGGCCCAACGCGGGCCGTCATAATCGTCCGCGGACAGTCCCTTTTCTTCTGCCTTCGATAAAATCGCGATTATTTGTTGCGCCTGTCCGGTAGGCTCCAGTCCCCTGACCCATGGCAAAGAATACCCATACGAATCGTAAAATTCCTGCAAGTGCTTGACGTAATCGCTGAAATCGGGCCAGCGCAGATCCGAGAGATTTCCCGCCTGTACGATTGCGCGCAGGGAATTCTGGCTCTCGGGGCTGAGCTGTTGTGGTGGCGCCACTTGCGCTTGGGCTTCTGATCGTGTGTGGATGGGTTTTGCCCAGCCGATACGGTGAGTCCACAAAAGTCGCGTTGCGACCAGAGCCAGACCCAGTAGCGCTACCCTGACAATCCACGATTGCTTCACTGGACTCCTCCACGCTTCATTACAGTCCGCATCGTCCCACAGGTCCCAAGCTAGCGCTGCGACAAGTTATGTCAAAGGATTTCGATTTGGAGAAAGATCCGCCAATGTGCTTCCAACCGTGTCAGCATACATCGCGCCAGCCAGGCTCTTAATTGAGGATTATAATATGCCGCTGCTACGCAATGGCGGTCAACGAGTTCTCGAACTTCTTCGGCAGCGGCGGCGCACCACTCGAGGCGTCAGCCCGCGGGGACGTCAGCCCAACTCTTGTCAGCGGTTGAAGCTGACGTTGAGGCCTGTGGATAGAATCACATCGTTCGGCTTGGTCCCCACAATCGGCGGGTCTGTGACGTAGCGATCGCTAAAGCTCAACTGCCAGCCCAACCACTTATTAATCTTTGTAACCGAGCCTGCATCGACGGCAAATCGATATTGGCTGATATCGCTCAGGTCGGGATAGAAATAGAAGTCCTGCGTAACCACAGTTGTAGGGCCGAATTTGTGCATAAATATCTCTCCGGCTGTAATACCAGGTAAATTTCTATTCACGTTCATCGCGGCGGTGGTTGTGGTTGCTCCGCTGCTATAAGTCTCACGCGTATAGTTAATCCCGCCGAGCAGATCCAGCGTCGTGTTCGGGCTGTTGATCCAGTGCCAGCCCAGTCCTCCGCTGTAAATGGATCTTAGGTTCAGACCTTGCAATTCATCGTGGGTGAAATCACCGCTAACAAATCCGAACAACCTCTTCGTGAAGTTATGATCGTATTTTATTCCTCCCATGATCTCATTAGCGGTAACGCCGCTGTTCACACCTCCATTGGTCGAGTAGATCGAGGATTCGTAGAGCGTCAGTTCATCTGTCAGCGTCTTGCGATCCGCAGTGACACCCGTATTCAGATTCGTCGTATCGCTATTTCCACGCGCGAGCGCGAATCCAATATTCACTCCGCCTTTCCAGCCTTCCAGCAGACTCGGATGCAGACTTTTTTCGTAGGCGGCTTGCTGGTCTGCGGAACGGACAATGGTGACCTGCGCGAGCGGTACTTGCACTTCGCCCGAGGTTGCGGTGTGCACGATGAGGTTTGTGCCTTCCAAGGTGATCGTGCCGTTTACCGCTTTTTTCTGGGAGGTAACAACGTAAAGCGGTTTGTCTGAAGAGATTTCTTTAATGGCGTCCCACTTAATTTTTATCTCGCCGGCGAAATCTGTTTTGAGGGTCAGGTCTTTGCCGTCCGAGGCGACCATCGTACCGGATAAGTGATCGCCATTGCGGAGGCTCACCGAGTCTGCGCCAACGGTCGATGCCATCGCCGAAAACGTAGCCAGCATGATGAGAAAATGGGTGAGCTTCATGATGCTCCTATCAAGAAACATTGGATTTTAGCGAACGTCGGAGATGAGGGTAGGGGAGTCGATTGTAGGGCGAACAATTCAGAAAACCTAACGACATTTTGCCTAGCTTGAGCAGGTCTTGGATGGGTGTGTGCCCCTGACGGCCGGGCGCGACGACTCTGCTTTAAGCCTGAAATAAAACTCCCAATCATATGTACTGACGCTATTATGAATGTGTGATTCTGGGGACAATTTATCCCAAATCAGGCAAACCTTGGTGCGTCGCAAACGTCGAAGAGCTAAGAGCTCTTCCGGCATGGTCTTGGACGCATGATGCAGAGGCGAGGTTGTTCTGCAGATCCAAAAGTGGAAAGCAAAAAAAGGGGTGGGTATGAAGAAGTTTGGTTTCGTTCTCTTGTTCATGTATCTTGCGGCGATTGCACCAGCCACATTTGCGCAGCGCATTCCAGACTTTGCCACGCCCGAACACTATCAGCTCACGATTACTCCGGATTTCGCAAATGAAACCTTTGCAGGCGATGAAACCATCAACATTCGTCTTCTTAAGCCATCCGCGACCATCACGCTCAATGCACTGGAGATCAAATTTGCGGAAGTAACGATGGCGTCCGGTGGCAAAACCCAGACGGCCCAGGTGACCTCGGACGAAAAGAACGAAATGGTCACTTTTACTGTGGCGGAGGCGCTCGCAATCGGGCCGGCCGAAATCCACGTTCGCTATTCCGGCATCTTAAACGGCCAGCTGCGCGGGCTCTATTTGAGCAAAGCGAACAATCGAAAATATGCAATTACGCAGCTGGAAAATACGGACGCGCGACGGATGTATCCGTCGTTTGACGAGCCTTCCTACAAAGCAACCTTCGACATCACCACCATCATTGATAAAAACGACACCGCCATTTCGAACGGCAAGATTGTCTCCGACACATCCGGACCTGGCGACGGCAAACACACGCTGAGATTCTCCGCCACGCCCAAGATGTCGTCTTATCTCGTCGCGCTCGCCATCGGTGATTGGGAATGTTTGGAAGGCAGCGCAGACGATATTCCCATTCGCGTCTGCGGAGCTCCCGGCGAGAAACAGTACGCTGGCTTTGCACTCGAAGCTGCTGAATTCACGATGAAGTTTTACAATCATTACTTCGGAATCAAATACCCATACGGGAAGCTCGATATACTGGGTGTCGCTGATTTCTCCGCCGGTGCGATGGAGAATACGGCCTGCATTATCTCTCGCGATTTAATCTTCGTGGACCCCAGCCACACTCCGTATTTTCTGCGCAAGATAGTTGCGCAGGATCTTGTCGCGCATGAGATGGCGCATCAGTGGTTCGGCGATTTGGTTACCATGAAATGGTGGGACGACGTTTGGCTGAACGAGGGCTTCGCCACCTGGATGTCGTTCAAGCCCATGGAAGGGTGGAAGCCTGAGTGGAATTTGCAGACCGACGCCGTCGTATCGAGCACCGGGGCCATGGATACCGACTCGCTCAGCTCCACTCGTGCGATTGAAGCGCACGCCGAAACTCCCGCCCAAATTCAGGAGCTCTTCGACAGCATCACCTACAACAAAGCCGCCGCCGTGCTCTTGATGGTTGAGGGCGATATCGGCGGAGAAGTATTCCGCAAAGGCGTGAATTCCTACCTCGCCAAATATTCTTACGCCAACGCGACTTCGGAAGATTTCTGGAACGAGATCACTCAGGTATCGCATCAACCTGTGGACCGCATCATGGAAAGCTTCGTGAAGCAGCCCGGTGCGCCGCTGGTAACCTTGCACACGGCGTGCGATGGCGGCAAAACAAAGATTACGCTGACCCAGCAGCGTTATTTTTCCGACCGCGCATTGTTTGAGGCGGGCTCGAAGGAACAGTGGCAAATTCCTGTTTGTTTGAAAACGGGCCACGGTGAGAAATGTGAGCTCCTGGGCTCCAAAGAACAGCAAGTCGTTGTGCCGGGATGCGGCTCGGCGGTTTTCGGCAATGCAGGTGCCCGCGGCTACTACCGTTCAGGTTACGATTCTGAAAATTTGAAACTGATCTCTTCTTCGGCTGAGCGCACGCTTTCGGCAGGCGAACGATATTTGCTTCTTAACGACGTGATCGCACAAGTGAGTTTAAATCGCCTAACGGCGGGAGATGTTTTGTCGCTTGCATCGGACATGAAAGACGATGATTCGGCGGCGGTGATGAATTACCTGTCCAATCAACTCACCTTCGCCGACGACTATCTGGTGACCAACGCCGATCGCGAACAATATCATGCCTGGATTCGCGCCACGTTTGGTCCCGTCGCTGAGAAACTCGGCTGGGTTTCGGCGCCTGCTGATTCCGACGAGGCTCGAGGACGGCGCGCTAGTCTCCTCACCATACTCGGCGCAGTCGGTCGCGATCCCAAGGTCATCAAGATGTCGCAAGATCTTTTTGACAAAGCCCTCAATGGAGAACCCGTCGATCAAAACTTGCTTTTTGCCGCCGTCCGCGTCGCCGTCCGCGACGGCGACGCCACGATGTACAACAGAATCTTGGGTCATTTCGCGCAGCTCAAGTCGCAGGATGAGTTCATCCTGTTTGGCCAAGCGCTATGTCTGTTTAGCGATCCTGCCTTGCTCACGCGCACTTTGAACTTTGCGATTTCTCCGGCGATGCGCGCGCAAGATGCGCCACAAGTGATTGGTGCGGTGATGGCAAATCCCGCGGGACGTCAAGTCGCATGGGATTTCAGCCGCCAGCACTGGACCGAGATAGAGGCCAAACTCAGCAATTATTCGGAGGCTTCCTTGGTGCAGTCCGCCGGCGTCTTTTGCGATACGGCAAAACGCGAAGAGGTGCAGCGATTTTTTACCGAGCACAAGATTCCCGCAGCCGAGCGCGAGTTAAAATTGACGCTCGAGCAAATCAACGTTTGCATCGACGTCCGCGCGCACCAGCAGCCGCTCCTGCAAACCTGGCTACAGCGCCAACCCATGGCCGCGCCCAACAGCTCAGGGATGAACTGATCGAAACCGATCTCGGGCCGGAACGCTTGTCGCCGTTTCGATGTCCGTTTCAGCGACAGCCTATCCCACTAGCGGTCAAGCGATTCAGGCGGACAAAAGCCTCTTTAGCAGTAAGTCTTTTTTCTTCATAAAAATACGGCGCCGATAATGAGGCCTGATATGTGCTCCGGATACCCGGGCAATTCCGCGCGAATTCGGCAGTCATTGGAAGGAGAAACCAGATGGCGAAAACGGAACGCATTCGGGAAGCATTTGATCGTCCCTTCGACCTGAATTATCTCCGCGAACGCGAGGGCGCAGGCTGGCGCCTGGTAGGCATCGAGTGGGAACGAGAGCTGGAAGGCAGCGATGCCCGCGAGCCCAAATTACTCGAAGAAGCTCCGTTTGGTTCGCAAGTTTCCGAGGATTGCGAGCACTTGGAAGAAAACCCTCCTGAAATGCAATTTCTCTTGTCCATGATGGAGCTAATTATCCAGGATATTTCCCTCACCAAAGTGGCGGAAGAGCTCAACAAGAAGGGATTTCGTACGCGCAAAGGCGCTGAATGGGGCCCGGTGGCCGTTTTCAACATGCTTCCGCGTCTCATCGAACTCACGCCTCGGATATTCGCGAGTCAGGAATGGGTCGAGCGTCGCAAGCGACTCTCCCTGGTTTACTAGAGTGATCTGGCGCTGACCTTGACAGAAAGCCTTTTCCCCCAATACAGTTATGTCTCCAGAGACGTTCCATCGTGCGTGTTTCTTCTGGATCAGTAGACGGCCCCAAATTCGTTCTTCGGAGGCAGAAATGGGCAAAACAGGCCACTTTCTATCAGTCTTTTTAGTCCTCGCGGCTCTCGTGGTGGGCATGCCTCTAGCGCATGCTCAAGATCAATCGGCTTCTACTAGTGTGACCACTGTTGTCACCGTTCTGGGACCCAAATACACGGCGCCTCCTGCCCTTGGCAAGCAAGATATAAATGTCTTTGAGGGAAAACAGAAACGAGAAGTCACTGACTGGATCCCGGCCCAAGGCGATAAGGCCCTGCTTCAACTCGCCGTTGTCATCGATGATGCCGACAACCAAGAACTCGGGACTCAGATCAACGATATTAGGAGCTTTATCAATTCTCAGCCGGGCAGCACAGCGGTTGGAGTGTTCTACGCCAGCAACGGAACGATTCAGGCGCTTTCCCAATTTAGTACGGATCATGATGCGGTAGCCAAGACTGTCCGCATTCCGCTCGGGTATGGCGGCGCCTATTCCAGCATTTATCTTTCGGTCATGAGTTTGATTAAAGGTTGGCCCGTTACCGGTGGCGCCCGCCGCGAGATTTTGCTGATCGCGGACGGTATCGATCGGTTCCGCGGCGATTACCCGATTAGTCCGGATGTCGATTCCACGATCGACACCGCGCAGAAAGCCGGCGTAATGATTCATACGCTCTTTGCCACAGGTGTCGGACGCGCTAGCCGAAATACATTTCATCTAAACCTCGGCCAGAGCAATTTGTCCAAGATGGCGGATGCCACCGGCGGAGAAGCTTTCTTTCAGGGCCTTTTTACTCCCGTGTCCTACGGTCCATTCCTTCAACAGTTAGACATGGTCCTGAAAAATCAGTATTGGCTGAGCTACGCCACGCCGCGATCGAAAAAGCCCAAAGGTGAACTCCGCAGTTTCCGGATTCGAACCGAACAAAAAGGCGTAGACATATCGGCAGCGGACAAGATATTCGTTCCCGGGCCATAAGAGATTATTTCGACGTCTCGCCTGGCAGGTTGAGGGCAACGCCGTCGGCAAAATGAAACCTGCAACTCCTTTAGATCTGTTGTGATGTCTCGTGAGCCCGCTCTGCTTGGCCCCGTGACTTTCGCAAGATTGGCCCGGTAGACATCGCCTTTATCGAATACCCGTTTCGCGCGAATGAACAGCAGTGTAGAGTCCGGGCCAACTTCCCCCCGTCCGTAGTCGCGAAACAACGATCACTGGCCGATCATCCTTCTTCTTTCAGCTTTGAATTTCTTATTTCGATCGAGATCGCAGCGATTTGACCTTGCTTTAACAAACTGATCATGTGCGAGTAACTCTTTGCGTTTACCGTTCTTTGAAGGAGAAAGTGAACCACATGAAGAGGATTTTAAAGAAGTTGCAATCCGGTTTGACCGCCGCATTTCTTTTGATGGGTTCGACCGCAGGCAGTCTCTACGCAGGTCCTCAGCAGAGCGACAGCTCTAAGTCGTCTGTAAATGTCCAGCACGTCCTGCTCATCAGCGTCGATGGTCTGCACGCTCTCGACTTGGCGAATTATGTAAATTCGCATCAAGACTCTACGCTCGCAGCGCTCAGTCGCAGCGGCATCACCTATACGAATGCTTTCACTTCTTCGCCTTCGGATTCATTCCCAGGTTTGGCCACTCTGGTTACAGGAGGTTCTCCTATCACTGCGGGTTTGTGGTACGACGTCACGTACAACCGCGCGCTGTCTCCGCCCGCACACACCACTTCGCTTCCGATTACGGGCGGTCCCGGCCTTTGTCCCGACGTGATTGGCACTCCGATGGCATACGATGAGTCGATTGATTTTAATCTAAAATTGCTCAACGGCGGTGGCGGCATCAACCCGAATTATCTCCCCCGCGACCCAAACAACGATTGCCGGCCAGTTTATCCGCATCAATATTTGCGCGTGAACACTATTTTCGAAGTCGTAAAGGCCAATGGCGGCCGCACGGCGTGGGTGGACAAGCATCCTTCCTATGAATGGACTAACGGGCCGAGCGGCCTCGGTGTCGACGATTTCTACGGACCGGAGATCAACTCAGTGCCTGTCGCGCTTCCGCAGTTTCCCGGTTGCGCGCCTGTTCCATTCCCGGATCCCACTTTCGACGACGGCTGGACCACGGATTTCAGAAATATCCAGTGCTACGATTTATTGCACGTTCAAGCGCTCATCAACCAGATCGACGGCTTCACGCACGATCGCTCCCAGAGCGCTCCGGTACCTGCCCTGTTTGGTACGAATTTCCAAGCGGTCAGCGTCGGAGAGAAGCTGCTACAGGGTCCTATCACTAAAAATGGGCCCAACGTCCTGGGCGGCTATGCCAACGTGCTCGGCGCGCCCAATCAGGGTCTCGCCTTCGAACTCGATTTCGTTGACCAGTCGCTCGGCAGAATCGTCGCGGAGCTGAAGAGCCAGAATCTTTTCAATTCAACGCTCATCATCATCGCGGCGAAACATGGCCAGTCTCCCATCGACATCAGCAAAGTGAATCGTATCGGTGGAGGACAGCCGCAAACATTGATCGGTCCCGCGGAAGCATTCGATATTTCCGATGACGGGTCGTTAATTTGGCTGACCGATCAGGAACTCACTCCCCAGGTGGTTACGAATTTGAGCCAGCCTGAGAATCAGGCGACACTCGGCATTCAGGAAATCTTTGCCGAGCAGTCGCTTCGGAACAAGTTCAACGATCCCGGCAGCGATCCCCGCACGCCTGACATCATTCTCAAGGTCAATACGGGCGTAATCTTCACCGGCGGTACCAAGATCGCCGAACACGGTGGCTTCAACGAAGATGACATCCACACCGCTCTGCTCGTTTCCTTCTCGGGACTGCCACAGCAAACCGTCAAGGCTGCTGTCTCAAATCAGCAGGTCGCGCCGACAATCATCAAAGCCCTCGGCTTCGATCCCAACCAGCTTCAAGCGGTGCAGCAGGAACAGATTCATGTTCTGCCGTTCCTGTTCAACAGCGCCGGAAGCATAAAGTAAGAGCCCTGCCGGGTTAGCGCAAAAAACGGCGAGCCAAACCATCGGCTCGCCGTCTCCCTCTCCGCTGGAAGATTCAAGGGCTTGGATTTTCCTACTGAGGCAACGCGTGTGAACGCAACTGAACCCGGAGCTTGATCGTGCCGAGGTTCTGGCCTTTCGACTCGGCGGTAACCGACACTTCGCTGATCTCTTTCGATTTGGTTTCAGACGCTGGAAGTTGCGGCACAGCGATCTCAATGGTCGCCGCGTCGTCTTCACCGGGCCGCAGCGAGTAGAGATCCGCTCCATTGTTCACGGTCCAGCCGTTCGGTACTGCGGCAGCCAGCTTGATTTCTTGTGTGGCATTCGTCGGATTGCGCAGCCATACCGGGATGGACAGTACGCCGCTTGCAGCGACCGCGATTTCCGGAACGTCCAGATTAGGCAATCGCTGTAAGCCATGAGCGAGACGAAAATCGCGATAGAAACTCCACGGTCCGCCTAGTTCGATCGAAAGCTGCGTGAACTGAGGTGGCGACGAAACGGTTCGGGGCCTAGGAACCGCTGGAGAAGCGGAGATGTTTTCGAAGATATCTCCTGTGACGCTTCCTCCCACCAACGACTTACCCAAAATGAAGGTTTGCTCGGAACCCCACCCGTCGGTAGCTTGTTTCTCGAGATCTTGCTCGCTCATGGTGGCAAGGGAATCAATATATTTTTTCTCCTGGGTCTCGTGCGCACGGAAGGATTCCAGGGCCACGCGCCAATATGGCATGTGGCGCGACTTCGAAATCCCGGTGACAGAATAGGAGGGTCCGGTCTCTTTAAAGTTTGCAGTATCAGGAGCATCAAAGTAATAGATTTTCCTAGGCTGCCAGGGCCGCAGATTTTCGAGATAAGGTTCTAAGCGCCGCGTGGGACCGGCCACTTGAGAGGCGAATACGGCCGCATCGCCGGCCAAATCGAACGCTTCGGTGGCTAGTACGCTGGCGGCCTGATGATCGCCGTGATTTTCGCCAATGTACACGCCAGGGAAAAATGTAAGAATGACCTCTGGTCGCGTTAACCGCACGAGCCGCACCATCTCTTCAAGCGTTGCTCCATGCCCCCAGGTCGACAGCGACTGCAAAACGTTTTGACTAGCGGTATCTTTGCCGCCGAGAAACCACACATTCACGATTCCAAGTGACGCGCAAGCTTTGCGGGCTTCAATTTCGCGGATATCTGCCAGAGCCGCGGCGTGCTCCGCCCCAGCTTGGTTTGCGCCGCTTCCTCCGCGCGTGCCATAAACCACCGCGACATGCTTCCCTTCGTCGATGGCTCTCGCCAGATACGGCGTGACTGCAGCTTCGTCGTCAGGGTGGGCGACCACGACCAGAATATCGGCTTTGTAGCGTTCGTCCGGGGCCAGAAACGTTCGCGGCGACTGCGAATTTTGCGGAGAAAATCCTAGAACGATCACTCCAGCGGGAAACATGGAACCAGGCGAAACTCCAAGCACGAACAGAGCCGCGAGAAAAGGCATCGCAAGCAATCGAAGGTAGTTCATCCTAGACCTCGCTGGGATTGGAACGAAACTAGTCTCTCGCATTTTAAGGATTGGGTCAGCAGACATATAAGCGCAGGAGCTACAAGTCACTTGGCGGGATGGCGGCTCGATCGAGAGGAGTCCGACTGGCTGGCTAACGCCATGATGGTGGAAAGAGAAGTCGCGCACAGGACCTCCTGTTCGCCATTCACGACAAAAACGTCTGCAGTGCAAATCTTCAGAGTTCTGCCAGCGCGCAAAACACGCGCTCGAGCGATCAGCACATCTCCCTGGGCAGGCGCCATGAGATTGATTTTGTACTCCACCGTGAGGACGCTGGAATCTGCCGGCATCATGGTGTATGCGGCGTACCCCGACGCGCTATCGGCGATTGAAGCGGTCACACCGGCATGAAAATATCCGTGCTGTTGCGTAAGCTCGGCGCGATGTCGCACCCGGATTTCGCATTTGCCTCGACCGAGTGCAGTTAATTCCGCGCCGAGATGTTTCATGAGTCCTTGTCGAGCGAAGCTCTCTCGCACGTGCTCGGACCTGGCGCGTGTTCGTTGAGAATCGATCTTAGTTTTCACCCGATGTTTGGACATTGTTCGAACGAATAAGTTAGGTTTTCAGATGCGAGGAAATGAATGAAGATGCAAAACAAAAAGCCCCGGCTCGATTTCCATCGAATCGGGGCTTGCGTTTGTAGGCAAACTCTTTGATATCGGATGAGACTTACCAGAACCCGTCGGGCCCATTGAGTGCTCCTCAACTCGACAAGTCGAATTGATGAGCGGACCGAAC
>Ga0308309_10001665_pt1 | contig 13166 bp, 14 predicted proteins | sample HubBroMetageWFT5_FD_192491 | JGI IMG/M metagenome (GOLD analysis project Ga0308309, IMG submission 192491) | Warmed and freeze-thawed soil microbial communities from the Hubbard Brook experimental Forest, New Hampshire - Hubbard Brook CCASE Soil... | ecosystem: Environmental > Terrestrial >...
GGTTCGGCCGCCAGCAGCTCGCCTTGGCGTGCGCCAATCCCCACGACGGCGGCCGTATCGGCGCGCGTGGGCCTTCTCATCGCGTCCTCCTCCCTCGATGGCGACCCATCAACAGGCGAAGGATGCACAACGTTGCGAGGGCGGCGCTCCCCAACCTCAAGAAGCGCCAACTCCCTGTCGGAGTTTGCGGCCGAACGAAGGCGGCAACCTTCATGGATGCCTGCAAGGGGGACGTCTACGCACCGGTCAAGCCGATGCAGGCGCTCCGCTGAAGGGCGCCAACAGCTTCACCGAAGGCCAGGCCAAGGACCACGCGGTGGCCCACGGCGCAACCGAGGTCGCTTCCCGCCGCGACGGGCGGTCTGGTGGGCGCCCTGGTGGGTGCCGGCGTATCCCATAGCGACGCTGAGGTGTATTCGGAATCCGTGCGCCGTGGCGGCACCTTGGTCAGCGCTCGGGTGGCTGACGAGGACGCCGGGCGAATCCAGGCGATCCTGGATCGGTTCAAGCCGATTGATCCGGCGTTGCGAAGGCGGTGCCCTACCGGCCCAGCGAGACCGAGATCGAGCGCATGCGCCGAGAGGACGAACTGGTCTAGTCGCGCTTACCAAGCCTCGCGCTAGACCATATCAAGACAGCAGGAAGCCAATGGCTTCCTGCTTTTCGTTTGGGACTTCAGGAACGCCCTGCCGAAGAACGCCTGGATCCCGCCGCCGACGGAGGGCACAGCAGAGGCCTCTCGCAGCGAACGCGAACCGGGCACATTAGATCACGACCGTCAGTCCAGCGTCTCGAGCAGCCGCGCGCAGAGATAGGTGCGCGGCATCAGCGAGGAGAAGTAGATCTGCTCATAGGCGGCATGGGCGCCCTTGCCGTCGGCGCCCAGGCCGTCGAGCGTCGGGATGCCGAGCGCCGCGGTGAAGTTGCCGTCGCTGCCGCCGCCGGTCAGCGGCACGTCTAAAAGTTCCTTGCCGATCTCGCGATAGAGCGCCTGGGCCTTGCCGAACAGCTGGGCGATACCGGCGTCCTTCTGGTAGGGCGGCCGGTTCATGCCGCCGGTCACGGTGACCTCGACATCGGCGCCGATCGGCTCGAGGCCGAGGAACCAGTGCGTCATCTCCTCGGCGAGCTGCGGGTTGGGCACACGCAAATCGATTTCGGCCGTGCATTCCGCCGAGACGACGTTGACGCCCGTGCCGCCCCTGACCAGCCCGACATTGCAGGTGATGCCGCGCGTATAGTCGGTCTTGCCTTCGATGCGCAGGATCTGCCTCGCCATCTCCAGGATGGCGCTGCGGCCGTCTTCATGACGGACACCGGCATGCGAGGCGCGGCCCTTGACCGTCATGACGAAGCGGCCGACGCCCTTGCGCGAGGTCACGACCTTGTCGCCGTCGCGGCCGGGCTCCATGACCAGGCAGTATTTGTGCCCCCTGGCGGCGGCCTCGATGCGCGCCCGCGAGGTCGGGCTGCCGACCTCCTCCTCGGGGATGAACAGGAAGGTGACCGGCAGCCTGGTCTTCTTGCCCTGGCGGATCAGATGGCGCAGCGCGTAGTAGGCGATGTAGCCGCCCGCCTTCATGTCGTAGATGCCCGGCCCGAAGACGCTGTCGCCTTCCTGGCGGATCCTGAGGTCCTTCTCGATCATGCCGATGGGATGCACGGTATCGAGATGCGCCAGCACCAGGATGCCCTTGCCCTCACCCTGGCTCATCTGCGGTGGCGTCTTGCATTCCAGGATGTCGCCGAAGCCATCGACGCCCGGCGTGCGCTCGAGCGTGAGCCCGAGGTCACGGAACTGGCCCTCGACCTTGTCGACCACGACATTGACCGCCTTGGCATCATGGCTCGGGCTTTCGATCGTCACCCATTCGACGATGCCGTCGAGCACTTCCTGGGGATCGATCTTCGGTTCGTTCTTCAAGGTTCAACTCCTACCGTGCTGCCGTTCAGCCTCCTCTCCCCGATAGGGGGAGGTTAGGTGAGGAGGGTTGCGCACAGCCTTCAAGGCCCCCTCACCTAGCCTCTCCCCCTAGCGGGGGAGAGGAACTTGAGACGAGACGGAGATGTGTCACACCGGATCCCAGGTGAAGTATTCAGGCGAGCGCTTCATGTCGGTGAAGTAGGGCTTCATCGACGGCACGGCCTGTTCGGCGATCGCCTCGAGGGTCCAGCCGCCAGAGTTGTGCACCGAGCGCACCGGCCGGTTGGCGTTGAACAGCATGATCTCGTTCATGCGCACGCCGAAGATCTGCGAGGTGATGCCGTCGGCGGCGTCCGACAGCAGGAACACCGCCATGGGCGCGATCTTGGCCGGCGTCATTTTCTTCGAGCGTTCGAGGCGCGCCTTCTGGGCTTCGGTGTCGGCGGGGATGGTGCCGATCATGCGCGTCCAGGCGAACGGCGAGATGCAGTTGGAGCGCACGCTGAACGCCGCCATATCGAGCGCGATCGAGCGCGACAGGCCGATGATGCCCATCTTGGCCGCCGAGTAATTGGCCTGGCCGAAATTGCCGACCAGACCCGAGGTCGAGGTGAAGTGCACGAAGGCGCCCGACTTCTGCTCCTTGAAGTAGTTGGCGGCGGCGCGGCTGACGTTGAACGCGCCGTTCAGGTGCACGTCGATCACCATCTTCCAGTCGACGTGGCTCATGCGATGAAAGATGCGGTCGCGCAGGATGCCGGCATTGTTGATGACGCCGTCGATCCTGCCGAAATTCTCGACCGCCGTCTTGACCATGCGCTCGGCGCCGGCCGGATCGGTGACGCTGTCGGCATTGGGTACCGCCTTGCCGCCGGCCACCGCGATCTCATCGCAGACCTTCTGGGCCGGCGTGGCGCTGCCGCCGCCTTCGCCGTCGACGGCGCCGCCGAGGTCGTTCACCACCACCTTGGCGCCTTCCTTGGCCGCCAAAAGCGCCATCTCGCGGCCGATGCCACCACCGGCGCCGGTGACCAGCACGACCTTGTCCATCAGCATGTTGGGCATTTCCTGCTCCCTCTCTTTACGGTTCCAGTTTCGGGGCCCGTGGCCTCGGACGCAACAGCCGGGCGCTCAGCACGGTCAGCAGCGCGAACGGCATCAGGCCGATGACCAATGGCATGGCGACGTAGCGGCTGCCGATCAAGGTCAGGATCGCCACGATCACCGTGCCCATCGCGCCCATGCCCATTTGCGCGAGCCCGGCCAGCGACGACGCCGTGCCGGCCAACCGAGGAAACATGCCGATGGCGCCGGCATTGGCGTTGGCCACGATCATCCCGGTGCCGAAGCTCAGCACCATGTGAGGACCGACGATCGCCCACCACGTGACGACGCCGGACAGCGACAGAATTCCCATGACCGATAGAGCCGCTACGTGAAACCAGCCTGAGGCGCGCATGATGACGATCGGCGCCACGCGGCCGACCAGCCGGTTGTTCACGAGAGTCCCCGCGGTGAAGCCGGCGACCGAGAGCAGCACGATCAGGCCGAATTCGCGCGGCGAAAAGCCCAATCTTTCCTGCAGGATGAAAGGGACGCCGGCGAGCATGCCGAAATTGATGGCGAAGGCGAAACCGAGCGTGAGCACGTTGCCGAGGAACTGGTGATCGCGCAGCATCTCGCCCGAGCCGCGCAATAACTTGACAAGATCGATGCGGTCGCTGCGGAACTTGTTGGTCTCGCGCAGGCCCACCAGCGTGACGAGCAGCAGGATCGTGCCGAAGGCGCCGACGAACCAGAAAGTCGCGCGCCAGCCCAACCATTCGCCCAAAAATCCGCCGAGCGTCGGCGCCAGGGACGGTGCAATGTTCTGCCCGAGTGATATCCAGCTCATCACCAGCGGCATTTCCTGGAAGGTGTAGGCATCGCGCGTGAGCGCGCGGCCGATCACCGAGCCCGACGCCGCGCCCAGGCCCTGCAAGATACGCAGGCCGATCAAACCGCCGATCGAGGGCGCGAAGGAACAGCCGAAGGTGGCGCAGGTGAAGAAGATCAGCCCACCCAGCAACACAGGGCGCCGGCCGTAGCGGTCGCTCATCGGCCCGTAGAAGAGCTGGCCGGCGGCGAAGCCCAGCATGTAGGTGGTGAGGGTGAGCTTGACGCTCTCGGCGCCGGCTAAAAGATCGGCGCCGACCGACGGCATGACCGGCGTGTAGATGCTCATGGTGAGCGGGCCAAAGCTGCCCAACGCCACCAACAGGGCGACGTAGCCGACGGAACGCGGAACCAGACTCACTTCTTGGCGGCTTCCAACGCACCTTCGGCGCCGAAGTCGCCGCCCAGGCTGCCGCCCAGCGGCATCTCCTCCTGGGCACGCGCCATGCGCGGATAGTAGTGACGGAACGCGCCGCGGATCTCGTCGAACGGGATGTCGGCAAAGACGCCGCGATAGCCGAGATACTCCATATGACGCCGGCCGCCGAGATCGAACGGGTGGTAGATCGAATCGGCCACGCCATCCCACTCCAGCGGCTTCAATCCGAAGCGCTCGGTCAACTCCTTGTTGAAGGCGGGTGTCGCCTTCACCCAGCGCCCGTCGAGCCAGACTTCGGTGTAGCCGTGATAATAAAAGGTATCGCTGCCCATCAGGTCGGAGAGTCTCTTGGTGGTCATGTGATTGCGCACGTCGGCGTAGCCGACGCGGGCCGGGATGCCGACGGCGCGGCAAACCGCGGCCATCAACCCCGCCTTGTTCACGCAATAACCGTGCCCCGCGGCCAGCGTGGTGCTGGCGCGATAGGCTTCGCGCTTCATCGGCGTGTTGTAGGGGTCATAGCGCAGATCGTCGCGTACGGAGTAATAAAGCCGCAACGCCTTGTCGCGCTCGCTGCCCTCGCCGGCGACCCGCCTTGCATAGGCCGTGATTTTAGGGTGCTGTGAATCGATCAGGTCGCCGGGCCGGCCATAGGCGTCGAAGCCGGCGCCGTCGCGCACCGTGTCGTCGCGCTCGGATTTGAGGGAATCGTAGTTCATGCCGCGCGTTCTTTACTGCAACAGCCGGGAAAGTCCATGAGCCAAGACGCGCAATTCACACATGCGCATATGGTGCGCTTCGCCCGCGTGCTGCCGGGACCGATCGAAAAGGTCTGGGCGGTGCTTGCCGACGCCAGGTGGCTGCCCGGCTGGTACGGCGCGGGCGCCATCGAGCCCCAGGTCGGTGGCAAGGTCGAGCTGATGGGCGGTCACATCAGGGGCATCGTCACGCAGTGGGATCCGCCGCAGCGGCTCGCCTACACCTGGAACGTTTACAATCCCGGCGACACGGTCTCGCCCTACCCCGAATCGTACCTCAGCCTGACGCTCGCGCCCGCCGGCAACGACGTTACGCTGACACTCGAGCATCTGCCGGTGCTCGAGCGCTTCGTGAAGCTGAATGCCATGGGCTGGCATACCTATCTCGACATGGTGACAGCGGCGGCACACGGCGAGACGGTGCAATCGCGCGATTCCTACATGGCGAAGAACGCCAAGCACTACGGCATCGACCTCGCCAACCCGCTGGCTTGAGTCCTGACGAAGGGTGAGTCGTAACGGTCACCCCGAGCGTAGCGGGGGCCTTTGAGGCCGCAGTAAAGGTCCCTTGCTGCGCTCGGGATGACAGCAGGCCCGTATCTGCTATTTGTGGTTCCTGGAGCGCGCGGCATGTCGGAAAGGAGCGCTGATCGCGAGGTGCCGAAGGCGGCTGCGGGACACCGCGGCCTCGTGCTTGCGGCCGCCATGATGGCGACCTTCATGACAGCCGTGGAGACCACGATCGTGGCAACGGCGATGCCGACGATCGTTGCCGACCTCGGCGATTTCCATCTCTTCAGTTGGGTGTTCGCCGCCTATCTGTTGGCGCAGGCGGTGAGCATTCCGATCTACGGGCGGCTTGCCGATCTCTACGGGCGCAAACGCATTTTCTTCGTGGGCGCGAGCGTGTTCCTCGTCGGCTCGACCCTGTGCGGCTTCGCCCACGGAATGCTGTCGCTGATCGCCTTCCGGGCGCTGCAAGGCATTGGCGCCGGCGCCGTGCAGCCGGTGGCCTATACCATCGTCGGCGACATCTACTCGCCGACCGAGCGAGCCCGGGTCCAGGGCTTCCTCTCGAGCGTCTTCGGCTGCGCCGCTGTCGTTGGGCCGACGCTCGGCGCCTTCCTGGTCGAGCATGCGAACTGGTCGATCGTTTTCTGGATCAACCTGCCGGTCGGGGCGCTCGCCTTCGCGATGCTGGCCGCGTTCTTCCACGAACGGCCGCATCCTCGGCCGCCCCGTATCGACTACCTCGCGTCGATCCTGCTGATGCTGGGCGGCGGCGCCTTGATGATGGCCATGATCCAGGGCGGAAGTCTCAGCCCCTGGATGCTCGCGGCGTGCCTCACGGTGGGCACGGGCGCGCTGGCCGGGCTGGTGCGTCGTGAACGCCATGCCCAGGCGCCGATGCTGCCGTTCCGGCTGTGGCGCAGCCCCACCATCGCGCTGGGCAACGCCGGCAGCTTCGCCATCGGTGCGGTCATGATCAGCGTCGGCGGCTTTCTGCCGATCTACCTGCAAGGCGTGATGGGCCGGGGCGCCGCGACCACCGGCGCGGTACTCGGCACCATGTCGATAAGTTGGGCCGTCGCCAGCATCGTCGCCGGACGAGTCATGCTCCGTACCAGCTATCGGGTGAGCGCGATGATCGGCGGTGCGGCGCTGGTCCTCGGCAGCGTCGTCCTGATCGGCCTGACACCGACGCGAGGCCCGCTCTGGGCCGGAGTGGGCGCGCTGCTGGTCGGCACCGGCATGGGCTTCTGCAACACCACCTATCTCGTGTCGGTCCAGGCGGCAGCGGCGCTGCGCGACCGCGGCGCCGCCACGGCTTCGACCATGTTCATGCGCATCGTCGGCCAGTCGGTCGGTGCGGCGCTGTTTGGCGCCCTGGTGAATCTCGGCCTCATGCGCCACGCCGCGCAGGGCGACGTGGCCGAGCGGCTGATGGCGCCGCTGCTGCGCCAGAGCCTCGGCACAGCCGAGATCATGACGCTCACCGAAGCGATGGCGTCAGCCCTCAGGAACGTTCATGTCGTGGGCGCGCTGATCGGGCTGGTCGTCCTCGCTCTGGCGACCCGGTTGCCGCGTGCGCTCAGCCCGGCCACCTTGCCGGACGAGAAGCTTTCGGGCCACAGCGACTGAGGGAGTCGGTTGGAGTGCCGATTGTCAAAGTGCGGATGGCTCGTCCGCCGACGTCACCAGGAAGTGGGCGTTGGCGGTGGCGACCGGTTTGGAACGATCGTCCTGCCAGGCCTCGGCGAAAACATTGACCATGCGCCTGCCCTGCTTGGTCACCTTGGCCGAGGCGATGACGTCGACCGGCCGTGCCGAGCGCAGGTAGTCGACGGTAATGTTGACGATCTTGGGCACCGTCTCGGTTTCGGTCTCCCACAGCAGATGGAAGATCGCCGCCATCTCCAGCATGGCGCCCAATGTGCCGCCATGAATCGCCGGCAGGAAGGTGTTGCCGATAAGGTCGTCGTGATAGCGCATGCGGGTCAAAAGCTCGCCGGTGCCGTTCTCCGGCGCGATCCGCATCCAGCGCGCATAGGGGATCGCCTCGGCGAGCCGGGCCACATCGCCCGATTTGCGCACTTCGGCCAGGCGCTCGAGCAGCGTGCTCATGGCTTGATCGCCAGGCCCATTGCCTCGCCGCCGATCGACTGCGGACGCGTGACCTCGCCCTTGGTGCCCAGCATGAAGGTGCCGGCGGCGGCGGCGATCGGGTCCTTGGCGTCGCCGTGATGAGCGAAGGCGCGGGTGAAGGCGACCGAGTGGGTGATGCGGTAGCACTCCGCCTCGGCGATCACCGCCCGGCCCGGCGTCGCGGGCTTCACATAGTCGATGCGGAGGTCAAGCGTGGCGAACGGCTTGGGCTCCTTGAGCAAGGTCGCCACCGACATGCCGCAGCATCCGTCGAGCAGCGCCGTCAGCGGCCCGCCGGCCAGCACGCCGGTCTCGGGGTTGCCGACCAGCTCCTCCCGCCAGTCCAGCCGCATCGAGGCAAAGCCGCGCCGCGCGTCGACGATCTTGATGCCGAGCGCCTTGCTGTGGGGAATCGTGTCGGAGAACCACATCTGGAAGAGCGCCAGACGCTGCTCGCGGTCGGCTAACGGATTGGCCATCGTCTACTCCTGCTCTCCCTCCCCACGAAGTCTATCGCATTCACACATCGCGCTCAGAGTCCCTCTCCGCCGCGCAGCGGGGGAGAGGGTGGGGCCCATTGCGAAGCAATGGGAGGGTGAGGTGGTGCTTCGTCCAAACGAGATTTGTCGGTTGCAGGCATTGCAGCCCACCTCACCCTCCCCGCGCAAGCGCGGGTCCCCTCCCTCTCCCCCCGCGATGACGCGGGCGGAGAGGGCCTCTGACGCGATGTTTGAATCCAACAGGCCGCGCCGCGGGCGGAGAGGGCGTTCCAGTCGGAGGTGTCGCCGTAGAAGCTCAAAGGCCGATCTGCCGCACGAAGCGGCGAACGGTGCTGCGGAAGGCCTCATGTTCCTCGGTGTGGAACGGGCTCGCGGGGACAAAATCAGGCAGATGTGGCTTGTGTGAATCGGCAACGGCCATCGGGGCCTCCGCCGATCCGGTTGTTACACTTTATGGGATCATCGCATAGCGCGTTGACAGCGCTGAACAGCCGTTCATATTTGCGGGCAACGAAGTGGCGACAGACCGCTCGACTGCAGGGGACGGAAACTGGTTATTTTTCTCCAACTCACCCTCAACGGGCTGGCAGTCGGCTGCATCTACGGCCTGGTCGCGCTGGGATTCGTGCTGATCTACAAGGCGACCGAGCTGGTCAACTTCGCCCAGGGCGATTTGCTCATGCTGGGCGCCTTCGTCGCCTATATGGCCGTGGTCTGGTGGGGGCTCGACTACTGGGCGGCCTTCGCCATCGCCGTGGTGACGATCGGCGCCTTCGGCGCGCTGCTCGACAAGGTCGTGCTGCGCCAGGTGATCGGCCAGCCGCAGTTCGCTGTCGTCATGTTGACGATCGGGCTCGGCGCCATGTTCCGCACTTTCGCCAGCGTCACCTGGGGCTCGGAGATCTACACCCTGCCGACCCCGTTCGGCGGCGTGTGGACGGTGGGCGGCGTCACGCTCAGCCATCAATACCTGTCGATCATCGTCGGCACGCTGGTCCTGTGCGGCGTGCTTTACGCCTTCTTCAACCACACGCGCCTGGGCGTCGCCATGCAGGCGACCTCGCAGAACCAGCTCGCCGCCTATTACATGGGCATCCCGGTGAAGATGATCTTCTCCCTGATCTGGGCGATCTCGGCCGGCGTCGCGGCAGCGGCCGGCGTCCTGCTCGCCCCGGTGACGCTGATCGACATCAACATGGGTCTCGCCGTCGCGTTGAAGGCCTTCGCGGCGGCCGTGCTGGGCGGCTTCGGTTCGATCCCCGGCGCACTGGTCGGCGGCATCGTGATCGGCCTCATCGAGCTCTATGCCGGCGCCACCCTGCCCGACGGCTTCAAGGACACGGCGCCCTACATCGTCCTGCTGGTCATGCTGGCGGTCCGGCCGCAGGGCCTGTTCGGCATGATGACGCGTAAGAAAGTGTAGGCGCGGACCATGCGTTTCCAGTTCAAGACGTCCTACAACCAGGACATTCGCCTGTTCCGCGACACGGTCTCCGCCTCCTGGTACGGGCTTTTGGCCGTGGCCGCGCTCGCGCTGCCCGTGATGCTCTCCGAATACTATGTCGGCGAGACAACCTGGGTGTTCATCTACGCGATCGGCGGCGTCTCGCTGATGGTGCTGGTCGGCTACACCGGCCTGGTGTCGCTCGGTCATGCCGCGTTCCTCGGCATCGGCGCTTACGCCCACGCCTACTTTCTGCAGCATGGCCTGCCCTGGGTGGTGTCGCTGGTCCTGGCCGTGCTGATCACCACCGCGAGCGGCCTCGTCGTCGGCTTGCCGGCGCTGCGCATGACCGGCATCTACCTCGCCATCGCCACCCTGGCGTTCGCAGTGATCATCCAGGAAGTGTTCAGCCGCTGGGAATCGGTGACGCACGGCTTTGCCGGCATGCCGGTGGCCAAACCCGTCATCTTCGGCGTGCCCTTCGAGGACGACCGATCATTCTACTACCTCTGCCTGCTCTTCCTGGTGCTGGCGCTGTGGTTGACGCGCAACCTCTTGCGCTCGCCCACCGGCCGCGCCTGGATCGCCATCCGCGACAGCGAGATCGCCGCCCAATCGATGGGCGTCAATCTGGCGATCTACAAATCGATGGCCTTCGCCTACTCGGCGGCGCTGATGGGGTTGGCGGGCGCGCTGTTCGCCCACAAGATCGCCTATCTGGCGCCCGACATCTTCACCATCCTGCTGTCGATCCAGTTCCTGCTGCTGGTGATCGTGGGCGGCCTGGGCTCGCTGCACGGCGCGGTATTCGGCGCCATCTTCGTCGCCCTCCTGCCGCCGGTCATCGCCATCCTGCGCGATTCGATCCCCGACAGCATGGCCGACGCCGCGCGGACCAGCGGCATCGCGGCGATCGGCGTGGTGGGCGAACTTATCGGCAACTTCCTCAAGAAACCCGGAGTCGAGGCCGGCATCTTCGGCCTCATCCTGGTGCTGGTGATCCTGCTCGAGCCGCTTGGCATCTACGGGCGCTGGCTCAAGATCAGGCTCTTCTTCTCGACCTTCCCGATGTACAAGAGCGCCACCTTCAAGCGCCAGAAGAGCTACATGCGATCGGAGAGGCTGCGATGAGCTTCTTCGAGGCCGACCAGCTCTCGATCAACTTCGGCGGCATCCGCGCCGTCGACGGCGTGAGCTTCGACGTCGAGCAGGGCGAGGTCTTCACCATCATCGGCCCCAACGGCGCCGGCAAGACCACCATCTTCAATTTGGTGAGCCGCATCTACGAGCCGACCGCGGGCCGCCTCAGCTTCGACGGCACCGACATCACCAACGTGGCGCCGCACCGGATCGCAGCGCTCGGCATCGCCCGCACTTTCCAGAATATCGAGCTGTTCGAGCATGCCACGCTGCTGCAGAACCTCCTGCTGGCGCGCCACGCTCACAAGAAGTCGGGCTTCTTCTCCGAGCTCTTGTTCCTGCCGTCGGTGCGACGCCTGGAGATCGAGCACCGCGAGGCCGTCGAGAAGGCGATCGACTTCCTCGATCTGCAGCAGTACCGCGACAGCCTGATCGTCAACCTGCCCTACGGCGTGCGCAAGGTGACGGAGCTGGCGCGCGCGCTCTGCACCGATCCCCGGCTGCTGCTGCTCGACGAGCCGTCGTCCGGCCTCAATGTCGAGGAAACCGAGGACATGGCCTTCTGGATCCAGGACATCAGGGACCTCTTGGGCATCACGGTGTTGATGGTCGAGCACGACATGAGCCTGGTCTCGGCGGTGTCCGACCGCGTCCTGGCGCTGAACTACGGCCGGCCAATCGCCCTGGGCACGCCGGCCGAGGTCCAGGCCCATCCCGAAGTCATCCGCGCGTATCTGGGAGGATGAAAGTGATGGGTCCTCTTTTCATCTCCCTCCCCCGTCGACTCAAGCTCCTCTCCCCCAAGGGGGAGAGGAACATGAGGGATAAGGTGAAACCATGACCGCGGAGCCCATCCTCAAGGTCACCAACATCGAGACGTACTACGGGCCGATCATGGCCATTCGCGGCGTCTCCTTTGAGGTCCCGAAGGGCGGCATCGTCACGATCCTGGGGGCCAATGGCGCCGGCAAGACCACCGTCCTCAAGACCGTGTGTGGCGTCATGGACCCGCAGAAGGGCAACGTCGTCTTCGAGGGCCACGAGATCCGGCGCATGGATCCCGACAAGGTGATGCGGCTGGGCGTCAGCCATGTGCCCGAGGGCCGCGAGGTCTTCCCCTTTCTGAGCGTGCGCGAGAACCTGCGCATGGGCGCCTATACAAGGCGCGACGCCGACGGGGTCGCCCAGGATCTCGAGGCGGTGTTCGGCTACTTCCCGGTGTTGCGCGAGCGCGCCGACCAGCGCGCCGGCTCGCTGTCGGGCGGCGAGCAGCAGATGCTGTCGATCAGCCGGGCGCTGATGGCACGGCCCCGGCTGATGCTGCTCGACGAGCCGTCGCTCGGCCTGAGCCCCAAACTGGTGAAGGACATCTTCGACATCGTCGTGCGCATCAACCGCGAGCTGGGCGTCACCATCCTGCTGGTCGAGCAGAACGCCAACATGGCGCTGCAGACTGCCGATTTCGGCTACGTGCTCGAGGTCGGCCGCATCGTCATGGCCGACACCTGCGCGCGGCTGCTGGAAAAGGAAGACATCAAGGAATTCTATCTCGGCATCAAGGATCAGGGCGCCCGTGGCCAACGGCGCTGGAAGAAGCGCAAGACGTGGCGATAGCGAAGACCGGGAGATGAGGGAGCAAGCGATGCTGGAGGCCTGCGGACGCATCGAGATCGAAGGCTGCGACACGATTCCCAAGCTGTTCTGGCACCAGGTGAAGGCGCGCGACAACCGCACCGCCTTCCGCGAGAAGGATCTCGGCATCTGGCGCGCCACGTCGTGGCGCGACTACGGCCAGCGCGCGCGCTGGACGGGCATGGGCCTTGCGAAGCTCGGCCTCGAGCGCGGCGAGGTCGTTTCGATCCTGGCCGACACAGTGCCCGAATGGCTCTACGCCGACATGGGCACCATGGGCGCCGGCGGCGTGAGCAACGGCATCTATCCGACCGACTCGGCCAAGCAGGTCGACTACATCCTGAACGACAGCCGGTCGCGCTTCCTGTTCGTCGAGAACGACGAACAGCTCGACAAGTTCATCGAGGTGCGCGGGTGCTGCCCCGGGATCGCCAAGGTCTTCGTCTTCGACATGGAAGGCCTTGCCGATTTCAGCGACCCGCTGGTCATGCCGTTCGACGCGCTTTTGGCGCTCGGCCGCGCGCACGATGCGGCGCATCCCGGCCTGTGGGAGGAGCTGGTCGCGGGCTCCAAGGCCGATGAGCTTGCCCTGCTGGTCTACACGTCCGGCACCACCGGCCCGGCCAAGGGTGCGATGCTGTCGCACCGCAACGTCGTCTTCCAGCTGCGCAATGCCGACGCCTTCATCCCGATCGGCATCGACGACGAGCAGCTCGCCTTCCTGCCGCTGTGCCACATCGCCGCGCGCACCTTCACCGCCTTCCTGCCGCTGCGCTCCGGCGCCATCGACAACTTCGCCGAGAGCGCC
>Ga0308309_10001666_pt1 | contig 13163 bp, 11 predicted proteins | sample HubBroMetageWFT5_FD_192491 | JGI IMG/M metagenome (GOLD analysis project Ga0308309, IMG submission 192491) | Warmed and freeze-thawed soil microbial communities from the Hubbard Brook experimental Forest, New Hampshire - Hubbard Brook CCASE Soil... | ecosystem: Environmental > Terrestrial >...
ATCGACATAGTCGTCGCCGCGGTCGAGACGGCTGAAGGCGCCGATGAGGTTGTCCTTCTCTCCGGCATAGACATCATCGGAGCGGATCATGCCCAAAGTCTCGCGGAACCAGGCCACCGTCTCCTTCACCTTGGGCGTCGACAGCACGCCATGCCCGATGCGCTGGAGCGTCGTCGGCGACTTGCTGAGCCGCATCAGGCGGCCCTTGCGGCGCAGCGGCTCGCCGCCCGTGTTCACGGGATCGCGCTCGACCTTGATCGTCGGCACGGCCTGCATGCCGTGGATGACCTCGATCTGGTAGCCGTTGGGCTCGACGAGCCGCACGCGCTTGCCGCCGCCCGGCTCGTTCAGGGTCTCGATGCTGGACGCGCCCGGCAGCTTGGCAAGCCGCTTGAGGTCGTCTTCGCTCGCCGCGTGGTAGGCGAAGCCGATGAACCTGGTGCCGCCCTTGTGCACGGCGTGCAGATGATGATGACTGTCGGCGCCGCGCATGTAGAGCGCGTCAGGCGTGCGTTCGGCGCGCACCATGCCGAAATGGGTCAAAAACTCCTCCATCGCATCGAGATCGGGCGCCTCCATGCGCGGGAAGGCGAATTCAGCGGCTTTGATCGCAACCATGGTGTCCTCCAGTGTCAGGGTGTCTTGAACTTGTCGGGCAGGCGCCGTCCATGCCTTTTACGCGCAACATCGAGCCTGCATCCTTGGGCGGCGTGCGCGTGTTGTTGAACTCGTAATAGCGCGAAACATAATTTACATGCACGCAAATGATCATGGTCGGCTCGCAGGGCGGCAAGTGCACGACCTCGTCCTCGCCGCAGGTACGGCCGTCGCCGAACACGATCTTGCCATCCTTGAACTCGACCCAGTACGTGCGGCCGTCCTTCACCACGTGTCGCGCTTCCTTGCGCGGCCCCTGGAGTACGCTCATTTTACTCCCCTTACTTCTTCGCCTGCTGTATCGCCCGCCACACATTCTGCGCCGTCGCGGGCATCTCCACATCGCTGACGCCGAGCGGCGCCAGCGCGTCCATGATGGCGTTCATGACGACCGGCATGGCGCCCACCGTGCCTGCCTCGCCGGCGCCCTTGGCGCCCAGCGGATTGTACTTGGTCGGCACCGGATTGCTCTTCACCTCCATGTTCGGGATCATCATGGCGTGCGGCATGGCGTAGTCGAGGAAGCTCGCGGTCAGGAGTTGGCCGCTCTCGCGATCCCACACCACCTGCTCGCACAGGATCTGGCCGATGCCCTGCGCCACGCCACCGTGGATCTGGCCTTTCAGCCCGGTCGGGTTCATCACCGTGCCGACGTCGTCGACCACCGAATAACGGTCGACCGTGACGTCGCCGGTTTCGGGATCGATCTCGAGTTCGCAGATGTGGCAGCCGTTGGGATAGGTATCCTTCTGGCCGAGGAAGGTGGCATTTTCGTACAGGCCGCCCTCGAAACCGCCGTTCTTGGGCCACTTGGTCGGATTGAACGCCGCCATCGCCACCTGCTTCAGCGACACCGACTTGTCGGTGCCGGCGACCTTGAAGGTGCCGTCGGCGAACTCGATGTCCTGTTCGCCCGCCTCGAGCATGTGTCCGGCGAGTTTCTTGCCCTTCTCGATCACCTTGCCGGCGGCCATGAACAGCGCCGAACCGCCCAGCACCGTCGAGCGCGAGCCGTTGGTGCCCATGCCGAAGGCCACGCGGTCGGTGTCGCCGTCGATATACTGCACATCGTTGGGATCGATGCCCAGCCGCTCGTTCAGGATCTGCTTGAACATGGTCTCGTGGCCCTGGCCCTGGTTCTTGGTGCCCATGAGCAAGGCCGCGGTGCCGCTGGGATTGAAGCGGATCTCGGCATATTCCGGCTGCGCCGTGCCGGCGGCCTGTTCGATGGCGTTGATGATGCCGAGACCGCGCAGGCGGCCGCGCTTCTTCGACTCCTCCTTGCGGGCCGCGAAGCCCGCGACGTCGGCAAGCTGCAGCGCCATGTCGAGGTTCTTTTCGAACTCGCCGCAATCGTAGAAAGGCCCGACCGGGCTCTGATACGGCAACGCCGATTCCGCCAGCATGTTCTTGCGCCGCAGCTCGATCCGATCGACGCCCAGCTCGCGCGCCGCATCGTCGACCAGCCGCTCGATCATGTAGATCGCCTCCGGCCTTCCCGCGCCGCGGTAGGGCGCCGTCGGGTTGGTGTTGGAGAGCACGCCGACCACGTTGATGTAGGCCTTGGGGATCAGATAGACGCCCAGCACCGTGCCGATCATGCCGAAGGGCGACAGCAGGTTGCGGTCCGAACCGACATAGGCGCCGATATTGGCAATCATGTTGAGCCGCAATGCCAAAAACTTGTTGTCCTTGTCGAGCGCCAGCTCGATCTCGCCGATATTGTCGCGGCCGTGCTCGTCGGCCATCACGGCCTCGCTGCGCTCGCAGGTCCACTTCACCGGCCGCAGCAGCTTGCGCGCCGCCCACAGGGTCAGGCGATGCTCGATGTACTGCCAGCCCTTGGTGCCGAAGCCACCGCCGACATCGCCCGCGATCACCCGCATCTTGCTCTCGGGCACCTTGAAGACGTTCTGCGCCAGCATGTTGCGCACCCGGTGGGGATACTGCACGTCGGCATAGAGGGTCATGCGATCCTCGCCCGGGTCGTAGGTGCCGAGCGTGCCGCGCGGCTCCATATACTGGGCGTGCACCCGCGTGATCACGTAGCGCCGCTTAATGACCTTGGCGGCTCCCTTGATCGCCTCGTCGGTGGCGGCCTTGTTGCCGCGCTCGACGAAGTTGGAGATGTTGTCGGGGCAGTCGTCCCACACCGCGGGCGCACCGGGCTTCACCGTGTCGGCCGTCGAGGTCACCGAGGGCAGCGGTTCGTAGTCGATATTGACTAACTCGGCCGCGTCCTTGGCCTCGGCCAGCGTGTCGGCGATCACCATCGCCACCGGGTCGCCGACATAGCGCACCCGGTCGGTGATGAGCGGCGGGCGCTGCGGGGCATACATCGGCTTACCGTCGGGCCGCTTGCGCGGCATGTTGGCCTTGGGCATGCCGAGCCCGTCGGCCACCACGTCATGGCCGGTATAGACGGCGACCACACCCGGCGCCTTCTTCGCCTCTTCGACGTCAATCGAACGGATATTGGCGTGGGCGTGCGGCGAGCGCACGAAGACTGCGTAGGCCTGGCCGTGCAGGTTGACGTCGTTGATGTAGCGACCCTGCCCGCGCAACAGGCGCGGATCCTCGAAACGCAGGACAGGCTGACCGATACCGTACTTGCTCATAACTCTCTCACTCCCGGCGATGCCTTCACTCGATTGCCTCCCCTTCGCGGAGTCCGCGAAGGGGAGGTGTCGCCGTCATACGGCGACGGAGGGGTCGGAGGCCACAAGTGGCTGTCGCCCATGACCCCTCCGGCCGCTGCGCGGCCACCTCCCCTGCGCGGCTTCCGCGCAGGGGAGGCAAAGACTTTGGTGCACCGATCTCCACGATGTTACGCCTTGCGCCGCTTGGCAATGCGCACTGCACTCATCGTGAGGCCCGGCACTTCGGAAGCCGCCTGCTCCACTGTCGTGCGAATGTGCTTTTCGATCAGGCCGCAGGCGAGACCGACATCTCGCGCCAGCACGGCGTCGCGCAGCTCCAGATGTTCGTTCCGCCGCCGCGAGCGCGCGTGGATCATGGTCAGCCAGTGGTAGCGCCGCGCCTGGTCGAACAGCTCGCTGCGAAAATGCATGGACCACGGCGAGGTGCAGGTCGCCACCAGGGAATCATGGAAGCGCTTGTGCCGCTTGCCCCATTCGCGCTTGACGCCGACCGGGTCGTCCTGCCGCGGAGCGCCGAGCTTGTTGAGCAAAAAATATGAACTCACGATCTCGGCCTCCCAGACGTCGGTGCCGTGGCGGATCGCGTCGGCCAGCGTCGTGGTCTCGAGCCAGATGCGCAATTCGCTGAGATCGAGGAAGTCGGCGAGCGAGATCGGCGCCACCGCGAAGCCGCGGCCGGCCTCGGTGCGCGCCAGTCCTTCGGAGACAAGGTGCGACAGCGCTTCGCGCAAGGTTCCGACCGACGTGCCGTAGCGCTGCCGCAGCTCGCCGAAGCGCAGCCGCTGGTCGGGCTTCAGAACGCAGCACAGGATGTCCTCGCGCATCCGGCGCAGCACGTCGAAGGTCGCCGCGTCCTCGGCGAGCACGTCCTGCGGCGCCGTCGTGGCGGCGCCGCGGCTGGTGCTGTCGAGAGGCATCTTCAGGATCTTGGCCATGGTTTTGGTCCTCAAACGCCGAGATAGGCTTCGCGAATGTGCGGCTGCTTCAAGAGCTCGTCGGGCAGCCCGGCGCTCACGATCCGTCCCTGCTCCAGCACGTAGGCACGGTCGGCGATGCCGAGCGCCTTCAGTACGTTCTGTTCGACCAGCAGCACGGCCGCGCCCTCGTCGCGCACCCGCGCGATGATCTCGAACATGTCGTCGACGATGGTCGGCGCCAGCCCGAGCGACGGCTCGTCGAACAGCACGATGCGCGGCCGCGCCATCAACGCGCGGCCGATCGCCACCATCTGCTGCTGGCCACCGGACAGCTCGCCGGCCGGCTGGGCGCGCTTGTCGCGCAGGATGGGAAACAGGCCGTAAACCCGCTCCAGGGATTGATCGCGCCCGGCTCTTGCCGCCGGCAGATAGCAGCCGAGCTCGAGGTTTTCCTCGACCGACATTTTGGCAAACAGCCGCCGGCCCTCGGGCACCAGGGCGATGCCGTGGCTGCAATAGTCGTGGGCGCGAACCGAGGTCATGTCGGCGCCGTCGAAGCGCAGCTCGCCCTGTCGGCACCGCAGCAGGCCCGCGATGGCGTTGATCAAGGTCGTCTTGCCCGCGCCGTTGGGGCCGATCACGGCCACGATCTCGCCGGCGGCGACGTCGAGCGAGACGTCCCATACCGCGGGTGCGTCGCCATAGCCGATATGGAGGTTGCGCGCTTCAAGCAGCATAGGCTTTGCCCAGGTAGACGCTGACGACCCGCGGATCGCGCATGACCTCGCGCGGCGCGCCGAGCGCCAGGAGCTTGCCCTCGTTCAGCACGGCGATACGGTCGGAGAGCTCGACCACGGCCCGCATCAGATGCTCGACGAAGACGATGGTGGCGCCCTGGCCGCGGATGGCGCGCACCAGGCGGATGGCACTGTCGATCTCCGCCGGGTTCAGGCCCGACAGGACCTCGTCGAGCAGCAGCAGCTTGGGCTTCGCCGCAAGCGCCCGCGCCAGCTCGAGGAACTTGCGTTCATGCAGGTTGAGCTCGGCAGGCAGTGCCGCTTCCTTGCCGGCGAGTCCGGTGAAACCGATCCAGTGCCTCGCCTCATCGCGAATTTCCCGCTGGGCGCGGACCGGGCGGCCGAACGTGGCGGCCAACGCGACATTATCGAGCACGCTCATGGTTACGAACGGCCGCGGGATCTGGTAGGTGCGGGCGACGCCGCGACGGGCGATTTCGTGTGCCGCGAGGCCGCCGGTCGATATACCGTCGACGGTGACCGTGCCGCTGCTGAGCGGATAGTGGCCGGCAATGACGTTGATCAGCGTGGTCTTGCCCGAGCCGTTGGGCCCGACCAGGCCGAAGATCTCGCCCTCGCGCACGTCGAGATCGACGCCCGCCAGCGCCTGCAGGCCGCCGAAGCGCTTGGTGACGGCGCGCACTTCCAGGATGTGTCGCTCGCCGATCGGCAGCACCTTCGCCGGCACGATGGGCACCACCTCGGCGGGCACCACCTCGGCACGTGCCTTGGCGGGTGCGGGCCGCCGCTTCTTTGCCCAATGCTGGATCGCGGGAATGATCCCGTCGGGCAGCCACAGGATGGCTATGATCAGGATCAGCCCGACGACGGCGCGGCCGATCATCGCCTCGCCGCCGCTGATGAAGGCATAGAGCAAAGTCGTGATGGCGGTGGCCCCGACTGCCGGACCAAGCCAATGGCGCGAGCCACCCAGCACGCTCATCAGAACGACGTAGAGCGGCACTGTGAGCTCGAACGTGCCGGCGACCGTGAGGAAGCCGACATACATCGCATGAATGCCGCCGACGGCGCCGGCGATGCCGGCGGAGAGGGCAAAGGCCAGGAGCTTGTAGCGAAAGGTCGGCACGCCCTTGGCCTCGGCCACGTCCTCGTCGTCGTGGATGGCGAACAGGCCCATGCCGAGTCGCGAATGCGCGACCCACCACGCCGTCACGAGAGTCAGCACGCAGAGGGCGAAGCCCAGGATGTAGATGGTGCCGGTCGGAGTCGGCATGAGATGCGGCAGCGGCACGGCGCTCATGAACACCCCGCCGCCGCCATCGATCGGCGTGTTCAGGATGATGGTGCCGATCACGAAGGTGACCGCGAGCGTCAGCAATGCGAACAGCTCGCCGCGCAAGCGGCGCAGGCGAAAGACGACGGCGCCGATGCCGACACCAAGCAAAGCAGCGACGGCCGCAGCCGCCGGTATGGTGAGCAGGAACGGCACGCCGAACTTGGTCGTCAACGTGGCCGTGGTGTACATGCCGACGCCGAAGAAGGCAGCATGGCCCAGGCTGAAATAGCCGGCAAAGCCGCTCAGCAGCGCCCAGCTCGTCGACAGCGACACCCAGAAGAACACGAGGTAGACGAAGGAATCGTAGAACGCCGGTAGGCCTGCCGTCGGCAACACGGCGAGGGCCACGATGGCGAGCCCGGCCACGAGTTTGGGCAGGTCGCGGGCCGCGTTCATAGCCACTCCGGATCCCACAGCAGAATCATGATCAGCATCGAGAACGACACGACCGGCGCCCAGGCCGGGCTCAGGATCGCCATGGCGATGGATTCGCTGGCGCCGACCAGCATGCCGGCCGCCAGTGCACCCAGGGGATTGCCCAGCCGGCCGATGATGACGACGGCGAACACGACGCCGAGCCAGGTCCAGATCTGCGCTGGCGCCAATGTCGCGATCAAGGCGATGAAAGTGCCGGCGACCCCGGCATAAGCCGCACACATGCCCGACAGCAGATAGGCGAGCTTCTTGTAATCGACCCCGTAGGCGGCGGCGATGTCGGCATCTTCGGCACTCGCGCGCAACGCCTTGCCGACATAGGTCTTGCGCAACCACTGCCAGGTGCCCCACGCCAGCACACCGGCCACGAGACACAGGATCAGCTCGAGCACCGGGATGTAGAACGGCCCGGCCTTGATCGACAGCGTCGAATAGGGCGTCTCGAAGCGGCGATAGTCGGCCGTCCAGTAGAGCTGGATCGCCACTTCGAGGATGACGGCGAAGCTGAAGGTGATCAGCAGCGAGGCGAGTTCGTTCACCTTGAACTTGTCGAACAGCCAGTGCTGCGCCAGCCCGACTAGAAACATCGCCGGCACGACCATGGCCGCCGACCACCAGGGCGCCACGTGATAGGTCGTGCCGAGCTCGTAGGTGAGATAGGCGGCGAGGAAGGCGAGCGCGAAGTGGCTGAGGTTGACCAGCCGCAACAGGCCCCAGCTCAGGCTGAGGCCGAGCGCCAGCAGACCGTACATGCCCCCGGCCAGGACACCAGAGATCAACGCCTGGCCGAGGAGCGTAGCGCTTGGCATCACGGCATCAGGAGGCGATCAGCTTGACCCCGGGCGCGGCGAACTCGGTCGGCCAGACCACCTTCCACTTCTTGTTCTGGACCTGCTTGACGAGCTGGGCCGCGTCGCCGTGGTTGAACGGCCCGTCGAAGCGCAGGCTGCCGTAGATGGTGGTTACCCGGTTCTTCTTGAGCCAGGCCGCGATCTTCTCGTCCTCGAGGCTATTAGCGCCGTTCACGGCGGCCTCGAGGATCTGCCATTCCGAGATCATGCCGCAGGCCTGGGCGTCGATGGTGCTGTAGGGCAGGTTGGCCTTGGTGGCCTTCTCCTTGAACTCCGCGGCGAGCTTCTTCATGCCCGGCCGGCTCATGAAAGGCTCGTCGGGCTCGAGGAAGGTCGAGCACAGCACCTTGTCGCCGTCGGGCGAGAGCGCGAGCGGGCCCGGCGCCGGATAGAGGTGGAAGCTGTTCTTGGGCGTGTAGTCGAGCTTGCGCAGCGATTCCAGGACCTGGTTGCTCTCCAGGCCCAACGAGCCCACCCACAGGAAATCAGGATTGGCCTCCTTTACCCGGGCGGCGATGGCGCCGAAATCGCGGTTGCCCGATTCGTATTCGAGATAGAGCAGCACCTTGACGCCGCGCTTCTCGGCCTGATCGCGCATGCCTTGCGCCATGAACTGCGCCGACGGGAACTTCGAGGTCAGCACAACCATGGTCTTGGGCGGCGTCGGCATGGCCGCCATCATGTCGAGGATCACGTTGGGATAAGTCTTGTCCGGTTCCGGGCCGAACGGCGTCGCCGGGAACGCGCGGTCATAGGTCTGCAGCTTGGGAATGCCCATGCTGCTCTGAACCATCACCTTGCCGTAGCGCTGTGCCACGCCCATCGCCGCCAGGATCGGCGCCGTGGCGTAAGGGCCCTGGATCAGGTCGACCTTGTCGACCGTGATCAGCTTCTCGTAGAGGCTGCGAGCCACATCGGGCTTGGACTGGTCGTCGAGCAGCACGTATTCCACGGGACGGCCGAGGAAGCCGTTACGGCCGTTGATCTCCTCGACCATGATCTCCGAGGCGATCTTGTGGATCACCGCGGTCTGGGCGAGGAAGCCCGTCAGCGACAGCGTGCCGCCGACCTTCACCGGCGTACCCGAAGGTGCCGCGCGCAGAATCGCCGGTGTTGCCAGCGCCGCGCTTGCCCCAACCATGCCAGCCAAGACGCGGCGACGAGCCCACGCGCCCATCCGATCGACCATAGTTTCCTCCAGACCGGCGCGTTGTTGGAGAGGAGCGCCGTTGCCCCGATGGTGGGATAACGCTCCGGCGCTGTAAATGGCTCTTCGAAAGTTGCGAAACTTTCGAAAATCCGCGATTACCGCGCGGTGACCCCCAGGAAACGCTCAAGCGGGCCTGAATCCGTCAATAGGGCGGCGCTGGCGCTTTCATGCACGACGCGCCCACGCTCAAGGATCAGCGCGCGATCGGTGATAGGCAGGATCTTTTGCGCATGCTGCTCGACGATAATGGCGGCGAGTCTCTCGTCGCGGAACAGGCGCGCGAGCGCGGCCAGCAGCTCCTGCACGATGATCGGCGCCAGCCCCTCGGTCGGCTCGTCGAGCAGCAAGAGGCGCGGATTTGTCGCGAGCGCGCGGCCGATCGCCAGCATCTGCTGCTCGCCGCCGGACAGCGATCCGCCGGGCTGTTGCTGCCGTTCCTTGAGGCGCGGGAAAAGGCTGAACACGCGCTCCAGGGTCCACGGTCCGGGCCGCGCCACGGCGGTGATGTTCTCCTGCACGGACAGGGAGCGGAAGATGTTGCGCTCCTGCGGCACCCAGCCGATGCCGAGCGCGGCCCGTGTCTCGGGCGCGAGCGTGCCCATCTCGCGGCCGCCCAGCGCGATCGAGCCTGCGAAGCGGCGCGTCACGCCGACCAGGCTGTCGATCAGCGTGGTCTTGCCGACGCCGTTGCGGCCCAGCACGGCCAGCGCCTCGCCCTCGCCCAGGCGGAACGCCACGTCCGACAGCACGACGGCTCGGCCATAGCCGGCGGAGAGACGTTCGACGGCGAGCAGTTCAGCCATCGCTTCTCTCGCCGAGATAGACGGCGCGCACGCGGCTGTCGGCCGCGATCGCCTCGGGCTCGCCTTCGACCAGCAGGCCGCCGTCGACCAGCACCGAGATGCGCCGCGCGAAGCTGAACACCAGGTCCATGTCGTGCTCGATCAGCAGGACCGAAACGTCGGCGGGAAGCGCCGCGATGGCGTCCAAAATGTCGCGCCGTTCAGCCTCGGGCACGCCGGCCGCCGGCTCGTCGAGCAGCAGCACTTGCGGCGCGCAGGCGAAGGCCGCGGCGATCTCGAGCAGTCGCTGCTTACCGTAGGGTAAGGTGTCGGTGCGCCGGTCGAGGACGTCCAGAAGGCCGAACCGTTCGGCCACCTGCTCGACTTCGGCACTCACAGCGTCGACGGCGCCCACCCTGCGGCGCCAATCGCGGCCGAGACCTAGCCGTTCGTCGACGGCGAGTGCGATCGTCTCGAGCGGCGTCAGGTCGCCGAACAGCTGGTTGATCTGGAAGGTCCGCACCAGGCCGCGGCGCACCCGCGCCTCGGGCCGGAGCCGCGTGATATCCTCGCCCGCCATCAGGACTCGTCCAGCGGAAGGCGCAAGCACGCCGGTCAGCAGGTTGACGAAGGTCGTCTTGCCGGCGCCATTCGGCCCGATCAGCGCCTGGCGCGCGCCGCGCTCGAGGCGAAAGGTGACGTCATTGGTGGCGACGATGCCGCCGAAGCGTTTGACGAGCCCGTGGGTTTCGAGCGCGGCGTTCATCGGCGTATCACGCGTGCCAGCAACCCGCGCATCCCGCCGCTCAGCCGCTCGCGGCCGACCAACGCCAGAACGACCAGGAACAGGCCCATCCAGAACATCCAGAATTGCGGCGCGTTGGACGACAGCGTGTCCTGCAGGATCTTGAACACGATGGCGCCGGCCAGGCCGCCATAAAGCCAGCCCGCGCCGCCGATGATGAGGGCGAGCAGCACATCGGCCGAGCGCTGGAACTCCAGCACTTCGAGCGAGACGTAGGCCGTCGTCTGGGCAAGCAGCGCGCCTGCGGCGCCGGCATAGGCCGCGGCGAGCGTATAGACCGCGACCAGGCGCCGGTTGACCGGCACGCCCAGGGCCGAGGCGCGCAAGGTGTTGCGCCGGATGGCCATCAACGATAGGCCGAACGGCGCGTTGACGATGCGTCGCGCCAGCAGGAAGAGGACGAACAGTGTCGCGAGGCTGTAGGCGTAGGCGGTGCGTCCGTAGAGGTCGAACTCGAAGCGGCCGAGCAATGGCCCCACGACCATGCCCTGCAGCCCATCGGCGCCGCCGGTCCATTGCGGCAGCGCATTGGCTGCTTCGTGCAGCACCAGAGCAACGCCCAGCGTCACCATGAGGCGCGTGAGATCGCTGCCGCGCAGCACGAGGAAGCTGGTGAGCAGCCCCAGCAGCGCGGCTGCCGCGATGGCGACGAACAGGCCGGCCAGCGGATCGGGAGTCACGAGCTTGCATAAAAGCCCGGCGGCATAGGCGCCCGTCCCGAAGAAGGCGGCATGGCCCAACGATATGATGCCGGCATAGCCCAGGATCAGATCGAGCGAGAGCGCGAACAAAGCGAGGATCGCCACCTCGTTCAGCAGCAGGTGCTTGCCCGGCGGCAGGAGCAGCGCCGCGAAGGCCACCACCCAGAAGACGATCTCGGGCACGCGCCAGCGCGCCCGCCGCGCCAGGCCTTGCGCCGCGACCGTCTGGCTTCCTGTCATCGGGCTCTAGCGAACAAGCCGTTGGGCCTGAGCAGCAGCACGACGATCAGCACGACGTAGATGACGAAGCCGCCCAACGCCGACGAGAGATAATACTTGCCGGCCACGTCGGCGATGCCCAGCAGCAGCGAGGCGACGAACGGACCGATGATCCCCGACGTGCCGCCGACGGTTACCACGATCAGGAAGTAGATCATGAACTTCAGCGGGAAATAGGGATCGAGTCCCAATAGCTCGACGCCGAGCGCGCCGCCCAACCCGGCGAGGCCGGAGCCCATGGCGAAGGTCGCGGCGAAAACCGTGGCCACCGGGATGCCGAGTCCGCGCGCCACGCGCGCGTCGTCGACGGCGGCGCGCAGGCGGCTGCCGAAACGGGTTCGCACCAGCCCGGCCTGCAGCCCGACCGCCAGCGCGCCGCATAACACGATGAGGAAGGAGCGGTAGATGCCGACATTGACGCCGAGGATCTCGCGTCGTCCCTGCAGCCAGTCGGGCAACCTGATGTTGCGTTGACTCGAGCCCAGCAGGTAGTCGGTGATCGCCACCGCCATGAACACCAGGCCGATCGAGAACAGCACCTGATCGAGATGGTCGCGGCCGTACATGTGCTGGTAGAGCGTGCGCTCCAGCACGAAGCCCAGCGCCGCCGCCGCCGCGAACGCCAACGGCAGACAGGCGATGAACGGCACGCCCCAGTGGTCCATCAGGATCACCGTCACGTAGCCGCCTGCCATGGCGAAGGCGCCGTGCGCGAGGTTGACGAAATTCATCAAGCCCAGCGTCACAGCAAGCCCGCAGGCCAGCACGAAGAGCAGCATGCCGTAAGCCACGCCGTCGAAGAGGATCGTGGCCACGGCTATAGCCCGCTCCGCCTCTCTGTCATCCTGAGCGAAGCGAAGGATCTCATGCCCGTGGCAAGCGGCGATGAGGTCCTTCGCTGACGCTCAGGACGACAAGAATGGCCGAACACGCTACTTCTTCGCGGCCTTCACCGGGTCCTTGACGTTGGGGATCGTCGCGAACTCGACATTGTAGAGCTCGCCGTTCACTTTATCGACCTTGCGGATGTAGATGTTCTGAACGATGTCGCGCGTGTCGGGGTCGATCGAGATCGGGCCGCGCGGGCTCTCCCACGCCATGCCCTTCATGGCGGCCAAAAGCTTTTCGCCGTCGGTCGCGCCGTTGGTCTTCTTCAGCGCCTCGTAGATCAGGTTCATGCCGTCATAGCCGCCGACCGACATGAAGTTGGGCCGCAGGCCGCCATTGGCCTTCTTGAAAGCCTCGACATAGCTCTTGTTGAGTGCGCTGTCGTGGTTGGCCGAGTAGTTGTGCGCGTTGATCACGCCCACCACCACGTCGCCCATGCCGTTCAGCTGGTCGTCGTCGGTGACGTCGCCGGTGGCGATCAGCTTCGTGCCCGACTTGTCCAGCCCGCGCTCGACGAACTGCTTGACGAACTGTGCACCGGCGCCCGACGGCACGAAGACAAACAGCGCATCGGCCTTGGCATCGGCCGCCTTCTGCAGGACCGGCGCAAAGTCGGGGCTGCGCAGCGGCACACGGAGATTCTCGACGATCGTGCCGCCATCGGCCTTGAACTTGTCGCTGAACGACTTCTCGGCGTCGATGCCAGGGCCATAGTCGCTGACCATGGTCACGACCTTCTTGATGCCGTTCTTGAACGCCCATTCCGCCATCGGCACGGAAGATTGCGCCAAGGTGAAGCTGGTGCGCACGATGAAGGGCGAGGCTTCGGTGATCGACGAGGTGCCAGCAGCCATCACGACCTCCGGCACCTTGGCCTGCGTGGC